>Ga0076929_100667_pt1 | contig 20704 bp, 15 predicted proteins | sample HotLakConUCCSL28_FD_87104 | JGI IMG/M metagenome (GOLD analysis project Ga0076929, IMG submission 87104) | Hypersaline microbial mat communities from Hot Lake, Washington, USA - Hot Lake Consortium UCC-SL28 (version 3) (version 3) | ecosystem: Environmental > Aquatic > Thermal springs > Hot...
GCCGCAACTCGCCGAGGGCGTTGACATGGGCACGGCGCGGGCCCGGGCACGGGAGCTCTTGGAGCGCGCGGAGCTGGCCGCGCGGCTGGACCACCGGCCCGGAGCGCTTTCGGGCGGCGAACAGCAGCGCGTCGCCCTGTGCCGCGCGCTGGCCAACGCGCCACGGCTGCTGCTTGCCGACGAGCCCACGGGCAATCTCGACCCCGGCACCTCGGAGCGGATCTTCGACGTGTTGATGGAGCTCGTGCGCGATACCGGCCTCGCCGCGCTGGTCGCGACACACAACCCGGAACTGGCGGCCCGCATGGACCGCATCGTGCGGCTCGAAGCCGGGCGGCTGGTGCCGGGCTGACGCGCCAGCCCCCCGGTGGAGGGGCTGCGCCGGCCCGGAGCCATCAATCGAATTCGATCAGCAGGTCCTTCGCGTCGATCTGGCCGCCGGGCTGGACGTGCACGGCCTTCACGGTGGCATCGCGCTCGGCGTGCAGGCCGGTCTCCATCTTCATCGCCTCGATCGTGAGCAGAAGGTCGCCGGCCTTGACGGCCTTTCCCGCCTGCGCGGCCACCGTGGCCACGACGCCCGGCATCGGGGCGCCCACATGGGCCGGGTTGCCCTCTTCGGCCTTCGGCCGCTTGGGCGTGGCCGACTGCACCTTGCGATCGGGAACGCGGATCACCCGCGGCTGGCCATTGAGCTCGAAGAACACCCGGACATCGCCGTCCTCGTGGACATCGCCGATGGCCTGCAGGCGCACCTCCAGCGTCTTGCCCGGTTCGATCTCGATCGAGGCCTCCTCGCCCGCCTTCATGCCGTAAAAGAAGATGTGGGTCGGAAGGGTGCGGACCGGGCCGTAGATCGCGTTGCGCCGCGCGTAATCGGTGAAGACCTTGGGATACATCAGGTAGCCCATGAGATCCTCGTCGTCGATCGCGCGGCCGCCGAGGCTCTCGGACACCTCCGCGCGGGTCTTTTCGATGTCGACCGGGGGCAGGTGCTTGCCGGGGCGATCCGTGAGCGGAGCCTCGTCCTTGAGGACCTTCTTGAGAAGGCCCTCCGGCCAGCCGCCCGGGGGCTGGCCGAGGTTGCCGCGCATCATGTCGATCACGCTGTCGGGAAAGGAGACATCCACCGCGGGGTCTTCAACCTGTTCGCGCGTCAGGCCCTGGCTCACCATCATCAGGGCCATGTCCCCCACCACCTTCGAGGAGGGGGTTACCTTCACGATGTCGCCGAACATCCGGTTCACTTCGGCGTAGGTCTGGGCCACCTCGTACAGCGCTCCTCCAGCCCGAGGCTGCGCGCCTGGGCCTTGAGGTTGGTGAACTGCCCGCCGGGCATCTCGTGCAGGTAGACCTCCGAGGCCGGGGCCTGAAGCCCGCTCTCGAAGGCGGCGTAATGGGCGCGCACCGCCTCCCAGTAGTTCGAGATCTCCCGCACGGCGGCGATGTCGAGCATCGTGTCGCGGCCCGTGGCGGCGTGGGCTTCCACCACGGAGCCCATGGTGGCCTGGCTGGTGTTGCCCGAGAGCGCATCCATGGCGCAATCCACGGCGTGCACGCCGCTCTCGGCCGCGGCGAGGATCGTGGCGATGGCCACTCCGGCCGTGTCGTGGGTGTGGAAATGGATCGGCAGGTCCACCTCCTCGCGCAGGGCAGTGACCAGCTTGCGCGCGGCCGCGGGCTTGAGCAGCCCGGCCATGTCCTTCAGGCCCAGCACATGGGCGCCTGCGGCCTCGAGATCCTTGGCCATGGCCACGTAGTACTTCAGATCGTACTTGGCGCGATCGGGATCGAGGATGTTGCCGGTGTAGCAGATCGTGCCTTCGCAGACCTTCCCGGTCTCGATGACGGCGTCCATGGCGACGCGCATGTTCTCGACCCAGTTGAGGCTGTCGAACACGCGGAACACATCGACCCCGGTTTCGGCGGCCTGCCGCACGAAGCCGCGCACCACGTTGTCGGGATAGTTGGTGTAGCCGACGCCGTTCGAAGCCCTGAGCAGCATCTGGGTCATGATGTTGGGGAGCGCGGCGCGCAGGTCGCGCAGCCGTTGCCAGGGGCATTCCTGAAGGAACCGGTACGCGACGTCGAAGGTGGCGCCGCCCCAGCACTCCACCGAGAACAGCTCTGGCAGGTTGGCCGCATAGGCCGGGGCGATGCGGATCATGTCGATCGAGCGCATGCGGGTGGCCAGCAGCGACTGATGCCCGTCGCGCATCGTGGTGTCGGTGACGAGCAGCGTGTCCTGCGCCTTCATCCAGTCGGCGAGGCCCTGGGGGCCGAACTCGTCGAGGATCTGCCGCGTGCCCGGACGGGGCGCATCGGTGCGCAGCTCGGGCGGCCTCGGTTCCCGCGCGTGGGCGGGCGGCTTGGGGCGCCCCTCCGTTTCGGGATGCCCGTTCACGGTGATGTCGGCGATGTAGGTGAGTATCTTGGTGGCCGTGTCGCGCCGCGGCTTGAAGTCGAAGAGCTCCGGCGTCTCGTCGATGAACTTGGTATGGTACTCGTTCGACAGGAAGGTGGGGTGCTTGAGCAGGTTCTCGACGAAGGCGATGTTCGTGGAGACGCCGCGGATGCGGAATTCGCGCAGCGCGCGATCCATCCGGGCGATGGCGGCCTCGGGGGTGGGCGCCCAGGCCGTGACCTTCTCGAGAAGCGAATCGTAGTAGCGCGTGATGACGGCGCCGGAGTAGGCCGTGCCGCCGTCGAGCCGGATGCCCATGCCGGTGGCCCCTCGGTAGGCGGTGATTCGGCCGTAATCGGGAATGAAGTTGTTGGTCGGGTCCTCGGTGGTGATCCGGCACTGGATCGCATGCCCGTCTAGCTTGACGTCATACTGCGTGGCGACGCCCGTTGCCTCCACGAGGCTCTTGCCTTCGGCCACGAGGATCTGGGCGCGCACGATGTCGATGCCCGTGACCTCCTCGGTGACGGTATGCTCGACCTGCACCCTGGGATTCACCTCGATGAAGTAGAACTCCCCGGTGTCCATATCCATCAGGAACTCGACGGTGCCGGCGCACTCGTACTGCACGGCCTCGGCGATCTTGCGGCCCAGTGCGCAGATCTGTTCGCGCTGCGTGGGCGACAGGTAGGGCGCCGGCGCCCGCTCCACCACCTTCTGGTTGCGGCGCTGGACGGAGCAGTCGCGTTCGTAGAGATGGTAGATCTCGCCGTGGGTGTCGCCGAGGATCTGAACCTCGACGTGGCGCGCGCGCAGGATCATCTTCTCGAGGTAGCCTTCGCCGTTGCCGAAGGCGGCCTCGGCCTCGCGGCGGCCCTCGCGCACCTTCTCGGCCAGCTCCTCGGGGCCGAGGATCGGGCGCATCCCGCGGCCGCCGCCTCCCCAGGAAGCCTTGAGCATCAGCGGGTAGCCGATTTCCTCGGCCTCGCGCGCGATCGCGTCCATGTCCTCGCCGAGGACCTCGGTGGCCGGGATCACCGGCACCCCGGCCGCGATCGCCACCTTGCGGGCGCTGGCCTTGTCGCCGAGGGAACGCATCGTCTCGGCCCGCGGCCCGATGAAGGCGATGCCGGCGCGGGTGCAGGCATCCACGAACCCGGGGTTCTCCGAAAGCAGGCCGTAGCCGGGATGGATGGCGTCCGCGCCGGCCTGGCGGGCCACCCGGATCATCTCGTCGATGGCGAGATAGGCGGCCACCGGGCCGAGGCCCTCGCCGATGCGGTAGGCTTCGTCGGCCTTGAACCGGTGCAGCGAGAGCTTGTCCTCCTCCGCGTAGACGGCGACCGTCCGCTTGCCCAGCTCGTTCGCGGCGCGCATCACGCGGATGGCGATCTCGCCACGGTTGGCGATGAGGATCTTCTTGAACTCGGTCATCGGGCGGCGGCTCCTTTGCAGTCGCAGCAAGTGTTAGGGGGCTTCCGCGGCGCAGACAACCGGCCTGCGTGCCACATCCCGGGGCGCGCGTTCCGCGCGCCGGCCTCCGGCGGGAGTATTTTGCCCAAGATGAAAGGGGGGCGTCAGCACAGGTGATCCCGGGCGAGGACGGGGCGGGCGATGCCGAGCTGGCCCATGTCGGCCTTCAGCCCTTCGGCGAGAACATGGACGACATGGGCCGCGCCGGCCGGGCCGTAGGCGGCAAGGCCGGCGTGGAAGGCACGCCCCAGCATGGTGAAATCCGCTCCGAGCGCCATGGCCCGCAGGATGTCGGTGCCCGAGCGGATCGCGCCGTCGTAGATGAGCGGTGTCCCGGGCAGGGCCTCGCGGATCGCGGGAAGCGCGGCCAGCGGGGCTGGGGCGGCCTCGAACTGCCGCCCGCCATGGTTCGAGACCCAGACGGCGTCGGCGCCCTCGTTCGCGGCGATGCGCGCATCCTCGGCATGCAGCACGCCCTTGACCACCAGCGGGCCCTGCCATTCGCGCCGAAGGGCGGAAAGATAGGCGCGGTCGGGCGCCGTGCGCAGCATGTAGCCGGCGTGGGCCGTGCCCGGGCGGGCGGTGCGGATGTCGGCGTATTTCTCCAGGGTCACGAGCCGGGGCCGGCCCGCGCGGGCCGTGGCCAGGGCCCAGGCGGGGCGCATCGCGATCTGCGCGAGGATCGGCAGGCTCAGCTTCACGGGGTTCGTGAGCCGGGCGCGGCGCTGCCGTTCGCGCCGGCTGGCCACGGGGACGTCGCCGGTCAGCACGAGGGTGGTGAAGCCCGCCTCCCCGGCACGTGCGAGCATGTCGCGGCGGACCTCGGGCTCGCCCGGGGCGTAGAGCTGGAACCAGCCCATGCCGCCGTGGTGGGGGGACACCGTTTCGGGTGTGGCTGCGGCCACGGTGGACAGGCCGTAGGGGATGCCCGCCTTCGCGGCCACCCCGGCGAGCGTGATCTCGGCGCCGGGCCAGACGAGCCCCGACATCCCCACCGGTGCGATCCCGAACGGCAGCGCGTAGCGCGTGCCCATGAGCGTGGTCGCCAGATCCGGCGGGGGCGCGCCGCACAGCACCCTCGGCGCGAGGCACACCGCGTCGAGCGCCGCCTCGGCGCGGTGCCGGGCGCTTTCGTTGCCGGTGGCGCTCTCGAGATACTCCCACACGAAGCGGGGAACGCGCCGCCGGGCGCGGGCGGACAGATCGGAGAGGGCCGGTGCGAGCGTATCGAGGTCCATCGCCGCTTGTTGGCCCGCGGCGCCGCCGCGCGCAAGCGCCCGTGCGCCGCGGTCTGGAACAGATAAAGAACAACCCTTTTCCTCCGGGCGCAGCCGCGCTAGGCTTCGCTCCCATGAGCAGCTATTCCGAGGACGAGGCCTTCGACGCGGCCGTGCCGTTGTCGCAACGGGCGATGGCGGCGAGGAAGGCGCCCTATCTCGACGGACTCAATCCCGCCCAGCGCTCTGCCGTGGAGGCTACCGAGGGCCCCGTTCTGATGCTCGCCGGTGCCGGCACCGGCAAGACCCGCGCGCTGACGACGCGGATCGCGCATCTCCTGCAGTCCGGCATCGCGCGGCCCAACGAGATCCTCGCGGTGACCTTCACCAACAAGGCCGCGCGCGAGATGAAGGGGCGCGTGGGCTCGCTGCTTGGGGAGGCGGTGGAGGGGATGCCGTGGCTGGGCACCTTCCATGCCATCGGGGTGAAGCTGTTGCGCCGGCATGCCGAGCTGGCCGGCCTCAAGTCGAACTTCACGATCCTCGACACGGACGACCAGATCCGCCTTCTCCGGCAGCTCATCGTCGCCGCCAACATCGACGAGAAGCGCTGGCCGCCGCGCCTGCTCGCCTCGATCATCGACAACTGGAAGAACCGGGCCTGGACGCCCGAGACCGTGCCCGCCGCCGAGGCCGGCGCCTTCGATCATCGCGGCGTGGCGCTCTATGCCGAGTACCAGGCCCGGCTGAAGACGCTCAACGCTGTGGATTTCGGCGACCTGCTCCTGCACATGGTCACGATCTTCCAGGCCCATGACGATGTGCTCGCGCAGTATCAGCGCTGGTTCCGCTACATCCTGGTGGACGAATACCAGGACACCAACATCGCGCAGTATCTCTGGCTGCGCCTGCTGGCCGCGGGGCACCGCAACATCTGCTGCGTGGGCGACGACGACCAGTCGATCTACGGCTGGCGGGGCGCCGAGGTCGGCAACATCCTGCGCTTCGAGAAGGACTTTCCGGGCGCCCAGGTGATCCGGCTCGAGCAGAACTACCGCTCGACCCCCCATATCCTCGGCGCCGCCTCGGGGCTGATCGACGCCAACAAGGGCCGGCTCGGCAAGACCCTCTGGACCGACAGGGACGGCGGCGAGAAGGTGCGCCTCATCGGCCACTGGGACGGAGAGGAGGAGGCCCGCTGGATCGGCGAGGAGATCGAGGCCATGCAGTCGGGCACGCGGGGGCTGGACCCCGTGCCGCTCGACGACATTGCGATCCTGGTGCGGGCGAGCCACCAGATGCGGGCCTTCGAGGACCGCTTTCTGACCATCGGGCTGCCCTACCGCGTGATCGGCGGGCCCCGGTTCTACGAACGCCTCGAGATCCGCGATGCCATGGCCTATTTCCGGCTTGCGGTGAGCCCCGACGACGATCTGGCTTTCGAGCGGATCGTCAACACGCCCAGGCGCGGGCTGGGCGACAAGGCGCAGCAGAAGATCCAGCAGGCCGCTCGCGCGAACGGCGTGAGCCTCGTGGAAGGCGCACGGCTGCTTGTTGCCGAGAAGGGCCTTTCAGGGCGCGGTGCGGCGGAGCTTGGCCACCTCGTTGCGGGGATCGACCGATGGGCGGCCATGGTGCGCGCCGGGCAGGACGGCCACGTCGAGACGGCGGAGATCATCCTCGAGGAATCCGGGTACACCGGGTTCTGGCAGAACGAGAAAACGCCGGAGGCGCCCGGCCGCCTCGAAAACCTGAAGGAACTCGTGAAGGCGCTGGAGAACTTCGAGAACCTGCAAGGGTTCCTGGAACACGTCAGCCTGATCATGGACAACGAGGCCGACGAGGGTGACTTCAAGGTCTCGATCATGACGCTCCACGCGGCCAAGGGGCTCGAGTTTCCCGCCGTGTTCCTGCCCGGCTGGGAAGACGGTCTGTTTCCGTCGCAGCGCTCGATGGACGAAAGCGGGCTCAAGGGGCTCGAGGAAGAACGGCGGCTGGCCTATGTCGGGATCACGCGGGCCGAGGAGCTGTGCACGATCTCCTTCGCGGCCAACCGGCGCGTCTACGGCCAGTGGCAATCCGCACTTCCCTCGCGCTTCATCGACGAGCTTCCCGCCGACCATGTGGAGGTGCTTACGCCGCCGGGGCTCTACGGCGGCAGCTACGGGGCGGCCGGCATGGCAGGGCAGGCAAGCCCGCAGATGGCGGGCATGGCCGGTTCGGACCTCCACGAGCGCGCGGCGGGCGCCAATGTCTACAACTCGCCGGGCTGGCGGCGCCTTCAGGCGCGTTCGGCGCAACGGGGCGTGGCGCAGCCGCGCGAGAGCCGCAGCGTGGTGATCGATCTCGATGCCGTGGCCGCCTTCGAAGGTGGCGACAGGGTGTTCCACCAGAAGTTCGGCTACGGAACGGTAACGGCGATCGAGGGAGACAAGCTTGATGTCGCCTTCGACAAGGCGGGGGCAAAGAAGGTGGTCGCCAAGTTCGTGGTGGCTGCCGAATCGGCCGGCGACGTGCCGTTCTGAGGCTGGCCCGCGCCCGGGCGGCAGGAGGGGCGGGGTGCGGCGTTCGGTCTTGACGATCTGCGGTATTCCACCGCATCCTGAACGCCGCGCCATGTCACGTGACGTCTTCTGGAGGTTGGATCGCCCGTGAACATCCTGATCGTCGAGGACGACCCGAATCTGCGCGCGTTGTGGGAAGCCGTGTTCGGGCGTGACGGGCATGTCTGCCGCTCGTTCAGCGATGCCGCCGCGGCCCGCGAGGCCCTCATGGGTGAGCCGCAGGATCTGGTGATCCTCGATCTTTACCTGGGGCGCGACAACGGGCTTTCGGTCGCGACGCTGGCGACCTACGCAAATCCGGAGTGCAAGGTGATCGTGGTTACCGGTTCGAGCCAGTTCACGCGGGAGGAACTCTACCAGATGGCCCCCTCGATCGTTTCGGTGCTGCGCAAGCCGGTGGACATCGAAACGCTCATCGACGTGGCCGACCAGGTGGCTCGCGGGCTGTGTCCGAGCCTGCCCGTGGCCGCCCAGGCGCACACCGCCAAGCACGCCTGAACCGCCCCTCGCCCCGGACAGCTTGAACCCGCCTTCGGGACGGGTGTGCGCGCCGTGAGCGAACGACCATCTCCGTGCTGTCTTCGTCGGTGAGAAAAAAAGGCGGCGACACCAGGGAGGAGGAGGGTGCCGCCGCCATTGAACAGAAAACCCAGGGAGGAGGAGAGGGCTTTCTGAGGTCTTTGCCGGCACCTCGGCGCCGGCGTTGATCTGAAGATGGTCCATTCGCTGCATCTGCACAATGTCCGAGGCAGCAATGCTGCTATGCAGCAAGCGCAATGCGGGAGAGGTTTTTTTGGCGGCTTTCCGCGGCGGCTCTGCCCAAGTTCGAGGCAACGGGCGAATGCGGGGTTGCACCTGTCGCCTGCAGTGGCATCAGTTGGGCGTCTTGTGAGCGGAGATTGCCCATGGCCCCCACGCGCGACGAAATCCTGCAGGCCCTTTCGCGGATCACGCTGCCCGACGGCGGCGACCTCGTTTCGCGCGACATGATTCGCGCCCTTGCCGTCGCGGATGGCGAGGTGCGGTTCGTCGTGGAGGCGCCCAGCCCGGAGGCGGCGCGCGGGCTCGAGGCGGTGCGCGCGGCGGCCGAGGCCGTGGTTGAACGGCTCGATGGGGTGCGCAAGGTTTCGGCGCTGCTCACGGCCCACGGGCCCGCGCAGGCGCGCGCGCCGCGGACGCCGCCGCCGGGAGAGCCGCCCGCGTTGAAGATCGGGCGGCATCCCACCGCCCAGCAGGGCGGCCCGGCACGGGTGGCCGGGGTCGACAGGATCATCGCCGTTGGCTCGGGCAAGGGCGGTGTGGGCAAGTCCACCGTCTCGTCCAACCTCGCCGTGGCGCTTGCCCGGGAGGGGCGGCGCGTCGGCCTGCTCGATGCCGACATCTACGGCCCCTCGCAGCCCCGGATGATGGGGGTGTCCAAGCGCCCCGCCTCGCCGGACGGCAAGACGATCATCCCGCTGACCGCCCACGGCGTGACGATGATGTCCATCGGCCTGATGCTGGAGGATGCCAAGGCCGTTGTCTGGCGCGGGCCGATGCTGATGGGTGCGCTCCAGCAGATGCTCGGGCAGGTGGAGTGGGGAGACCTCGATATCCTCATCGTCGACCTGCCGCCGGGCACGGGCGACGTGCAGCTCACCCTGTGCCAGCGCTTCGCCGTGACGGGGGCGCTCGTCGTCTCGACGCCGCAGGACGTTGCACTCCTCGATGCCCGGCGGGCGATCGACATGTTCAACACGCTCAAGACCCCGGTGCTCGGCCTGATCGAGAACATGTCGAGCTTCATCTGCCCCAACTGCGGGCACGAGAGCCACATCTTCGGCCAGGGCGGCGTGGCGGCGGAGGCCGAGCGGATCGGCGTGCCGTTCCTCGGTGCGCTGCCCCTTGATCTCGAGACACGCCTTGCCGGGGACGCGGGGACCCCTGTCGCCGCCGCGGATGGCCCCCAGGCGAAGGCCTACCGCGCCCTTGCGCGGCGCCTGGTGCAAGGCGGCATGGGCTAGCGCCCACCCGCTCCCGGTGCGGGCCGGGATTTCACGGAACCGAAGGCATCCGAATCGCCCGAGCGCCGGTTTTCGGCCTCTGGAAGCGGTTTCATGCGCGCTTGATCGCGCAAATGCCGGTGTTTCGGCCTCTGTTGGCAAACATTTTGGGATTTCGCGGGAATTAGCGCGGATCAATATGATCCACTACATTCGGTGGGTAATTTGATCAAAGAAACAATATGTAGATACATTGCGTCAGGATTCACCTATCCTGACCGCTCATCGGGGGTGGAGCGCCTTCGCAGGCGTGGATTTTCAGCAAGTTTTTGCTTGCGACCCATGAAATCCCATGGCATCCCTTGGGTGCAGATGAGAACGGGATACGGGGCAAAGCAAGATCCCGACAAACCCAAGTCAGGTTTCATACAGGCACCCGCCTCATCGCATCGAAGAGATCCGGCGCGCGAGCGAGCAGACATCCCCCCAGGTGGCGCGCGTAGTCGGACATCCCGCAAGGGACGAGGGCGGCGGATCGGGCAGTGGCAGCAGCTCGATCCGCCGTTTTCCGTAACAGGGGGCCGAACAGGCGAAGGACCGCCGGGACAGTGGTTCTCAGGTTCAGAGGTGAAAGCCACCACAAGGTGGATGCCAAGGGCAGGGTCTCGATCCCGGCCCTGTTTCGCCGTGTCCTCCAGGAAGGCGATCCCGAGTGGGCCGAGGGCCGCGCCGCGCAGATGGTGCTGGTCTACGGCGACCATCGCAAGAAGCGGCTCGATTGCTACACCGTCGCCGCCTTTCACGAGATCGAAGACGAAATCATGTCGCTCCCGCGCGGCTCCATCGAGCGGACCGTGCTCACCCGCACGATGGTGGGCCCGTCGATGACGCTCGAGGTCGATCGTGACGGGCGGATGGTGCTGCCCATCAAGCAGCGCGAGAAGATCGGGCTGGAGGGCGAGGCCTTCTTCACCGCCGCCGGCGATCACTTCCAGATCTGGAACCCCGGGACCTTCGATGCCGAGGAGGCTGCGCGCACCGCGGCCTATCTCGACGAACAGTCCGAGGATTTCGACCCGCTCATCCTGCTCGATCGCGCCAAGGGCCAGTAACCGATGGTGTCAGCGGCACAGGTCGTTCCCCCCGGTCCCCCCGCGCCCCATGTTCCCGTCCTGCTCGGCCCGCTTCTTGCGGCCGTGGCGCCGGTGCACGGCACCTGGCTCGATGGTACCTTCGGGGCGGGCGGCTACAGCCGCGGGCTGCTCGATGCGGGTGCAGAGCGGGTGATCGGCGTCGATCGCGACCCCGGCGCCCTCGCGCTGGCCGCGTCCTGGGCGGGCGCATACGGCAGCCGGCTGCGGCTGGAGCATGGCGTCTTTTCCGCCATGGACGCGTTCGCCACCGGGCTCGACGGGGTCGTGCTCGATCTCGGGGTCAGCTCGATGCAGCTCGACGAGGCGGAGCGGGGCTTCTCCTTCCTGCGCGACGGACCGCTCGACATGCGCATGAGCGGCGAGGGGCCGAGCGCGGCCGATCTGGTGAACGAGGCGCCCGAGGCCGAGCTGGCGGATATTCTCTTCCGTTACGGCGAAGAGCGCGCCTCGCGCCGGATCGCCCGCGCTATCGTGGCCGCCCGCGCGGAGGCGCCGGTCGAGACGACCGCCGCGCTCGCTGGCATCGTCGAACGGTGCCTGCCACGGCCCAAGCCCGGCCAGATGCACCCGGCCACGCGCAGCTTCCAGGCTGTCCGGATCGCGGTGAACGACGAGTTGGGCGAACTCGCGGCCGGGCTTGAAGCCGCGGAGCGCGCGCTGGCCCCCGGCGGCCGGATCGCGGTGGTCAGCTTCCATTCGCTGGAGGACCGCGTCGTGAAGCGCTTCTTCCAGATCCGCTCGGGCGGGCTCGCTGCGACCAGCCGGCATGCGCCCGAGCGCGCGCCCGAGGAGCCGCGCTTTCGCATTCTGACACGCAAGCCCGTTGCGCCGGATCCCGAGGAAACGGAGCGCAATCCGCGCGCCCGGTCGGCCAAGCTGCGGGTGGCGGAGCGCACCGGGGCGCCGGCCGGCGCCGTTGATCGCGCTGCGCTGGGTCTGCCGGAGCGCGCGCTGGCAGGGGAGGGGCGCTGATGCGTGGGCTTGTCTTTGCCCTGTCCGCGCTGGCCGTGATCGGCCTTGCCTACTGGGCCTATCTCGAGAACTACCGGACCCAGACCGCGATCCGCGAGGTCACCATGCTCCAGCGCGAGACCAGCGAGGCGCGCGCGCGCCTTTCGGTGCTGCGCGCCGAATGGGCCTACCTCAACCGGCCCGAGCGCCTCCGCGAACTGGCCATCCTGAATTTCGACAGCCTCGAGCTTCTTGCGCTGGAGCCCCGCCAGTTCGGCAGCGTCGACGAGATCGCCTACCCCCCGCGCCCCGGCACGCGGCTCAACGCCCTGATCGATCTGAGCGCCGAAGCCGAGGACGGCGATCCATGACGCGCACGCCACTGCGCCCCCTTGCCCGCGTTCTGCGCGCGCGGGAACGCGGCGAGAACCCTGACAACATCGAGCGGGAGAACCGCCGCCTGCGCCACGAGGAAATGCGCGACAAGCTGCGCACCCGCGCCGAGGGCCGGCTGCTGGTGCTCGGGCTCGTGTTCTTCTGCTGCTTCCTGGTGATCGGCGCGCGCATGGGCCTGCTCGCCGCCTCCGAGCCGGAAGAACCGCGGGCCGCGGCGACGGGGGCGGCGATCCTCAATCAGCGGGCGGACATCGTGGACCGCAACGGCCATATCCTGGCCACCAACTTCTCCACCCATTCGCTCTACGCGCAGCCGCACCTGATGGTGGACGCGGGCAGAGCCGCGGAGGAACTGGCTCGGATCTTCCCCGATCTCGAAGCCGAAACGCTGCGCGGCCGGTTTTCCGGGGACAAGCGCTTCCTGTGGATCAAACGCACGCTCAGCCCCGAGCAGATGCAGGCGGTGCACGACATCGGCGAGCCGGGGCTGCTGTTCGGGCCGCGGGAAATGCGGCTCTACCCCAACGGGCGCCTTGCGAGCCACGTTCTGGGCGGTGCCTCCTTCGGGCGCGAGGGCGTGCACTCGGCCGAGGTGATCGGCGTGGCCGGGGTGGAGAAGTATTTCGACGAGTTCCTGCGCGATCCGGGCAACGGCGGCGCGCCGCTCGAGCTGAGCATCGACATGACCGTGCAGGCCGCGGCGGAGCGGGTGATGCTCGGCGGGATGCGCCTTCTGAATGCGCGCGGCGCGGCCTCGGTGCTGATGGACGTGCACACGGGCGAGATCATCTCGCTGGTGAGCCTGCCCGATTTCGACCCCAACGACCGCCCGCCGCCGGCGACGGAAGGCGAGCCCGGCGACAGCCCGATCTTCAACCGGGCGCTGCAAGGCGTCTACGAGCTCGGATCGGCCTTCAAGACGATCACCGCCGCACAGGCGCTGGAACTCGGGCTGGTGAACCCCGGCACCCTGATCGACACCAAAGGCCCGCTCCGGTACGGGAGCCATCGGATCCGGGATTTCTCCAACTACGGGCCCGAGCTTTCGGTCACCGATATCGTTGTAAAATCCTCCAACATCGGCACCGCGCGCATGGCGATGCAGATCGGCATGCAGCGACAGCAGGCGTTTCTCAAGGCGCTGGGCATGCTGGATGCCACGCCGCTCGAGATGATCGAGGCGGCCGGCGCCGAGCCGCTCCTGCCGCCCAACTGGTCCGAGTTGTCGACCATGACAATCAGCTACGGCCACGGGCTCTCTGCCTCGCCGGTACATCTCGCAACCGCCTACGCGAGCCTCGTCAACGGTGGTACGCTGGTGCGCCCGACGCTGGTGAAGCAATCCGCGCCGCAGCGCGGGCCTCGGATCGTTTCCGAGCAGACCTCCCGCTCGCTCCGGACGATGCTGCGCCAGGTGGTGACCCGAGGGACCGCGAGCTTCGGCGAGGTGCCCGGCTATACCGTCGGCGGCAAGACCGGCACGGCCGACAAGCCGCGGGCGCGCGGGGGCGGCTACTACGAAGACAAGGTGCTATCGACCTTCGCCAGCGTCTTCCCGGCCCACGATCCCCGCTACGTCCTGATCGTGACGCTGGACGAGCCTTCGGAGAACTCGGGAGACAGGCCACGCCGCACCGCCGGCTGGACGGCCGTTCCCGTGGCCGCCGAGATGATCCGGCGCATCGCGCCGCTGCTGGGGCTGCGCCCCGAGATTGAACCGCCGATGGCGGCGGGTGTAACACTTGCGGGCAACTAGGCGGGGCAGCGCCGCGGGACAACCGCAGGCGCGGTGAGGCAGGCGAGACGATGGTCGAGGCAGGGGCGAAGACGCTGGCAGAACTCGGCCTCAGGGCGCGAGGGGGCGCGGAGTCGCGCGTGACCGGCCTTGCGCTCGACAGCCGCGAGGTGCGGCCCGGCACGCTTTTCGCGGCGCTGCCCGGAAGCCGGGTTCACGGCGCCGAGTTCATCTCCCACGCGCTTCGGATGGAGGCCGGCGCCGTGCTCACCGATGCCGAGGGCGCGCGGCTCGCGGCGGATGTGCTCGGCTCCAGCGGCGTGCCCGTGGTGGTTGCCGAGGATGCGCGGGAGGCGCTGGCCTATGCCGCGGCGCTCTGGTTCGGCGCCCAGCCCGCCACCATGGTTGCCGTGACCGGGACCAACGGCAAGACGAGCGTGGCCAGCTTCACCCGCCAGATCTGGGAGGCGCTGGGCTATGCCGCGGCCAATCTCGGTACCACGGGTATCGAAGGGGCCTATGCCGCGCCGCTCGGCCATACCACGCCCGACCAGATCACCCTGCACCGCCACCTCGCGGCGATGGCGAAAGCGGGCGTGACCCATTGCGCGATGGAGGCGTCCTCCCACGGGCTCGACCAGCGCCGCCTCGAGGGCGTGCGCCTGGGGGTGGCCGCCTTCACCAATCTCAGCCAGGACCATCTGGACTACCACGGCACGATGGAGGCGTATTTCTCGGCCAAGGCGGGTCTCTTCTCCCGGCTTCTTCCTGCCGAGGGCACGGTGGCGGCCCATCTCGACGACGCACACGGCCGTGCCGTTGCAGCCACCGCGCGCGACCGGGGGCAGCACGTCGTCGGCGTGGGCCGCGCCGCGGATGCCGACCTGCGGCTGCTGGCGCAGCGCTACGACGCGACCGGCCAGGTGCTGCTTCTCGATTGGCAGGGTGAGCGCCACGAGATCCGGCTGGGGCTGATCGGCGGCTTCCAGGCGCAGAACGTGGCGGTGGCCGCTGCCCTCGTGGCGGCAGACGGTGAGCCCGCGGGCGAGATACTGCGGGCGCTGCCGCGGCTGCGCACGGTGCGCGGGCGCATGGAGCTGGCCGCCCGGCGCGGCAACGGCGCAGCCGTCTTCGTGGACTACGCCCATACCCCCGATGCGGTGGCCACCGCGCTCGCCGCGCTGCGCCCCCATGTCGCCGGGCGCATCGTGATCGTCCTGGGCGCGGGGGGAGACCGCGACCGTGGCAAGCGCCCGCTGATGTGCCGCGCTGCCGCGACCCACGCCGACGTCGTGATCGTGACCGACGACAACCCCCGCTCCGAAGACCCGGCCGCCATCCGCGCCGCCATCCTCGAAGGCGCCCCCGAGGCGCTGGAAGTGGGCGACCGCGCCGAGGCGATACTGCGCGGTGTCGATGCGCTCGAGGCGGGCGACGCGCTCCTGGTCGCCGGCAAGGGGCACGAGACCGGGCAGACCGTGGGAGATGACGTTCTGCCCTTCGACGACGCGGAACAGGCCAGCGTCGCGGTGGCCGCACTGGAGGGGCTCGCGTGAGCCCGCTCTGGACCGCCGCGGAGGCCGCCGCCGCCACGGGCGGGCAGGCGTCGGGCGCCTGGGAGGCCCGCGGCGTCTCGATCGACAGCCGTACGCTGGAGCCGGGCGATCTCTTCGTCGCGCTTTCGGCGGCCCGCGACGGGCACGGGTTCGTGGCCGACGCGCTCGCGAAAGGGGCCGCGGCGGCCATGGTGGAGCACCGTCCGCCGGGGGTGCCGGAGGGCGCGCCGCTTCTGCTGGTAGACGAGGTGCAGGCCGGGCTGGAGGCGCTGGGCAGGGCGGCGCGGCAGCGCGCCCGCGCGCGGGTCGTGGGCATCACCGGCTCGGTGGGCAAGACCTCGGTGAAGGAGATGCTGCGCACGGTGCTCTCGCGCCAAGGCGAAACCCATGCCGCCGAGAAGAGCTACAACAACCACTGGGGGGTGCCGTTGACGCTGGCGCGGATGCCGCGCAGCGCTGAATTCGCCGTCATCGAGATCGGGATGAACGCGCCGGGCGAGATCGCTCCGCTCGCGCGCATGGCCCGGCTCGACGTGGCCGTGGTGACGTCGGTGGCGGCCGCCCATCTCGCCGCCTTCGAAAGCCTCGAGGGCATCGCCCGGGAGAAGGCCTCGATCCTCGAGGGGCTGGCGCCGGGCGGCCCCGCGGTGCTCAACGCGGACGTCTCGACAACGGAGATCCTGCAGGAGACGGCGGCACGGCTGCGCGCGCAGCCGCTCCTCTTCGGGGAGGCGGGCCGGGACTACAGGCTCGAGGAGGTGCGCGTCGCGGATGCCGCGACGGTGGTCCGCGCGACGCTGGCCGGCACACCCGCGCTCTTCCGCCTTGCCGTTCCCGGGCGTCATTTCGCACTCAATGCGCTTGCCTGTCTCGCGGCGGTGGACGCGCTCGGCGCCGATACCGCGCGGGCGGCGGTGGACCTTGGCCTCTGGGCGCCGCCCTCGGGGCGCGGCACGCGCGAGCGCATCGTTCTCGATCCCGTCGAGGATCTCGCCTTCGAGCTGATCGACGATGCCTACAACGCCAACCCCGCCTCGCTGGCCGCCGCGCTCGAAGTGCTCGCCGCGGCGACCCCCAACGATGGCGTCGGCCGCGTCTCGCGCGGGCGGCGCATCGCGATCCTCGGGGACATGCTGGAGCTGGGGCGCACCGAGGCGGAGCTTCACGCGGCATTCGCGGAAGACCGGCATCTGTTGGCCTGCGATCTTGTCCACTGCGTGGGGCCGCGCATGGCGCATCTGTGGCAGGCATTGCCGCCCGCCATCCGGGGCCGCCATGCCACCACGGCGGAGGATCTCGCCGCCGTTGCGGCGCGGCTCGTCGACGCCGGCGACGTGGTCCTGGCCAAGGGCTCGCTGGGCAGCAGGGTGAGCAGGGTCGTTGACGCGCTGCGCAAACTGGGGCACCCGGGCGCACCGGGCACATGAGACGGACGGAAACACGATGCTCTTCTGGCTGACCGCGCTCAGCGATGGAGGAGATTTCTTCAATCTCTTTCGGTATATAACCTTTCGGGCCGGGGGCGCATTCTTCACCGCGCTCGTCTTCGGCTTCCTGTTCGGCCGCCCGCTCATCAACCTCCTGAGAAAACGCCAGAAACACGGCCAGCCGATTCGCGCGGACGGCCCCGAAAGCCACATCACGGCCAAGGCGGGGACGCCGACGATGGGCGGCCTCCTGATTCTCTCCGCGCTCCTGTTCGCGACGCTTCTCTGGGCGCGGTGGGATAACGGTTACGTCTGGATCGTCCTCTTCGTGACGGCGGCCTTCGGCCTGATCGGGTTCGCCGACGACTACGCGAAAGTGAAGAGGAACGACAATTATTCGGGGCTGTCGGGACGGATGCGGCTTCTCATCGGGTTCGTGGTCGCGGGAATCGCGGCCTATTGGGCTGCCATGCTGCACCCGAGCGAGCTTGCCTTCCACCTCGCCTTCCCGGTGCTGAAGGACGTGCTCCTGAACCTCGGCCTCGTCTTCGTGCCCTTCGCGATGATCGTGATCGTGGGGGCGGCGAACGCGGTGAACCTCACCGACGGGCTCGACGGGCTCGCGATCATGCCGGTGATGATCGCCGCCGGCACGCTCGGGGTGATCGCCTATGCCGTGGGGCGGGTCGACTTCACCGAGTATCTCGACGTGCATTACGTGCCGGGGACGGGGGAGATCCTGATCTTCGCCGCCGCGCTGATCGGGGGTGGCCTCGGGTTTCTGTGGTACAACGCCCCGCCGGCGGCGGTCTTCATGGGTGACACCGGCAGCCTCGCCCTCGGCGGCGCGCTGGGGGCGATCGCGGTGGCGACGAAGCACGAGATCGTGCTGGCGATCGTCGGCGGGCTTTTCGTGGTCGAGGCGCTGTCGGTGATCATCCAGGTCGGATACTTCAAGGCGACCGGCAAGCGCGTGTTCCTGATGGCGCCCATTCACCACCATTTCGAGAAGCAGGGCTGGGCCGAGCCGCAGATCGTGATCCGGTTCTGGATCATCTCGCTCATTCTCGCTCTTATCGGGCTTGCGACGCTGAAGGTGCGGTAGGGGCTCCGCCACAGGCCGGGGCGGGCGGTGAGAGGAGAGCGACATGGGATTTCTGGCAAGATGGGTGGCCGCCTTCGCGCTCATAGCGGCGACGTTCAACCCCACCGAGTGGAACTACGTCCGCTGGGCGCGGGAGAACTGGTCGGACGCGATGCCCGTGATCGTGCTCGCGGGACTGCTTCTGGCGGTGGCCTATGCGCTCTTCGTCACGGCGGTTCTGCGCGGGATCGGCGCCTTCGGGGTGCTGCTCATTCTCGCCGTCATCGGCGCCTTCGTCTGGGTGCTCGTGGATTTCGGGTGGGTGAACCTCGACGACCCGGGCGCGGTGACCTGGGTGGTGATCGCCGCGCTGTCGGTGGTTCTGGCGATGGGCATGTACTGGGGCATCCTCTGGCGCCGGCTCTCGGGACAGCTCGAGGTCGACGACGAGGAGGGGTGAGGCCCGACCGGTCGCGCTGGAAACCGGCTTCGGGACCGGCTAAGTCCGGACCCATGATACCGGTGAGGGGATTTGAGGCGCGGCGCGTCGTGGTGCTCGGGCTCGGGCGCTCGGGGCTCGCGGCGGCGCGGGCGCTCGCGGCGGGCGGTGCCGAGGTTCTGGCCTGGGACGACGGGGCGCCGGCGCGGGAGCGGGGGGAAGCCGAGGGGCTGAGCCTGCACGATCTCACCCGCCGCGAGGCGTTCGAGGGGGTGGCGGCGATGATCGTCAGCCCCGGCATTCCCCATCTCTACCCCGCGCCGAACCCCCATGTGGCGCGGGCGATGGACGAGGGCGTTCCGGTCGACAACGATGTCGGCCTCTTCTTCCGCTCGCTCGGCGACCCCGAATGGGAGCGTTATGACCTCGCGCCCCGGGTGGTCGCGATCACCGGTTCGAACGGGAAGTCGACGACGGCCGCGCTGGTGCATCATTGCCTTGTCGCCGCGGGCCGGGAAAGCCAGCTTGCGGGCAACATCGGGCGGGGCGTGCTCGACATCGACGAACCGGGCGACGGCGGGGTCGTGGTGCTGGAACTCTCCTCCTACCAGATCGATCTCGCCCGGGCGCTGACTCCGGATGTCGCCGTCTTCACCAATCTCTCGCCCGACCATCTCGACCGGCACGGCGGCTATGGCGGCTACTTCGCCGCGAAGCGCCGGCTTTTCGCCGAAGGCGGCCCCGACCGCGCGGTGATCGGCATCGACGAGCCCGAGGGGCGCTATGTCGCAAACCAGCTCGCCGAGGGGCCGGGCGACGACCGGGTGATCCGGGTCAGCCTGACGCGGCCGGCGGGCGGACCGGGCTGGTCTGTTTCGGTGAAGAAGGGGTTTCTGGCGGAGACCCGCAAGGCGCGGCAGGTGGCCTCGGTCGACTTGCGCGGCATTCGCGGCCTGCCGGGCGCGCACAACCACCAGAACGCCGCCTCGGCCTGGGGGGCGCTGAGGGCGCTCGGCCTGGGCCCGCGCGAAATCGAAGCGGGGCTTGCGAGCTTCGAAGGGCTGCCGCACCGCTCGCAGGTCGTCGGCGAGAGGGGCGGGGTGGTGTTCGTGAACGATTCGAAGGCCACGAACGCCGCGAGTGCCGCCCGCGCGCTCGAGGCCTTTTCGCGCATCCGCTGGATCGTCGGGGGACAGATGAAGGATGGCGGGCTCGGCGATATCGGCCCCGGGCGCGGCAATGTCGTGAAGGCCTATGTCATCGGGCGCGAGGCGGAAGCGGTGGCGCTGATGCTCGGCGGCCTCGACCACGAGATCGCGGGAGACATGGCGACCGCGGTGGCCCGCGCGGCGGCGGAGGCCGGGCCGGGCGAGACGGTGCTTCTCGCGCCGGGCGGGGCGAGCTTCGACCATTACGACAATTTCGAACGGCGCGGCGCGCATTTTGTGGACGAGGTCAAGAAGGCGCTGGGCGCGTCTTCGGAGACCTGAACAAAGGGTCTTCTTCGTTCTTCAAATACTCATCCGCAGGCCCGTCGGCGCGCGCCCCGTTTTCGATCAGAGCGGCACGGCCTCGGTCAGGTCGCGGATGAGGGCCGCGCTTCTCGCGAGGGCTTCGCGTTCGCCGCCGTCGAGGCGCGGCATGAGGTCTGCGCTCACCCCGCTGCGCCCCACGATCCGGGGCACCGAGACGGCGACATCGGGCACCCCGGCGATCTCCGGCGTCAGGGCGCTGACGGACAGCACCGCCTGCTCGTCGCGGTCGATGGCGCGGACGATGCGCGCGATGCCGGCGCCGATGCCGTAATTGGTGAAGCCCTTGCCCTCGATGATGGTGTAGGCCGCGCGGCGCACGCCCGCGTCGATCCGCTCCATCACCGAATTGGTGAGCGGCGCGCCGATCTGGGCGGCGAAATCCCTCAGCGGCACGTTGCCGGCGCGGGCCTCGGACCAGCCGAGCACCTCGCTGTCGCCGTGTTCGCCGAGGACATAGGCGTGGATCGACTTCGAGGCGACGCCGAGATGGGCCGACAGGAGCGCGCGGAACCGGGCTGTGTCGAGGATCGTCCCGGTGCCGATGACCGTGCCGGGGGGCTTGCCCGAAAGCCGGGTGGCGATGGCGGTCATCACGTCGACCGGGTTCGTCGCGACGATGAGAAGCGCGTCGGGCGCCACCGCCTCGATCTCGCCGATGACTGCGCGGAACACCTCCGCGTTGCGACCGAGAAGTTCGACCCGGGTCTCGCCGGGCTTCTGGGCGACCCCGGCGGCGAGCACGATCGCGCCGGCGCCCGCGAGAGCGGACCCGTCGCCCGAGGTCACC
>Ga0076929_100668_pt1 | contig 20689 bp, 27 predicted proteins | sample HotLakConUCCSL28_FD_87104 | JGI IMG/M metagenome (GOLD analysis project Ga0076929, IMG submission 87104) | Hypersaline microbial mat communities from Hot Lake, Washington, USA - Hot Lake Consortium UCC-SL28 (version 3) (version 3) | ecosystem: Environmental > Aquatic > Thermal springs > Hot...
AGGCCGTAGGCGAGCTCCAGGAGCGGGGCGCGCTGGTCGCCGCGCACCGGCGGCTCGCCCGGTGCGCGCACCACCACGAGCCCCGCGGGTCCCCCCGGTTGCAGCGCGGTGTACGCCAGCGCCGGTGGCTGGCAGTAGAAGCCGACGGCCCTGCCCTCGAACACCAGCACGCTTTCGCGCGGGCGCATGTCCGTCGGCGTGTCGGGCGCCGCGGCGGCAGCTGCGGCGAGGCTCGACTGCACCAGCCGCCGCACCAGCGCCGCCATGGCGGACGGTGCGCCCGGCGCGTCCTCCGTCTCCATCACCCGCGCGAGTGTCGCCGCAAGGACCGCGTTGTGATGAATCACCTCGCCGGCCCCATCCACCAGCGCGATGCCGATCTCCAGCCGGTCGACGAGATGCTGGAGCAGCACGCCGAGCGTCGCGTTGACCATGATCTGCCGGTTGATCCGGAACGACCGGTCCCAGTGGGGCATCAGCCGGGCGAACGCGCTCTCCACCTCCCGCCCGTCGCCGTCGTCGGTGTCGGCGAGGGCGTGGGCGGCGCGGTACATGAGCTCGATCCAGCGCTCCTCGTCGCCGATGGCGCTGTAGCAGAGGTCCACCAGCGCCTCCGGGCTGAGGTCCCGTTCGTCGACGAGGCGGCCCATCCCGGCGAGGACGTCGGCGGATAGGCTGCCCATGTCGTCCGCGGACACGTCGTCGGCCCCCGGGATCCTGCCGCCGCTGCGCCACGACAGGATCCGGTCGGCGATGCCGAGGCGCGCTTCCTCGAGGAACAGGCCGGACCGACCGCCGTCCACCCGCGCCGCGACCGTGCTACGGATGCCGGCCTGTTCGAGGTGTGCGCAGATCGCCGGCGCGAATGCGCCGTCCCGCATCATCGCGTCCTCTCCGCCGTAGAGGATGAGGACGCGGGTGTCCTCCCGCACCTGATGGTCCTTCGGCCACCGCCACGCGCTCCCCATCCCTTCGAAGATCGCGCTCCAGTACCCGAGGGAGGGGGTCGGCCATGCGAGCGGGTCGGTCAGCAGCGCCGTCACCACGGCCGGATCGGCCGAGATCACGTCCGCCAGATGCGTGCGATCCTTCAGGTGGGCGCCGAGGAAGGCGTAGAGGTGGTGCAGGGTGTGCTCGTCGGGATCGGCGGCGTTCTTGAACAGCATCCGGGCGCGGACGAAAGCCCGACCGAGGGCGGGGAGGACGGGCTGGTTGGGCACCGGCGAGATCAGCACGATGTCCCGGGCAAGGTCCGGCACCGTCTTGAGGACCTCCAGCACCAGCAGCGCGCTGATGTTGGGCGCGACGATGATCCGGTCCTCCCACAGCGTGCCGTCGAACGCGCACGCCAGGAGCACGGACATGTCCGCGATCAGCGAGGCCCAGCCTGACCGCGGGTCGAGGTGGCCGCGCGGATGGCGCGAGGACACCGACGCGCCGTGGCCGCGCAGATCGCCGGCGAGAACGCTGACGCCGCGCGCGTGGAGCGCGCGGGCGAGGGGGACGACGTTTCCGGAATGCGTGGGCTGGCTATGCCCGACATAGGCTGCGGGCGCACCGGGGCCTGCGTGCCAGCGACGGCTGTGAAGCAGCGGCCCCGTCGGGTTCTGAAGCCACCGTGTCTCCATCCCGGCTCCCAGCCACACCCCGCCGGAGCGGTCGCCCCTGCGCATTGGGTCATGCCCGGCCCGGCTCGCACAGTGGTGAATTGACGCATGGCAAAAATGTGGCGCCGGATTTGGCGGCGACATCATCCGTTTGGATGACGCGCCGGGTGTAAGGCTCCGGGCTATGCTCCTCCGGCAAGACCAGTGACCCCGTCCTTCGGTGCACGGTCACGCATGCGAGACCGTGCACCGATCCATGGAGAGGCCCGATGCGCCGACCGTTCGTGGCTGCGATGATGCTCCGCGCCGCCGGCCCGCAAGCGTCTGCTCGAGCCGACAGCGGCACGAACGAGGCGCTCGCCGGTCTCGCGAACGAAAGCTTCGCCTCGATGGAGGGTCTGCTCGCGCCCGGTGAGGGGGTGCCGCCCATCCTCGCCGACGTCGTCGCCGTTCGGCCGTGACGGCGATGCGGGCCGCGGCGGCGACCATCATCCTCGCGGCGCTGTTGCCCGGGCTTGCCGCGCCCGAGCCCGCCGCGGCCAGTCCGGAACTGGTCGCGCTGCTGGAGGCACACCTCGCGCAAGGGGCGCCGGTGAGCGACATCCCCGGGCTCGTTCGCCCGACGGCGGCCGAGGCGGCGGCCGCATGCATCGCCGGACCGCCGAGTCTGTGCGCTTTCCACGACCCTTCGGCCGCCCTCGCTCTGGCCTGTCCGGCCGGTGTGCGGTGCGACCCGGCGCCGCCGGGCCTCGACCCGCTGCGCATCGCCCGCGTGCTGGCGCTGGGCGAAGGCATCGCATCGGCACCCGACCGCGCGGCCGCGCCAGCGATCGTTCGCCAGCTCGACCGCGACCGGCGGATCGTCTCGTCCGCGTTGCGAAGCGGCGGCGGCGCGGCTCTGGCGGCGCTGTCCGGCCCCGCCGAGCCGTTCTCCGGGTCGGCGGTCGACGCGGCGCCGCCGTTCCCCCTCAGCACGGATCCCGCGCAACTCGAACGCGCTCTCGCGCGCTGTGACGGCCAGGCGATCGCGTCGAGCGCACCCCCGTTCGCGGCCGTTCCGGTCGACCTTCCCGACGAGCTGAGGCGTGCGGATGCCTACGTCGCCGCACTGGTGTTGACCGGGGGCGCGGCGCACTCGGCGCCGGTCGTGCGAACCGGCGACGGCGGGGCGCAATTTCGCGCCCCCGTCCATCCGGCCGGCGCGGAGGGAGGCGACGCGCTGGTGCTGCTGGTGGACGTCGGCGGGCCTGATGCGCCACGGACGTTGTGCCCTCCGATGCCGTTCCGCGTGGCACCTTCGTCCGCGCGTCCGGGCGCCTTCGTGGCGATGACCGAGCGGCTGGCCGGGCTCTACCCCCTCGCGAATGCTGCGGCGGCCCGGCTCGGGCAGGACCTGCCGTTCACGGCGGACGATCTGTCGGCCATGGACGCCATCGTCGCCGACCTCGTCGACGCCTACGAGGCCGCCGATGCGAACGAAAGGGTCGTCCTCGATCTGGTCGCGCACGACAACCCGCTCGACACGGCCGCCGGGCGCTTCGCGGCCGCGCTCTCGCCGCTGCCGGAGCGTCGGCCTTCCGACGGCCGGCGTGGAGGCTTCGCGCCGGGCGGTGCGCGGCTGTGGCAGGCGAGCGTCCTTCCGGACACGACGGGTCTCCCCGATGCGCTCTCCGACGCCTGCCCCGCGACCCCGGCGATGCTCACCAACCACCTGCGTCTCGGGGCCTATGCGAGGATCGGCCAGGCACCGGAGCAGCAGCTTCTCCTCGCCGGCGCGCAGGTCAGCGCCGCGACGTCGGCCAAGCTGGCGCTCGCCGCCTACGGCAAGGCGAGCGAGAAGACCTTCCAGGCGGTCGATGTCGCCGTCGGGACGGGTTTCGCCGTCTACGGCCTCGCGGCGGACCTCCTGGCCGGGATGATGCCGTCGGAACTCGTCGAGCTGGACGTCGAGACGAGCCCGACGACGCTCTACGAGGATGCCGCCGATCAGGTGTTCGAGATCCGGCGCGTCTACCTCCACACCGCCAGCGCCGGGTGGGACAAGAAGAAGGCGGTGATGGACATCGCGCTCGCCACCTACGGGGCCTTTCAGGGCCAGATGCCGGCCGGCGCGCTCGCCTCGAAGACCTTTGGCGTGAAGCCGCAGAACGCGCTCACCGACCCGGCCTTCATGCGCGCTGTCCGCCAGACATCCGCAGGATCGGGCGGCACGTTGGACCGTGCGCTCGCGGAGACTGTCGGCAGGGAGGCGAGCCGGCGGGTCGACGGCGAGATCATCCAGGCGACCCTCGGCTTTGCCGCTGGACAGCTCGATGCCAAATTCATGGGTCTCGTCGCGGGCGGCCCGGTCACGGCCGAGGGGCGCAGTTTCGGCGTCCAGCGCTCCTTCTGCCGGATCGACATGACACGCGAGCCCTACACGCGCTCGGAGAGCGACCGGTGGGAGGTCCTGTCACCGACCGAGCGGTTCCGCTACGCGGCCGGGGAGACGGGCACCGCCAATGTCACGGTGCACCTGAACCCTGATCCCGCGCTGCTGCCGGTTCCGCAAGGAACGCCCCTGCCCGACGCGCGGATCACGGGATCGGCATCAGCGTCGCTGCGGCCATGTTTCGGGATGCGGGCTGGGAGATCGATCTGCTGATCGGCGAGGATCATGACGGCCTCATAGATTGCATCGAAGTCACCCGGCCGCAGATCATCGGGTTGTCGCTCAGCACCGGGCGCCGACTCGACGACCTCGTTCGGCTCGTGGTGGCAGCGCGCATCGCCGTGCCCCATGCCATCATCGGGGTCGCCCCCGGGGCGACACTCGACGAGGACCAGATCTGCAGCCTTGTGGATATTGATCTCCTGTTCAGGGATGCGGGCTCCGCACTCAATGAGCTGGAACAGCTGATCCAACTGCGCGGCAAGCCTCGGAGGAGACACACTTCCGCCCTCGCGCCATGAGCGGTTCTCATGCTCCGCATTGCCCGCCGCGCTTGACTTCAAACTAGCGTGTCGGCCGTCTTGTAGATCAGCGTCACCGTGACGATCGCTGCCTTCAGCGCGGCCGCGCCCTCAATGGGCAGGTCGACCGGCTGCGGGGCACTCGCCTCGATCCAGTCGCAGAGGCCGCCGAGCGTGCGGTCGGCGGCGATGGTAGTGCCGACGGCGGTGAGCAGGTCGTCGAGCGACGCGTCGCGCTCCGCCGCAGTCCCCGACTGCACGATCGCCTCGATCTCGGCCCGGTGCTGGTAGTGATAGCGGACCGGCGAGAGCGTTACCTCCGGCTCGCCAGGGTCGCCGTCGCGCAGGATCAGCAGGCCGCCGGGCGGGATGCGCTCGGGCAGGACTTCGCCCCGGACGGCGGCTCCTTGGACAACCTGCAATTCGGCAAGCAATCTCTGCAGGATGCTTTCGCGGACAGAAGCCATGTCGATCTCGTTGCGCGATTGCGGGCGATGATCAGGTTTCGCTTCGCCGCTTCGCCTCCAACCGGTAGAGCTTCGCAGGGAGATCGCTGCGGGCGTGAAGAAAGTCGAGGATGATTACCCATTCAGCGTCCTCGATGAAGACGATGACGTGCTGACCCGCCCTGGTGAACCGGAGGTCCTCCGGCAAGTCAGGGTCGAGAAGCGCCCTGCAGCTTTGCGAGAGTGCGGTTCCGCTCGCGATCGCGTTGCAGCGGTCGATGAGATCGGCCTCGTACGCATCCGCTTGGCGCCGGCCGAATGTCTCCAAGGTCCAGCGGGCGATGTCGGTCAGTGACGCTTCGGCCTGACGCGTCAGGCGCCATGGCTTCGCGATCACTCGCCCGATCGGGCGCTGGCAAAGGCCCGGCGCACCGCATCCTCCCCGGTCCCGTCGGCGAGGTCGCCCCGGCGCGCTTCGTCGAGGCTGCTCGCCACCCGGCGCCGCAGGTCGTCGATCTCCGCCTCTTCACGTTCGAGGAGGCGCAGACCCGCCCTCATCGCCTCGCTCGCGTTCTGGTACCGTCCGGAGGCGATCAGGCGGTCGAGCAGTGCGGACTGAGCCTCCGTCAGCACGACGTTTCTGGTGACCATGTCGCTCCTCCCACACAGCTTTTGGCAGTATATGCCAATCAGGGTGAGCGTCCAGCAGAGCGTTCAGCCGAGCCGACCATCCGCCCAGCGTGCAACGATACCGCCCGGCAGCGCCCCCTCCGCCGCTCTCGCGTCCCGCTCGAGGTCGAGCCGCTTCGGCAGTCTCACCTGCGGCACGAGAAGGAAGATCGGAGCGCTCGAGCGTCCCTCTAGGCGGCTCGCGACCGTTCCGTCCTTGCGGCGGGTGACGTTCTCGCGGATTCGGCCGGAGCGACTGAAGCGCACGTTGTCGGCGACGAGGAGGTGCGGACCCGCCCGGCGGCGGACGAGGCGGAGCGTGATCCCCGTGCGCTGCCGCCAGATGGCTGGTGTCAGCGGCCCACGGCGAATGCGGTCGCGCGCCACCGGCGTCGGGATCGCGAGGTAGAGGCCGGTCTTCGACCGGATCAGGGCGCCCTCGTCGTGGGCGCCGACGATCATCGACGCCTTGGACCAGACGAGGGCAGCGGCTTCGATGCTGTGGCCCTGCTTGGGGTAGCGCTCGCTGCGGATGGTGCGGGCGAGCCGCGGACCGAGCCCGGCGCCGGTGATCTGCGCCCGCCAGCCGCCCTTCAGCCGCTCGGCGGCCGCGCCGACGCCAGCGGTCACCGCCTTCTCGGCGGCCTCGATCTCGGCCGCCATCAGCTCGGCGAGGTCCGGCGTGATGTCGAGCTTGAGCTTCACACTGGCCTCAGGTCCACCGTCCAGACAAGGCGCTCGCGGTCCCGGGTGGGCTCGCCCTGAACGACGAAGGCCTCGCCGCCGATCGCGATGCCATCGCCCGGCCGCGGGCTCGCGACGTCGCTCACGCGCAGGTCCACCCGCGTCGTCTCCGACCACACCTGCGCGCCTCCGAAGTCGGTGACCGCGTCGGGCCGGCGGAGCACGACACGGACCGGCGTCGCGCTGCCGCCATCGGGCGTGTAGGTGGCGTCGGTGGCGATCGAGGAGTCCGCGAACAGGGCGTCTACCGCTGCAGCGAGGGCGCTCATCAGGTGCGCCTGCCGCTCCGGAGCGCCTGCGGGCGCGTGCAGATCGGGAGCGGGTTGCTCTCGATCTCGAGCCGCACCCACTCGTCGCGATCGCGGTCCGGGATGGCGCGGGCATAGAGCGGCAGGCCGAGGGTGTTCACCGTCTCGAACGTGTCGGCCGGGGCGTAGTAGATCTCGAAAAGGCCCTCGACGCCTTCGGGGTAGAAGTACGCCTTGTCGGCCGGGACGCCGAAGGCGGCGTTGCCGCGGTAGCGGCGGAAGGTAATGCCGCCGAAGCTCACCTCGTCGGCGACGCGGGAGCGCAGGTCGGCGGCCGCGGCGGTGTTGAGGTAGGTCTCACGGACCTCCTTGTGGGCGACGAGATCGGCGAAGAAGGCCGAGCCGCATTCCGCGCGCAGCATCACCGAGCCGGTGGCGAGGCCGCCGAGACCATCTTCCACGCTCTCGATGAGCGCCTGGCACTTCTTGCGCAGCGCGCCGGAGGCGGGCGTGGCGTTGTCGAGGTCGAAGTCCACCTCGGCCGCCGGCGTGATGGCGAACTCGGTGAAGTAGTTGACGACGGTCGTCCCGTCCTTCGGGTCCTTCACGAGGCCCTGGATGCCGTTCAGGAGGTGGTACTCGAACGTCGCCTCCGCGTCGGACCTGAGCCGGCGGAGGCGCCTCGCCACCTCGGCCTGAACCTGCTGCGTCTCGCTCTCGGAGCCGAAGGCGCGGATGCCCTGGATCTCCGAGGCCCAGATCACGTCCTGCTTCTTGAATTGGCGGCAGACGAAGGCGCGCACCTCGCGCCGCTCGGGGATCTGCTGCTCATACGCCGACCCGCGCTCGGAGAATGGGATCAGCGAGAGCGTGCCCTCGCGGCTCTCGATCACGACGGTGCGGGCCCGGACGCCGCGATCGGCGAAGATGCCGGCGCCCGACAGCGTCGCGGGCTTGTAGGGGATGGTCTCGAGCGCGCGGGTGAGCTCGATGATGGAGAAGGCATCGCCTTCGAAGATGTCCATGGTCGCCATCGGGCGCGCTCCTCAGCGAACGATGATGCCGGCGGTGCCGAGCGCGGTGTGCGCGGCAGCGATCTCGGGGTCGGTGGGGGTGCCGGCGAAGACGAGGTCGTGGCGGTTCACGATGGCGGGGCCGCGTACGAGCGCGACTCCGCCGTCTTCTTCCGGTCGAGCTCGGCGTCGTCGTACTGGTCGAGCAGGAACAGCCGGACCATGGCGGGCGCGACGTGCGGCAGGCCCCGGATCTGCCCGGCGTCGATGGGGCGGTAGACGTGCAGCACTTCGCCCGCCGGCACCCGCACCGTCTCCGGGACAGCCGCGCCTCGGTCCGTGGAGTCGCCCGGATGGCGCCGGCGGAAGTGGTAGGCGATCCGCCGGCCGATGGCGTCGAACTCGATCCCGCACCGGACACGCCGGCCGCCGCCGAGGTCCTCCGTCTTTTCGAACGGCAGCATCTCCGACTGGAGCAGCTGCAGCTGGAGCGGCACCGTGAGGCCGTCCTCAAGACGCCGAGGCCGGATGCGGACGAAGCACTCCCCCGCCACGAACATCTCGCGGGCGACCATCGCTTGCAGGCCGTAGAAGTCCGTGAGCCCGTCGGCGTCCGCTTCATCGGTCCAGGCGAGCCACAGGCGCTGCACCCTGTCCCGCAGCGCGCCGTCCGCGATGAGCGAGGACGGCTTGATCCCGTCGCCGACGAGGTTCGCGGCGAACGCCTCGCATGCGTTCGCCGCGTAGCCGTTCGTGACGACGAGCTCGCGCGCCCGGGCGAGCAGCCGCGGCCCGCCGGCGGCGACGAGGGAGTTGATGTTCTCCAGCGGCGGCTGCCAGCCGCGCAGGCGGCGCCGCGCCATGGCGCCCTCGAGCCGCGCGCGCACGGCCGGTGGCCCGCCACCAGTCAGCCGGCGGCGGAGCCCGTCGAGGAAGACCATCGCTCAGAGACCCTTGTCCGTGACGACCCGCACCTGCCGGACAATCGGCCGGCCCTCGGCCGCGGCGATTTCACGGTCGAGCGCCTCGATGGCGCGGTCGATCTCCGCGAGGCTGCGGTAGTCGACGCTCTTGCCGTCGTAGCTCACACGCGCGACGCCGCTCGACCGCGCGGCCAGCAGCGCCTCGCGACGGGTCTTTAGCTCGGTGGCCGTTGGCATCGGAGTTCCCGGCTATGTGCCATTGACATACAGTCTCGTGACGGCCACATGGTGGCATGGTCCTGGTCACCGTCGTCGAGACAGCGGAGTTCGAGCGCCGCGCACGCGACATCATGAGCGACGGCGAGCGAATGGCGCTGATCGACTACGTTGCCCGCCATCCGCTGGCGGGCGTCTCCATCGGAGCCGGCGTCCGCAAGTTCCGGTGGGCACGGGCGGGCGGCGGAAAGAGCGGCGGCTATCGGGTGATCCACTTCTACAGCGCTCTAGACGATTCATCCGTCGTGCTGATCACGGTGTTCGGAAAGAACGAGAAGGCGAACCTGACGCGGACCGAGACCGAGGCGGTGAAGGCGCTCGGCCGGCGCCTCGCCGAAGCCACCAGGAAAAGACGATGACACGCGCATTCGACAGCATCGAGAAGGGTCTCCAAGAGGCCATCGCACACGCCGAGGGCAGAACGCGGGCGCGGGTCCACGAGATCGAGATCCCCGACGCCGACGTCCAGGCGATCCGGGCCCGCACGGGCTTGTCCCAGGCCGAGTTCGCCCGCAGCATCGGCGTGAAGAAGGCGACCCTCCTCAACTGGGAGCACGGGCGGCGGAAGCCCGAGGGGCCGGCCCGCGTGCTCCTCGCGATGATCGCGAAGGACCCCTCCATCGTGGAGCGCACCCTGCGCGAGGATGAGCATCAGCGCATGTAGCTCGACGGCACGGCCCGCCGCCGGGCCACCTGCCGCACCGGCAGAACGGACCCCGCCGACACCACTTTCTCCTCGTGTGCCAGCGCCGGCTCGACCTTCAGCTGCGCCTCGAGCTCGGCCCAGCGCCGGTCGGACCAGCGGTCGGCGCCGGCGATCCACGCGGCGGCGCGGGCGTAGACGCGGCAGTCCAGCGCCTCGTTGCGCTCCCTGAGCTTCTGCCATTCGAGTCGGGCGAAGCCGCGCCGGTTGCGCACCGTGACGAGCTGTTCGGCGACGAGCTGCTTGCACCACTCCGCGTCGACCCACTCCGGGAGATGGATCGTCCCTGCCGGCACGTCCGCACCCTCGGCCGCCTCGTCGTCCGTCGGCCGGTCGAGCCGCAGGAACCGGTACGTCTCAGCCTTGAAGGTGGAGACCGCGACGGTCCAGAGCCGCGCGCCGCGGCGCAGCCGCTTGCCGGCGACGGTCGCGTCGACGAATGTCGGGCCGGCCACCGGGCTCGACCGGTTGAAGCCGTCAACGCCCTTCACCGGCGCCACCTGCGCAAACCCCGCGCGCCGCGCCCAGGCGTAGACCGCAGGGGACTCATAGCTCGTGTCGATGGCGAGGCGAACGAGGGCCATCGCCACGCCCGACGGATGGCTCCATGTGCGCCCGAGAAGCGCATCGAGCTCGGCCCATGTCTCGGCCTGGCCGGGGCCGCCCTCGATCACGATGTGGTCCACGAGCCAGCTTCGCAGCCCGCGGCCCCACGCCCAAACGTCCACCTCGATCCGGTCGCGCTGGACGTCCGCGCCCGCCGTCAGGAACAGGCCTCCGGCGGGCACCGTTCCACTCGGCCACGCCTCGCGGCGGTCGTAGAGGCGCCGCCAGTCGGGCGCCTCGCCGGTCTCCCTCCACGTGTCGCCGAGGACGGTGTTGCAGAACACCCGCTCCGCCTCGTCCGATCCTGTCGCCGCCTCCTTGTCCCGCGCGATGTCCGCCCACGACTTCCATCCCGGCGGCGAGTAGAGCCCCGACAGGTGGAACCCGATTGTCCGCGGGTCCTGGCTCGTCGCCGTCGCCCGCCACGCGCCGGCGGCGAGCATCGCCGCCTTGTGATGCTCTTCGATGGGGCGCTCGCAGCCCTCGCAGCGGTAGGCCGCCGTCTCCGGCCGGGCCGGCTCCCACCGCAGCCGCTCGAACTTCAGCCACTCGCGGTGGCCGCAATGGGGGCACGGCACGAAGTAGCGTCGCTGGTCGCTCGCCTCGAACTCGCGCTCGATCCGCGACACGCCGCGGATGGTCGGCGTCGAGACGAGAAACACCTTGCGGCGGTGCGCGAAGGTCAGCGACCGAGCCTCGGCGAGGGCGACAGGGTCGCCTTCCTCGTCCGCCGAGGCGGGATAGGCATCGACCTCGTCGAGGAAGACGTAGCGGGCCGGCATCGAGCGGAGACCCACCGCCGAGTTGGCGCCCGTCATCACGAGGACGCCGCCGGGAAAATCCTTGGACAGCTGCGTGTTGCCGGCATCCCGCGAGCGCGCCGGCCGCACCCGCTCGCGCAGCGCCGGGCTCTCCTCGATCAGCGGGTCGATGCGCTGGCGCGAGTTGCGCTTCGCGAGTTCCACCGTCGGCTGGACCGCAAGCATCGGCCCAGGCGCGTGGTGGATGACATAACCAATGAAGCAATTGCCCGCTTCCGTCGCGCCGACCTGAGCCGCCTTCATGAACACGACCCGCTGCGCCGGGTGGCTCGGGCTCAGCGCGTCCATGATCGCGCGCATGTACGGCGTGCGGTCGGTGCGGTAGCGGCCGGGCTCGGCCGAGGCTCGCGACGACAGCCAGCGATGCCGGTCGGCCCACTCCGAGACCGTCAGCGCCGGGTCGGGCGTCAGCCCGCGCTGCCAGGCCTTCGCGAGGTCCTCGGCGCCGTCGAAGTTCTCGATCTCAACGGAAGGCGATGCGCGGCTCCGCCAGCTCCTCGAGGTGGGCGCGGACATGGCTCTCCAGGACTCTCTGCGTGGCGCCGACGTCGAGTGTCGCTTGCTGGCCTACCGCTTCGCTGATTGAGGCCTGGAGCTCGGCCGCGATCAGCGCCGCAACCCGGGCCGGCCACGTCACCCACGCATCGCGCTCCTCCCGTGCCAGCCTGAACACCATCGCCTTCGCCCGGTCGCGGTCGACGAGCTCGCCCTTCAGCTTGGCGAGGCGGATCCGACGCTCCTGCGCCTTCAGGGCCTCGTGCGCCGTCTTCGCTTGCAGGAACGTTGTTCCGCCGGCCGACAGCGGCGGCGTGAGCCCGTGCTCGGCGAGCGTGTCGCTGATGGTCGAGATCGCCGCTTCCGGCACCGGACGCATTCCCCGGTTTGGTACCTCGGGGGAGCGGTTCGCCGCCCGGCTCTTCGAGACGTCCGTCATCGCCGCGCGCCGCGCGTCCGACCGCTCCGGGTCGATCGAGCCGTCGTCGTGGAGGACGAGGCGGCCGGCGAGCTTCGCCTTCTGGATCGCACCCCGCGACCGCCCGACCCGGGTCGCGTACTGGCGCTCGCTGAGCCCTTTCATCGGACCAGAAAAAGCAATGTTTTGATCGACTTGTCTGCTTGGCTTTGTCGGCAATCAGAGCGTGTATGGCGCGGACGAACCGCGCCGGAGACGCCGACGATGACGACCACGACGACCCTCCCGACCCGCAACGAAGCCTGGGGCTTCTGGGGCACGATGCAGCTGAGCGGGAACGAGGACACCGCCGCCGCCTGGACGATCGCCTCCGAGGCCATCGCCCGCGCCACCGCCTCTTCGCCCGAGAGCGTGCGCGACTTCCTCGACTCCCGCCACGGCCGCCACTTCGCCGACGACGTCGCGAGCGGCCTTGCCCGCAACCTCGGGCTCGCCGAGGCGATCGACGCCGCCATCACCCGATGGATGGGCTGGACGATCAGCCGCCGCATGAGCCGCGAGACCGGGATCCCGCACGGGCTGCCGTATCTCACGGGCCTCGTCGCCGACTACGCCATCATGGCCGAGCTTCCCTACTGATCGCGACGTCCTCCGCCGCCGGCCGCGCTCCCATCGGGACGCGCGGCTCGGGGTCGTAGCAGCGCCCGGATCCGCCGGCGCCCACGGAGATCCCGACCATGACCGACCTCACCGCCACCCAGCACACCGTCCTCGCCGCCGCCGCGGTGCGCCCCGACCGCCTCGCGCTTCCGCTCCCCGAGCACATCAGGGGCGGCGCCGCGACGAAGGTGGTGACCGGGCTCCTCACCCGCGGCCTCGTCGAGGAGGCGCCGGCCATCGACGACGCGCCGGTCTGGCGCGATGCCGGCGACGCGGGCGCGCTGACGCTGGTGGCGACCGATGCCGCCTTCGCCGCGCTCGGGCTGACGCCCCCGGTCGCGGAGCCACTCGCAGCGGTGGCGGAGGCGGCCGAACCGCAGCCGACGGAACCGACCGATGCGAACGCCGCGGCGCCCGAAGCATCGGAACCCGCCGCAGCGCCCGCCGAGAAGCCGCGCGTCCGCGCCGGCACGAAGCAGGCGCAGATGATCGCCATGCTCGAGGCGCCCGAAGGCGCCACGGTTCCCGAGATCGCCGAGGCGACGGGATGGAGATTGCACACCGTGAGAGGCGCCATCGCCGGCGCGCTCAAGAAGCGCCTCGGCCTCACCATCGCCTCGGAGAAGGACCCGGCGCGCGGCCGAATTCACCGCATCGAAAGATGACATCGCCGGCAGCAAGTCCACCGAGGTCGCCCAGAAGCTGCTGGGCGACCTCTCTTTTTCGAGCGCGGCCTGGGCGAGAGCTCGACGCCTCATCAAGCACGTAGCCGATTGCTTCGTCGTCCATCTCGACGCGACTGCCCCGTATCCGTTCCGGAAGGTGAACGTTCTCCGTGCGCCGGGAGGCCGGTGGGTGGGTGCGAATGAAAGAGTCGTACGTTGAAGGGGTAGCCGCCCACAACGGCCCCGAGTCATGCGACGTCGCTCGCGAGGGCGTCGTCGAAGCGTTGACAGGGGAAACGGCGGGCTGGGTATTGAGCCGCGAAATGTTGAATTTCCGGGGCGCCGACGCTGTGGAGAAAAGCGGAAGGCAACACGGCGGGCACCGACATGGCGAGGTGCACGCTGGCCCTGCGCGGTCTGAGACCCCAGGCACGCCGGGACACCATCCACACGGAAACCGGGAGGTCCCTGGATCGCCTCGCGCGGTTGCGCGGGGCCGCAGCGGCAAGGCTATGGTCGTAATCCGCTGATGAACGGTCCAGGGAAGTCAGACCCGCTCATAGTACCAGGGAAGCGGCCGAACAAACCCGGGCGACCGGGCGCGGAGGTCGTGGAGGGAAGGGGCGGGGCCAAGGGAACCGTAGGGCGGCAAAGCACGGGCCGGACGCAGAGCCGGGAAACCGTGTCACAGGCGCTGGCCTGCGTACGAGAAGCAGCGAAGCGGAACAGGAACGAACGGTTCACGTCGCTGATGCACCACGTGACGCCGGAGTTGCTGTCTTGGGCCTTCAATCAGCTCAAGGCAAAGGCGGCTCCCGGCATCGACGGGGTGACGTGGGAGGAGTACGCGGGCGCACTCGATGGCAACATCGGTGACCTGCACCGCCGCGTGATGCGCGGCGGCTACCGGGCGAAGCCGTCGCGGCGGCAGTACATTCCGAAGGCCGACGGCCGGCAACGGCCGCTCGGCATTGCGGCGCTCGAGGACAAGATCGTCCAGAGGGCGCTGGTGGAGGTGCTGAACGCGATCTACGAGACGGATTTCTTCGGCTTTTCCTACGGGTTCCGACCGGGGCGTTCCCAGCACGATGCGCTGGACGCGCTCGCCTTCGGGATCACCAAGCGGCCGGTGAACTGGGTCCTCGACGCCGACATCCGGACGTTCTTCGACAGCATCAGCCACGACTGGATGATGCGATTCCTGGAGCATCGGATCGGCGACCGCCGTGTGCTCCGGCTCATAGCCAAATGGCTGAAGGCCGGAGTCATGGAGGAGGGAACGTGGACGCAGAGCACGGAGGGGACGCCCCAGGGCGCGGTGATCTCGCCGCTCCTTGCGAACATCTACCTGCACTACGTCTACGACCTCTGGGCGGACCAGTGGCGCAAGCGTGAGGCGACCGGCGCGGTGATCGTCGTCCGCTACGCCGACGACACCATCGTCGGCTTCAAGCGGCAGGCGGAAGCCGAACGGTTTCTCCGCGACCTACGGGAGCGGCTGGCGAAGTTCGGCCTGGCGCTGCACCCCGACAAGACCCGCCTGATCGAGTTTGGCCGCTTCGCGGCTCAGCAGCGATCGGCGCGGGGGTTGGGAAAACCGGAGACCTTCGATTTCCTCGGCTTTACGCACATCTGCGGCAAGACGAAGGAAGGATGGTTCACCCTGGTGCGGCACACCATTGCCAAGCGGATGCGAGCCAAACTCGTCGAGATCAAGGAGGCGCTGAACCGCATGCGCCACCTGCCGGTGCCCGAGCAGGGGCGCTGGCTGGGGCAGGTGGTACGCGGCTACCTCGCATATCACGCCGTGCCGACCAATGCGCGGAAGATCACGTCCTTCCACCACTTCGTCGTGTGGCACTGGCGACGCGCACTGTCGCGCCGAAGCCAGAGGGCCGCGGTCTCGTGGGTGCGGATGGGCCGGATCGTCGCGCGCTGGTTGCCGCCCGCCAGGATCCGCCATCCCTGGCCGCATCGCCGCTTCCTCGTCAAACACCGAGGTGGGAGCCGAGTGCGTTAGCAGCGCATGCTCGGATCTGTCCGGGGGGCGCAGGGTAAAACCTGCGTCCCTACCGGGATTGCGGTGCTCCTACGCGGGCGTATTCGGTTCTGATCACCTGCCAGGCCTGCGCGCGACGAAAACCACCAAAGCAGAGCGGCCCAGGTGCCCGCGCCCCTCGGCGATGTCAGCGTCGTAGTCCGCGGCTCGCAGCACCTCCCAGCCGGGGAATGAGTCGCGAAGCATTTCCAGAGTGTACATGTTTTCCGCGCAGGGCGGCCCGCCGGTGCCGTATTCCACCTGCCGCGGGGCGTACCCATGCAGCGCCAGCAGGCCGCCAGGCTTGATCGTGTCGGCCATGCGCGCGAAGAGCGTTGCCCGCGCGTCCGGGTCGGCAAACTGGATGAAGATCGCGGCGACCGCGTCGAAGGCGTTCGGGCGCCAGTCCCAGTCCTCGATGCCGGCCGCATGGAAGGCCACCGTCACACCGCGCGCGGCGGCCAGCTTTCGGGCCTTGGCGAGCGCGTTTGGCGCGGGATCAAACGCAGTCACGTCATGGCCGAGCGCTGCGAGATGCACCGAGTTGCGCCCATCGCCATCGGCCACGCACAGCACGCGAGAGCGCGGGGCGAGGTGATGCGCCTGGGCGACGAGAAAGGCCGCAGGCTCGGTTCCGAAGAGATAGTCGTCGGTCGCGTAGCGGCTGTTCCACATGGCGCTCTCCTCGTGCCTGCGCCGCCGTTCTACGCCGCGTGCAAGGCGATGACGAGGGTCTCCGGGCAAGCGGCACCTTCGAGAGCGGCACAGCCCTCTTCGTGTCGAGCGCGATGGTCCATCCTGGAGAAAGGGTCAGTCACCAGCACCCCCTCTCTACCGCGATGTCGACCGCATGCGGATCATCTCGAAGACCCGCCGCAGAGCGTAGCCACGGGTCAGGGACAGCCCGGTGAACACGGCGCCAATGGCAAGCGCGTCGGACACCCGCGCCGGCAGGCCGAACCACGGGAACACGACGAGCTGCGTCGCGACGGCGATGCCGTAGCCCACCACCACGTTCGTCGCCGCCTCGACGAGCGACATCCGCCGCGACTGCCTCACGCAGCGGCCCGCGTGCTGCGCAGGAATGGCCGGGTCTCGCCATTTATCACAGCGCCGCCGGTGAAGCGCTGCCAGCGCTCGCCGATCGCCCTTGCGCTGCCGGGCACCGGGACGGTCCGGTCGAACTCGGCGATGCTGGACGCGATCTTCGCCACCTGGTCCTCGCTGTGAACCCTGGCGTTCTTCGCTTGCAGCCATGCCTCGATGGTCTGCGAAGCGAAGCCAAGGGTCATGCCGCTGTTGTCCGTGAATGGCGGTGGAGCGGAGGGGCTACCAGAGCGCGACGATGCCGGCGGCGGTCGTCCCCGTCGCGCGGATGCGCAGCGGCGCGACCGGCAGGAACTGGCCGTCCATGACGGTCCACACGACGACGGAGCCGGTGCGGTCCTCGAGCGCGAGGGTCCCGCCGACGCCGACGAACAGCGCCCGCGGCATCGGGTCGAGCGTCGCCGCGTCGTCGGACGTGATCGCGGTCCAGCAGATCGCCGGGGCCGTCGCGTCAGCGTGGATCAGGTCCGGCATGGCCTCATTGAATCAATGTCGGGGGCGGGTGGACACCCGAGGGTGGGAACCGGAAGCCGTTCGTCATGGGTATCGAGCAGGCCGGGGTACCGAGCAGGCCGGGCGTCGCAGGCTCGACATGCCGCAGGCGGCCGCGGCTGACCGATGCGCAGAAGGCGCCTGCCCGGGAACACGGGCGTTCACGCCGCCTTCCTCCTGCGGCGTCCGCCGGCCGCTGCCTCCACGGCCGCGTCGGCGGGGGCGGCCACGTCATCCCCGAGCCGTTCCTTGCGGATCGCCTCGAAGCTGCGGCCGTCGCCGTCGAGGATCGCGGCGCGGCCGGTCTCGGCCTGCCAGCGCTCCACGGCCACGTCGACATAGGCCGGGCTGATCTCCATCGCAAAGACACGCCGCCCGTTCGCCTCGCCCGCCATGATCTGCGAGCCCGAGCCCGAGAACGGCTCGTAGCAGAGCCCGCCGCGGGCGACGTGCTGGCGCATCGGGATCCCGAAGGCGTCGAGCGGTTTTGGCGTCGGGTGATCCGGGCGGTCGTCGCGCGCGAAGCTCGGCATCTCCCAGGTCGAGGGCAGCGTCTCCTCCGCCACCTTCGGCGGACGGTTCGGGCGGCGCCAGCCCATGAAGCAGGGCTCGTGCTTCCACAGGTAGTGCGAGCGGGTGAGGACCCCGCGGTCCTTCACCCAGATGATCTGCTGATGGACGAACGCGCCGGCCTTCTCCCAGCAGGCCTCCAGCATCGCCTGGCGGCGGGATGCGTGCCAGCAGTACCAGGCGGCGTCCTCGGTGATCGCCTCGGCGACTGCGGCGGCGATGAAGCCGTCGTAGAGCTCGGCACCCTGGCTCGAGTCATCCCACGTCACGCCGTAGGACTGGCTCCAGTCCTTGTTGCGCGTCGGGTGGTTCGAGCCGTCGTAGTCGACGAGGTAAGGAGGATCGGTCGCGAACAGCACAGCGCGCTCGCCGTTCATCAGCCGGCTGACGTCGGCGACGCTCGTGCTGTCGCCGCACAGCAGCCGATGGTCGCCGAGCAGCCAGAGGTCGCCCGTCCGCGACGCCGGGTTGCGCGGGGGTTCCGGGATCGTGACGGGCGGCACCGAGCCGCCAGCCCCGTCACCGCCGGGTTCCGTGACGGCCGCGAGCAGCTTGTCGATCTCGCCATCCGAGAAGCCGACGACCGAGAGGTCGAAGTCCTCCGCCAGCAGCGCCTGCAGCTCGGCCGAGAGCAGCGCATCATCCCATTCGCCGAGCTCGGTCAGCTTGTTGTCCGCGATCCTGTACGCGCGGCGCTGCTCCTCCGAGAGGTGCGGCAGCACGATCACCGGCGCCTCTGTGAGACCGAGCTTCTCGGCCGCGAGGATCCGGCCATGGCCGGCGATGACCTCGCCGTCCTCGGCGACGAGCACCGGCACCGTCCAGCCGAACTCGGCGATGCTGGCGGCGATCTTCGCGACCTGGTCCGGGCCGTGCGTCTTGGCGTTCCGGGCGTACGGCTGCAGCCGGTCGAGCGGCCAGATCTCGATCGTCTCCGGCGCGAAGCCGAGGGTCATGCGGGGGCGTCCTGTGGCAGAGGGGCGTGGTGCGATGCGGGCGAAGCGATGCGGGCGATGCCGCCGCGCGGCTACCGCGCAATGATGCTGGTCGCGGTCGTGCCGGTCGTGCGAACGCGCTGCGGCGAGACCGGCAGGGCCTCGCCGCCGACGGCCGAGCAGATGGCAATCATCCCGGTGACATGGCTTTCGAGAGGCGGTGGATGCTGGACCACCGTTGCGGGAGTCCACCGAGGTGGACCCCGACGGAGTCCAGGAGGCGAGCGCCAGATCACCAGCGTTCGCTGGGGTTCGGGGGCGTCAGGTGGATCCTGGCTTCCGGGTGGCTTCCCAGAAATCCGCGGCTGTCGCTGGCGGACTGTCGCGCTGGGCCCTCCCGCATAGCTTTACGGCAAGGAGGGACCCGTACAACTGCCTGCGAGTGCAGTATCGCTCAAGTCTGGGAGGCGGGGATAACTTTCTACGCCGCCGCCGTTCCTGCCTCCTTGCCCGTGGATAGCGCTCCTGCTTTACCCGTTCCGCTCACCGCTCGCGAGCACAGCCGGAACATAGCCTTTGCCCCGGCCGATGTCATCGCCTGGCGGTGTCTCACCGAAAAGTGTCTCACGCGCAGAAAAGACTTGACAAGGGGCGGCAGCAAGCACCGCCGCCCCCTCGCGGAACTATTCCGCTCGTGCCCCGTCGATCACGAACTGCATCGAGCGCCTCTTCGGCACCCGCTTCCCGTTCAGCCGCCAGACGATCACGCTGAGCGCGTAGACCCAGCGCCGCGTAGCCGTGGCCCGGCTGATGCCGAAGCGCCACGTGAGCGCCTTCCACTCGGCGCCGGAGACCCGCGCCCAGACGAGGCGGGCGTCGTCCACCTCGAGCCAGCGAAGCCACACCATCGCCTCCTCCGCCTCCGTGACGGCCCGCGGCGAGGGGAGTGGCCGGCGCGTCTCCGGCTGCTGCCCGACCTTGTCGGCGAAGTCGTGGAAGTACGCTGGCCAGGCGTTGAACGTGCCGCACGGGCCCACGCGCGGCTGGGCGCGCATCACCCGCGCCGCCGACTCGAGTCGCGCCTCGACATCGGCCCTCGTCCACTCACGCCCCATGACGCGCCTCCTCGGTCCGTTCGCCATAGAGCCTCTCCCCGAGCTGCCGCACCAATTCGCGCTCGGGCCACGTAAGCCGCGCGTCGTCGATCGCGACCGCGAGGAGCCCGTGGTCGCGCCAGCCGTCGCGCTTGACCTCGTCCGGGTCCCGGCGGTGGCCTCCGAAGCCAGGCGGGTTCCACCTCATCGCGTCACCTCCGGGAGGAGGGCCGCGTAGCCGATCACGTCCACCACGCCGTCGCGATACCGCGGGTCGCGCGCGAGGCGCGCGAGCTTCAGGTCGATGAGGCACAGCACCACCTCGGCCGGGGTGATCTTGCGGCCGAGGGTGATCGACCACCGCGCCGCAATGGCCGCCATGGACGCCTCCGCAGACCCATAGACGGCCGCGCGGTCGTCGAGGACCTCTTCGGCCTCCTGCAGGATCTCGCGGGTCATCGGGCGCCCCCGCGGGTCTCCAGGGCCCACAGGAGCAGCGCCAGCGCGTCGGCCTCGTTGTCGTCCGCTGGCGTGAACCCGCGGGCCCGAACGGCGGCGATGACCGCTTCCTTACCGGCGTTGCCCTTGCCCGTCGCGAACCGCTTCAGCGTGCCGACCGGGACGCCCTGGTAGGGGACCGACCGCTGCTCGCACCAGGTCGAGAGCGTCGCGAGGAAGCCGCCGAAAACGTGTGCCGCGTCGGTCCCGGCGTGCCGGCGGACCTCCTCGAACCACACCGCCTCGAGCCCGCCGGCGTTGTCAGCGATCTCGTCGAGCCAGCCGCGGAAGCGCAGGTAAACGCGCCCTCGGCCAGCAGTCGACCGAAGGGTGGAACCCTTGTCTCAAGTCATTGATGATCGTGGGAAAAGTGGGTGGAACCCCGATTTGCTCAAGGTTCCGCTCAGTGCCTTCCCCTCTCTATCGCGGCCAGCGCGACCGGCGCTTCCTCAATACTCGCGAATCGCTCTCCCATCGCTGACCGGGCGGGGAACGGCGGCCTTGTCGCCCGGTCGTGCCGGGAGACGGACGGCGACAGCGCCAGGGCCGATCATGCGTCCCGTCGCGAGCCCTGTCGGCGCCGTCCCGCCCGGGCAACGTCGCCGACGGCGCTTCGGGTCGCTCAGCTTGCTCGGCGCAGGTCCGGCCCCGTGATCCGCTTCGCTCCGCCGCGCTGGGCCGAGGGCTGGCGGATCAGCGTCGCCATCGC
>Ga0076929_100669_pt1 | contig 20631 bp, 17 predicted proteins | sample HotLakConUCCSL28_FD_87104 | JGI IMG/M metagenome (GOLD analysis project Ga0076929, IMG submission 87104) | Hypersaline microbial mat communities from Hot Lake, Washington, USA - Hot Lake Consortium UCC-SL28 (version 3) (version 3) | ecosystem: Environmental > Aquatic > Thermal springs > Hot...
AGGAGAACGACATCCGGGTCGTCGTCCTGCGCCTCCTCGTCGCGAAACGGCGCGGACGACCAGTGCGGCAGCGGGCGCGACGCGGCGAACCCCGTCGGCCTTTCCATCGCCCGGGCGAGCATCGGCACCCTGTTGCGCAGGTTCATGAGCCAGGGCACCCGGGAGGCGTAGGGCGCGTAATCGGGCATGTAGCCGACGAGCCGGTCGTGAAGGGTGAGCCCGTGGCTCTCGACCCGCTTCGCCAGAACCTCGATCTTCATCCGGGCCATGTCGACGCCGGTGGGGCATTCGCGCTTGCACGCCTTGCAGGAGACGCAGAACTTGAGGGTCTCCATCATCGCGTCCGAAGCGAGGGCGTCCTCGCCGAGCTGACCCGAAAGTGCGAGCCTGAGCGTGTTCGCCCGCCCGCGAACCACGTCGCGCTCGTTTCTCGTGGCGCGGTAGGACGGGCACATGGCTCCGCCGGCCAGCTTGCGGCAGGCGCCGTTGTTGTTGCACATCTCGACCGCGCCCTGGAAACCTCCGCCGGCCCCGGGATAGGCCGACCAGTCGAAGGCGGTGGTGAGCGGCTTCACCTCGTAGTCGGGGCTGTAGCGGAAGAGCGACCGGTCATCCATCCGCGGCGCCTCGACGATCTTGTTGGGGTTGAATCGGCGGTCGGGGTCGAACCGGTCCTTCACCCGCAGAAACAGCGAGGCGACCTCGGAGCCGAACATCTTTTCGTGGAACTCGGAGCGGACGATGCCGTCGCCGTGTTCGCCCGAATGCGACCCCTTGTAGCCGGCGACGAGATCGAAGGCCGCCTCGGCGATCGCCCGCATCTTCTTCACGTCCGCATTGAGCTTGAGGTTCAGAACCGGGCGGACGTGCAGACAGCCGACCGAGGCATGGGCGTACCATGTTCCGCGGGTTCCGTGCCGCTCGAAGATTTCCATAAGTCCGGTAGTATACTACGCGAGGTCCTTCAGCTCGACCGCGCAGTCCTCGACGAAGGAAACGGGCTTTCCCTCCTGCTTCATCGACATCATGATGTTGAGACCCGACTTGCGGACCTCGGCGATCTGGCCCTGCAGTCGCTGGTCGGTGACCGACACCACGCCGCCCCAGCCCTTGCCGTCATGCGCCCAGTCGAAGCCAAGGTCGGCCATCTTCTGCGCGAGCGCCTCGAGCTTCTCGTGGTTCCTGCCGGCGTCGCCCTCGTCGAACTCCACCAGCAGCACGGCTTCGGGCGTGCCGCGGACGGCCTTCTCGATGGTCGGGCGGAACAGCGGGAACTACCGCGACAGCTCGATCATCGTCGAATCGACCAGTTCCACCGAGAGCGGGTCGAGGGACACCAGATGCTGGGTGGCGTCCATCGCCTGATAGAATGTCGGGAAATGGCAGATGCCGAGAACCCGCTCGCCGACGACCGGCCAGAGCTTCAGCTCGATCGCCGTGAAATAGGCCAGAGTGCCTTCGGAGCCGACGAGAAGGTGGGAGAGGTTCACGTCACGGCCGCCGGGAACCAGCGCGTCGAGATTGTAGCCGCCGACGCGGCGGGTCAGCTTGGGGAAGCGCTCGTCGATGAGCCGGGCGTTCTCGGACCCCAGTGCGAGCATGTCGGCCGCGACGAGGTCGAACGTGGCATTGCCACGCACGCGGTCCCGCTCGAGCGGGCCGAAATGCGCGACCGTGCCGTCATGCATCACCGCGTCTATGGAGATCACGTTGTCGCGCATGGTGCCGTAGCGCAGCGAGCGGCCGCCGCAGGAGTTGTTCGCCGCCATTCCGCCGATCGTGGCGCGGGAGGCCGTCGAGACATCCACGGGAAACCACAGGCCGTGCGGCTTCAGCGCCCCGTTCAGCTCGTCGAGAACGACACCCGGCTGCACCACGGCCCGCCGGTTTGCGATATCGAGTTCGATGATGCCGTTGAAATACCGCGAATTGTCGAGAATGAGGCCGCTGTTCACAGTCTGCCCGCATTGCGAGGTTCCGCCGCCCCGTCCCGTGACCGGAACGCCGGCCTCGCGGGCCGCCGCAAGCGCGATCTCAACGTCCTCGCTCGAGCGGGGGGCGGCTACGCCTTGCGGCGTGATCTGGTAGAAGGATGCATCGGTCGAGTAGCGTCCCCGGGACGCGGCGTCGAACATGATGTCGCCGCGAAAGCCTTGCCTCATGGCTTCTTCAAGCATTCTCGCCCCTACTCCCCGAAAATCCGATGTGCCGTTCGACCTGTTGACAGCACCGCCTGTTGGTTCGATAATATAATGCAAAATTCAAAATTCAACACACCTTGGCGCGCTGAGACGTATGGCCGCAAGCAGCGAGGAAAGAAAACATGACGCGGAAGCCAGGACGGCATTTTCTGCAAATTCCCGGGCCGAGCGCGGTGCCGGACCGGATTCTGCGGGCCATTTCGGCGCAGACGATCGACCATCGCGGGCCTGATTTCGCCGACGTCGGGCGCTCCGCCCTCGAAGGCATGAAGTCCATCTTCCGCACCGAACAGAACGTGTTCATCTTCCCTTCCTCCGGCACCGGCGCCTGGGAAGCGGCCCTCGTCAACACCCTGTCCGAAGGCGACCGGGTTCTCATGTACGAAACCGGCCACTTCGCCATGCTTTGGATGAAGATGGCGAACCGGCTCGGCCTGAAACCCGAGTTCATCGAAGGCGACTGGCGCGGCGGCGCCGATGCCGAGGCCATCGCCGCGCATCTGCGCGAGGACAAGGGCCATGAGATCAAGGCGGTCTGTGTGGTGCACAACGAGACCTCCACAGGTTCTGTCTCCCCCATTGCCGAGGTGCGGCGGGCGATCGACGAGACGGGTCACCCCGCGCTTTTGATGGTCGACACGATCTCGGGCCTCGCCTCCATCGACTTCCGGTTCGACGAATGGGGTGTCGACGTGGCCGTCTCGGGGTCGCAGAAGGGGCTGATGCTGCCGCCCGGCCTCGGCTTCAACGCCGCAAGCGAGAAGGCGATGAAGATCGCCGAAACAGGCGGGATGCGCCGGTCCTACTGGGACTGGAACGACATGAAGGGGCCTAACGCGACCGGGTATTTCCCCTACACCCCCGGCACCAACATGCTCTACGGCCTCAACGAGGCCATCGCCATGCTCCACGAAGAGGGGCTCGAGAATGTCTTCGCGCGGCATCAGCGCCACGGAGCCGCGACGCGTGCGGCCGTCCGAGCCTGGGGCCTCGAGGTGCTCTGCCACCAGCAGGGCCAGGAAAGCGGTGTGCTCACCGCCGTCGTCATGCCCGACGGGCACAGTGCCGACGCCTTCCGCGCCAGCACGCTGAAGCATTACGACATCTCGCTCGGCAACGGGCTTTCCAAGGTCGCCGACCGTGTCTTCCGCATCGGCCATCTGGGCGATTTCAACGACGCGATGCTCCTCGGCACGCTGACGGGCATCGAACTCGGCCTCCGCAAGGCCGACGTCCCGCACGATCGGGGCGGCGTGGAGGCCGCCATGCAGGTCCTCGAGGAAACGTCTCCGGCGGCGGTCGCGGCGGAGTGATCCAGCGCCGCACCCGGGCCGGATACCGCGCCGCACCTCTCCCGCCCAGACGGGCGAAACCCGGGAGGTGCCGCGCGAGCCGGACCGGTTGCACTCCGGCGCAGTGCGGCTCCCGCACGACGGCCGATCGGGCAGGCGACACTCCCCTCCCGTGGCGCGGAGCTTGAAGACCCTCCGGGAGCCGGTCCCGTTCCCGGCTTCTTCACCGGACACCCGCGCGGACGCCGCGTGCTCGTCGCCGGCGAAAGTGGGGCGCCATCTGAGGCGCAGAGGCCAGGCCCCGGAAGAAGCGGACGGAATCGGCACCCCCTGAATGATCGTTCCGACCGGCCGTCCTGCCCCCCGGATCCCGGGATCGAAGCGGGTGCAAAGCCGGCTCACGCGGGAACAAACATGGTCCTGTAGCGGTCGCGCAGGACGTTCTTCTGCACCTTGCCCATCGCGTTGCGCGGCAGGGCATCGACGAGGAGGACCGCGCGGGGGTGCTTGTAGCGCGCGAGTGACCTGCGCGTCGCCGCGTCGATCCCCTTAAGGTCGGGCTCTGCGCCGGGTTCCGCCACAACGAGCGCCAGGGGCGTTTCCCCGAAATCCGCGTGCGGCACGCCGACCACCGCCGACTCCAGAACGCCGGGCTGGGCGTCGAGCAGGACCTCGATCTCCTTGGGATAGATGTTGTAGCCGCCCGAGATGATCAGGTCCTTGTCGCGCCCGACGATCTGCAGGTAACCGTCCTCGTCGAACCGGCCGAGATCGCCGGTGATGAAGAACCCGTTCTCGCGCAGTTCGGCGGCGGTCTTTTCCGGCATCCGCCAGTAGCCCTTGAACACGTTGGGACCGCGCACCTCGATCTGCCCGGTCTCGCCCAGGGGCAGGGTCTCGCCGGTGGCGGGGTCCGTCACCTTCACCTCGATGCCCGGCAGGGGCAGCCCCACGGTGCCGGCACGGCGCGCGCCCTCGTAGGGGTTCGAGGTGTTCATGTTGGTCTCGGTCATGCCGTAACGCTCGAGAATGCGGTGGCCCGTGCGGGCTTCGAAACGCGCGTGGGTGTCGGCCAGGAGCGGCGCGCTGCCCGACACGAAGAGGCGCATGTGCGCGGTCAGTTCCCGGGCGAAGCGCGGATCCTCGAGCAGGCGGGTATAGAACGTGGGCACGCCCATCAGCACAGTCGCGCCCGGCATCAGACGCATCACCTCCTCCGCGTCGAACCTCGGCAGCAGGATGATCGAGGCGCCGGCGGCGAGGGCGACATTCGTGGCCACGAATAGGCCATGGGTGTGAAACAGCGGCAGGGCATGAAGCAGCACGTCCGCCGGCCCGAAGCGCCAGACCTCGGCGAGCGTGCGCGCGTTCGAAAGGAGGTTGGCATGGCTCAGCATCGCGCCCTTCGAGCGCCCCGTCGTTCCCGAGGTGTAGAGAAAGGCGGCGAGGTCGTCGGGGCCGCGCGGCACCGTCTCGAAAGGCTCCGGACGACGACCCACGGCCGCCTCGGCGAGCGTCCCGTTGCCGTCCGCGCCGAGCGTCATGAGCCCCGCACCCTGCGCCGCGGCCACGGGTGCGAGCGCTTCGGCGCGACCGGGGTCGCAGACCAGCATCCGCGCACCGCTGTCCTCGACGAAGTACCGCACCTCCTCCACCGTGTAGGCGGTGTTGAGCGGCAGGAAGACGATCCCGGACTGCACGCAGGCGGCATAGAGCGCCAGCGCCTGCGGCGACTTCTCGACCTGGAACGCCAGCCGGTCCCCGGGGGCGAGCCCCTCGGCCGACAGTGCCTGCGCATAGCGCGCCGCCAGCGCAAGGAACCCGGCATAACTGAAAGTCCCGCCGCCCGGCAGGTGCAGGAATGGCTCGTCGCGTCCCGCATGGGGCGCGAAAAGGCCGTCGTAGAGGGCGTTCGCCATTGAAATCCTCCTATCCCAGCGCCCGTTCGGCCGCGGCGTCGAGCGCACGCACCTCTTGGGAGGCGGCGATCTCCTGCGTCGCGGCGAAGCGCTCGTGGTTCTGGGAGATCTTCGAGAGATCGTAAAGATAGTTGACCATCACCCCCGCCGACTGCGCCAGCCCCTTCGAGGACATGTCCGCGCTGGCATGGATCCGGTGAAGCGAGGCCCCGTTGCCGAGATGGAACCGCGCCACGGGGTCGCGCGGCAGCCCGCCCCTCCCCTTTGCGTGAAGCAGATAGCGCGCGGCGAGCCTGCGGGTCTGCGCCGCGTCCTCGGGATCGTGCTCGAGGCCTTCCTCGCGCAGCCACGCCGTCAGACCGGGAACCGGCGAGAGCGTGACGAAGGTCTTGAGCCCGGGAAGCCGCATCGAGAGGTCCGCGGCCACCTGCTTGATGAGCGAATTGCCGAAGGACACGCCCGCCAGGCCCGCCTGGCAGTTCGATATCGAGTAGAACGCCGCCGTATCGGCCTGGTCCTCGGCCAGCTCTTCCCGGTCCTCGGCGAGAAGCGCCTGCACCGATGCGGGGATGCCGCGGGTCAGCGCCACCTCCACGAAGATCAGCGGCTCCTCCGGCATGGCGGGATGGAAGAACGCGAAGCAGCGCCGGTCGGCCGGGCCCACCCGCCGCCGCAGCTCTTCCCAGCTGTCGATCGCGTGCACGGCCTCATAGGCGATGATCTTTTCCAGAATATGCGCGGGGCTTTCCCAACTGATCGGGCGCAGCACGAGAAAGCCGCGGTTGAACCAGCTCGCGAACAGGTGCCGGAAGTCGAGGTCAAGTGCCATCAGCGGGTCTTCGCCCTGCCCCAGCCGCAGAAGGTCGGCGCGCATTTCGACGAGCGCCCCGGTTGCGCCGGGCACCTGGTTCAGGCGGCGGATCAGTTCCTGGCGCGGCGGCTCGGCGGCTGCCATGAAGTCGCGGTAGCTCTTCCTGCTCTGCCCCGCCTCGTAGCCGCCGAGCGCGGTGCGGACCCGGTCGGGGTCGATCGCCATGTCCTGCGCGAGATGGCGGAAGAAGGCGAGCCGCCCGGCGTCGTCCGAGCGCTCGTAGCCGTCGAGAATGGACCGCGCCAGCGCCAGCCCCGAAATCTCACCTTTCGCGCCTATGAGATCGGCGGTGAGTTCGGGAAGCGGGCGCGGGTCGCTCCGCGCTCCGCGCCCGGGGCCGTAGCGCCTCTCGAATACCGTGGAGAGAAGATCGGCGAGAAGGGACATCGTGAGGATTCCGTACCTGAGGTTCGCATTATGCATTAACAATTACGCCGGCCGATTGCACCGTGAATCTGCCACTTCGGCCGATCGGTCGGAGATGGACAGGACCCGGAACCGGCACGACGTCCCGGCGAGGATGTATCCCGGGGAGCGGAGCACCGCGACGGGTCAGCCGGTCGACGCTCGGGCGGCAGCCGGTTCGCGGTCCGCCATGACCAACACTTCCGAACGCTCCCACGTCAACGCCCGAAAGATCTTTCGCCCGTCCATGCGGCTGCGGCGCCTTACTGCGACCCGCGCAATCGTTCGGAGCGGCGCCGAAGAAACTCCAGCGTCACGAGAAGCGCGACGGACAGGATCACGAGGAGCGTTGCCACTGCGAGGATCGTCGGATTGATCTGCTCTCTCAGGCCGGAGAACATCTGTCGCGGGATGGTTCGCTGCTCGGGTCCGGCAAGGAAGAGCACGAGGACCACTTCATCGAAGGAGGTCACGAAGGCGAAGAGCCCCCCCGCGATCACGCCTGGCCGGATGAGCGGAATCACGACGTCCCAGAACACCTTGACCGGCGATGCGCCGAGGCTGAGGCCGGCGCTGAACAGCGAACGGTCGAAGCCCGCGAGCGTCGCCGTGACCGTGATGATCACGAAGGGCACGCCGAGGGCCGCGTGGGCGATGATCAGGCCGGGAAACGTCCCGACGAGACCGAAGCTCGTGTAGAAGAAGAACATGCCCGCCGCGATGATGATCAGCGGCACGATCATCGGCGACAGGAGAAGGGCCGTGATCATGCGCTTGAACGGCATCCATGGCGAGGCCAGCCCGACAGCCGCGACCGTGCCCAGAACCGTTGCGAGGATCGCCGCCGCGATGCCGATGACGAAGCTGTTGCGGATCGCCAGCGTCCATCGCTGATCGGTGAGCACTTCCTCGTACCAGCGCAGCGAATAGGCGTCGGGGTCCAGCGCGAGCATGCCTTGGGTGAAGGTGAAGAACGGCTCGGCGTTGAACGACAGCGGAATGATCACGAGGATCGGAAGGATCAGGAACGCAAGGACGAGATAAGCCACGATCCGGAGCGCGTAATGCCCGGCGATATGCCAGATGCTGAAGTATTCCGGAAACCCGCGCATCGCTTCTATCCCAGCTTGATGTTGCCGGCTCCGACGAACCGGTCGTAGAGCCAGTAGAGCGCGACGATCAGGAACAGCAGGAGCGAGCCGAGCGCGGCCGCCAGCGCCCAGTTGTTCGACTGCTGCATGTGGAACGCGATGATGTTCGAGATCATCTGGCCGTCGGTTCCGCCGACGAGGGCCGGCGTGATGTAGTAGCCGACCGAGATGATGAAAACGAGGAGCGCGCCCGCGGAGAGGCCGGGCAGGCTCATCGGGAGGTAGATCCGCAGGAAGGCCGGTATAGGCCGGCTGCCCATGGACATCGCCGCGCGCATGTAGCTCGGGTCGATGCCGCGCATGACCGAATAGAGCGGCAGCACCATGAAGGGCAGGAGAATGTGCGTCATCGCGATGATCGTGGAAAACTGCGTGTAGAGCAACTCGAGCGGGTCGCGCGTGAGGCCGAGCGCGATCAGCGTCGAATTGACGACGCCGTTGGTCTGGAGAAGCGCGATCCAGGCGGTGGTTCGAACCAGAAGCGAGGTCCAGAACGGCAGAAGGACGAAGACCATCAGGACATTGGCGCGGGAGGTCGAACTGTGGGCCATGTAGAAGGCGAGCGGATAGCCAAGGACCAGCGTCAGAACGGTGATGACAAGCGCCATCCAGAGCGTCTTGCCGTAAAGCTTCAGGTATATCTGGGTGTCGCGCTGCTCAATCGTACCGTCGCGCGCCATCTCGAGATCGAGAGCAGTCAGGTAGTAGCCGGACGTGTAGACTTGGCCTGCCTGTTCCAAAGCACGCCACATCGAAGGCTCGGCCCAGTTCTCATTGGCGTCGAGCAGAAGTGCCGCGCCGTTCGCGGCGAGGTCGGCATCGTCGACGCGGCGCAACTGGCGGGCGGTGGACTGCACCACGCTGGATGTACCCGGCCGGAACCGGTTCATCCCCTCGGCCAGTCGGCCCGACGTCCTGTCGTTGGCGAGGCGCTTGAGATCGATCGCGAACTGCGACAGCACCTCGTCCGGCGGTTGCCCCTCGCCGTCCCACTCCGCCATCGCCTCCAGCGTGGCCGGGATCAACTCGGCCACCGCCGGGTTGTAGACGCTGCGGAAGAGCATCGACGCGATGGGGGCGACGAACGCGAACATGATGAAGATGAGGAGCGGAGCGACGAACAGGAATGCCTGAAGACGCCGAGCGCGCACTTCCCGCGCCGCATTGCGGGCGTCAGCGCGAGCCAGTCGCGGTGCCGTTCTCGCCAGCGGCAGTGCGGTGGTCTCGACCATGAAGGTCTCCTCGAGAACCCCGCGCGACGGGTCGCGCGGGGCCATTGTTCAGCCGCTTACTGCAGCAGCCACTCGTTGAACTTCTCACCGAGCGACTCGCCGAAATCGGCCCAGAAGATGCCGTCTGCCTTGAGCCCCTCGTCGAGGTGCGCCGTCGGCAGGTCTTCCTTGACGTCCTCGGGCAACAGGGCCTGGGCGGATCTCCGGGTCGGGCCGTAGGCGACGTCCTGCATGCCCGACAGCGGCACGGTGCGGGTGGCGAACTTGATGAAGTCGAGCGCCATGTCCTCCTTGTCGGTGCCTTCCATGACCGCCCAGACGTCGAGGTCGTAGACGTGGCTGTCCCAGACCATGGTGAAGGGCGCTCCCTCGTCCTCGATCGCGGCGTAGATCCGGCCGTTGGCCGACTGCACCATCTGCGCACCACCGTCGTTCAGGAGAACAGGGGCCTGGGACCAGCTGTCGTACCAGACGATGTCATCCTTGATCGTGTCGAGCTTGGCAAACGCGCGCTCCTGGCCTTCCTCGGTCGCCAGCACCTCGTAGACGTCTTCCGCCGGAACGCCATCGGCCATGAGGGCCCATTCCATGTTCACCTGCGGACGCTTGCGGAGACCGCGGTTGCCGGGGAAGGCCTCTGTGTCGAAGAAGTCCGCGATGGTCTGCGGTCCGCCATCGGGGTAGGCGTCCTCGGTATGGGCGAAGATGATCGACCAGACGATGTTGCCCACGCCGCATTCATGGAGCGCTTCGGGAATGAAGTCCTCCGAGGCGGGGGTTCCGTCGTCGCCGGGCGGCAGGATCGAATGGTCTATGACGGCGACATAGCCTTCCGAGCAGGCCCGCTCGAGGTCGATCACCTCGATGTCAACGACATCCCACTGGATGTTGCCGGAGTCGCTCTGCGCCTTCATCTCGGCGACACCGCCGCCGTAGTCCTCGAACAGGATGTTGACCCCGGTCTCGGCCATGTAGGGGTCGATCATGTGTTCCTTCTGTGCCGCGCCGTAGGCCCCGCCGAAGGACGTGACGGTCATGTCCTGCGCCGCCGCCCCATGGGCGCCGAGCGCAAGGGCGCTTGCAATCGAGAGTAGATGGTATCTCATTCGATCCTCCTTGTCCGTCCGGGGAAATGACAGGGCCCCGGTTACCCCGTGACATCCGGCATTTCCCCGGTGTGGGGAAACGCGATGCAATCCGATGTGAGCCATTGCAGGCGGCCCGTGTCGCCCTCGCCGAACTTCGGCGCGGAGGGGTCGTTCAGGACCTTGACCACGATTTCCGACCCGTCCGCCAACATGAAGTAATACCGTATGAAGTCGCCGACGTAGATGCGTGCCACGAACTTCACGGCGATCTCGTTGTCGTAAGGGTGGTTCGTGGGGTGGATGAAGAGCTTCTCGGGCCGGATCGAGATGATGCAGCGGTCGCCCTGCGAGACTCCCGCGGCGGCCTCGGCGACAATCGTGCCCTCGCCCGGGATCGACGCGAAGGCGCGTCCGCCCTCGATCCGGTCGACGGTTCCCTCGATGAAGTTGTTCTCGCCGATGAACTCGGCGACGAAGGCGTTCGCCGGCCGCTCGTAGAGCTCTGCCGGGGGCGCGCATTGCTGCACCACGCCATCGTTGAACACCGCGATGCGGTCCGACATCGACAGCGCTTCCGCCTGGTCGTGCGTCACGTAGATGACCGTGAACCCGAGCTTTTCGTGCAGCCGGGTGATCTCGTACTGCATCTGCTCGCGCAGCTTCTTGTCGAGCGCCCCCAGCGGCTCGTCCATAAGGATGAGCGTCGGCTCGAAGATCATCGCGCGGGCCAGCGCGACACGCTGCCTTTGTCCGCCCGACAACTGCGCCGGATAGCGGTTGCCAAAATCGTCAAGCTCGACCAGCCTCAGATACTCGGCGATGCGCTGGCGTCGATCCGCTTTGCCCATGCCGCGCACGCTGAGGGGATAACCGAGGTTCTCGGCCACGGTCATGTGGGGGAACAGGGCGTAGTTCTGGAACACCATGCCGATGTTGCGCCTATAGGGCGCGGTCTTGTTGATCGACTGGCCGCGGAGCGAGATCGTGCCCGAAGTGACACTTTCGAAACCCGCCAGCATCATCAGGACCGTCGTCTTTCCCGAGCCCGACGGCCCCAGCAGCGTTATGAATTCGCCTTGTTCAACAGCGATGTCGAAGCCTTTGACGACCAGAGATTTTTGATCATAGCTCTTCTTGACGTCGTCAAACTCGAGAAAAACGTTTCTCCCTGTCGTCGTCATCCAGCCTTGCCCCAGTCGGCCCAGGAACGTCCCTTCTGTCAGGGCGACGCTCTCTAACAATCCTGTACGATAACCACGGAGTGGACCGTGGTGCAAGCAAAGGTACCCGGCACGGTCCGGGTCGAGCCGCGATCTGTCTGGGCACGTTTCTGCGGCAGGAGCGTCGATGACCCGGCCGAAAGACGAGCCGTGCCCTGCTCCGGTCGCCGCCCCGACAAAGCCCCGGCGGTTGCGTTCGAGGTCAGGAGCGCCGATAGGTCCCCGTCCAGAAATTCTGCGAAAATCCCCGCCCGTTTCCTGCCGGGGCGAAGCGAGTCATGAGCCTTCTTTCCGACCAATCCGGTTCCTGCGCCAGCACAAAGCTTGCGACTTCCGACAACCCGCTGACCGGGCGAGCGCCGATGCCGACGGTCGCTCCCGCAAGGGCGGAGGCGGAATGATCGACGGTATTCCGACGGCGGCGGCCGAAGCCCCTGCCCGCCTCTGCCCGGTTTGCGCCGCAGAGGCAGAAGATTTCCAGTCCGTCGACAAGCGCGTCTATCTGCGCTGTCCGGACTGCCATGTCCGATTTCTCGATCCCGCGCATCACCCGACGCGCGCCGAGGAACATGCCAATTACCTGCGCCACGAGAACCATCCCGAAGACCCGGCCTACCGGCGGTTCCTCTCCCGTCTTGCCGACCCGCTGCTCAAGCGCCTCGCGCCGGCATCCCAAGGCCTCGACTACGGCTGCGGACCGGGGCCGGCTCTCGCCGCGATGCTGCGGGAGGCGGGCCATGAGGTTGCGCTTCATGATCCGTTCTTCGAACCCGACCCGGCACCGCTCGACGATACCTACGACTTCGTCACCTGCACGGAGGCCGCCGAGCATTTTCATCGCCCGGCCGAGGACTTCGCCCGGCTCCGCAGGCTGGTTCGTCCGGGCGGATGGCTCGCCCTGATGACGTGTTTCCAGACCGACGACGCACGCTTCGCGGCCTGGCACTACCGGCACGACCCTACGCACGTGATCTTCTACAGGGAGGAGACATTTCGTCGTCTCGCGCACACATGGCGCTGGACTGTCGAGATCCCCGCCAAGGACGTGGTGCTGATGCGGCGGCCGATGGAGGCGCAGGGGTGACGAGCTGGCTTCACGAGGAACGGCTGCGGGCGGTTCACGAGGTCGTCCAGGCGAGGGCTCCGGCCCGCGTGCTCGATCTCGGGTGCGGTGACGGCGACCTCCTCGTGAGGCTCGCGGCAGAGACCGGCATCACCGAGATCGTCGGTATCGATCTCTGCGCCGCATCGCTCGAGAGGCTGAGGCAAAGGCTCGCGACCCTCGACGTCCGCGTGCCCCGGGTCGATCTCAGGGTCGCGTCCATGACGGATGCAGCACTCGGTCTCACCGGGTTCGATTGCGCGGTTCTCGTCGAGACCATCGAGCATCTCGAGCCCGCTCATCTGTCGCGCCTCGAGCGCGCCCTGTTTCACGGGATGCGTCCGGCGACGGTGGTGATCACCACGCCGAACGCCGAGTTCAACCCTCTGCTCGGCGTTCCGCCGCACCGCTTCCGCCACCCCGACCACCGCTTCGAGTGGGACCGGGCGCAGTTTCGAAAGTGGTGCGAGCGCGCCGCCGGCGGCGCGGGATACCGGGTGACATTACAGGATATCGCGGGGTGCCATCCCGAGTTCGGCGGTGCGAGCCAGATGGCCGTCCTCGAGAGGCAGGACGCCGCGGCCGCCTCCGACGTGGCGTGAGAAGCCTCCGGAAAGCGACCTCCGGGTGTTCGGCCGCGAGCCACCGCCGGGGGATCTGACGCTCACAAAGCCGTTCCGCGCGAGCGGGATGAAACCCGTTTTCGGCGTCCGCCAGCCGTTGAAGAAATGCCCGGTTGCGTGCGGTCGGCGGGACGCGAGCTTGGCGGCAGCGCGGGGGCATTCGGCCCGGGCGATCCTGGGCGTGAAGGTCGTCGCGACGCCGGCTATAGCCGACCTCTTCGCGGAGGCATTGAACCAAGAGCCGGTGAAGCGAGTTTCTCCCGTTCAAGGGAGTTCGTCATGGCGTCGCGCGCAGTCTGGAAAGGTCAGCTTCGGTTGTCGCTGGTCTCGATTCCGGTGGAGTTGCATTCGGCGACGAAGTCCGGCGCAAAGGTGAGCTTCCGCCAGATCCACGGGCCTTCGGGAAAACGTGTGCGGTATCAGAAGACCGTGCCCGGGGTCGGACCGGTGGACACCTCCGAGATCCTGAAGGGCTACGAGGTCGGCGACGACGAATACCTTCTTCTCGACCCCGAGGAGATCGACGCGATCCGGCTGGAAACGAAGAAGACCCTCGAGCTTGTCCAGTTCGTCGGCAGCTGCGAGATCTCGCCGCTCTATTACGACAAGCCTTATTATGTCGTCCCCACGGACGACCTCGCGGAGGATGCCTATCGGGTGGTTCGCGATGCCCTGCGGAAATCGGAGATGCTGGGGCTCGGGCAGCTGACGATGCGGGGGCGCGAATATCTCTGCGCGATCCGGCCCTGCGGCGACGGGCTCCTCCTGGAGACCCTGCATTACGCCGACGAGATCCGGCAGGCCGACCCCTTGTTTTCCGCGATAGAGGACGAGGAGGCCGACGAGGAGCTTCTGTCGGTGGCCGAGGAACTCATCCGGCGGAAGGCGAAGCCGTTCGAGCCCGAGGCGTTCCACGACAATTACGACGCCGCCCTGCGCGACCTGATCGAGCGCAAGCGCAAGAACCGCAAGACGCCGCGCGCGAAGGCCGGCGGCGACGAGGCGCCATCGGCGGAGAATGTCGTGGACCTGATGTCGGCGCTGAAAGAGAGCCTGAAGAAGGACGCCAAGGGCACGGCGAAACCGCGCAGCAAGGCCGCCGGATCCGGCTCGCGCAGCAAGAAATCGGCCTGACCCATGGGAAACCTTGACCGGTATCTCGCGAAACGCGACTTCGACCGGACCACGGAACCGAAGCACCCCGGTGCCGCGGCGGGGCTCGCCTTGCGCTATTCCATGCAGAAGCATGCAGCGACGCGCACCCATTTCGATCTCCGCCTCGAATGGGACGGGGTGCTGCTCAGCTGGGCCGTGACGAAGGGCCCATCGCTCGACAAGTCCGAGAAACGGCTGGCTGTCCGCACCGAGGACCACCCGCTCTCCTACCTCGGCTTCGAGGGGGAGATCCCCGAGGGCAACTACGGTGCGGGAACCGTGATGCTCTTCGACCTCGGCTGGTGGGAGCCTCACGGGCCCGTCGAAAAGGGCCTCGGCAAGGGCCACCTGCGGTTTCGGCTTCACGGGTTGCGGCTGACGGGCGGGTGGCACCTCGTGCGCATGAAGGGGCGGAACGACGGGTCGGGAAGCCGCGAGAACTGGCTGATGATCAAGGACGACGACGAGGCCGCGGGGCGGCGCGACCCGGTGGCGCGATACCGCCGCAGCGTCTCGACGCAGAGAACCTTCGGGGAGATCAGGGCGGGCCGCGAGCCGCGGGCACCGGCGTGGAAGGGCTCCTTGCCGCGGTTCCGAAAGGTTCAGCTCGCCACGCTCGAGGACGAGGTCGCCTCGGGGGAGAAATGGTGGCACGAGCTGAAGTTCGACGGCTACCGTGCGCTCGTGGCGCTCGGCAAGGGCGGACCGAAGATATTCACCCGCAACGGCCACGACTGGACGGACCGCTTCGCCGGGCTTCTGCCCGCCTTCGGCGAGATCGCATGCGACGACGCGCTGATCGACGGCGAGATCGTGGCGGGTGCGGGCTTGCAGGGCTTTTCGAACCTGCAGAAGGCGATCAAGGTCGGCGGGCCGTTCAGGTTCTACGGCTTCGACCTTCTCTCCCTGAACGGAGCGGACCTGTCGGCCCGTCCGCTGGCAAAGCGGCGGGAGGCGCTCGAGGGGCTCTTCAAGCCGCTGCCGCCGCTCGGCCCCGCCGACCTCTCGCCGATCATCCGCACCGACCCCGAAGACGCGCTGGCGACGGTCTGCCGCGCCGGCGGCGAAGGGCTCATTTCCAAGCGGCACGACCTGCCCTACCGCGCGGGGCGCGGCCGCGGCTGGCTGAAGGTCAAATGCGCGCGGCGCGAAGAGTTCGTCATCCTCGGCTGGCAGAAGAGCGACAAGCGCGGGCGTCCCTTCGCCTCGCTCGCGGTCGGCGCGCGGCGGGACGGCGCGCTGGTCTATCTCGGCAAGGTCGGAACCGGTTTCGACGCCGAAACCATGGACGAACTCGCCGGGGCCATGCGACCGCGGGCGCGCAAGACACCGCCCGCCGAGGTTCCGGCCGCCGAGGCGCGCGGGGTGCAATGGATTCGCCCCGACCTCGTGGCGGAGGTGCAGTATGCCGAGATGACGGCGGAGGGGCGCATACGCCACGGGGTCTTTCTCGGACTGCGCGAGGACAAGCCGGCGGAAACGGTGAAGCTCGGGGGAGACGGGATGGAAACGGAAGACCGGATCGAGATCGCGGGGGTTTCGATCAGCAGCCCCGAACGGATCGTCTACCCCGGCCCGGAGGTGACGAAACGCGAGGTCGCGGCCTATTACGGGGAGATCGCGGACCGCCTGCTCGCGACCGCGGCGGACCGCCCCCTGTCGCTCGTGCGGCTTCCCGAGGGCCTTGCCGGCGAGCGGTTCTTCCAGAAGCACCGGGGACAGGGGTTTCCGGATGGCCTCAGGAGCGTGACGGTCAAGGAGGCCGGCGGCGACAAGGCGGAGTACATGTATGTGTCCGACGCGTCCGGCCTCGTCGGTGCCGCACAGATGGGAACGCTCGAATTCCACATCTGGGGCGCGCGGCGGGACCGGCTCGAACGCCCCGACCGCATGGTCTTCGATCTCGACCCCGACGAGGGCCTCGGCTTCGCGGACGTGTCGTCCGCCGCCCTCGACATCCGCGACCGGCTGTCGGGGCTCGGCCTCGACAGCTGGCCGCTGCTGACCGGCGGCAAGGGCGTGCATGTCGTCGTCCCGCTGCGGCGGATCGCGGGGTGGGACAGCGTGAAGCTTTTTGCCCGTATCTTCGCGCAGGTGCTCGCCGCTTCCGAACCGGAGCGGTTCACGCACGAGATGTCGAAGGCGAAGCGGAAAGGGCGCATCTTCATCGACTGGCTTCGCAACGAGCGCGGTGCCACGGCGATCGCTCCCTTTTCCTTGCGGGCGCGGCCGGGGGCGCCGGTCGCCGTTCCCGTTTCGTGGAGCGAGTTGCCGAAGCTCGAGTCCGCGGATGCCTTCGACCTCAAGGCGGCCCTGCAGCGATCCTGGGAGGACCTGACGGTACCGGCACCCGTGGGCCTGACAAAGGAACGGATCGAAGCGCTCGCAGCCTGGAACCGGTCGGCAGACGGATGAGCCTCGGCTTCAGGTGGACGAAACTTGACGCGCGTCATTGCCGGCAGTTCGCGCGACTGGACGAATGAGCGACGCATGGAAGGAGAAACGGGATGTTCACCGACAGAAAGGATGCCGGGCGAAAGCTCCTCGAACGCCTGCCCGACCTCGACCCCGAAACCACGGTCGTTCTGGCGCTCCCGCGCGGCGGCGTGCCCGTCGCCGACGTCATCGCCCGGGCGCTGGGAGCGCCGCTCGACCTGGCACTGGTGCGCAAGGTCGGGTTTCCGGGACAGCCGGAGCTGGCGCTCGCCGCGGTCTCGGACGGACCGGACCCGCAGATTGCCGTCAACCGGCAGGTGGCGCGCATGTCGGGCCTGAGCCAGTCGGAGATTGAGGCTCTTGCGGACCGGCAACTCGAGGAGATCAGACGGCGGCGCGAACTCTATCTCAAGGGCCGCGCCCCAGTGCCCATCGCGGGCAAGACCGTCGTGGTCGTCGATGACGGCGTGGCCACCGGGGCGACGATGCGCGCCGCGTTGCGGCTTCTTCGCCGGGCGGGCGCCGCGCGCCTCATCGCCGCCGTGCCAGTCGCCCCGCGCGACACGGCCGCCGAACTCGCAGCGGAATGCGACGAGGTCGTCGCGCTCGAGACGCCTGTCCATTTCGGCTCGGTGGGTGCACATTACCGGGTGTTCGACCAGGTGCCCGACGGGGTCGTCACCGAAATCCTCGACGGCTACGCCCGCTCCGACCAAACCGCGGGGCGGTGAAACGCTGGCCCTCGCTCTCAGGCCCGCCGCTTGATGACCCGCACGAGATCGCGAAGGTTCGGGCTTGCGAGAAGCTCCTCCTCCCCGGCATGGCTGGCCAGGGCCTCGAGATCGAGGATGCGCACGAGATTGGGCTTCAGGATCCGAAGGTCGCCGGCCTCCTGAAGGGCGTGGAAGGCGCGCGAGATCGATTCGGTCCGGGTGCCGAGGAGGTGCGCGAGATCGGTGCGGTTGATCGGGATCTTGACGTCCAGCCCGTCGCGCCCCTTCGTCAGGACGTGGTCGATATCGGCGAATCGCGAGCACATGACGAGCAGGAAGCCCGCGAGCCGGCACGACACCTTCTGCCCCGACAGGATCAGCATCCAGTCCCGAGCCCTGTCGAGCTCGTTGAGAAGGTTCAGCATGACCAGCCGCTCGAGTTCGGGCGTACGCTCCAGCAGCGCCTCGAAGGGCGCGCGCTTGAAGGCGCAGATCTGAGCTTCGGTGGCGGCCTCGATGTCGAAATGCAGCGGCCCGCTGAAGACCTGCCCGAACATGTCGCCATCGACGAGCAGGCCGACGATATGCTGCCTGCCATCCGAAAGCGTCTTCTGCATGCGCAGGAAGCCCGATTTCACGAAACCGATGTAGTCGGTGTGCTCGCCATCGACCGCCACCGTCTGTCCCGGCTCGTAGCGGTGAATGCGGCAGAGTGCATTGAGTTCGGCGATGGTCTCGCGGGAGAGGGCGGCGAACTGATGCAGGCCCCCGAGGCGGTCGGCACCGTCGCTTCCAGCGATATGGGTCGATACCATGGCCCCTCCCTTTCCTCGAAAACGTCCCGTCCCTGTCCGTAGGGAAGCTTAACAGAGAACGGGCGCGGCGATAGACCGGTCCGGAAGGCGACGGATTCCGGGATTTTCGAGGAAAACCTCGCCATCTTGACGACCATCAATGCAATTCCTGCCCCGCCAGTGTCACATGGTTGGTGCGTCGAGCGCGATCCGGGGGGGTCTGATGGTATCGAGAAAGACCTGGGTACTGGTGACAATCGGGGTCAGGGTCCGGATTCTCGGCGGTTTCGGTGAGCACGGGTCCAAGACGGGTTTCGAGTTCTACAGCAAGGCGAAGTCGACCCACCTGCGGCATGTGCTGGCGGACCGAACCGGACAGAGCCTGGCTTCGCCGGGCCGCGAAAGGCTGGCGGAAGCCGCCTCTGACCCGATCCTGCGCGACATGCATCATTTCGCGCGGGACACGCTCGATCTTCTCGGACGTCATCTTCGCGCGGGCGCCTTTCAATACCTCGCGATCTTCGCTTCGCCGAGGATGCTCGGTCTCCTGTGTAAACTGGTGCCTTCAAGTCTTCACGAAAGAACAATTTTCACGCAGCCAGGCAATCTCGTCCGGCTTCCGGACGATGAATTGCGGAGGGTCATTCCCAAGGCTCTTCGCACGGAGTCGGCGATCTGAGCCGGGACGGGCAGGCTGCACGGCCAATTGGAATGGAGCGAGCGATGATCCATGCCGCGACCCGAGGAAACAACCGATCGACGCGGCCAGAGGCGTGCCGGAATTGCGCGTTGGGCGCGGCGGAACTCTGCGAGGCCATCCGGGACGCGCAATTGCCGGGAACGAGGCCGGCGCGGACGCAGAGGCTCGGGCGCGACGTGATGGTCGTCGAGGAGGGCGACGTGCCGGGATTTCTCGGCATTCTGCGCAGCGGCTATCTCCGCAAGGAGAAGCTGAAGCCGTCGGGGAACCGCACGCTGATGGACCTCGGATGCCCTGGCGACCTCGTCGGCGGCATGCCGGGCCAGCCCCTGCCTTTCACCCTCGAGACGGCGACCCCCGTCGAGATCTGCATGTTCGACCGGGCCACCGTCGAGCGGATGATGCTTGTGAACCGGCAGTTCCAGCGCTACCTCGCCGCCGAGATCAGCCAGCGCCACACCGCGCTTCTCGACATGATCTGGCAGCGCGGCGCGCTGACGAGCCGGGAGCGGATCATCTCGTTTCTCGTCAAGGCGACGCGGATCATGCCAACCCAGCCCCAACCCGACGGGAGCCTCGTGGTCACGATCGCGCTGGCGCGCCGCGACTGGGCCGATCTCACGAACACCGCCGTCGAGACGGTCAGCCGCACGATGAGCTATCTCGCGGAGAAAAAGCTCGTCACCAGCCTTGCGCCCTCGACCTACCGCATCCGTGACGTCAATCTGCTCGCCTCGCTGGCCGGGATCGACCCGCCTTCCTTGGCTGCCTGCGGACCCGTCCGGGCGGCGGCGGGCAAGGCCGCCTGCCAGATCGCACCGGGCAGCAGCCGGATGACGGGTTCGGGTGCGCAGGGGGCGAGGCCGCTCGGGGTCGCTTCGGTCCGGAATGTGCCCGCACCGTCCTGCGGGGATGCGGAAGCGGCAATGGCGGGGAGAGCCGCACGCCCATTGCCCCATTGAGGTCGCGGCCGGAACGGCTTCAGCCCCGCGCGGGCGGCCTGTCGCTGCATTCCTCGACCCGAACGACATTCCGGCTCCTTCCCGTCGTTAAGCGCTACGCGTTGACCGCCGTCAATGCCGGCCGGTGGAACACGTCTAATCTCGGAAACCAGATGAGCGGATGTCGGGAGAGGACGAGGCGGCGCGCACGGGAGAGGCCGTGACCCGCCAGATCGCACCGAACCGACCGGACGCTTCATCGCGCCGGACCGCCGCGGCGAAGGGAGGAGCGCGAATCGGTTGGCTCTTGTGCAGAGCGATTCGCGACCCGGTGGTGAGTGTAACGAGTGGGTGGCAGACCGGCGGCGGCGCGCGAGGCCGCCGCCGCGTTCTTGAGGAGAAGCAATCCGGGAAGCGCCGCTCCGACCCCGTGCACATCCCTTGGGGTCACGGGCGGGTCACTGCACGAGAAGACGGTCGACCACGTTCGTCACTCCGGGCACCGCCCAGGCGGCGCGCTCGGCACTCCTGCGCTCGCCGAGATAGCGCACCCTGCCCTCGAGGGTCACCTGCCCGCCCTCGACCGCGACCCGGATGCCCGAGGCGTCGAGTTCGGCATCGCGCAGAAGCGCCTTCCGGATGCGGTCCGACACATCCTCCGCCCGAACAGCCGGCCGAACCGTGAGATGGTTCCCGACCCCGACGATGCCCGCCAGCCGGCCGACGGCGCGTTCCGCAGCCTCTGCCTGGTAGCGCCACTCGAGTTCGCCCTCGAGGGTGACGATCCC
>Ga0076929_100670_pt1 | contig 20535 bp, 19 predicted proteins | sample HotLakConUCCSL28_FD_87104 | JGI IMG/M metagenome (GOLD analysis project Ga0076929, IMG submission 87104) | Hypersaline microbial mat communities from Hot Lake, Washington, USA - Hot Lake Consortium UCC-SL28 (version 3) (version 3) | ecosystem: Environmental > Aquatic > Thermal springs > Hot...
ATGAACATTCATGGGTTTGGCACGAAAATAATCTATGTTCTCACTCAACATCATGATTAATCCTCGATCATCGGAAACACTTGCCTTTGTGCAACAAGTGAAAAAAGGAAATCCCAGACTATCCACTGCTAAATGTCTTTTAATACCATTGGTGAGTTTATACCTACAAAATCCTTTACTCTCTACTCCTGCACTACAAGTATTTTGTACTGCTTGAGAATCAATGATTATTAATCGAGTCCAAGTGGATTTTTTTTTACTTTTTCCCTTAGTTGCTTATGAAGCTCACACATCACCATTTCAAAGATACCCTCTTTTTTCCAGTTTTTATAATGCCAGTAAACTGTAGAATAAGGCGGTAAATCCTTGGGTAAATCAGACCAATTACAGCCATTTTTGAGTTGATAAAAAATACCATCCCAAATTTGTCTTTTAGACCACTTTGGTGGACAAGTTCGTTTCTTTTTTGGTAACAGAGGTTTGATTACTTCCCATTCTTCATCACTTAGACTGCTAGAATATGCCATCCTTCTATTTCTCTATGTTTTCATCTCAATATTCTACTAGATACCAAATGGGTTCTATAAATCTAATGAAATGTTAGCCGTTGCGATCGCCTCTTTTGCTACATTATTAAATAATTCACAAATTGCAATACTTCCCACTATATACTTTATTGTTATGTTCGTTATAAGGGCGATCGCCCGTTATTTTTTTAATCGTAGCTAATGGTGAAAATAAAGAGGGCTAAATTTTAAGCAAAAACAAAAGTTTCAGGTTGAGGTAAATCTTTGCCATCCTCTTGGTACTCTTGTATAATCAACTCTAAAACCTCTTGTCCATTTTTTAAGGCTTCCTCATAGGTTTCCCCATGGGTAATGGGTTGCATTTCATTTTTAAAGTCAGGAAGAAAGACAACAAAACAGTTATCTTCATTACTCCATTGAATAGTGACAGTATAATTAAATTTACTCATAACTATTTACCCTCTCTTATTTTTTTTAATATTGTATTTCTAACCCATTAATAAGTTTTCTGAGCATCTTCTAAAGAATATTCAATATCATTATCTTCTGAAAAAAACTGACTTAACGAAAATTCCTGCCATTCTTTTTTCTGCCAATCAGTGTATTCAGCGATATTTATATCATAATCATTAGTAATTGATAATGTGAATTGTGCTATTTTCTCAACAATTTCATCAGGTAAATTATCAATTTGTTGGTGTAATTGTTCACGAATTGTTATTTCCATAGTTGAATCAGTAGAGATGCTAATTTAGTAATTTAAGCTAGTCTTTATTTTCTTCATTCAAGATAGATAGGATAGTTATATTTTTACTGAATAGATTAGTTTAATTAATTGTATTTTGTCATGAATATTTGCAAGTTTAAAGAAAAAGAATATGATATATTTAAAAGATAAATTAATCATTAAAAAAATAATCCTTATCAATTTTCTTAATCTCATAAGTGACTGATATGGAAACACCTAAATTATAATCTATCATATAATTTACTAAACTTTTGCCATCTATTAAAATAATTTTTGACTCAATATTTTCTACATAATCGAAAGCAGTTTTAGTGAAATCACCCGTAGTGATGAAAACTCCCTTTTTTGCTCTTTTTCCATGCAATGCACCCACAAATTTTTGAATTTCTGGTCTTCCAATTGTACCTTCCCATTTTTTGGCTTGTAAATAAATCAGATCTAACCCTAATCTATCTTCTTTAATTATTCCATCAATTCCTTCATCACCTACTTTGCCAATAGATTCTCCCGCATCATCTCTCGAACCACCATAGCCCATACGAACCATCAAATCAATTACTAAATTTTCAAAAAAATCATAAGAATTACTTTTTATTGTGTTTAAAAGTTCATCGGCTAATTCATTTCTAATTTCTTGATAACCATTTTCAAGCATTTCTTCTGGAGTCTCTTTTTCTGTGAAAGGAACGTCAGATATTTCATTGTTTTTATTCTTTTTAGGAGTAACAAAATCTAAAAATTCAGAATATTGCTGAAGTTCTTTTACAGTTATTTCTTGATATTTTTTTGCTAATAAATCTTTCCCTCTTTCTGTAATTTTAAAAATTCCACGCTTAGGATAATGAAAGACTTTTGCTTTAACAAAATAACTTTTTGCCCACCAAATTCGGTTATCAACCTTTGTCATTGCTCCACTTCTTACTTTTTCATGTAAATCTTCAGCGGTTAATCCCATTTTATTGATCAAGATTTCTTTTGCTTCTTTTGTAGAATGTTCTTTGTCATCAGAAGCAATTTCTAAAAGGGGTTTAAAAAATTTTTGAAAGTTAGGTGTACTCATAATTTCATAATCATTAACAAAGTTTAATACTTACTAACAGGTGATTTTAAGGGATAATAGCATATAGACGAATATATGATAACTTTCTATGACTAATATCCCTCCTTCCTTAACAGGAAACGAAATCAGAACAAAATTTTTAAACTTTTTTGAGCAAAAACAACATAAAATATTACCTAGTGCATCTTTAGTACCTGAAGATCCTACGGTGCTTTTAACTATCGCAGGTATGCTACCATTTAAGCCCATATTCCTAGGGCAACAAACCCCTGAAGTACCGAGGGCAACTACTTCCCAGAAATGTATCCGCACCAATGATATTGAGAATGTGGGGCGCACAGCCAGACATCATACTTTCTTTGAGATGTTGGGCAATTTCAGTTTTGGGGATTACTTTAAATCTCAGGCCATTGCATGGGGTTGGGAATTATCGACTCAAGTATTTAAACTACCCCCAGAAAGAATTGTGGTTAGTGTGTTTCGTGAAGATGACGAAGCCTTTGCCATCTGGCGTGATGAAATAGGTGTATCTGAAAAAAGGATTATCCGCATGGGAGAAGAAGATAATTTCTGGAAATCTGGGGTGACTGGCCCTTGTGGTCCTTGTTCGGAGTTATACTATGATTTTAAGCCCGAATTGGGTGATGATAATATCGATTTGGAAGATGATAGTCGATTTATTGAGTTTTATAACTTGGTGTTTATGCAATATAACCGAGACACCGAAGGAAATTTAACGCCCCTAGAAAAGAAAAATATTGATACGGGTATGGGGTTGGAAAGAATGGCGCAGATTCTGCAACAAGTGCCGAATAATTATGAAACTGATTTGATTTTCCCTATCATCAAGACTGCTGCTGAGTTGGCTGATATTGACTATCAAAAAGCGAATGAGAATACTAAGGTATCTTTAAAGGTAATAGGGGATCATGTGCGATCGGTGGTACAAATGATCGCTGATGGCATTTCTGCTTCTAATATGGGGCGTGGTTATATTTTGCGTCGCCTTATTCGTCGGGTGGTGCGTCATGGGCGTTTGATTGGCATTGATGGTAATTTTATCAATCAGGTGGCGGAAACTGCCATTCAATTGTTAGAGGGGATTTACACCAATACCAGAGAAAGGGAAAAGGTTATCAAAACTGAGTTGCAACGGGAGGAGTCAGCTTTCTTAGCTACCCTTGAAAGGGGTGAGAAACTCTTGGCGGAGGTTATTGATAAGCTAAAACAGGTGCAAAAAACGGAAATTTCTGGGGTGGATGCTTTTACTCTTTATGATACTTTCGGTTTTCCTTTGGAATTAACTCAGGAAATAGCGGAGGAGCAGGGTATAACCATTGATGTGGATGGCTTTGAGGCGGAGATGGAGGCTCAGAGAGTGCGATCGCAATCAGCCCATGAGACGATAGATTTAACGGTACAAGGAAGCATTGACAAATTAGCGGAACATATCCATCCTACAGAATTTTTGGGCTACCAAGAATATCAATTGATTAGCCATATTGAGGGTTTGTTGGTAGAAGGTAAATCCGTGAAAAAAGCGGAATCGGGTACTAAGGTACAGTTAATTTTAAATAAAACTCCTTTCTATGCCGAGTCTGGGGGGCAAATTGGCGATAAAGGCTACCTCGCAGGGGAAGATGTGTTAATCTCCATCAATGATGTACAGAAGGAGTCGGGCTTTTTTGTTCATTATGGCACGGTGGAAAGGGGTAGTATCACCGTAGGGCAAAAGCTACGGGCAACCGTTGACAAAGCCTGTCGTAACCGTGTCAGGGCAAATCATACCGCTACTCACCTATTACAGTCGGCGTTAAAAAAGGTGGTGGATAATTCCATCTCTCAGGCTGGTTCTTTGGTATCCTTTGATAAGTTACGCTTTGATTTTAATTCCCCTCAACCCATTACCAAATCTCAATTACAACAAATTGAGGATTTGATTAATACTTGGATTGCCGAAGCCCATCCCGCTGATATTTCTGTTATGGGTATAGAAGAAGCTAAGGCTAAAGGGGCGATCGCCATGTTCGGTGAAAAATACGGCTCCCAGGTGCGTGTTATCGATATACCAGAGGTTTCCATGGAATTATGTGGGGGGACTCATGTAAATAATACCGCTGAAATAGGGCTATTTAAAATCATATCAGAAACGGGTATTTCTTCTGGGGTAAGACGCATCGAAGCTGTGGCGGGTGCCTCAGTGTTGGAATATCTCAAGGTAAGAGATGAAGTTGTCAAAGAATTGGCTGATAAACTCAAAGCCAAACCCGAGGAAATTCCCGAACGTTTTGCCAATCTTCAAAGTGAGTTAAAAACTACCCAAAAAGAGTTGGAAAGCCTTAAGCAAGAGTTAGCTTTATTAAAATCCGATAGTTTAGTTAACGAAGCCCAAACAGTAGGAGAGTTTAAAATTCTCGTTGCCCACATGAGAGATTTAGATGCTAAATCCTTACAAACCGCAGGGGAAAAATTACAACAAAAATTAGGGAATAGTGCAGTAGTATTGGCTTCCATCCCCGAGGAAGGAAAGGTAAGTTTAGTGGCTGCCTTTGGGGAAAAAGTTTATAAAGAAAAACAACTTCAGGCAGGTAAATTTATCGGACAAATCGCCAAAATCTGTGGTGGTGGAGGCGGAGGACGCCCTAACCTTGCCCAAGCGGGAGGAAGGGATGCCACCAAGGTTGATGAGGCTTTGGCTACTGCTAAAACTCAGCTGATGGACGCTTTATCTTAAGCTGTTGCGGTGGGGTGGGTATTATCGCCCACCAAAATCAATAATTCTAGTAAATTAGCTTTTTCCTACGGGGGGTATTCATAAACCCTAGTCTATAATTCTCAAATCTCCTCGGCGGTTGACCACACTTAAGGGTTCGTGTCAACCGAACGCAAGGAATTGTAATATTTTGTTACATTGTGAATGTAGAACGAAAAAGCAATTATATATATTATGAATAACGATTTAACAGCTACCAACAACAGAGACTTATTCGCACCTGTCGTATTTCGCTCAGAATTCAACGACTTTAAGGATATTAGTGCAAACCAAGCATGGTCACTATTTTTCACTGCAGGTAAAGAAGACAAAAGCCTCGGATTTAACCCCGAAGCTGGTAGATTTTTTACAAATACCTTAATTGGAATTATCGTTGCAGGGGCATTGATTGGCGGTGTATTAACCGATGTCATCCCCCACTAATAACGATGCAATTAACTTTCCAAAGAACGGGTTTTTTCTGCCCAAACTCTGGTGGATAAACCCCAAACATAGATAAATCCTTCAGCGGCTTTGTGATCAAATTGATCTTGTTCTCCGTAAGTAGATAATTCGGAGTCATACAAAGAATACTGGGATGTTCTACCTACGATGGTAGCATTACCTTTAAAGAATTTGATGCGTACTGTACCGCTGACTCTTTTTTGAGTTTCTTCGATGAAGGCGTCGAGGGCATTTTTGAGGGGGCTATACCATAACCCTTCATAAATCATGCGACTATAGGTTTCATCAATGTGGGCTCTTTTATAATGGGTTACATCACTGGTGAGGGTTAAACTTTCTAAGTCCTCATGGGCTTTGATAAGCACTAAAAGAGCAGGGGCTTCATAGATTTCCCGAGATTTGATACCTACTACTCGGTTTTCAATCATATCGATACGTCCTACCCCATGATTACCAGCCACTTCATTAATTTTGGTAACTAGGGCAACAGGAGGAAGAGCAACACCATTAACCGCTACGGCTGTTCCTTGTTCAAAGGTAATTTCTAAATATTCAGGCTCATTAGGGGCATCCATAACCGATTTTGTCATGGCGTAAATTTCTTCGGGAGGCTCTGTCATAGGGTTTTCTAAGGGGCCAGCCTCCACACTACGCCCTAATAGGTTACGATCAATGCTGTAAGGAGAGGATTTTTTGACCGGGGCTTCGATACCAAATTGTTCCCCGTAGGCGATCGCATCTTCACGACTCATACCCCATTCCCTAGCAGGAGCTAAAATTTTAATATTGGGATTGAGGGCAGTAATACCTAAATCAAAACGAACTTGGTCATTTCCTTTTCCTGTGCAACCATGGGCAACCGCATCAGCACCATACTTTTCGGCAGCTTCCACTAACAACTTAGCAATGAGGGGACGAGCTAAGGCAGTGGAAAGAGGATAACGGTTTTCATATAAAGCATTAGCTTTTATGGCAGGGAAAGCATAGTTAGTCACAAACTCTTCCGTAGCATCGGCCACCAAAGACTCTACTGCACCACATTTAAGAGCCTTGGCTTGTATAGGTCCTAATTCTTCTCCCTGTCCTAAATCTGCCGCAAGGGTAATGACTTCTTTTACACCCCATTCTTTTTTTAGGTAAGGAATACATACGGAAGTGTCAACTCCCCCGGAATAGGCTAAAATGACTTTCTCGGCACGACTCATAAATTTTACTCTGTTTCAGATAAGACTAAAGGGTTATTGTAACAATAACTGTATTTTTAACCAATTGTAAGTCAAGATTTCTGTATTTTATCCACAAGGGATAAAGAGACGAAGGGATAAGAATATTTTTTGTAAATTTCTTGACAAAATTTTAACCGTTCGTTAACATAGATAATGTTGAACGCAACGAGGGACTGTAGCTCAGCTGGTTAGAGTGCCTGCCTGTCACGCAGGATGTCGCGGGTTCGAGTCCCGTCAGTCCCGTAAGAAAAAAAACTAGCACTCCTTGGGGTGCTTTTTTTGTCTGTACATTATCAATAAATTATTTATCATCAGTAATCGGTTCGTATCGCCTTGATAAATTAAATAAACTGATAACAAGTTAGTGTTTAGAAAGAGCCTCTTTTGAGTTGTAATCAGGATAAAATGAATTAAAGTTCAATTTTTCATTGAGCCTTAGCCCCGCAAACACAATAGTTAATTATCTATGCGCACTGTTGCCCAAATTAATGAAAAAATAGCCGATCGCACCGTAAAAGTTTGCACCATTGAAGAATTAAAAAGTAAAGTAAAAAAACAAGGTATAAGCAAAACTTATCAAGAAATAGATGTAGTTTGTACGGGTACCTTTGAACCCATGGAGTCATCGGGGGCAATCATTAACCTCGGTCATACAGACCCCCCCATCAAAATTCGTCAGTGTTGGCTCGATGGAGTACCTACCTATGCAGGATTTGGGGCAGTGGATCTGTGTTTGGGTGCAACGGTACCTTCTGAATATGGCAGTAATAAAGAGTTAGGGGATAACGTACCTTCTAATTTACCTGAAAGGGGAGGGGCCCATGTGATAGAAGATTTAATTGCGGGGAAGGCTGTACCGATAAAAGCAGTGGGACAGGTAACGGACTGTTACCCTAGAGCTTCCTTTGAGTCCACCATCACCATGGATTCTATTAATCAGTTTTACTTATACAACCCTCGAAATTTGTATCAAAACTTTATTGTAGGGGTGAATGGGGGCGATCGCACTTTATACACCTACTTAGGCCCATTATTGCCCCGTCTTGGCAACGCCGTATATTCGAGCGTGGGCGCTATGTCTCCCCTGTTAAATGACCCCGATTTGGAAGTGGTGGGCATTGGTACCAAAATATTTTTAGGGGGAGCAGAAGGTTACATCGCATGGGAAGGCACCCAAAATTTCCCCCTACAAAAGAGACGAGAAAATCGCACCCCCATTGGTCCTGCCTCTACGGTGGCTTTGGTGGGAGATGCCAAACAGATGAGTCATGAATGGGTTAGGGGTTGTTATTTCAAAAATTATGGTTCATCCTTGATGTTGGGGGTAGGTATTCCCATTCCCCTGCTAAGTGAAAAAATTGTTGCTAACTGTGCTGTGGATGATAAAGATATTGTGGCACCAGTGATGGATTTTTCTATTCCCCGTCGGGTGCGTCCTAGTTTTGGGTTAGCTAGTTATGCCCACCTCAAGAGTGGGAAAATTAAGATAGAAGGGCAAGTGGTGCGAGTAGCTTCCGTGGCTAGTTTATATCTCTCCCGTCAGGTTGCCCAAACTCTCAAACAACGTATTTTAGACGCTGAATTCACCCTCACCCAAGCCGTTGCATCCCTACCGTGCGATCGCACCTTTATCGCCCAAGATGGTGCCATATAGAGAATTAAATATATTCATTGACAGGACAAAATGTATCCGCTACATCAGGATTTGATTAATGTGGGGATACTTTGCCATTTAGTTAAAAATAAGAATCTAAATCAATAGCTTCAGAACCGCCCTCTAAAAGTTGTACAATTAGCTTTCTAAGTTGTACCCATATCAATACACCAATAAAAATAGTCAGAGGTAAAGAAACTCCGTAGGACAAAACACGATTGTAGGTAAAAATTTCTAGTCCTGCGGCTAAAAACATACAAATACCTAAACAAATGCCAAGAAAAGGTATTTGTAAAACAGAAATCTCCGACATATCCGTTTTTATTCCTTTTTTGCCTTGATTACTCCAGTAATTGACTTTTATTTTCAAAGAAGATTCAAAAGCTAAACCACAGGTAATTCCAATAAAAAAACCCATAGCTAATAAAACTAAAGGGGGGTGGGGTAATGTGTACATGGTTTTATAAAAATTTTGTTATTTTGATGATAGTTGTTTGTTAAAAAATATTAACATCTTTATGGTTCACCAAGAAAAAGCAATGTATCAAAAAATTTATTGTGTCAATCATGTGGGTAAAAATCTTTTAATTGTGGGTTATCATCCTGATAAATTATGGGAATTTAGGGCGGTAACTTCTGAAGGCATAGTTGTACAGGAAGTTAATTTTTTTGAGACGGCAGAGTTGGCAGAAAATCAAGGCAAAAAATGGATTGAAGATGATCTTTTGTGAAAAAATCAAAGATATATGCTACTCCGACATTATTGATTAGTATAGGTTGAAAAACCGCTGTAAGATAGAAGATTGATTAAATTAAATAATTATAGTTAAAGTTCAATATAAATTATGCAATCTCCTTATCAAGCCAGTGATGTAGAAAATAAATGGCAACAGCAATGGACAGAAAACGAACTATATAAAACCGAAGAAAATAGCGATAAACCCAAATTTTATGCCCTTTCCATGTTTCCTTACCCTTCAGGAAAGCTACATATGGGCCATGTGCGCAACTATGTGATTACTGATGTTATTGCCCGTTTTCAACGCATGAATGGGCGTCGGGTGTTACATCCTATGGGCTGGGATGCCTTTGGTTTACCCGCAGAAAATGCTGCCATTGATAGGGGAATTCCTCCTGCTACTTGGACTTTTCAAAATATAGACCAAATGCGATCGCAATTACAACAACTAGGACTATCCATCGATTGGGATAGGGAAGTTGCTACCTGTTCTCCAGAATATTATAAATGGACACAGTGGTTATTTTTACAATTTTATCAAGCAGGTTTAGCATATCAAAAAGAAGCCGCCGTAAACTGGGATCCCGTTGATCAAACGGTTTTAGCCAATGAGCAGGTAGATGGAGATGGTTATTCTTGGCGTAGTGGGGCGAAGGTAGAAAGGAAGCTATTGAGACAATGGTTTTTGAAAATTACCGACTATGCAGAGCAACTTTTAGAGGATTTATCTCAACTAGAAGGATGGCCCGAAAGGGTGAAAACCATGCAGGAAAATTGGATAGGTAAATCGGTGGGGGCTTACCTCGAATTTCCTGTTATGGATAAAGAGGAAACAATTGCTGTTTTCACTACCCGCCCCGACACCGTCTATGGTGTAACCTATGTGGTATTGGCACCCGAACATCCTTTAACCCCCCTAGTCACTACCCCCGATAGAAAAGAAGCCGTAGAAGCCTTTATAAAAGAAGTTAGCGCCGAAAGCGAAATCGATCGCACCGCTGATGATAAACCCAAAAAAGGAGTCTTGACAGGGGGTAAAGTCATCAATCCCTTTACAGGGGAAGAAATTCCCATCCTGATCGCCAACTATGTACTATATGAATATGGTACAGGAGCAGTAATGGGGGTACCAGCCCACGATGTCAGGGACTTCAAATTTGCCAAAGAGAATGACTTGCCCATCAAAGTCGTTATTTTGCCTGATGATGCTGATAACGGGGATGTGTGTCTATTGAAAGCCTACACCGAAGCAGGTACTATGATTAATTCTGGTTGCTTTACGGGAATGCAGTCGGTGAAAGGTAAAAATGCAGTGATTCAATTTGCTGAAAATCAAGGCTACGGAAAAAAACGCATCCAGTATCGTCTCCGTGATTGGTTAATCTCCCGTCAAAGATATTGGGGTTGTCCTATTCCTGTCATCCATTGCCCCAATTGTGGTACGGTACCTGTACCTGATAAAGATTTACCCGTAAAATTACCTGAGCAAGTAGAATTTTCTGGTCGTGGCCCCTCTCCCCTCGCTAAAATGGAAGACTGGGTTAATGTGCCTTGTCCTAGTTGTGGTACTCCTGCGAAACGGGAAACAGACACCATGGACACCTTTATTGATTCTTCTTGGTATTTTCTTCGTTATACCGACGCAAACAACGAACATGAGCCTTTTAGCCTTGATAGGGTGAACAATTGGATGGGGGTGGATCAGTATGTAGGTGGTATTGAACACGCCATATTACACCTTCTTTATTCCCGTTTCTTTACCAAGGTAGTCAGGGATAGGGGTTTGGTGAATGTGGATGAGCCTTTTAAGCGTCTTTTAACCCAAGGGATGGTACAAGCGATTACCTATAAAAATCCTGTCACTGGTAAGTATATTCTCCCTGAAAATATTGAGGAAAAAGAAGAAACCAACGAGCAAGGTAAAACCGAAACCGTTTACTATGATAGGGCTACGGGCGATCGCCTTTCGGTGTTTTACGAAAAAATGTCCAAATCAAAATATAATGGGGTAGATCCTCAAATAGTTTTATCCAAATACGGTGCCGATACCGCCAGAATGTTTATCCTTTTCAAAGCACCCCCCGAAAAAGACTTAGAATGGGATGATGCCGACGTAGAAGGGCAATTCCGTTTTCTCAACCGAGTTTGGACATTGGTTAACGAATTTATCGAGAATCCTCAATCTGCCCAAAATAAAACCATTGATAAATCTAAGCTAAGCAAAACAGAAAAAGACTTGAGAAGGGCAATCCATACCGCTATTAAGGAAATCTCCGAAGACTTAAACGGTGATTATCAACTTAATACCGCTGTCTCCGAGTTGATGAAACTCAATAACGCCCTGCGAGATAGTAAAGATAAAAACTCTCCTGTGTATAGAGAAGGTATCGAAACCCTTATCCTCCTTCTTGCCCCTTTTGCCCCCCATATCGGCGAAGAATTGTGGCAACAGTTGGGGAATACACAATCGGTGCATTTGCAATCTTGGTTAGCGATAGATGAAGAAGCCTTAACTGTAGATGAAATTACCCTCGTTATCCAAATTATGGGTAAAACTAGAGGTACTATTTCTGTACCTGCCGGCGCCACTAAAGATGAGTTACAACAGTTTGCCCAAGATTCAGAAGTTGCGCAAAAATATATCACAGGCAAAGAGATTAAAAAAGTGATTGTGGTACCAAATAAGTTAGTTAACTTTGTAGTGGTTTAATTTAGCATAACCCCATTAGATAAAAATTTTTCTTGCCATAAGAGCTTAAATTTTTGAGCCCAATCATCGACATGACAGAATAATTCATCTAAATTAGACATAGGACAATATAGTAATTTAAATTTGTTGTTACTTTTAGCTTACTATTTGTCCTTCCCCTTATCCCGAACTCAGGTTAACTATGATTCGTTTAAAATCTTGGCAATGGTTAATTTTAGCTACTCCCGCGGTGATATTGATTTTATTTTTTGTGGTGGCAACGGGGTTACAAATTAATCAATGGGGAATTAGTTGGATATGGGCAATTTTTGTGGTTTTATTTGTGGCGTGGCGTTGGTTGTTAGTTCGGTGGACTAAGCCTTTGATGCCTGACGTGGAAGGTGCGATCGCCTCTGCCCAAGAAAAATTAGATAATAGTCCTTCTTTTAGTAATAGTGATCCCGAAATTTACTCTCAGCTAGAGTCAGCTTTAGAAAATATTATCCTAAAAAGCAAGGATGATCCCCCCATGTGGGAAGATTTGCAACTATTTTTCCAACGTTGTCAAGATTTAGTACAGGCGATCGCCCTTATTTACTACCCAGAGGAAAAATACCCCCTCCTCAATATCTACATACCCCAAGCCTATACCTTAATTCGGGGTACAGTGGATGATATGGATAAATGGATGAATCAACTATCCCCTGCCCTCAACCAAGTCACCATAGCCCAAGGTTATCAGGGTTATCAAATATACCGCAAACTAGAACCCTCTGCCCGAAAATTGATGAAAGTATGGAGTTGGGCACAATGGGTACTTAATCCAGCGGTAGCCCTTACCAAAGTCGCTAGTAATAGCACCACCCAACAAGCCAACCAAGAATTATTAATTAATCTCAGTCAGATAATAAGGGAAGTTGCCCTCGGAAATCTTGCCCATCAAACGGCGTTATTATATGGTGGTGATAATCTCTCTCTTGATAAATTTCAACCCCAAGAAAGAAGCCTTCCTGAGAAAAAAACCAAAGCCCTCAAAGAAATTTTAGAAGAGGCTCAAAAACCCGAAGACATTAAACAAAAACCCGTTAATATTCTATTGGTAGGTAGAACAGGAGCAGGAAAAAGTAGTTTAATCAATACCCTATTCAATGCCCAAACCGCAGAAGTTGACCTTTTGCCCAGCACCACGGAAATCAAAAGTTATCAATGGAAAACGAACACAGGGGAAAGGCTAAATCTCCTCGATACCCCAGGCTATGAGCAAATAAATCGTCCTGAATACCTCGAAAAAGTGTTGGATTATTCTCGCCGTGCAGATATTGTTTTGCTTTTAAATCCAGCCCTTGATCCTGCTTTGCAAATGGATCAAGATTTTTTGCTTAAATTACAAGAAGATGGGCAGGATATTCCTATTTTTACCGTGATAACCCAAGTTGATCGACTGCGTCCAGTGCGGGAATGGCAACCTCCCTATGATTGGCAAGGGGGCAATAAACCAAAGGAGATTTCTATTCGGGCGGCGGTGAGTTATCGTCAGGAAAATTTAGGCTCATTTTGTGAGGAGGTTTTACCCATCGTTACCGCTAATTATGGGGAAATTTCCCGAGCGCCCTGGCATGATGATATTTTAGCTATTCATATTCTAAAGGCGATCGCCCCTGCCAAACAAATCAGATTAGCTCGTTTTTTCCGTAACCTAGAAGCCAGAAGCCTAGCCGCAGCCAAAATTATCGATAAATATACCCTCCAAATGGCTACTAGCCAAGGTTTAACTGCCCTGCTCAAAAGCCCAGTATTACAGTTTGTCTCTACCCTCACCACAGGCTCCCCTCAACTCGCCTACATCCTAGCCGAAAGAATCCCCGTAGAGCAATTACCCGTGGTGATAGGTAAACTACAACTGGCCTATGACTTATTCAATCTACTCAGTGATGATAATGAAAAAATATCCTTTGATTTACTCTCTCTTTGGACAATTTTAGTGGAAAATAACGGCACCCCTGATCAAGAAGCCTGGGCATTAGGACATGGTTTAGTAGAATTTTGGAGCAAAGATTTGACTTTTAATCAATTTAAACAGCGGTATCAATATTATTTACAAGCATGGGATAACCAAAGTAAAAATTAATAGATTTGTCTAACCAAAACTTAATTACAATTTAAACTCTATTCGTATTAAGGCTATTTTATCCTTCTTTCTACGAAATTACCAGGTTTACAGACTAGGAGAAAATAATACTTTCAGCTTATTCCGAATGTAGGTTTATTACTCTCTTATTTATTTGTCGTTGCTAAATTTAGTGATAATTTTTTGTTTAGGTAAAGATAAGGTGCGATCGCACTTTAACAAAAAAACTGCAAGGTAACAAATATCCTCACAGCAATATTTTTTTATTCATAAATACTGAAATAAGGTTTAACAGTAAAACTCACTTTTATCCAAAACAACTTCACCATAACCCGGAACCCAACTTACCCAAATACCAGCTTTTTCTTCACATAATAACAACGCTTCCTCTTGACTATAATCACTGGGGGCTTCATTCAGTTTTACCCATGAATCACGATTATAGGTGATATGACATACTGGACTCCAACAAGGAGTATCCGATTTTACCTTGTCCGTTGTGGTAGCTAATTTAACTAACATCTCTGCACTCCATAAATATAAAGTCTTGTGATTACGAAGTTTGTAGTCTACACTCACCATGCAAAATTAAATAAACTTCTGTATATCAGAATACAAAATATAAAGTAAATTAGAATGAAATGTTATCAAAAATTAATAAATGACATTTGACATTGCTGATTTTAGATATGATTTCTCATTTAAGCCGAGAACAGGGAATAGTGATAATATTTTAATGTTTTAATTTCTAGCATCATTCAATTATGTTTCATACCATGATTAAGCAATGCCTGATGTTTAAATTTTTGGTACTGGTACACACCCCCATGGCAAAGATTTGGACGGGAGAGAGTTTGATTTTAGCAATAATGGTATAACCTAAAGTCGGTGACAACAAAAAACCCAACAGTAAATGCTGTTGGGCAAAGAAAAGCCGAAAAACTACTCGATAATAGGCTTACTAACTTGCCCACGTCTCTTAATGGGAGGGCGAGGAGTACCATTAGAATGAGACTTAGGAGTAAAATTAGTGTTATTATTAGACTTGCGGCGGGGATTGGATCTAAATCTACCACGTTCTTGATCTTCGTGGACTTCAAGATACAGGGTATCCCCAACCATCTGGGCTGCGGTTTGTAACACAGTACGAATAGCCTGAATGTTACGTCCCCCTTTACCATAAACCCTACCTTTTTCCTTTTCTTCTAAGGCTAGACGAATCCAAATTCGTTTGGTACTAGGGATGTATTCACAGTTAAAACTGAGTAATTCGGGAGATTCTAATAATGGCTCAACGAGAAAACGAATTAGCCCATCATAATCAGGGCTAGTAGCATTATCTAAATCAAGATAAGGTTGTTTATTAAGCATTTACCTGTTCAAAAACTTTTGCTTTGTCTAAAATACGACGCACGGTTTCGGTGGGTTGGGCGCCATCTTTTAAACGGGTAACAATAGCAGGGACATCTAATCTGGTTTCATCGGTACGAGGGTTGTAGAATCCTAATTCTTCTAATGCTCTACCGTCACGGCGACTGCGGCTATTGATAGCAACGATACGATAACTAACTTCTCTTTTTTTACCTAATCTTTTTAAGCGTATTTTAATCATAGTAATAATTTTAGTGTACTGTTAATCCTAGTTGATGGGTTAAGATTTAATTGACCTATACCATGATACTAAAATTTGTACTCAATTGCTAATATTGCTTATCAAAAAAACAATAAAATTGAGCATCAAAAATTGGTGATTGTTGAGCCTTACTCCTAGAATGATAAAGAAAAAAGCTCCATAATAGTGATTATGGTATTGATGAATTAAAGTTTCTTCCCAAGACTGTCTGAATTATTATCCTCCATAATGTGTGATTTGACCATTTATGAACAATCTTTCTAACATCCATCAAGCGGTAAGACAGCAAAATTTGCCTATGGTTGAAATAATTCTAGCTCAGGATAATAATATTGTTAACAATATTGATGTCAATCATAATACTCCTTTGATTTATGCGGTACAAGGGGGCAATGGTGCGATCGCACATTTACTGATTGATAAAGGGGCTAATGTCAATTATCAAAACCATCCCCATAAAATGACAGCACTGATGTTTGCCTGTGCCAAAAACTATTTACCTATTTGTGAATTATTAATCACATCGGGTGCTGATGTAAACCTAAGTAACGACGATCGCACCCCACCATTAATGATAGCCTGTTACTTAGGCCATAGAGATATAGCCGAACTATTATTAAAAAATGGAGCAAGGGTAAACTCCCAAGACATAGATGGAGAAACCCCCTTACAAGTAGCCATCAAAAAAAATCATAGCCCCATCATCGAGCTATTAGTCAGCCATGGCGCCGACTTATACCAAGACGAAGGAGCATTAAATCTCGCCATCGACTACCATAAACTAGACGTAGTTAAAACCCTCTTAAAACAGTCCGTGGATGTAAACAGAGGAAATAAAGACGGCTTTACCCCCCTCATGAATGCCTGCGCCCAAGGAAACATAGAAATTGTTAGAGTATTACTCAATGCTGAAGCCCAAGTAAACCTAAAAGACAGTTATCAAGAAACAGCGCTCCATTTAGCCTGTTTAGAAGGACACTTTCAAATTGTCGAAGCCCTCATCAAAAAAGGGGCAGACGTTAACGCCATCAACGCTGAAAAAGATAGTCCTTTACTCATCGCCTGTTTACAGGGGCATAGTGAAATTGTTGCCGAATTACTTAAAAATGGAGCAAATCCCAACTATGTCAATGGCCATGATTATCCCCTAACCCTCGCCATCATCAACAATTGGCAAGAAATAGCCTATTATTTACTCCAAGCAGGGGCAAATCCTGATGTGCGTTTAGCCGATGGAAAAACCGTTTTAATGAAAGTATGTGACCAAAATAATCTCGATATGATTCGCTGTTTATTGCACTTTGGTGCTGATGTAAACCTTGAGGATAAAGGGGGAGGCACGGCTTTGATGTGGTCAGCGCACCGAGGACATTTAGAAGGGGTTAAACTGTTATTAGAGGTAGAGGGAATTAATACCAATCATCGCAACCATAACGGTTATACTGCCGCTAGTTTAGCAGAATATAATCAATTTGATTATGTGACAGAATTTCTGAATAAGAGAGGAATGGATAATGGGGAATAGTTTTTTACCCTTAAAATTGAACAATGATTATTACAATCAATAAAATTCTATGACAGAAATTTGGGGAGCAATTATTGTTTTTGTGGTATCCCCCATTATCGGGGCTATTCCTCTGGTGGATTGGTTTACCTATGCCGTATCAGGAAAAGAGTTAAAAAAATTAGGGAATGGTAATATTTCCGTGTCGGCGGCTTTTTATCACGGTGGTAGGGCGGCAGGAATTTTGGCGTTTTTATCGGAGGCAGGAAAAGGTGTTGCGGTGGTTTTAATGACTAGGGCATTTTTTCCCCTTGGCTCATCATGGGAGATAATGGCTTTAATTGCCCTTGTCATGGGGCGTTATTGGGTAGGTAAGGGCGCTGGTTTAACTAATGTTACTTGGGGTATCATCGCCCATAATCCCCTAGCAGGATTGTTGATTTTGTTGTTAGGGGGTATTAGTTTTACGATTTTTCGTACCCGTAAAGGGGGGCAAGTTGGTTTTTTGGGTTTAATGGTGGTGGTGTTATCGGCTCAAAATATTAATTCCCCAGAATATATTTTTGTCACCATTGGCTTAGCTGCGTTATTATTGTGGGTTTTTGATCAGATTTCTGATGAGGGGGAGTTTAAATCTAGTCAAGTATTTTCTTTTTTTCGGGGCGATAGTGGGGTAACTTCTCTTTCTCAGAAGCTAAATCCTGAAAAGGTGGGGTATAAGGCGGCAAATCTTTCTTTGCTGAAGCAATGGGGTTATAGTGTGCCTGATGGTTGGGTAATTAGGGCGGGGGATGATTTGGATACTTTTTGTGATTTTGCTAACCCTTCTATACAAAATCCTTTGGTGGTGCGTCCTTCGGTTTTGGATAAGGATTCTTTGACGGTGTCGGCGGCAGGAATCTATAAGAGTTATCTCAATATTACTGATGTGGCTACCCTCAAGCATAGAATCATCGATTGTTTATCATCTTATCACAGCGCGATCGCCCTTAATTATCGCCAAAATAAAGGTACCAAAGAAAAATCTTTGATGGTAATTGTGCAAAAGCAAATCAAGGGAGAGTTTTCGGGGGTTGCTTTTAGTCGCAATCCTATCAATCAACTTGATGATTGTATCTGCATTGAAGGGGTAGCAGGAGATACGAAGAAAGTGGTATCAGGGCAAGTTTCTCCTGAAAAATATCAAGTTTATCTTGCTGATGATGTGCTAAAAGGGCGCGGGAATATACCGCCATCGGTATTGTTTTCCGTGGCAAAAATTGCTAGAGAAATTGAAAGAACCCATAAGAATATCCCTCAAGATATAGAATGGAGTTACGATGGGCAAACCCTATGGATTTTACAAAATCGTCCCATAAGTACTCTCTATCCCCTTTGGACAAGGAAAATTGCTCAGGAGATTTTCCCCAAACCTCTACCTCATTTGTCTTGGGGAGTCCATAATATTTTAATCTCTGCTGTTGCTAGGGATATTGTTTCTATTATTTTACAAGATAAAAGGAAGGATTTAGAGTTTAGTAAAATAGCAATTTTACACTATAGTTATGGTTATTTTAATGCAACTTTATTAGGGGAAATTTTCCTTTTAATAGGATTACCTCCCGAAAGTTTACAGTATTTAACCGATGGCGAAAAATTTGCTAAACCTTCTCTTTCTTCTATCCTCAAAAACATCCCTACATTATGGCGATTGTTAGTCAAAGAGTGGACTTTATTTAAAGATTTTCAAGTTAAGAGCGATCGCACTTTTAATCCCCTATTAGACGAACTAGAAGAAATAAACCCTCAAGAATTAAGTAATCAAGAATTATTACAAAGAATAGACGATATTTTAGAGGGTTTAAAAACTACTACTTATTTTAAAACGTTAGCTTATTTAAGCTACATTATTCGTCAAACACTTTTCAAGGTCAATGCGCAAGATTTAGACAATCAAAACATAACAGAAATAAGAGCCATTGAAGAACTAAAACAAATTGCGATCGATACCCGCAATCTTTTCTCTGGTATTCAATTACAAGAATTAGAACCCCAAAATTACCCCTCCTTTTTTGCTACCCTTTCCGAATCAAGCGACGGCGAATCAGTCATAAAAAGACTTAATGAATGGTTAGAAAAATATGGTTATTTGAGCGAAATTACAACAGATATATCTGTACCTCGATGGTCAGAAAATCATCGTATTATGAAGATAATGTTTACTAAATTTGTCGCTGATAACTCCATAAAAACTATAACTAATAATAAGTTAAAAATACAAAATATACAACAAAAAATAGTACAAAAAAGATATGAATTAAAAGGAGAAATAGTAGATATAAATAATAAGCTATTTTCTCATCTTAGATTTACCTTTACCGCTTTAGGAGAAAAACTATACCAAGATCAATTTTTATTAGATGAAAAAGATATTTTCTTCCTTAAAATCTCCGAAATCAAGCAATTAGTAAACCAAAAAACTGATCACCAACAAACTATCAGTATCATCGATAAACGTCAACAAAAATGCCAAGAATACAAAGAAATTAAAAAAATTCCTTACCTGATATATGGCAAAAGTCCCAAAATTAATATTGATAGTAAAATATCTCCCAAAACCTCCCAAAATAAACTCCAAGGCATTCCAGGCAGTATGGGCATCATAGAAGGAAAAATCAAAATTGTTCGTACCTTAACCCAAAATATCAACATTGACAAAGAAACTATCATCATAGTCCCTTATATCGATGCCAGTTGGTCATTAATTCTTGCCCAAGCAGGAGGCATCATCATCGAAATTGGAGGACAACTATCCCACGGGGCAATTATAGCTAGAGAATATGGTATTCCTGCAGTGATGAACATTCCCCAAGCCTCCAGAATTTTACGCAACAATCAACGAGTGCGCCTTGACGGACAAAAAGGTATTGTGGAAATCTTGTAAATTGGGATACCCTTTAATATAGCGTTTATTAGAAAAGTAATGATGAGTAATTTGTTCCATATATTGGATTAATTAATACTAATTTAGTTTGAGGATGTTCGATAATAATAACATTGGTTTTTAATTAAAATTTATGAATGTTTTAGACAGTTTAGAAAATAAATTAAATAGGACTTTATCTTTTAAAAAGATCGTTGCCTCTTTGGAGATGAATAATAATAAATTACATATTCATCTCGATTTTAGTAAATCTGCTAATGAAGAAAAAAGAAAAGATTACTATATACTCCTTTGTAAAACGTCAATTGGTCAAGAAAAACCTCAAAAATTTCAAGAATTATAGTCAATCAAAATAAGACTGAGACATTTAGCTAGTACAATAATTATAAATTATTTCATATAAAGTTATTGTACTATCGCTATACATTTTTGCTCTTTTTAAAGCACTAAAATCGTGTTCAATATCATTTAAATCTGGTGAATAAGT
>Ga0076929_100671_pt1 | contig 20498 bp, 16 predicted proteins | sample HotLakConUCCSL28_FD_87104 | JGI IMG/M metagenome (GOLD analysis project Ga0076929, IMG submission 87104) | Hypersaline microbial mat communities from Hot Lake, Washington, USA - Hot Lake Consortium UCC-SL28 (version 3) (version 3) | ecosystem: Environmental > Aquatic > Thermal springs > Hot...
TCGGGCACGCCGGCGGGGCGCGGCGCCGGGCTCGCCGGCGAGGTCAGCGTGGGGGCCGTCGCGAAGATCTCCTGCATCCGCTCGAGGCTCGCGGCCGCGGTCTGCCAGAGTCCGCTGATCTGGCCGAGGCGGCGCAACGGCTCGAAGGCCAGCGCCATGGCGGTGAAGAAGCTCATGAAGGCGCCCACGGTCTTCTCGCCTGCGATGATCTCGCTGCCGCCGTAGATCATGACCCCCAGAAAGCCGATGCCCGTCATCACGTCGATCAGGCCCGGGATCATCGCGCGGCCGAACTGCGCCTCGACCTCCGCCTCCACGCGCTGGCCGATCAGCGTCCCGTAGCGCCGCGCCTGGTAGCGCTCCAGCGCGTTCAGCTTGATCGGTCCGATCCCGTGGAACACCTCGTCGAGCCGGGTGGACATGCGCCCGGCGATTTCGCGCGCGCGCCGTGCCTTGCGCCGCACGTAGCGCTGGGCGATCACCGACGGCAGCACCAGGAGCGGCGCCCCCACGAGGGCGACCGCTGTCCAGCGCCAGTCCACGGAAAGCGCCACCGCGAAGAGCCAGACGAGCGAGACGGCGTCGCGCCCCAACCCGGTGATCACGCCGTTCCACACCTGGTTCACGGCGAGCACGTCGCCCTGCACGCGCTCGATGAGATATCCCGGCGGGTTGGTCTGGTGGAACGCCGTGTCGAGGCTCATCAGGTGATCGAGCATGTCGGCCCTGATGGCGGCCGCCGTCCGCTCGGAGATGCGTGTCAGCAGCACCTTCTGGATCACGCTCGCCACCGCCCGGACAAAGAAGATGCCAAGGATGCCGAAGCCCACCCACCAGAGCGCCCGCGTGTCTCCGGCCATGAAGACATCGTCGAACATCGGCCGCATGGCCCAGGCGATCGCGCCCAGCATCGAGCCCTCGATCGCCATGAAGAGCACGGCCACCGAAAGCAGGCGCCAGTGCCGGTGCAGATAACCGCGCCATATCCACCGGAAGAGGCCGCGGTCCGGCGCGGCGGTGCCCGTCAGCGGCGCCATCTCGGCGTGGCCCGGAAGCTCGCGGAGACCGCCTCGGGATCGTACTCCTGCCTGAGCCAGTCCTCGAAGCCGATCGCCGTTTCCCGCTGGCGTTGCGCGTAGACCGCCAGCGTGTGGTCGAGGATGCCCGTCTTCGACCAGCGCAGGTGGAGATAGCGCAGCGCCAGGTGGCGGCGGGCCTCTTCGACGCTCCGGCCTTCCTGCGTCATCAGGTAGACCGCCGAGGCGAAACCGGCGCGGTCGGCGCCGGACTTGCAGTGCATCAGGAAGGGCCGCTCGACGGTGCGGAAGGCGTCGATCACTGCGAGAATGTTCTCGGCGGGCGCCGCCTTCCGGGCCCAAAGGCGCAGGTCGACGAGGCGCAGGCCCAGTTCGGCGCAGATCTCCTGCTCGAAGAGGTAGTGCGCGAAGCGGTCGGTGCCGCGCAGGTTGATCACGGTCCGCACGCCCAGTGCCTTCAGGCGCTCGAAACGCGCCCGGGTCGGCTGGTTCGAGCGATAGACGCCCGGGGCGACGGTATCGAGATTGGTCCAGACGCTGCGCAGGAAGGCATGGTCCATCAGCTGGTAGTGCCACCAGGCCTGCCGCCGCTTGGCGGGCGTCGAGATGTCGTCGCCGAAGGAACGGCGCAGGTTGCGCTCCCAGCGATCCAGACGGTCTGCGATGTCCCTGAGCATGCCAGCCCCCCTTGCCCGCGGGGTGTAGGGCGTGGTGATGGGGGTGGCAAGCGGTGCGGCCCCGGCGCGGATTGACGCTCCCGGCGCACCGATCTACGCCATCCGCGCTCCCCGTCCTGCATTGGAGGTTCTCCATGACGCTCGCCAACGGCCGCGGCTACCTCGCCATCCCGGGACCCTCGGTCGTCCCCGACGCGGTTCTGCGCGCGATGCACCGTGCGGCTCCGAACATCTACACCGGCGAACTCGTTGAGATCACCGAGAGCCTCTTTCCCGATCTGCGCAGGATCGCACGGACGGAGGGGCAGGTGGCGGCGTACATCTGCAACGGGCACGGCGCCTGGGAAGCGGCGCTCGCCAACGTGCTGTCGCCCGGCGATACCGTGCTGGTGCTCGCGACGGGAACCTTCTGCGAGGGCTGGGGCGTTGTGGCACGTGGCCTTGGCGCGCTGGTCGAGACGCTGGATTTCGGACGCCATGCGCCGATCGAGCCCGCCCGGGTGACCGAGCGGCTCAAGCAGGATCGCTCCGGCAGCATCAAGGCCGTGCTCGCGGTGCAGGTGGATACCAGCACCGGGGTTCTCAACGACATCGCGGCCCTGCGCGGCGCGCTCGACGACGCCGGTCATGGCGCGCTGCTGATGGTCGACTGTATCGCCTGCCTTGCGTGCGACCGGTTCGAGATGGATGCCTGGGGCGTCGACGTCATGGTGGCGGCCAGCCAGAAGGGCCTGATGACACCGCCGGGCATGGGGTTCGTGTTCTACGGCTCCCGCGCCGACGCGGCGCGGGAAACGGCGGCCTGCGCGACGCGCTACTGGGACTGGCGCCCCCGCACGCGGCCCGAGGCCTACTACGAGTTCTTCGCCGGCACGGCGCCGACCCACCATGTCTACGGCCTGCGCGCCGCGCTGGACATGATCCTTGCGGAAGGGATCGAGGCGGTGTGGAGCCGCCACCAGCGTCTCGCGCAGGCCATCTGGGCCGCCTGCGACGCCTGGGGGCAGGGCGGCCCGTTGGAGATCAACATCTCCGACAGGGCGGCGCGGAGCCGGGCCGTCACCACCGTGCGGCTCGGCCCCCCCGACGCCGTCAGGCTGAGGGCGTGGACGGAAAGCCGGGCCGGGCTGACGCTCGGGCTCGGCATCGGCATGCAGGGGCCGGAGGATCCCGGCGGGGAAGGCTGGTTCCGCATCGGCCACATGGGCCATGTCAATGCCCACATGGTGCTTGGGGCGCTCGGATGCATCGAGGCAGGTCTCAAGGCGCTCGGGATCGCCCACGGTGCCGGGGCGCTCTCGGCCGCCGCGGAGGTCGTCGCCGGGGCCTGAGCGCGGGGGCCGGCCAGGGCGCGGTTGCGCGCCGGGGCCCCGGCCGCGCGCGCGCCGGACCGGTTGCGCCCGGCCGCAGCATGGGCGCGCAACCATGCCTCCCGCGTGCGCGGCGAGACGCATCCCGTCCGCAAGCCGGCACCGCCGAACGCGCGCACCCCGCAAGGCCTCCCCGGATGAAGGCGCCAAGACCCGCGCCGCCGCCGGGCCCGAGCCCGGGCTCCCGGAGACATGGCCCGTTGCGGCCCGTTGCGGCGTGCCCCTCATCTTGGCGGAAATACTCCCGCCGGAGGCGTGCGCCGCGCCGTGGCGCGGCGCACCGATCAGGCAGGTCGGGCGGGTCCTTCGTCGACCGCGGCGCGCACCTCCTCGAGGGCTGGGCCGAGGGCGGCCTCGAAGCGCGCGAGGTCGGCCTCCGGGGCGCAGGTCACGCGGATGCAGCGGTCCTCGGGGGAGACGAAGGGCATCCTGAGGAACATCCCGCGCCGGCCCAGCGCCTCCAGAAGCCGGCGCGCGAACGCCCCGTCGCTCCGGCAATCGACGGTCACGAAGTTGGCTGCCGAGGGCAAGCCGTGCAGCCCGTGCGCGGCCGCAATGCCCGCGATCCGCCCGCGCGCCTCGTCCACGGCCCGGCAGACCCGGTCAAGATGCGCCGGATCGCCCAGCGCTGCCAGCGCTCCGGCCTGGGCGACGCGCCCCACCCCGAAATGCGCGCGCACGCGCTCGAAACCCGCGATCACCGAAGGATGGGCGAGGGCGTAGCCCACGCGCAGACCGGCGAGCCCGTAGGCCTTGGAGAAGGTGCGCAGGCGCACAAGCCGGGTATCCGCGACATCCAGCCGGGGGATCGCTCCCGCGGGCGCGAACTCGGCATAGGCCTCGTCGAGGATGAGAAGGGCGTTTCGCGGCAGCGCGTCGAGCAGCGCCGAGACGACCCCGGGTGCCTGCCAGCTGCCCATGGGATTGTCGGGATTGGCAAGGTAGACGAGTTTCGCGCCGGTGCGGTGCGCGGCCTCGGCCAGGGCCTCGGCATCCTCCCTGTCGTCGCGATAGGGTACCGCGTGAAGAGCGGCCCCGAATCCGGCGACGTGGTAGTCGAATGTCGGATAGGCGCCGCGGGAGGTCACGACCGCGTCTCCGGGCCCGGCGTAAAGGCGTACGAGGTACCCCAGCAGCCCGTCGATCCCTTCGCCGAGCACGATGTTGGCCGGCGCGACGCCGTGGTGTGCGGCGAGGGAAACGCGCAGGTCGTGCCCCTCGGGGTCGCCGTATTTCCACGCTTCGCCGGCGGCTTCCGCCATGGCGGCAACGGCGAGCGGGGAGGGGCCGAACAGGCTCTCGTTCGCGCCGAGCCGTGCCGAGAAGGGGCGCCCGGCCGCCCGTTCCAGCGCTTCTGGACCCACGAAGGGCACGCGGGCCGGGAGGGCAGCCGCAAGCGGCGAGAGGCGCCTGTCCGCACGGTCGGTTCCCGGGGCGGTCGGAGCAGGCCGTGCCGGGAGGGGTGGGTGGCGCGCCATGGTGCCGACTATTGCCGCCGGAACGCCGCCGCTGCAAGCCAGGTGCGTGGCGCGCGCTGGGCGCGCGTCCCGCCGGGCCGAACGGCCCGTCGGGCGCCTCCGGCGGGAGTATTTGGGCCAAGATGAAAGGGTGTGCGCCAAGAGCACCTCAGCGCCATGGGCTGCTCCGGTGCTCGGTGGCGGGCGACGGCGACCCCAGGGCAGCCGCGCTCCGGGCCGTCCGCCGCCGGCTCAGGAGGTTCTGCGGTCAGGCGCGCTCGGAATATTCCATCGTCTCGGTGTTGACGACGATCTTCTCGTCCTGTCCGACGAAGGGCGGCACCATCACCTTCACCCCGTTGTCGAGAATGGCCGGCTTGAAGCTGTTGGCCGCCGTCTGCCCCTTCACCACCGGTTCGGTCTCCACGACGGTGCAGATGACCTTCTGGGGCAGCGTGGCGTTGAGCGCCTCGGATTCGTAGTACTCGACCTGAACGGTCATGCCGTCCTGCAGGAACGGGCGGCGCTCGCCGAGGATCTCGGCGGGCAGTTCGACCTGTTCGTAGGTCTCGCTGTCCATGAAGACCAGCATGCCGTCGGTCTCGTAGAGGAACTGCTGGTCCTTCTGCTCGAGCCGCACGCGCTCGACCTTGTCCGCGGAGCGGAACCGTTCGTTCAGCTTGGAGCCGTTGCGCAGGTTGCGGAGCTCCACCTGGGCGAAGGCGCCGCCCTTGCCGGGCTTCACGTGGTCCACCTTCACCGCCGCCCAGAGGCCGCCGTTGTGGTCGAGCACATTGCCCGGCCGGATTTCGTTTCCGTTGATCTTGGCCATGGGCCTGGTGCCTCGCTGCGCTTGTTGGCGAACCGCGCGAGCCTATATACCTCCCCAGAGGCGTTTCGCAAGGCAGCCTTCGGAGGCATGATCGAAACCCCGAGCTATGCATCTTGAGCATGGCTGGCATTCCGAAACGAGATACCACAATTGCCGCGAAAACGCCATATTGGCGGGCACGCCACGCGGACAAGAGCAAGAACAAGGACGACGAGATGAGAGATTTCGTTGACGGCACGGCGTTCAACAACGAACAGGGCAACCGCGCTCGCAAGCTTTTTGCCGCGGTCGTTCTCGCCGCGTTGGACGATGCCATCGCCGACGACAAGAAGTACGGCAACGGACCGGAGCAGATCGCCCGCTGGGCGCGCTCCCGGGACGGGCGCGAGGTGCTTTCGTGCGCCGGCATCGACCCGAACGAGCGGGTGGTGAACGGGCTCATGGAGTTCGTCGCCAAGGGTGTACGGACCTCCGTGGCGCTGTCTCGCGAGGAGAGCGAGCGGCGCAACGCGCAGCAGGCCGAAGCGGCCTGACGGCTGCAGCCGCGGCGGCGACGACGCCGCGCGCCGCGCCGGCCGGTCAGGTTCAGATACGGGTTTCGTTCGACGCGCTCCGCACTTCGGGGCGCGTCTCGTTTTGACCGGTCGCGCCGGGCTTGCGGGTGACGCGGTGCGAGACCGCAGCGGCCGCGCCCGCCGTGCCGGCCATCCTCGCCGGGGCGCGCAAGAGCGGCGGGTCGCGACGCGGCCTTGCCTGCGCGACTACTCGAAATCCTGGCTGGCGATGGCGCGCTGGATCTCGCGGCGCACCAGCTTGCGCACGTTCCGGGTGATCCGTTCGCCGAGCTCGCCCATGAGTTCCTGCCGCACGATCTCGGCCACGAGATCGCGCAGGGCTTCCTCGTCGATCTCCAGCGTCCCCGAAGTCGCGAGCAATTCCTCCGGGTTCGTCGTTTCGTCGGCCTGCCCAAGCCCCGGGGCGGTGCGGGCGTCGTAAACGCTTTCCCATGCGTCGGGCCCGTCGGCGTCGCCGGGTTCGGCTGCCAGCCCCTCGAGCCCCGAATCCTCCGTGTCCCAATCACCTCCGCGACGGCTCACGGCCGCCTCGAGTGCGGCGATGGTCGCTTCGAGCCGTGCTGCGCTCTCGGCGCTGGCTTCCACGAGCGGCAAGTCGTCGGCGGGGGCCTCGGAATCTCCGCTGCCCTCCCAGGCAGGTTGCTCGAGCGGGTCAGGCACGAAATCCTCTTCGCGGGCGGGATCGGGGCCGGTCTCCTGCCACTCCTGCGCGCCGGTTTGGTCCGTTTCCGCGTTCTGGCGGCCGCCCTCCGGCGATGGGTCGCGTGCATGGTCTGGCTCGGGCACGGGCCCGGATCCGGGTTGATCCCCGGCAGCCGGGAGCGCGCCGTCGTTGCCTCCGTCCGTTGCCTTCGCCCAGGGCAGCTCCTCCCGAGCGGCTATGTGGCTCGGCATGCCGACCTCGGCTTCCGTCCCGCCACGGCCTTCCATGGCTCCGGGCTCGTCCGCGCCGCCGCGCCGCCCGCGGAACGGTGGGAGTTCGGCATCGGGCTCCGCCCGCGGGGCGGCTTCGCTGCCGCCGGCGCCTTGCGCGGGGGCGTGCCTTTCGTGCCGGTCGGGCGCCTCGTCCTCGCGCGCCGCGGACCTGTCCGCAGGCTCGGAGACGCGTTGCGAGGGGGTCAGGACAAGCTTCTCGGCGGCGCGCGGCCGTCCGTCCGAGGGCTTGCTCTCCTCCGAAACGAGCCGGCGGATGGACGAAAGAACGTCCTCGATTTCCACGTTGGTCACCGGGTCCGACATACTGACTACCGCTCTGCCCTGGGCCGCGTTGCGTTTTGCCCTTCGAGCCAAGTCTAGCGGCGCGGGCGCTTCGGGGCAACTCGGCCGGGCGTCAGCGGTTACCGATCGAGTCGAGCACCCTGTCGAGGGCGCGCCCCTGGGCACTCATGCCCGCGGGCGCCGATCTGACGAGCTCGTAATAGGCGGCGGGGTCGTAGCGCTGCACCGGCAGCCCGAGATGCTCGGCGGTCAGCAGGCCGGTGGCTTCCAGGACCGCGTAGCGCGCCACCAGCCTGTCGGAGAGAGCCGAGATGCGATTGGCTTGGGCGTCGAGCAGTTCCTGTTCGGCATCGAGCACGTCGAGCGTGGTGCGCGCGCCGAGCGCGGCTTCCTCCCGCACGCCCTCGAACGCGATCCGCGCGGCGGCGATCTGCCGTTCGAACGCCTCGAGTGAAGCGGCCGCCACGCGCAGGTTGGCGTAGGCGTTGCCCACACCGAGCGCCACGTCCTGCTGGGCGATGTGCAGGCTGGCGCGGGAGGCGTCGCGCTGCGCGGCAAGGCGGCGGACCGAGGAGCTCAGCGACCCGCCCTGGTAGATCGGGCCCGACAGCTCCAGCCCGATCGATTCGTTGCGGTCGAACTCGTCGTCGAAGCTCACCGAACCGCTGAGCGAAAGGCTGGGGCGCATGGCCGCCTCCGCCGCCTGCAGCGCCAGTTCGGTGGCGGCGATCTCGTGCTGCTGGGCGACGATGTCGGGGTGGATGCGCAAGGCGAGCGAGACGGCCTCGGTCTCGCTGGCGGGAAGACCGGGCGAGAGCCCCTCGCCGCCGAGCGCCCCGGGCAGCCTGCCGGCGACGGCGCGGTACTCTTCGCGCGCCCGCACCAGCGCGCCCTCGGCCGCCGCGAGCTCACTGCGCGCGGCCGCGAGCCGGGCCTCGGCCAAAGACACGTCGGTGCGGGTGATCTCGCCGACCTCGAAGCGATCGCGCGCGGCGCGCACCTCCTGGGTGATCACGCGCACGTTGTTCTCGCGCAGGCGCACGAACTCGGCCTGGCGGCGCACTTCCGCGAAGGCAGAGACCCCGCGCAGCAGCACCGATTGCTCGATGCCGATCAGCCGTGCCCGGGTGGCCAGAACGGTTTCCTTCTGGGCATCCACGTTCAGGCGGCTGCGGCCGAAATCGTAGAGCAGCATCCGCCCGACCAGCGCGAGCGACGAGGTGACATCGCCATCGGACGACATGCCGGACGGGCGGCGGTAGGTGGAAGAGGCGGTGTAGTTGAGCACCGGCCGCATCGAGGCGACGGCCTGCGCCACATCCTCGTCCGCGGCCCTGAGGAGCGCCCGGTTCTGGGCGATCAGGCCGGAGGCATTGTAGGCTTCCGTCAGCGACTCCGCCAACGTCTGGGCCCTGGCCTGCGGGACCGAGAAGGCCAGCGCTGCGGCAATGGCGGCAAGCGCGGCGATCCGCGAAAACTTTGACGTCATGGCAGCGCCCCCCAGCGCATCTGGATAACGAGGTGCCGGCGATCCCTCAGAACTCGAAGGCCGGCGCTCGCGCGAATCCGGGCAGCACCGGAGCGCCGGCATTGAAGACGTAGCGCCAACTCACCGCGCCGTCGACCTTGTAGCCAATCCGCACCACCCCGAGGGCGCCCTCGACAAAGAGACAGGCGATGCGCCCGCCTTCGCGAAGCTGGTCGGTCAGCCCGTCCGGGAGCCGCTCCACACCGCCCTCGATACAGATCGCATCGTAAGGTGCATGCTGCGGGGCCCCGCCGGTGAGCGGCCCTTCGACGACGGCCACGTTGTGGATTCCCTGTTCGGAGAGCGTCGCTTGTGCCTCGCCTGCCATGTCCGGATCTTCCTCCAGCGCGATGACCATCTGTGCCAGCTGCGCGAAAAGCGCCGCCGAGTAGCCGAGCCCCGCGCCGATATCGAGCACCATCTCGCCCGGCTGGATGTCGAGCGCATCGAGCATCTTGGCCTGCGTCCGCGGCTCGAGGAGAACGCGCCCCGGCACCAGGGGGAGGTTTTCGCCGAGATAGGCGGCCTCGCGCAGCGCGGCGGGTACGAAGCGTTCCCGGGGGATCTCAAGCATCGCCTCGATGATGGGGAACTTGGTAACGTCCGATGGCCGGACCTGGGTATCCACCATAACGGTGCGGCGTCGCGCGAAATCGGCCATGGCAACCTTCCGTTCGATCAGTCCCGCGACAGATGCCACATCCCGTGCGGGAGCCGCAACGGCCAGACTGCCGCGCGGCGCCGCAACGGTTGCCGCCGGCGCTCGGCCGAAGGCCCTGCGCCAGCGCCGGGGCCCTCGGGGCCCATCCGCGGGGATCGAAGCGCGCCCGCGGGCCGGGCCATTGCCTGGCCCGCGGCGGCGGCTATGATCGCGTCGCGCGAGCCTGACCGCGGGGAGTGCCCTGCGGCGCAGACGTGAAGGGCCGGGAAGGCGGGGGCGTGACGCAGCGTTTCAACATCATGATCGTGGGCCAGGCCGGGCGCCTTGCCTACGAGGCGCTTCTCTTCGCCGCTTCGCTCAGGGCGATGAGCCCGGGTTTCGAGGGGCGGCTCGTTGTGGCCGAGCCCCAGCCGGGGCCGCTCTGGCCGCGCGATCCGCGCATTCCCGAGGGGGAACTGCGCAACGCGCTTCTCGAGCACGGCGCCGAGATCCTGCCGTTCGAAAGCCTGCATTTCGGCGCCGCCTACCCCTATGGCAACAAGATCGAGGGGTTGGCGACGCTTCCTGCGGGCGAACCCTTCGTCTTCTTCGATACCGACACGCTCGTCACCGGCGAGATGTCGGGGGTTCCCTTCGACTTCGGGCGCCCCACCGCATCGCGCCGTTGCGAGGGCACATGGCCCGTGCTCGAGCTCTACGGCCCCGGATACGACGAGATCTGGGGCGCGCTCTACCGCCGCTTCGGGCTCGACTTCGAAAGCTCTCTGGATCTTGCCCAGCCCGACGGGTACTGGCGGCGCTATCTCTATTTCAACGCGGGCTGGTTCTTTCATGCCTGCCCCGAGGTCTTCGGGGCGCGGTTTCTCGATACGGCGATCGGCATCCGGGACCATCCGCCGGCCGAGCTCGTGTGTCAGCCGCTCGACCCCTGGCTCGACCAGATCGCGCTGCCGCTCGTGATCCACGGCCTGGGCGGAGGGCGGGAGACGCTGCCCGACGGCCTTCTTGACGGGGCCGTGACCTGTCACTACCGCCTGATGCCGCTGCTCTATGCGCGCGAAAGCGATCGCGTGGTGGAGGTGCTCGAGGCGGTCACCGCGCCCAACCGCATCAAGAAGGTGCTGAAGGGCCACGAGCCGTTCAAGCGGATGATCTACCAGGGGCGCGGACGCAAGGCGCGCGCCTTGTTCGACAGGGAGCGGTTGCCGCGGCGCGAACAGGCGATCCGCAACCGTCTGAAGCGAGAAGGATACTGGCTGCGATGAGCGCTCCCGCAGGGTCTTCGGGGCAGGCCGCCGTCGCGGCGCGGGCGGCCGCCTTCGCCCCGGACAAACCGGTGGCGGGCCTGGCGCTCATGCTCGGGTTCTGCATGCTGGTGCCCCTTTCGGAGGCCTACGCCAAGCAGGCCGCGATGGCGTCGGTGCCGATCGTGGTGATCACCTTCGCGCGGTTCCTGGGCCAGTCGGTGATGATGGCGCCGTTCGTGGCGCATCGCGCGTCGACATGGCGGATGCCTCCGGGGCTGTGGGGCCTCATCGTCCTGCGCAGCCTGCTCCACGCGCTGAGCACCGCTCTCATCTTTCTCGCCTTCCGCTACATGCCGCTCGCGGAGGCCGTGGCCATCGGCTACCTGATGCCCTTCGTGGTGCTGCTGCTCGGCTGGGCGGTGATGGGCGAGGCTGTGGGACCCCGCCGCCTCGCCGCCTGCACCGTGGGCTTCATCGGCACGCTGCTCATCTTCCAGCCGAGCTTCGCGGAGGTGGGATGGCCGGCGCTCTTGCCGCTCTCGGTGGCGGTCATCTTTGCCGTCTTCCAGCTGCTCACCCGTGCGCTCTCGCGCCGCGTCGGGCCTGTCCAGATGCAGGCGGTGGGCGGCACGACCGTCACGCTGATGCTGCTTCCCGCGGTTCTGCTCGTTCCGGGAACGCAGGCCGCGCTCGAGCCGTCGGCGCTGTGGGCGCTAGCCGGGGTGGGGGTGTTCGGCGCGCTGGGCCACCTGGCGTTCACCTGGGCGCTCAAGTTCGCCCCTGCCTCGACGGTCGCCCCGCTGCAGTACATCGAGATCCCCTTCGCGGTGCTGTTCGGCTGGTGGTTCTTCGGGGATCTGCCGGGCGCCCTTGCCACTTTCGGCATCGCCGTGACCATCGCCGCGGGCGTCTATGTCATGCTGCGGGAGCGGGCCATCGCGCGGCAGCGGGCAACGCCCGGCTGAGGCGCCCGAGTTCCGCCCGGGGCAGGATCAGCAGCATCTCGGGCGAATCGAATTCGAGGGTCACCGGCCCGAGCGCCGCGTTGGAGGTTCCGAGCCGCCCCGAGGGGTGAAAGCCGATGCCGTCGATCGGCCAGCGCAGACCGTCGGAGCGCCCCGTCACGGGGCCCATGGGAAACAGCGAAACGAGGGCGCCGGGCGCGAGATCGAGCGCCAGGCGCGGCGGCGCGAGGCAGGTCACATCCCGAGGGCCGAGCAGAAGCGTCGGCTGGCCCGGGTATTTCAGGAGCGTGGCGAGGGCGGCAAGCGCATGGTCAACCCGCCCGCCGGCGAAGCCCACCGCCACCACCAGGGGTGCCGTGATGCGCGAGAGCGCCTTCTCGAAATCGGTCGTGTCTTGCTCGGTCACGCGGAGCAGCCGCTCGGGCCCGAGCAGCTCGGCCGCGGTGGGTGAGATGGAATCGAGATCCCCGATCACCCGTTCGGGCCATGCGCCCGCCGCGAGGGCCGCGTCGGCGCCCCCGTCGGCTGCCACGAGCCGCGGCGCCAGCGCGAGTGCCGCCGCAAGACCCTCGGGATCGGGTGCTCCGCCGCCCACGAGCGTGACCGCGTCTTCGGAGGTGACAATCCGGGTGCTCATCCGGGGATCGTTTCGCCAGGAGGGGGAAGACCACAATCCGAACACACAATATTGCCCAAAAAAACGCTCCATCGTTCCCTTTCGCGAACCAATTGATGGTAAACACAAGGGCGTGGGGCATGGAATGATTGACGAGAGTAGGCGATGGTCGGGTCGAACAAGATTCTCACGGTGTCGTACGGCACCTTCTCATGCACCCTCGAGGGGTTCGACGATTCCTTCGACATGATGAAGGCCATAGCGGAGTATTTCCGCGACCTGGCAGCCGATGATCGCTACTTCGGTGCCGAGCCGCCGACGCCCGATGCCGAAACCCTCGCCCGCATCGCCGAGCGCCAGACAAGCCGGCGAATCGAGGCCTACGAGAGCGCGGGCGGCGTGGTGCTGCGCCCGGCGGCGAGCGTGCCTGCGGGCAGCATGTTGGCCCGGCCCGCGGCACCCGTGGCCGACCACGGCCAAGCAGGCGATGCGGACGCCGCGGTGCCCGACACGCCGGAAAGCGTCGCCGCGAAGCTGAGCCGGATCCGCGCCGCGGTTGCCCGCGGCACTGCGGCCGACAGCTACAGCGAAGACGAACACGCCGAGGAACCGCCGGCTCCGGCCGCCGCTGAGGTCCGGGCCGAGGGCGAAGCCGGTGAGGCTGCCACGGCGGCGCCGCCGGCCCCCGAGGAGGCGGCAGCGGCCGCTCCCGGGAAAGCAGCCGCTCCCGCGGAAGATGCCGCGCCCGCCGAGGAGGACTTGGCCGATCCGGCGCAGGACGATCCGCACGGGGCATCGGCCGGGAGCCATGAGCCCGCGCAGGAAGAGCTTTCGGCGCCCGATGCCGGGGCATCCGAAGACAAGCGCGCCTCCGAAGCCGAAGAGCCTCCTGCGGCGCCGCGCGCCGCACCGGCGCCGTCCGCCGCGGTGGACGTTGCCGATGCCGTGGCCGCCGAGGAGGCAGCCCTCGCGGCGGAGCGTTCGCACGAAGGCCCGCAGGACGGACCGGAGACAGCCGCCGACACCGGCGAAACCGACGAGGAGCCTGCCCAGCCCATCGCCGCGGAGTTCGACGGCGACGATCTCGACGATCTCGACGATGCCGCCGACGATGATGCGGCAGAGCACGACCAAGCGGCAGAGTACGGAGACGGCGAGGAAACTGTCGCCGCCCGATCCGGCCAATCCGTGAGTTCCGCGGGCGCCGGGCGGGAGGATGCCGTGGCGCCGCGGCCGGCGCGCATCCTGAAGGTAAAGCGCGCGGATCTCGAGCGCGCTCTTTCCTCGGGCACGCTGGAACGGCTGGCAGATGAGGACCCGGAAGAGGACACTGCGGTTCCGCTTCGCGCCCCGCGCGCGGCGGCGGAGCAGGACGAGGACCTCGATCTGGATCTCGACACACCCGAGGCTGCCGAGGCTGGCGCCGCCATGGCCGACCGCCCCTCCACCCTGTCGCGCGAGCAGGAGGAAGACCTGCTGCGCGAGCTTGCCGCGCTGGAAGCCGAGGATGCGAGCGGCACTGCAAGCCCACCGCGGGCCGAGCGGCCGGCTTCGCCGCCGCCCGGCGAGGAACCGGCCATCAGGCGGGCCGCGGTCTCGCCGGCGGGCGAGGTGGACGTGGAGCGGCTCATCGCGGCGACCAACGCCGAGTTGCAGAAGCCCGAGAGCAGCCGCCGGCGTGAAGCGATCGCGCATCTGAAGGCCGCCGTCGCCGCCACCGAAGCGGCGCGGCGGATGGGTGAGGACGATACCGGAACCGGCGGCGACGGCGATGCCTACCGCGAAGATCTGCGCGAAGCGGTGGCATCCGGCCCGCGGCGCCCGTCCCAGCGGCCGCGCCCGGGTCCGCTGAAGCTGGTGGCAGCGCAGCGCGTGGACATCCCCGCGGCGCCGGCGCCGGCCGAGGCCCCGGCCGAGGCGCAGGGCGTCGTGCGCCCGCGCCGGGTGTCTGCCGCACAGGATGCCGCCGTCTCGGAGCAGGAGGAGACCTCCGAGCGGCAGGGCCGGCTCGGGCAATTCGCCGCGTTTGCCGAGGCCCGCGGCGTGCACGATCTGCCGGATGTGCTGGAGGCCGTTGCGGCCTTCCTCACGCAGGAAGAAGGGCTCGAGAAGTTCGGCCGGCCACGGGTCATCGGGCTGCTGCGCGATCACCTCGGGGCGGATTTCAGCCGGGAGGCCGGGCTGCGGGCCTTCGGAACCCTGCTCAGGGAGCGCCGGATCGAGCGTACCGAAGACGGGCAGTTCAGCCTCGGCCGGGCAAGCCAGTTCGCCGAGGGAACGCGCCGCGCCGGCTAGCCCGTCGATTGCCGCTGCAGCGCGCGATTCTCAGGCGAGTGCCGGCGCGGGCCGGCGCCGCTCCTGCGGAGGCTGCGCCGGGAGAGGGCGCGCGCCCACCCGCCCCGATGCCGGCGATCCGTGCTCTGCGCCATGCCATTTTCGCGAGACGTGCCCGGCAGGCTGCGAGGCACGCAGATCGGCCCGCCCCCATGTGGCCGGTGCGATACGGCCGTGCGAAGCTTCCGCCCTGCACCTTGACCGCGGGAAGGCCGCGCTGACGATCAGCTTCGCGGCGCGCTATCTCGCGGCGGCGGCGTTGCCGGGGCTGAACACCCGGTGCCGTCCGCGCCCCTGGCGCTTGCTGGAGTAGAGGGCGCTGTCGGCATCGGCCAGCATCTGGCCAAGCTCCGGGTGCGGATAATAGTCCGAAAGCGTGGTTCCTGCGCTCGCGGAGACCCGCGCGCCCTTGCCGGAGATGCGCAGCGGCTCCTCGATCCGTTCGATGATCCGCACCGCGGCCGCCTCGAGCGCGGCAAGCGATCCCGGCCGCTGGATCAGCACGACGAACTCGTCGCCCCCGATCCGGGCGACCGTATCCTCGGCGCGGGTCTCCTCCACGAGGAGCCGCGCGATCCGCTGCAGCACGGCGTCGCCGGCAGCGTGGCCCAGCGTATCGTTCACCTGCTTGAAGTAGTCGAGATCGAGATGCATGAGCGCGAAGCTGCGGTGCCGGTCCACGAGGCGCGCGAACACATGTTCCAGCGCCCTGCGGTTCTTGAGGCCGGTGAGCGTATCCGTGTAGGCCTGCTCCTCGGCGGCGATCCGCGCGCCCTCGAGCCGTGCGTTGAGCGAGCGCGAAAGATCGAGCGCGGCGGATTTTGCCTCGACGAGGTAGAGCATCTCTACCGCGAGATCGGTATGGGCGAAATCGGCCGCCGTGAGCCCGTAGGTTTCGACCGCTTCGGCAACGTGGATGCCGAACGAGAGATTGACGATGGCGCCCGCTCCGTCATCCGGCACCGCCACGGCCTTGAAGCCGGTGCAGGGCGCCTGCGCGAAGCGCAGGTGAAGGCGTGGAGAGCCGGCGGTGCGCAGATCCGCCACCGTCTCGATGCCCCGCGGCGAGGAGAACTCGAAGACCGAAAAGAATCCGGCGCCGAGGAGCGGGCGATCGCCGGAGATCCGGCGCAACGTGGGGCCCGCGTGGACGATCGTACCGCTTCCGTCGAGGCGCAGATGCAGGGGGCAAAGCGTATCCATCAGCGCGCTCCACGGGCTTCGGCAGGGCTGAGGGCGAAATCCCTTCCCTTGCTGAAGGCGCCGTCGATCAGCGAGATGGCGATGCGCTCCTCGCCGTCCGACCTGCCACGATGTTCGAGAAGCGCAAGCGTTCCGTAATCGTCCGCCATGGCGCGCAGGGCACCGAGCATCACATGGCCGAAGCCCTTGGGCCCGCCGCGTATCGCAAGGCTGTAGCTCTGCTCGCCGAACTCGCGGAGCTCCATCGCGGGAAGGCCGAGATCGGGCACCGCAAGGTGGGCACGGTCGGCCAGATCGTCCAGCGAGCGCAGGAAATCGGGAAAGCTCTGGCCGCCGAACCGCAGGAGGCGGCGCACGGCCTCGACGTTGGGATGGGAAACGAGATAGGCGCCGAGATCCTCGAGCAGGGATTCGCGCGGTTTCTCGAAATGGGCTGCCGCGGCGCGCAACACCGAGGCCGTGACGGCCGGATCGTACACGAGCATGGCCTCGAAGGAAGTGATGCCGAGATCGGTTCGCCCCATGACGCCCAACCATGCAGCCTGCCCATAAGTATCGCGCACGAAACACTCTATCGCGCGGTTCACCAGCCCGTGCATCCCGTTCTCCCATGACCCGGAAGCCACGGTAGCCGGTGGCGCGTTACCAGCTTCTCAACACCGCCAATTCTCACGATTTCCCGGCGGGCGGCGAACGGGGCGCGGCATGCCGCATGCCGGCCCGCGCCGCCGGGAGGCGCGTCCGGCCGCCGCCTTCATCAGAAGTCGGTCGGGGCGCCGCCCTCCTGCTTGCGGCGAGCCACGAACGCGGCGAGTTCCTCGCGTATCGCCGCGTCCATCGGCGGCGGCTCGAAGCTCTCCACGATGCGGCGGAAGAGCGCGTGCGCCCGGGCGGGCGTCCAGGCGCCGCCGTCCTTCGCCCAGGCCTCGTAGTTGCGCCAGTCGCTCAGGAAGGGCTGGTAGAAGGCGGTCGCGTAACGCTCGCGCGTGTGGGCCGCGCCGAAGAAATGCCCGTCGCTGCCCACCTCGGCGATCGCGTCGAAGGCGAGATCCGCGGGTCCGGTGGCCGTGAGCGCCGGGTCGCAGTAGCGCTGGATCTGTTGCAGCAACTCGCAGTCCATCACGAATTTCTCCGGGCTCGCGATCAGCCCGCCCTCGAGCCAGCCCGCGGCGTGGTAGACGAGATTGGCGCCGGACTGCACCGCCGACCACAGCGAATTCGCCGTTTCCCACATCGCCTGGCCATCGGGCACGTTGGCAGCGCAGACGCCGGACGCCCGCAGAGGCAGGCCGTAGAATCGCGCCATCTGCCCGGTCATCTGGGTGGCGCGCATGTATTCCGGCGTTCCGAAGGCGGGCGCGCCCGAGCGCATGTCGACGTTCGACGTGAAGGTGCCGATGGCGACCGGCGCGCCTGGGCGGATCACCTGCGCCAGCACCACGGCCGATAGCGCCTCGGCGAGCGATTGCGCCACGGCGCCGGCCATGGTCACCGGCGCCATGGCACCCGCCAGCGTGAAGGGGGTCACGATGAGGCCCTGCCCGCGGCGTGCCAGCCGCATCCAGCCGTCGAGCATGGGCCAGTCGTGCTTGAGCGGCGAGGTGGAGTTGATGTTGGTGTACATCCGCGGCGCGGAGTCGAACTCTTCCGCGCTCAGCCCCGCGGCGATGCGCACCATCTCCATGGCGTCTTCCACCCGCTCGGGGCCCAGCGCGTAGGCATGGGCCACCTTGTCGGTCAGCGTGAGCTTGTCGAGGAGCACGTCGAGGTGGCGCACCGAGGGGTGAAGGTCCTGGGGCTCGACGGGGTAGCCGCCGGCCGCGTGGATGCAGTTGAAATACTGGGTGAGCTTCAGAAGGTCGCGGCAGTGCGCCCGGGTGCCGGTGACCTTGCCGCCGCTGGCCAGGTCCCAGTAGCTCGGCGGCGAGGAGACGTTGACGAAGATCAGGTGCCGACCGCCCACGGTGATCGCCCGGGCGGGGTTGCGCGGGGTGATGGTGAAACGGTCGGGCGCGAGGGCCACCGTCTCGCGCACCATGGCACGATCCAACCTTACGTTGCTGCCCGAGACGTCGGCGCCTGCGCGCGCGAGGATGGCCGCCGCCTCGGGGTGCAGGAACTCGATACCGATTTCCTCGAGCACGCGCATGGCCGTGTCGTGGATCGCCGCCACGCCCTCGGGTTCGAGCGGCTCGACCGGCCTGTCCCTGATCTCGGGCGGCCCCCATGGCATCTGGGCGATCACGGCGCTGCCCCGCCGCTGCGCGGCCCCGCTGCGGCCGCCGGTCCGTTTGCGGCGTTCGGGTTCTGCAGCCATGGTTGCGCTCCTCTCTGCCGGCCGCCCACGGGGCGGCCGCGCCCAGATAGGCGCGGGGTTCGCCGCGCATTCTAGGCCGGTAGCGACGGATCGGGGCCGTTTTGCGACAGACAGACGGGCGTTTCGCCGCGGCCCGAACGGCCGCATCCCGGGCCGCGGCCCTCAGGCCGCGGTTTCGGTGGGCCTGTCGAAGCCGAGCCAGAAGGGCAGGGCGCCGACATCGGGCAAGACCACGTCGGCCAGCGGCTTCAGGTCCGTCTCCTGTGCGGGGCCGGTGAGCACGCCGACGGCGTGCATCCCCGCGGCACGGGCCGCGACGAGATCGGCCCGGCTGTCGCCGACCATGGCCACGCAGGCCGCCTCGATGCCCACGTGCTCGGCGAAAGCGAGCAGCGGCCCGGGATCCGGCTTTGCCCCGAAGCCGCTGTCGAAGCCGGCGACGAAATCGAAGTAGGGCGCGATCCCGGCGGCATCGAGATGGGCCATGGTGGGCGCCTCGCCGTCGTTGGTGGCGAGCCCCAGCCGCAGCCCGCGGGCGCGCAACTCGGCCAGGAGCGCCGTCAGCGGGACGGCCTCGACCATCGGCGCCTGCGCGGAAGACAGGTTGATCCTGGAGATCAGCGCGGCCGGCGTCAGCCCCGGCAGGTAGGGGAGCAGAAGCTCCGCGATCTGCCCCGGCGTGCCCGAGATCACCGGGCTGCCGCGCAGGAAGGCCGAGCGCTCCAGATCGAAGCCGACAGCATGCGCAAGTCGTGCCGCCCGGAGGCGATCGCCCCCGGCGAGTCCCTCGAGGAAACTGCGCGCCCAGGCACTCCACGACCGGTGGAAGTCGAAGAGCGTTCCGTCCTTGTCGAACACGATGCCCTTGAGGCGCGTCACACGAGCCCTCCCGTTGCCCCTGCGAGCCTGCCCGCTCGCAGGGGCCGCTTCAAGTATCGCGGCGCGGGCGGGCGACACACCGCCCGGGGGGCGGTCAGGTCCAATGCGTCTCGGCGCCGCCGGGCAGCCCGGCGCGCGCCTGCATCACGGCCTCCGGGGCGGTGCCCGTCTCGGAGGCGAAGGCGAGCACCCAGGCGTCTTCGAGGCACAGGAATTCCAGCACCGAAGCGAGAAACTCCGGCTCGCCCGCCCGTACCCTGAGATCGGCCAGGCTTGCACCCGTCGCGCCAAGCCAGACGCCGAGCAATTCGTCCTGGCCGGCAAGCCAGCCGAGCGCCTTCAGGGCCACAACTTCCGCGAGATCCTGCCGCATGGCCCTTGGCCCTCCTTCGTCCGGCAAGCCTTTCTTAACCAAATCGAACGCAAAGTTCATCACCGGAAGCTTCAGGCGCTCCGCCTTGCGGCACACTCCGGCCAGCCGCCCCCGAGGAGGGATCCGCCGCCCATGACCGTGCGCGTTCTGATCATCGATCCCGTCGCCACCCGGCGCATCATGCTCAAGGCGCGTCTTTCGCGGATGCCCTACGAGATCCGCCTCGCCGCGAATGACGTCGAGGCCGAAGCCGCGCTCTCGGGCTTCGGGATCGACATCGTAATACTCTCCGCCGAGGCCGAGGGCCACGGGGGGCAGCCTTCGGCCATGCCGGCCTTGAGCCGCCTCCGGCGCCTCGGCGACGGCAGGCCGCGGTGTCTCGCGCTCCTGCCGACGGGGCAGGCGGCATTGCGCCGGGCGCTGCTTGCGGCGGGCGCCGACGACGTGATGCCCCATGCCGATGCCGCGTCGGGCCTTCCCGCCAGGCTGAACGCTCTGCTGCGCGCCCGCGCCGCAGACCCGCTTGGCCTGCGGGCCGAGGCCAGGCTGGCGCTGGGCTTCGCCGAGCCGGCACAGGCACCCTTCGCCGCGCGCGCTGCCGTTGCGATCGTCTCGGGCGATGCTGCCCGCGCCGTCTGCTGGCGAACCGCGCTGGCCGCGCGGATGCCGGGCGCGACCCTCCAGGTGCTCGGGATGCGCGAGGCACTCGCGCTTCCCGCGGCGGGCGGCGGCGCCCGTCCCGACGCGCTCGTGCTCGATGCGGGCGGCGGACGCGGCCCCGACGGGCTGGAGCTTCTGGCCACGCTGCGCGGCACCGGGGCGGTGGGCACTGCCCGGATCCTCGCCGTCACCGGCCCGGGCGATCCCGCGCGGGCCGCAGGCGCGTTGGACCGCGGGGCGGATGCCGTGCTCTGCGAGGGCTACTGTGCCGGCGAGCTGGCGCTGCGCCTCGAGCGGGCCATCGAAGAGAAGCGCGCCGAGGACCATGCCCGCGCCCGTACCCTCGATGGGCTGGAGGCCGCGCTCACGGATCCGCTCACCGGGCTCGCAAATCGGCGCTACGCCGACCGGCGGCTCGCGACCCTGCTCGCCGAGACGGCCCGCGACGGGACGCCCCTTGCGCTCCTCCTTCTGGATCTCGACCACTTCAAGGCGGTCAACGACGGGCACGGCCATGCCGCTGGCGATGCGGTGCTGGTGGAGGTGGCA
>Ga0076929_100674_pt1 | contig 20289 bp, 20 predicted proteins | sample HotLakConUCCSL28_FD_87104 | JGI IMG/M metagenome (GOLD analysis project Ga0076929, IMG submission 87104) | Hypersaline microbial mat communities from Hot Lake, Washington, USA - Hot Lake Consortium UCC-SL28 (version 3) (version 3) | ecosystem: Environmental > Aquatic > Thermal springs > Hot...
GCCGCGTCGCCACCCGCTACGACAAGCTCGCCAGAAACTACCGATCAGCCGTCATGCTCGCAGCCGCCGTCGCATTCCGGTTATGATTGAGTCTGGACCCTAGAACCCTCTCCATCAAAGCCCGCATTGGCTGGGCCTTCGCACTGGTTCTCCTGATCTTCGCCGGAGTGGCCGGCAGTGCAACGCTGTCACTTTTCAAGGCCGAGGATCTGTTCGACGATTATCGGGAAGTTTCGTCTTTCTCCAGTGAGTTGATGGACATGCGCGTTGATCTTTATTCCGCGCGGGTCAGCGCCTCTGATTTCTTGCGCGGTGGTGAAGAGGCCGATCTGGAGCGTGCCCGTGCGATGCTCGATGAAACATTCACTTCCTATGAAGAGTTGCGCAACTCGGTCACCCGGGAGGAATTCGCAACTGCCCTTGACGGATTGCATGCGGCGGCGTCGGAGTATCAGACCCTGTTCGATCGTCTGGTGCGGGAAGGCCGTAGCGGTGAGGCCGCCGTCGACCAACTCGAAGCCACCGGAATTCGCACTACCGCGATGATTTCCGACACGGCGCAGGATTTCCAGAACCGCCGCGTTGCAATCGGCCCTGTGATCAAGGCCACGCTCGTGCGTGCCGAGCGCATAGCGATCTTTGCCACCGTGATCGGCCTTGTGATCGGGGCTTTGTTTGCGTTCATCCTGTCACGCTCCATCGTCAATCCGGTCGCCGGCCTGACTGCCGCGATGAGGCGGGTGTCGAACGGCGATCTCGCTACCGAGATCCCGGCGCGCGATCGCAAGGACGAAGTCGGCGCCATGGCCGTGGCGTTGGCGGTCTTCCGTGACGCGCTCCAGCGCAATCAGGAAATGGAAGCAGAAGCCGAGGCGCGCGAGGCGCGGGCAGAGGCGGATAAAAAGGCAGCGCTGGCACAACTTGCGGACGAGTTCGAGCAAACGGTCGGTGGCCTCGTGCGCCAGCTCTCCTCCTCTTCGGCGGAACTCGAAGCGACGGCGCGTTCGCTGTCCTCCACGGCGGAAGAGACCAACATGCAATCGGCTTCGGTCGCATCCGCCGCCGAACAGACGGCAGCGAATGTCCAGGCTGTTGCCACTGCGACCGAGCAGCTCGCTGCATCATCACAGGAAATCGGCTCGCAGGTGGCGCAGGCGGCAACGCGATCGGCCGCTGCCGTCGATCAGGCCCGCGAAACCAATGGTCTCGTCTCGGAGCTCTCCGATTCGGCCCAGAAGATCGGCGAGGTGATCGCCATGATCCGGGCCATCGCGGAGCAGACCAATCTGCTGGCGCTCAACGCCACGATCGAGGCCGCCCGCGCCGGTGAGGCCGGCAAGGGCTTCGCGGTGGTCGCGGCCGAAGTGAAGGGGCTTGCCGACCAGACGGCCAAGGCGACGGACCAGATCGCGACGCAGATCACGGGCATGCAGGGGATTTAGGAGAAATCCGTGGCGGCGATCGGTGCCATTGCGCAGCAAATTGAGCAGATGAGTGCGCTCGCCGGATCTGTCGCGGCGGCTGTGGAAGAGCAGCAGGCTGCGACCGGTGAGATCGCGCGCAATGTCTCGGAAGCGGCGCGCGGTACACAGGAGGCCACGGGCAACATCTCCCAGGTGCGGGAAGCCTCGGGCCATACCGCATCGGCATCGGAGCAGCTGCTCACCTCTGCCAACGAGCTCTCGCAGAATGCCGGCATGCTGGAAACGGAAGTCTCTGACTTTCTCCAGCGCGTGCGGGCGGGCTGAAATCCCTGACTCAAAAAAGACAGCCGGTTTATCGCCCGCGATACGAATATGTCGCGGGCGATTTTATTGAAATCGATTTTCAACCAAACGAAGACTGCGCAGCGTCTGTATCTATTGCCTCGACCGGATTTCATTCTCCAGTTGACTGAGCCAGGCCTGATAGAAGGGTGCTTTGGAATGAATTTATCTGGAGCCGATCGTCAGAGCGGGGTCTTGCAATATTTCAGGGTGAATTTTTCTTCGGTAATACCGTTTCGATAGTTCTATTAAGTGGAGATAAACAGTCCCTGTGTATGTTCGTATTTGCGAATATGTTTTTGATTGCTACGAATACAAATTGCAATCCAAAATTTATTCGCATCGTATATCAGGTCTCCGAGCCTTTGCGGATACAGGAAGGACCATTGTCATGGCTTTGCGCCCTGCCGATGAATCGGCACTTTCATCGGAAACGCGCCTTCGTCTGGAGAACGAAAGGCTGGCGGTCCTCGCGCGTTATGAGCCTCCCCGGGGTGGATCGGAGGCGGACTTTGATCATATCGCCCGATTGGCCGCGCATCTGTTCAATGCGCCGATCGCTGCCGTCACTCTCGTCGGCGCCTGCGAACAGGCCTTCACGGGATGTCACGGCCTCGCAATCGCGCAAACACCCCGCGATGTCTCCTTTTGCCACACCGATATCCTCACCAGTCGTGATGTCCTCGTCATCGAGGACACGACGCGCGACCCGCGCTTTGCCGACAATCCTTTCGTAACCGGCGAGCCGCACCTGCGCTTTTACGCTGGCGCACCGCTGGTGACCCATGATGATCATGTGCTGGGGCGGGTCTGCATCATCGATACGAAGCCGCGCCCACCTCTCGATGAGCGCGAAAAGACATTGCTCGCTGATCTGGCCACGCTTGCCATGGACCGGCTGGAGCGTCGCCGCGAGGAGCGCCGTCGTGCCCAGACGGAGCATCGTCACGCATCTTTCGCCAGCAGCTCTCCGAATGCGGTGATCTGCACCAACGGCTCCGGCATCATCACCGAGTGGAATGCCGGTGCGACTGCCATGTTCGGCTATGATGCCGATGAGGCGATCGGGCAAAGCCTCGATATCATCATTCCCGAAGAGATGCGGGCGGCGCATCATGCCGGCATGGAGCGCAATCTGCGCGGTGAATCGGCAGGTATCGTGGGAAATACGGTTGAATTGCCGGCCATGCGCCGGGATGGTTCACGGTTTCCGGCGGAGATCAGCGTCGCGCGTTGGGAAGAAGACGGCGCGAAGGCCTTCGGTGCAATCATCAAGGACGCCACGCAACGCAAGCAGGCCGAGGATCAACTCTATCGGCTCGCGCATTTCGACCCGCTCACCCGTATCGGCAACCGGACCCTTTTCCAGAAGGATATACGCGAAGCCCTCGCGGCGCGTGCCCCTGGCGCATTGTTCCTGATTGATCTCGACGGGTTCAAGCTCGTGAATGATTGCTATGGCCATCTCACCGGCGATGCCCTCCTGCGCCTGGCGGCGCAACGTGTGCAGACAATCGCTTTCGCACTGGGTGGTGTCTATCGCCTCGGCGGTGACGAGTTCGGTGTGATCATCCGCGACACCGACAGCAATCGCGCCGAAGACATTGCATCCTGGATCATCGACACGCTGGCCGAGCCCTTCGAGGTTGGCGGGCATGTCCTGAGGCTGGGCGCATGTGTCGGGATCGTTGTGTTTTCCGGGGACGATCCCGACACGCTTCTCGGCAATGCCGATCTCGCCCTTTTTGAAGCAAAGAGCCTTGGACCGGGGAACAAGCTTTTCTATACGCAGGATCTGCGTGCGAAACTCGAGGCCGTTCAGGAATTGCGCACTGCTCTTCATGTCGCCCACGAAGAGGAACAATTCACAGTATTCCTGCAGCCCCAGGTCGATCTCGAAACCGGTGCGCTGACCGGGGCGGAGGCGCTCTTGCGCTGGCAGCATCCCGAGCGTGGATTACTGGCTCCGGGCGCTTTCATCGCGGAACTCGAAAATACGCCGATCGCGGCGGATGTCGGCAACTGGGTGCTCGCGCAGGCCTGCCGGGACGCGATGCGTCTGCGTCAGAGCCACGGTCGCGATATCCGCATCGGCGTCAATCTCTTTACCGCCCAGCTGCGCCGGGGCGATCTCGTCGCCAGCGTCGAGCGGGTGCTGGCCGAGACCGACCTGCCGGCTCACTGCCTCGAACTCGAGATCACCGAGACCATCATTCTCGATGATGAGGATCTGATCATTCCGCAGCTGCGTGCCCTGCGCGCGCTGGGCATCGGCATCGCCTTCGACGATTACGGCACCGGCTGGGCCTCGCTCAGCCAGCTCAAGCGCTATCCGCTGACGCGCCTGAAGATCGATCGCAGCTTCGTCAGCGACGTAACGGAAGACGAGGACGATGCCGCCATCGTCAAGGCCGTTCTCGCACTCGGGGGCAGCCTCGGGCTCGATGTGATCGCGGAAGGCATCGAAATCCCGGCGCAGGCCGATTTCCTGCGCGCACATCAATGCCTGAGCGGACAGGGCTACCTCTACGGCAAGCCGATGCCCGTCGAGGCGCTGATTGCACATGCGGCGTGGCAGGGCCCTACCACTTCCCCTGTCACGGCGACGGAAGAACGCGATGATGCAACGCAGGGGACGTTCTCACGACGTCGTGCGGTCTGATCCACGCTCGGTAGAGGATGTCCCAGGCGCGCCTTCGCGCTTAAGGGCGCCGCCGGCGCTCGAGCAGGATGACCGAAACCCCACTGGCGATGATGACACCTGCGCCGATGAAGGTTGCAGCATCCGGCATTTCGCTCCAGATCGCCCAACCCAGAACCGTCGCCCAGAGCAGGGCCGTATAATCCAGCGGCGCCACGAGGGAGGCCGGCGCGAGCCGGAAGGCCTGCGTCATCAGCGTAACCCCGGTCGTCCCGAACAGGGCGATGGCGATGAACTGCCAGATATCTTCCGGTCGCAGCGGAATCCAGACGAAAGGCACGATGAAGGCGCTCAGCAAGGCGCTGGTGCCGGTGAGATAGAGCAGCAGCGTCCAGACGCTCTCACGGCGATCGACGAAGCGCGCGCCAATCATCATCAGCGCATAGACGAAGGCCGTGGCGATCGGCAGCAGAAAGGCGAGCTGGAAGGCCGCGCCACCGGGCCTCACCACGATCAGGACGCCACAGAACCCTGCGATCACCGCCAGCCAGCGCCGCCAGCCGACGATTTCGCCGAAAAACGTCGCCGAAATCGCAATGATGAAGAATGGCGCGACGAAGATCAGCGCCGTCGCCTCGGCGAGCTTCAGATGCATCAGACTGGTGAAGAAAAGAAACGTCGCTGTGATCCACAGCATACCGCGAAGAAGATGCGTGATGGGCCGATAGGAGCGCAAGGCGCCGAAGCCACCCATGGCGAGTGCGACGGCAATGGCGACAGGCAAGGCAATGACATTGCGTACGAAAAGGATCTGAAGTGGCGAATAGGTTAGTGTCAGCGTCTTGGCGAGCGCGTCATTGACCGTCAGGCACGCCACCCCGATGCACATCAAGAGAATTCCAGCCTGATTGCTCGCAGATTCCGTAGACGACGATGCCGGTTGCAAGACACTCACCCTTTCGAAAACCAGTGCCACCGCGCCTGACTTGACTGTGCAAGACGGTAACGCCGGAGGCACGAGTACCCCCGGCGCGGTTCTTTGTCGATGGACGCATCAGTTGCGATGTGGGCGGAACGACTCAAATGCAGGCGATGTGTCCGAAGCCGCGCCTCAGGTCCCGCAGAAGGTCTGCCTGACGCGTTCATGCGGCAGGGGCGGATCCATGTAACGTGCGTAAAGCGGCTGGTCGTCGAAGGGCTTCGCCGTGATCTCCACCAGCTTGTGGAAAGCCGTGAAATCGTTTCGGTTCACGGCGGCATCGATGACTTCCTCGACCCGGTGGTTGCGCGGAATGAAAGCCGGGTTCACCGCGCGCATCGCCTTGGCGATTGCGGCGGGGTCGCGCGCCTCACGGGTCAGACGCGTGCGCCAGGCCGGCAGCCACGCATCGAGCGCCTGAACGTCGCCGAACAACGCGCGCAAAGGTTCCGCACCCGTCTCACCGAAGACGGCTTCGGCAAGACGGCGGAACGTCAGCGTGAAATCAGCCTCTCCGCGATGCATCGCATCGAGCAGCGCCTCGATCAGCGCAGCGTCCTCAGGCTCCTCCCGCACGAGGCCGAGCTTGGCGCGCATATGGCGTAGCCAGGCGGCGCGGAACCGGTCGGGGAATGTACCGAGCACGGCTCCCAGCGTCTCGATTCCCGCATCCTTGTCCTCATCCACATGCGGCAACAACGCCTCCGCGAGACGAGCCAGGTTCCACGGTGCGATGCGCGGCTGGTTCGCATAGGCATAGCGACCGAACTCGTCCACGAAGCTGAATTTCGTCGCCGGATCATAAGCATCCATGAAGGCGCAGGGGCCATAATCTATGGTCTCCCCCGAGATTGCCATGTTGTCGGTATTCATCACCCCATGAATGAAGCCGAGGCTCATCCAGTGCGCGACGAGCGTCGCCTGCCGCCCGAGCACCGCTTCGTAGAAGCGCAGATAGACATCCGCCTCCCCTGCCAGATCCGGGAAATGGCGCCGCACCGCATAATCGGCCAGCGTCCTGACCGCCTCGTGATCCCCTTGCGCGGCAAAATACTGGAAGGTCCCCACCCGGATGTGGCTGGAGGCCACGCGGGTCACGACACCACCGGGGAGCATCGTGTCGCGCGCTACCATCTCGCCCGTGGTGAGGGCTGCGAGGGCACGTGTCGTGGGCACGCCCAGAGCATGCATCGCCTCGCTGACCAGATATTCGCGCAAGACCGGCCCGAGCGCAGCCCGCCCGTCACCCATGCGCGAGAAGGGCGTGCGCCCGGAACCCTTGAGCTGGATGTCGCGACGACGCCCCTGTCTGTCGATCACTTCCCCGAGCAGGATCGCCCGCCCGTCCCCGAGTTGCGGGGTATAGTGCCCGAATTGATGGCCGGCATAAGCCATGGCAAGAGGCTCTGCCCCCTCCGGGATCCGGTTCCCGGCAAAAATCGCTGCGCCTTCGCTTGTATCCAGCGCATCCGCGTCGAGCCCGAGCTCCTCGGCCAGCGCATGATTGAGCCGGATCAGTCGCGGTTGGGCTACGGGCTGCGGCGGCAGGGCGACATGGAAGCGCTCCGGCAGCCGCGCATAGCTGTTGTCGAAGGCAAAAGACAGAGCCGGGACGTCCGTGTCGGTATCGGCCTCGAGGGCCTCAGGAGAGATCGAGGGCATGGGCTTTCAGCTCCGTCCAGTCAATGATGTCGAGGGCGCGCTCATGCGTGGCGGCAAGAACGACCGGAGGCGCGACACCGGCCAGCGCGGCCTCCCGCCAGCGTTCGGCGCACAGGCACCAGCGATCGCCGGGCTTCAGTCCCGGAAAGCCGAATTCCGGGCGTGGCGTCACGAGATCGTTCCCGCGCGCGCGGGAGAAGGCGAGGAATTCTTCGCTCAACTGCGCACAAACCACATGCCGCCCGGCATCTTCCGGCCCTGTCTCGCAACAACCATCGCGGTAGAACCCCGTCATGGGAGCGTGCGAGCACGACCCAAGCGGTTCCCCGAGCACATTGAGCGACATGACCTCACTCTTGATCGGCGAATCCATTGTTCCTCCCCGCCATCACCAACTGCCCGCTCCGCACCTGCCCAAAAAACAGTCAGCCTGGAGGCGGCAGCCTCGATTTTCCCTATCGGCGCGATACCGCACTAGGGTTACATTGGAAGAGATACACGGCTTGTCAATATGATAGCGAAACGATACAGTCGATCCATGACCCAATCGTCGAAGATACCACCCCGCGCCATCGAAGGCCCGGACGCCTCCGGAAAGGTGGTCGGCGAGCCGGATGCGGAACTCGCCGCCGATCTGATCGTGCATCTGGCACGTCTCGCCCGCGCGCGCGACGATCGACCCGGGATGGAAGCGGCGCCCCGCCTGAGCGCAGCACAATGGGCGGCATTGCGCTACATGTCCCGCGCCAACCCGTTCTCGCGCACGCCTTCCGCCTTTGCGCGCTACCACGGCACGACGCGCGGCACCGCCTCGCAGACGATCAAGTCCCTCGCCGCCGCCGGGTTTCTGGTCTCGAGCCGCGACCCGCGAGACCGCCGGAGCATCCGCTTCTCGTTGACGAAGGCCGGGGAGGCCCTGCTCGCGGATGACGGCGCCTGCACCCTGGTTGCGGCCGTTTCGGAATTGCCAGCCGGCGAGCGCGAGGCGCTGATCAGCAGCATGCGCCGCATTGCTGGCGAAATCGCTACGCGCCATGGCGAGCCCTGTTTCGGCTGCTGTCAGGATTGCCGCCATTTTCGTGACGGAGAAGATTGTCCGAATTTCTGTGATCAGGTGGGCGCGCCGGTCAAGATCGAGGAGCAGCATCTGCTCTGCGCCGATTTCGAGGCGGCAGGGCCCCCACGCTGATCGGTCGCGCGCTCAGGGTCGTGGCCAGACCGGGTCCCTGAATTCCTGCAGTTCGAAACGGTAATTCTCGATCCCGCCGAAGAAGGTCGCGTAGACGTTGAATTTCTTTGAAAGCCGCGGCGGCCCGTCGAAGACCACGCCGCGACCACTGAGCACCTTGTATGCGGCATCCACATCGCGAGCGACGAAGGTATAGGTCACGCCGGGGTCAGGCGGGGGCTCACGATTGACGCACACACCCAGAAACGATGTCCCCGTCACCCGGTAGATGTGGCAGATACCGAACTGGTCGAGCACGCGCTCAAGGCCAAGCTTGTCCGAGAGGAAGGACGAGCCCGCCGCGAGATCGCGCGTGTAGATGAACGTCACCTGCTGGTCGATCAGCCAACCGGCATCCGGCTTTGCCTTACCGACTTCCTGCCCACCCGCCATATCCACGCCCCCGCTCGCCCGTACCGGAAAATCGCGCCGATAAACGATCGTATCGACACATCCTGATCTTGCCACAGGTGATCACGGAACGCGTGCCTGTTCTTGTTGCAGCAACGCCCGCGATACAGCCTGGATCGCGGGCGTGGGAAAGTGGCGGCTCTGTCCTGTGCAGCCTACCCGACGCGCACGCGCTGGAGGAACTGCGAGACTTCCGTTTCCAGATTGCCGGCGTTTTCGGAGAGCTCGTTGGCGGAGGTGAGCAACTGCTCGGAGGCCGTTGCGGTGTGACCCGAGGCTTCGCGCACCTGGGCGATGTTGTCCGTCGATTCCTGCGTGCCGCGCGCCGCTTCCGCAACGTTGCGCGCAATCTCGCCGGTCGCCGCCTGCTGCTCTTCGACTGCCGCCGCGACGGAACCGGTCAGCGAGGACATTTCCTCGATCTGATGCGCGATCGCTGCGATCGCCGCCACGGATTTCTCGGAAATCCCCTGCATGCCGGTGATCTGCGTCGCGATCTGGTCCGTCGCCTTCGCAGTCTGGTCGGCGAGCCCCTTCACCTCCGCCGCGACCACCGCGAAGCCCTTTCCGGCCTCACCGGCGCGGGCCGCCTCGATCGTGGCGTTGAGCGCCAGCAGATTGGTCTGCTCGGCGATGGCGCGGATCATGGCGATGACCTCGCCGATCTTCTGCGCAGAATCAGAGAGTTCCGAGACGAGACTGTTGGTTTCGCGGGCCTGATCGACGGCAGCCGCCGACTTGGTCGCCGTCTGCGAAACCTGCGAGCCGATCTCCTGGGCCGAAGCGGCAAGCTGCTCGGTCGCCGTGGCGACGGCCTGGACATTCGCAGCCGTCTGCTCGGCGACGGAAGCCACCGACGCCGACTGCATGTTGGTCCTTTCCGCCGTAGAGGAGAGTGAGCGGGCCGTATCCTCGAGCGTGCCGGAGGAATGTGACAGCTTGCGCACCAGACCGCCGACCGTGGCCTCGAACTCATCCGCCAGCCGGGCCAGAGCCGTCTGCTTCTCGGTTTCGGTCATTTGCGCATTGAGGCGCGCTTCCTCGGCCTTGCGCTGACCAAGTGCATCACGGAACCCGACCAGTGCCTTGGCGATGGCGCCGACCTCGTCATTGCGCTCCACGCCCGGAACCGTCGCGTCGAGTTCACCGCCCGCCATGCGCTGAAGCGTTTGCGTCAGACCCTGTACCGGCTTGATCACAGAGCGCGCCACCAGAGTCCCGGCAGCAGCGGAGAGCATGATCGCCAGTGCCAACGCACCGAGCACGAGGGTTGAGAAGCCTTCGGCCGAACGCGTCACCTCGGCACCCACAGCCTGGCTCTGCGCCTCCTGATAATCGATGAAGCGGTTGATCGCAGCGAGCCAGTCGACGAAGAGACCGCTGGCCTGCGTCATCAAGAGGTCATGCGCCGTCTCTCCATCACCCGCCCGTTGCAGGCTGATGATTTCAGCGACGAGCGGGTTCGTCTTCGCCTGAATCGCGTCGATATCGGCGAGCATGGCTTTTCCAGCATCCGACAAACCGATTTCGGCGACGAGCGTGTCCATGGCGCGCTCGTTCTCCGCATAGAACTGTGCAAGCTCATCGATCAGAGCGACCTGACCGTTTTGCGCCCGCGCACCCTCATGGAGCACGACATCGCGGATGGCGATCGCGCGGTCATGAACGCTGCCGCGGTAATTGATGGCATGCCGCTGCAGGACGGCATTGACGTTGTTGATCTCCGCAAGGTTGCGGTTGAGGTTGCCGACTTCCGCCACGGAGATCCAGGCAAGCCCTGCCATAAGGGCAAGAACGAATGCAAAGGCGACCGCCAGTTTGGCTGCGATACCCGTCTTTTCGAATTTCATGGCGCTAATTTCCTGTTCTATTTTAGGATGCTTTCCCGATATTCAGCATCCTTTCATTGCTGAATATTTAAGCTGAAATAAATTTAATAGAAATTAATGGAATATTTGACAGACCGTGCGCTCGCGCAAAAGCGATGCTCGAAAAATGCATACCTCCCGAAGTGATCCAGCCGCCATGTTGCCGCGCATCGGATTGCCCCCTCCCCCTGCGGCCCCCACTATGCGACATTCGAATGATGCGATTCGTCTTTCCTTTTCGACCTTGTCAGAGCCGGAGCCGGACGTGACCCAGATGCCATCAGAATCCGCCCGCCGCGATCGCGCTCCGATCGCGATACTGCTCGCCGCCTTCATCGGGCTCATGACCTACGCAGCAATTCCTGATCCTGCCGTCGCACAAAGCCGCGCCGTGCCCCAGAGCGACGCGCAGGTGAAGCTCTCCTACGCGCCGCTCGTACGCGAGGCTGCGCAGGCGGTGGTGAATGTGCACGGGGCCCGCGTCAGCGAGCGCCCGCGCGACCATATGGAGGATTTCTTCGAGCGCTTCTTCGGCAACGACGGCTTCGGCGCCATGCCGCGCGAGCGGATCGAGCGCTCACTCGGCTCCGGCGTCATCGTCGATGAAGCCGGGCTGGTCGTCACCAATTACCACGTGGTCGAAGGCATGACGGAGTTGCGCGTGGCTCTTGTTGATCGGCGGGAATTCGACGCCGAGGTCGTCCTGCGCGATCCGCGCAGCGATCTGGCCATGTTGCAGATCGTGTCCGATGAAAGCTTTCCGGCTCTGGAGCTGGGCGATTCCGAGACGCTTGAGGTTGGCGATATCGTGCTCGCCATCGGCAACCCGTTCGGCGTTGGCCAGACAGTGACGCAGGGCATCGTCTCGGCTCTGGCGCGCACACAGGTCGGGATCAGCGATTATCAGTTCTTCATCCAGACCGATGCGGCGATCAATCCCGGCAATTCCGGCGGGGCGCTGCTGGATATGAACGGACGGGTCGTGGGCATCAACACGGCGATCTATTCGCGCTCCGGCGGCAGCCACGGCATCGGCTTCGCCATTCCTGCCGCGATGGTGCATGCGGTGGTCGAATCCGCACGCATTGGCGCCGATCGCGTGCGCCGGCCCTGGCTCGGTGCCTCGGTCCAGGAGGTCACGCCCGATATTGCCGAGAGTGTCGGCCTCGCCCGGCCCTCCGGCGTGCTCGTCACGAATGTCCTCGATGACAGCCCCGCCGACCGCGCCGGGCTGCGCCGGGGCGACATCATCCGCGCCGTCGAGGGGCGCCGGATCAACGATCCGGACGCTTTCGGCTATCGCTTCGCACTCGCGGGCGTCGAGGGATTGGCGCGCATCGATATCCTGCGGGGTGAGCGAGCACTGGATCTCGACATTCCCCTGATGCCACCGCCGGAAGAACCGCCCCGCGAGACGCTGACCATTGCCAGCCGCACGCCTTTGGGCGGCGCTACCGTGGTAAACCTCTCCCCCGCCGTCGCCGAGGAATTGCAGGTCCAGCAGGGCCTCGAAGGCGTCATCGTCACCGAAGTCGATCCGCGCTCCTTCGCCGCGACCTACGGATTTCGCCCGGGCGACATCATTCTGGAGGTGAACAACCGGCAGATCCGGCGCACCGGCGAGCTCGACGAGGCCATGCGCGCCGGCGGTCGCTCCTGGGCGATGCGGATCAATCGCGGCGGGCAGATCATCACCACCATGTTGCGGGGCTGATCCGGTGAGCGACCTGTTCGCCTCCGCCGGCCTCGACAAGGATCTGGCGCGCCCGCTGGCTGATCGCATGCGCCCGCAGAGGCTCGGTGAAGTGGTCGGCCAGGATCATCTTGTGGGTCCGGAAGGCGCACTGACGCGGCTCTTGCGCACCGGCTCGATCGGCTCGCTGATCTTCTGGGGCCCCCCCGGCACCGGCAAGACCACGGTGGCGCGGCTGCTCGCGCATGAGACCAGCCTGCATTTCGAGCAGATCTCGGCGATCTTCTCGGGCGTGGCCGATCTCAAGAAGGTTTTTGAGGCCGCCCGCGCCCGGCGCTCGACCGGCACCGCGACGCTGCTCTTCGTCGACGAGATCCACCGTTTCAACCGTGCCCAGCTCGATGCCTTTCTGCCCGTGATGGAGGACGGCACCATCACGCTGGTCGGCGCCACCACGGAAAACCCCTCTTTCGAACTCAATGCCGCGCTGCTCTCGCGCGCCCGCGTGCTCACCTTCCGGGCGCTCGACGAGGAAGCAATCGGCCAATTGCTCACCCGCGCCGAAGCGATCATGGCGCGCCCCCTCCCCCTCGACGACGACGCCCGCGCCGCGCTCGCGCGCATGGCCGATGGCGACGGGCGCGCAGCCCTCACCCTCGCCGAGGAGCTCTGGCGCTCCACCGGCGAGGGCGAGCGCTTCGACACGGCAGGGCTCGTCAGCGTGATCCAGCGCCGGGCGCCGATCTACGACAAGGGACAGGAAGGCCATTACAATCTGATCAGCGCCCTGCACAAATGCGTGCGCGGCTCCGATCCCGATGCGGCCCTGTATTATCTCGCGCGTATGCTGGATGGCGGCGAGGACCGCCTGTTCATCGCCCGCCGGCTGGTGCGCATGGCGGTGGAGGATATCGGCCTCGCTGATCCGCAGGCGCTCGTCATCGCGAATGCGGCGAAAGACGCCTACGACTTCCTCGGCTCGCCCGAAGGCGAGCTCGCGCTGGCCCAGGCCGCCGTCTATCTCGCGACGGCGCCGAAATCGAACGCGCTCTACAACGCATACAAGGCCTCCATGCGCGCGGCGAAGGAACACGGCTCGCTGATGCCGCCGAAGACCATTCTCAACGCGCCCACGAAACTCATGAAGCAGGAGGGCTACGGCGCGGACTACGTCTACGACCACGACGCGCCGGATGCATTTTCGGGCCAGGATTACTGGCCGGAGAAGCTCGGTCGGCAACGCTTCTACGATCCCGTCGATCGCGGCTTCGAACGCGACATCCGCAAACGGCTGGAATGGTGGGACAAGTTGCGGCAGGAGAGGGGGTGAAATGACGGCCAAGGCTGCCGAAAACGACGGAACCCATCATTCAAGATTGGCAACAGAGATAAAAAACACTATATAATTGTGTCCAAACGTGAATCAAACGGGATATATTTGAATGCTGATGTTTCGCGCTACGGCGCAATTTCTGGTGAGGGGCATGTCGCGGAATCTGATTGATGGAATCAGGCTTTTCTGCACGGCTGCGATCTTCATTGCCGCCGCCTCGCAACTCACCTTGAATCTCAGCGAACCGGTAATCTTTATGATATCGACAATTGCGGGAGCGCTGTTCATTGCACTCCTGATGCTCGTGCGCGCGCTGCGGCGCCCTGACAACGCGTCTTCTTGATCCAACGGATTGGATTATGCCTGTTCTCGGGCCGGAAGCGGTTGCCACGCTGACGATAGGCTCCGGTATTCTTGCGATCCTGATTGCGTTCCTCGTCTGCGCCCTGACGCGGATCACGTTGGCGCATATTGAAGGCTTGGTGAAGTCGTTCTCCAGCTTCGCCTTCTCGACAACCCCTCTTGCTCTGCTCCTGTGGAACTGCATCGCGATCAATTGGAATGCGTGGCAGGGCAATACGAACGCGATCGAGAGGTGGAACATCATCGCCAGTGACACCCAGCACATATTCGGGATCGGAACCACGCTGCTCGCTTACGCGACCCTCTCGACCATCGTGGCAGCTGCACTGGATCTGGCGACATTGGTGCGACAGCGCATCAGCGAAACCCGCAGCGACAGCGTCGGATGATGGCCGCGGCCAGTTCCACGCCCCGATGAGGACGCGAAATATCCTGTGGATAACGGGGATATCGGGGAGTGTGCGCAAATGACACGATTTGGCTGTCGATTCGCGGGCCGTGTCATCGGATCGTTGACGAATAAGCACAACGGTGGGGGCAGTTCAAGGGGCGACGAACATCGGAGGTGATCCGTGAGCGTCCATTATTTGCACTGCAGTAACGGCATCGATCTGATCCTGGATCGCACGCCAAGACAAGCCCGCCGGATCGGTGAGGCACGCCAACAGGCTCTCGCCCTGGCCCGCGAGGTCATGGCACACGCGACGTGGCCGCAGGACTGGAGCGGCTGGTACGTCCATATCTGCGATGATGCCGGTGAGATTGAATCCGTGGCGTTTCTCGATGCCATTGGATCGCATTTCAGAAGGCGCATTCCTCAAACGCAGGGACGACCGAGCGATCCCAGCGACCGTGATAGAGCGCAAGGAGAGCCTGTGCGCGCGTTGTCCCTGTCGCGACGATCTGTTCGAGCGGATCGAGGAAGCGTGTCTCGTCGCGTCCCAGTCTGTCAATGACACCGCGCGCCTCGAGCCCCTCGCGGGCGATGCGCAGAGTCTCGCGGGCGATCTCCTGGACGCTGTGGCCGCCGATCCGCGCGGCAAGCCCCTCGCGCGGGACGGCGTCGCGCAGGGTCTGACGCTTGTCGGCGCTCCAGCCCTTGACGAGATCCCAGGCGGCATCGAGCGCGCTTTGATCGTACAGCAGCCCGGTCCAGAAGGCGGGCATGGCGACGAGATGGCCGCGCGGGCCGGCATCGGCGCCGCGCATCTCCAGAAAACGCTTGAGCCGCACTTCCGGAAACACAGTCGAGACGTGATTGGCCCAGTCGGAGCGGCTGGCGCGCACCCCCGGCAATTGCGGCAGCTTGCCTTCCATCAGATCCCGGAAGCTCTCGCCGGCAACGTCGTGATAGACGCCGTCGCGCATGACGAAATACATCGGCACATCCATCACCCAGTCGACATAGCGCTCATAACCGAACCCGTCCTCGAAGGCGCAGGGCATCATGCCGGTACGGTGGGGGTCGGTATCGGTCCAGATCTGCGAGCGCATCGAGAGAAAGCCGTTAGGGCGGCCCTCGGTGAAGGGTGAATTGGCGAACAAGGCGGTGCAGATCGGCTGCAAAGCCAGCGAGACCCGCAGCTTCTTCACCATGTCGGCCTCGTCGGCATAGTCGAGATTGACCTGCACGGTGGAGGTGCGCAGCATCATGTCGAGGCCCAGTCGACCGACCTTCGGCATGTAACCCATCATGATGCGATAGCGGCTCTTGGGCATGACCGGTGTGTCGGCGCGGGTCCAGAGCGGGCTCATGGCGAGATCGAGGAAGCCGATACCGAGCGGCTCGGCCACACGCTGCAGCGCTTCGAGATGCGCGTCGAGTTCGGCCTGGGTCTCGTGAATGTCGCTGACGAGGCCGCCCGACAATTCGAACTGGCCGCCCGGTTCCAGCGAGATGGCGCCGCCGCCCTCGCCCTCGAACAGGCCGATCAGATTGCCGGCATCGGTAATCGGCTCCCAGTCGGTCTCACGCATCAGCCCGGCCAGCAGGGCCTGCACGCCGCGATCGCCTGCATAGGGGACGGGGCTGTGATCGGCACGATAGAACGGGATCTTCTCGTGCTCCGTGCCGATGCGCCATTGCGGCTTCGGCTTCTCGCCATCTGCGACCCAGGCGACGAGTTCGTCGCGGGATTCGATCGGCGTCGCATCGGATACGTCACGGGCCATGCGCAGCTCTTTCTTTCAGCGCTTTCATGATCGCCCGGTGCGGGCGGGCTGTTGCCCTGCTTGATAGGCTGCCGGGCCGGAGATCGCAATCGCGCAAGCGTGCCCAAACCCGAAGGGGCGAGAGACAATCTTGCGCAGGTGCAAGTGATTTCACACGGGCCAGTCTTCCAGACGATAGGCCGAGTCCCAGAACATATATTCCAGCTGCGTCGCCCTTCGATAGGCCTCATGCATGCGTGCAAGATGTTCGGCGGATGCGCCGACCGCTGCAGCATCGGTCGTGGCTATCATCGCGCGCACCGCATCGTGGAACTCCTCACCGGCATAGGTGTCGATCCAGGCCTGGTAGGGGTTGTCGGCGGTCGCACGGGCATGAATGTCGCGGCCGATCTCGGCATAGATCCAGAAGCAGGGCAGCAGCGCCGCGAGCACGACCTCGTAGGGTTCGCTCCAGGCGGTGGCGAGCAGATAGGAGACGTAATGGCTGCAGCCGGGCGAGACCGGCGTCGTCTCGAACATTTGCTGCGTGATGCCGAAATCATCGAAGAACGAACCGTGCAGCGAGCGCTCAACCACGACCGCGACTTCGGCACCCTTGGAAAATTGCACGATCTGGTCGGGATGGGGCGCTTTCGCCGCTGCGATGGCGAGCGCGCGCCCGAATCCGATCAGGTAATGCGCATCCTGCACGATGTACTGCGTGAAACGTTCCGTAGAGAGCGTGCCGGCGGCGAGTTCCTGGTTGAAGGGCATGGTGCGGATGGTCTCATAGAGCGTGAGATTGTCCTGCCACGCCTTCGTGGAGAACGCCCCCGGCCTCATCGCGCAGAGCGGGTCGGTCGCGGCGGGGGAACGGGCAATGTCGGGGGACTGCGTCATCGGGAAAAGGCTCCTGCATGATCGATACGGCAATATCGCTCAGATGGCCTCTTCCACCGCCTTTCCGCAAGTCACGGTATCGGCATTTCCGCCCAGATCGCCCGTTCGCAGGGTTTTTTCCGCGAGAACCCGCTCGATTCCGGCCACGATCTCGGCTGCGGCTTCGCGCTCGCCCAGATGATCGAGCATCATCGCGCCGGACCAGATCTGGCCGATCGGATTGGCGATTCCCTGCCCGGCAATGTCGGGGGCCGAGCCGTGGACAGGTTCGAAAAGCGAGGGGAAAGCGTTTTCCGGGTTGATGTTGCCCGACGGCGCAATGCCGATCGTACCGGTGCAGGCCGGACCGAGATCAGAGAGGATATCGCCGAACAGGTTCGAGGCCACCACCACGTCGAACCAGTCGGGATGCAGCACGAAATGCGCGGTCAGGATGTCGATATGGAACTTGTCCCAGGTGATGTCGGGATATTGTGCCGCCATCGCCTCCATGCGCTCGTCCCAATAGGGCATGGTGATGGAGATGCCGTTCGACTTCGTCGCCGAGGTCACGTGCTTGCGCTCGCGGCGTCGCGCCAGCTCGAAGGCGTATTTCAGAACACGATCCACGCCCACCCGGCTCATCACCGTTTCCTGGATCACCACCTCGCGCTCGGTGCCGGCGAACATGCGCCCGCCGACGGAGGAATATTCGCCCTCGGTATTCTCGCGCACCACGAAGAAATCGATGTCGCCCGGCTCACGTCCCGCCAGCGGCGATTGCACGCCGGGCATCAGCTTTACGGGTCTGAGATTGACGTATTGGTCGAATTCGCGACGGAATTTCAAAAGCGAACCCCAGAGCGAAATGTGGTCCGGAACGGTATCGGGCCATCCCACGGCACCGAAGAAGATCGCGTCATGCCCGCCGATCTGCGCCTTCCAGTCATCGGGCATCATCTGCCCGTGCTTCGCGTAATAGTCGCAGGAGGCGAAGTCGAACCAGTTGAGCTTGACATTGAAACCATGGCGTTTGGCGGCCTTTTCCAGAACGCGCACGCCCTCCGGCACCACTTCCTTGCCGATTCCGTCACCGGGAATGACTGCGATCGAATAGGTTCTCGTCATGGCTCTTCCTCCCCTGCGGCCTGTTGCGGGCGCGCTCCTTCACGAAGGTATAACCCCTCGCAAGGCGCGGGAGCGAGCCTGTCCGGCACCGATCCGGCGTTGGCGTCAGGACACACGCCGTCTCATTCCTGCCAGCGCAACAGCGCCGCATCATCCACGTCGCGTGCCTCGACCCAGCCACCGGTCTCGCCGGAAGCAAGATGTTCGCGCTTCCAGAAGGGGGCGCGGGTCTTGAGGAAGTCCATCATGAATTCGGCGCCCGAAAACGCGGCATGGCGATGGCTGGAGGCGGCGATGACGAGCACGATATTCTCGCCCGGGCTAATCAGCCCATAGCGATGGATGGCCACGAGGCCCGTGAGCGGCCAGCGCTGTGCAGCCTCCTGCGCCACCCGCGTCAGTTCCGCCTCGGCCATGCCAGGGTAATGCTCGAGCTCGAGTGCCGCCAAACGCCCGCCCTCATCCCGGCACAGGCCCGTGAAGGTGGCCAGAGCCCCGATATCAGCCCGGCCCCGGGTCAGTGCAGCGATTTCGGCGGCGAGGTCGAAATCCTCGCGCTGGATGCGGATCAGCGGCGTCGGCGCAGGGGTCTCATGCATGATCGCGGCCTCACCCCCCCGTCATCGGCGGGAAGAAGGCGATTTCGCGCGCTCCCGCGATCGGCGAATCGGGCTTGACGTGCTCATGGTCGATGGCCGCGCGCACGATCTGCGGATTCTCGAAGGCATAGGCGTATTCCTCCCCCTGCCCGGCCAGCCAGGCAGCGAGTTCCGAAACGGTCGCAACATCCGCGGGCACTTCGACAATTTCCTCGGTCTTGCCGACCCGTTCGCGCACCCAGGCGAAATACACGATCTTGACGCTCACGACCCCTCCTCCATCCCGGCCTCTTCAGTCTTCATCAACCATATGCTCGAGGCTGGCGCGCAGATAATCCCACCCCGTGTAGATGGTGAGAATAGCCGAAATCCACAACAGGATGATGCCGATCATGATCGTACCCGGCAAGATCGCCTCACCGGCCGGACCTGCGACGAGAAAGCCCACGGCGACGAGCTGCATGGTCGTCTTCCATTTCGCCACCGCGCTGACCGGTACCGAGACCTTGAGATCGGCGAGATATTCCCGCAACCCCGATACCAGGATCTCCCGCAGGAGAATCACGATTGCAGCCCAGATCGAGACGCCTGCGATGGTGCCGTCGGTGACCAGCATCATCAGGACGGCGGCCACCAGCAGCTTGTCGGCGATGGGGTCGAGCATCTTGCCCAAGGCTGATTGCTGGTTCCAGGCCCGCGCCAGATAGCCGTCGAAGTAATCGGTCACGGCCGCCGTGATGTACAGACCTAGCGCCCACCAGCGGGCCCAGTGGTTTTCCGGCCAGAAAAGAAAGGCCACCACGACGGGCACGGCGATGCAGCGCCCATAGGTGAGCAGATTGGGAAGCGCGTAGAGATTGGCTTGACGCATCGGGTTATGCGGTCCGGAAAATAGGGTGTCGAACGATCCGCAGGGAACACCCTGATGCGCACGAGGTCAATCCGTACAAGACGAAGAGCGGGCATCTAAACGCCGCATACCCAGCGCCGCAAACAATTCAAACATGCAAAAAGCGATCCTTGACGCTCTCGTCGGCGGCGAGTTCCGCGCTGGTCCCGCTCCAGGCGACGCGCCCTTTCTCGACGACGACATGCCGGTCGGCGAATGTCACCAGGGCATCGATGTTCTTGTCGATGACGAGAATCGCCTGATGCTCGGCCTTGAGCCGCGTCAGCACGTCCCAGATCTCGCTCCGGATCAGCGGCGCGAGCCCCTCCGTCGCCTCGTCGAGCACGAGGAGCTTGGGATTGGTCATCAGCGCGCGCCCGATGGCGAGCATCTGCTGCTCGCCACCCGAGAGCTGGGAACCGAGATTGCGCCTGCGCTCGGCCAGGCGCGGGAAGAGATCGTAGACTGCGCCCAGTGTCCAGCGCGGCTTGCCGAAACGCGACGCCGCCGTGGCGATCAGATTTTCCTCCACCGTGAGCGTGGGGAAAATCTGGCGGCCCTCCGGCACCAGCCCGATGCCGCATTGCGCCACCTTGTAGGAGGGCAATCCATGGATCGGGCGGCCCTCGAAACGGATCGTGCCGCCCTGGGGCCGTACCATGCCCAGGATGGTATTGACCGTCGTGGTCTTGCCCATGC
>Ga0076929_100675_pt1 | contig 20225 bp, 13 predicted proteins | sample HotLakConUCCSL28_FD_87104 | JGI IMG/M metagenome (GOLD analysis project Ga0076929, IMG submission 87104) | Hypersaline microbial mat communities from Hot Lake, Washington, USA - Hot Lake Consortium UCC-SL28 (version 3) (version 3) | ecosystem: Environmental > Aquatic > Thermal springs > Hot...
GGGCAATCGAGGGCTACGACGAGGCGGCCGCTGAAATCATGCCTCATGCATGGAAGGCCGGCCGGCAGACGCGGCTCCTCCGTTCCCGGCTTGAGGCGATGGACGATGGGGGACTTGTGGTTATCGCCCCCCCCGCCAACCCGTTCCGCTGTCCGCCCGGACCCTACGAGCGTGCCTCGCTGATCGCGCATTTTCTGAAGACCGCAAAGCCGCGCTCCAGGATCCTGATCCTCGACGCAAAGGAGTCCTTCTCGAAGCAGGCTCTGTTCGAGCAGGCCTGGGACGCTCTCTACCCGGGCATGATCGAATGGATCCCGCCCTCGATGGGTGGCCGCGTGGCCTCGGTGGAACCAGACACGATGACTGTTGTCACCGACTTCAACCGATACGAGGCCTCTGTCGCCAACATCATCCCTCCCCAGCGGGCGGCGGCAATTGCACATGCTGCCGGCGTCGTCGACCAGACCGGCTGGTGTTCCGTCTCCGGCCTGACCTTCGAGAGCGATCTTGTGCCGGGCATCCATGTTGTCGGCGACGCCTGCTTTCCCGGGGCAATGCCGAAGTCGGCCTTTGCGGCCAATGCCCAGGCCAAGGTCGCTGCTGCCGCCATCGACGCCTTGTTGCGGGATGAAAGCCCCGTCTCGCCAAAGCTGCTGAACACATGCTACAGTCTCGCCGCGCCCGATTATGGCTTCACGGTTGCCGGCGTGTACGGCGAGTCGGAAGGCAAGCTCTTCGAGGTGGACGGCGCGGGTGGCGTGAGTTCCATCGATGCCGACACCGATATGCGCGTTGCAGAGGCTGAATTTGCCCGGTCCTGGTATGCGACGATCACGAACGAAGCCTTCGGTTAGCCTCGTGCTGGCCCTGTTCGCAGGATCAGCGGGCGCACAAGGGCTGCCCGAGCCGCTTACCGACAGGCCCGGCGACCCGGTCGAGGGGCGCACCATCGTCACGACGCGCGAACTTGGTCTCTGTATCCTTTGTCACGCTGGGCCTTTCCCCGACGTGGCCTTTGCGGGCAACCTCGGGCCGGATCTTGCCGGTGTCGGCGCCAGGCTCACGATACCCGAACTGCGCCAGAAGATCGTCGACAGTCGGGTGCTGAACCCCGCCACGATCATGCCGCCGACCGCCTGAGCGCCCATGATGTGGGAGTTGTCGTAGACCTCCACGCGGCGGGGCGTCGTCTCGAGGCCGAACGTCTCGCCGAGGGCGGTGAGGAGCTTGCCCTGGCTCTGCCTGTCGGACAGGCGGCGGCCGAGCGCCTCCTTCGCGTTGACGAGGGCGTGCTCCACGAGGTCCCGCTTCGTGCCGCGCTTCGGGACCGAGATCTCGACCCGGCGCCCCGCCCGCTCGGCGAAGGCCTGTCCCAGAAGGTCGAGCTCCGGCGGCTCGTGGGACAGGAAGAGCGCGCGGGGGACGGGCTTGTCGTCGTAGAACTGGGCGAGGAAGGTCTGGAGCACGTCGGGCGCGTCGAGCCCCTCGTCCTTCGGGAAGAAGGCGCGGTTGCCCCAGTTCTGGCCGGTGCGGAAGAAGAAGACTTGGACGCACGTCTCGCCGCCCTCCTGGTGGACGGCGAAGACGTCCGCCTCCTCGATGCCCTGCGCGTTGATGCCCTGGTGGCTGTCGACGTGGGAGAGCGAGGCGAGGCGGTCGCGGATGCGGGCTGCGCGCTCGAACTCGAGCGCCTCGGCGGCGGCCTCCATCTCCTCGCCGAGTTTTCGCCGGATGGCCTGGCTCTTTCCCGACAGGAACGCTTTCGCTTCTCCGACGAGCCCTTCGTAGTCCTGGACAGAAATCTCGCCTGTGCAGGGGCCGGAGCAGCGCTTGATCTGGAAGAGGAGGCAGGGGCGGGTGCGCGTCTCGTAGACCGAATCCGAGCACGAGCGGATGAGGAACGCCTTCTGGAGCGCGTTGATGGTGCGGTCCACTGCGCCCGCGGAGGCGAACGGGCCGAAATAGGCGCCCTTGCGTGAGTGCGCGCCACGGTGCTTCAGGATCTGCGGCGCCTCGTGGTCGCCGGTCAGGAGGATGTAGGGGAACGACTTGTCGTCCCTCAGGAGCACGTTGTAGCGCGGGCGAAACCGCTTGATGAGGTTCGCCTCGAGAAGGAGCGCCTCGGTCTCGGTGTTTGTCGTCACGAATTCCATGGCGACTGTGCGGTTCACCATGGACATGAGCCGGGAGGACAGCCCCGTCGGCCGCGAGTAGGACACGACCCGCTTCTTCAGGCTCCGCGCCTTGCCGACGTAGAGGACGTCCCCCTTCTCGTCGAGCATGCGGTAGACGCCGGGCGCGTTGGGCAGGCGCTTTACGGTCTCGGCGATGAGGTCGAACCCGGTCTTGCGCGTCTCGGCGCGGCGGAAGCGCACCTCCTCGCCGCCCGCGCCGCGGGGGGAGAAGTGTTCCGGCGCGTCCTTGATGCGGGTCGGGTCGGGGCTCTGGTCCATACCGTCAATATGCGTGTCGGGGCCGGCGATGGCAGCCCCCGCGCGGCCGCATCCCCGCGATCCTCGGCCTGCCGGCCGCGCGATCAGGGCCTGACGGATACCACCTCGGCACCGATCGCGTCCCTGAGGGCGGCGGGTGCCACGCTGAAGACCGAATCTGGCCGGCCGGCGGCGCACCAGACGACGCCGTGGGAGAGGAGCGTCGCGTCCATGTAGGTCGGCACCTTCGTCAGGTGGCCGATGGGCGCGACGCCTCCGATGGCAAATCCCGTCTCGTCCCGCACGCGCCGCGCGTCGCAGCGCTTCAGCCGCAGCCCGCCCGCGGCGAGGTGGTCGAGGTCCGCGTTGTGCGCGCCCGAGACGAGGACGAGGGCGAGCGCTCCCGTCTCGACGTTCTCGAACACGAGGGACTTCACGATCTGCGCGACGGCGCAGCCGCATGCCGCGGCGGCGTCCTCAGCGGTGCGGGTGGACTGGTCCATCCTGAGGATCGTGATGGCGAGGCCGAGGCGGGCGGCGTCGGCCTCGACGCGCTCGATGCTGGAGCGCGCGGCGGGTGGCGTCGGGTTGCTCATGACAGCCTTATCGCCGCACGGCCCGCGACCCGCAACGCCCCGGGGCTCCGGCGCGTGCGTCAGCCGGACCTGACACGCGGGCCGCGCCTTCCGGCGGGCGCCCTGTGAACCTTCTCCTGCGGTCGTGCCGTCCGCGCGACCGGCCGCCCCGCCGCCGGGCGTTTCGACGCATTTGCGTGGGAGTGCAATCCTTGCACCACAACTGAAGAGCGGTTTATCATCTTCCGGCAACTATCGGTTGACAATCCATGCATTTTTCCGTTTCATCCGGGGCGTGAACCGAAGACTGGGCCACTGCCATGACGAAGGACGAAATCGAGAAGGCCGAGAAGTTTCGCGAAGCGGCGCACCGGCGGATCCGCAACGTTGAGACGACATTGAGGCGTGTCCGCAGCCTGTCCAACCCGGCCTCCTACAGGTACACGGAGGAGGAGGTCGATCGCATCTTCGACCACCTCCAGTCTCTGCTCGATCACACACGGCAGAGCTTTCTCCAGACGCGGGGGCACGACCACTTCAGCTTCTGACGCTCACTCGTTGACGAGCGCGTCCGGCGTCTCCCAGGCGAGATGCTGGCCGCCGTCGAGGGCGATCATCTGGCCGGTCACCGATCCCGTCTCGGCGAGATAGCGGATGGTCCGTCCGAAGTCGGCGAGTGGCGGCGCGGCGCGGAGCGGAACCGTTGCGACGAGGCCGTCGAAATCCTCCTGGGACTGCCGGGCGGCCTTGAGCGTCGGCCCCGGCGAGACGGCGACGACACGGATCCGGGGCGCCAGCGCCTGAGCCATCGTGCGGGTCAGCCACCACAGGGTCGCCTTCGAGGCCGAGTAGGACAGGAAGCGCGGCGTCGGCTTCCAGACTCGCTGGTCGATGACGTTGACGACGAGGCCCGGCCCGCCGCCCTCCGCGAAGGCGCGGGTGAGGAGAACGGGCGCCTCGGCGTTGACCGCCATGTGGAGGCGGAACGTCTCGTCCGTGACGGTGTCGATGGCGTCCTCCTCGAACAGCGATGCGTTGTTGACGAGGATGCCGAGCGGGCCGATGGCGGCGGTGGCGGCAGGCACGATGCCGGCGACGGCCGCCGGGTCTGAGAGGTCCGCCGTGACGGCTGCCGTGGCGACCCCGTGGGCCACGGCGAGCTCGTCCGCGAGCGCCCGGGCCGCGTCGGCCGAGCGGTTGGCGTGGATCGCGACGTCGTAGCCGTTCGCTGCGAGGTCGGTCGCGATGGCGCGCCCGATTCGGTGGGCCGCACCCGTGACGAGGGCGCGTCTTGGGATGGCGTCGCTCATTCTGTCCGTCTTGATCTGGGCCGGGCCGCAGGGCGGGCCGCATCGCCGGGGTCGGGCCGCCCAGACAAGCAGACCGGGCGCCGCCCTGCATCCTGCCACTTGACGCAGGCCACCCGCGCGCGCTTTTCCCGGGCTCTCCCCCACAGGGCCGACCGGCCACCCGGGGGGCGAGGCATGGCGCGGCTGGCGCGGACAGGAAAGACGCGTGGATCGGGCGGATCCCGAGAGCACTGCCGGCAGGGCGCCGGCATACCGCCCGGCCGCCGTCGCGGTGGCGGCGATCCTCGTCTATGTGGCGCTTCTCCTCGCCCTTCGCCTCGTCCTCTCTCCGTTCCTCGAGATCGACGAGGCGCAGTTCGTGGGCGCCGTCGACCTGAGGCTCGTCTACGGCAACTCCCATCCTCCGCTCTACAACTGGCTCGTGCGCGGCGCGCTGGAGGCGACGGGGTGGAACTGGGCACTGTCGGTGGCGCTCGTGCGGGCGGCGCTTCTCGCGGCGACCTACCTCCTCGTGTTCGACGCGGCGCGGCGGCTCGCGGGGGTGGAGGGCGGCGTCCTCGCCGTCGCCGCGGCCGCGCTCCTGCCGCAGGTGAGCTGGATGGCGGCGCACACGCTCGCCCACTCCATCCTCGTCATGGCGGCGGCGGCGGGCGTCGTCCACGCTCTGGTGATCCTGGCGACGCGGCCCTCCGCCGCCGCCTTCCTGTGGCTCGGCATCGCCGCGGGGATCGGCGTCATGGGAAAGTTCAACGCCTTTCTTCTCCTCGCCCCGCTCGCCGTCGCTGTGGCGGCGGACCCCGCCCTGCGCCCGCTCCTGCGGGACCGGCGCGCGCTCCTCGCGCCGCTCGCGTTCGCGGCCGTCGCGGCGCCGGCCCTCGCGGGCGTCGTCATCGCTCCCGCGCAGTCCACCGGGCGGCTGGAGAAGCTCTACGTGGACGGGCCGTTCTCGGCCCTCGACGTTCCGGGGATCGGCCTCGACGGCGTCCTCTCCCTCGGCCTCGCCGTCCTCGCGTGGGGCGGCGTGGTGCTGGGGCTCGTCGCCCTCTTCGGCCGCCGCCCGCCCGCCCTCGGGGAGGCGGCCGGCACCGTGCGCCGCGTCCTCTGGCGCACGGTCGCGATCGGACTTGCCGCTTTCGCGCTCGCGGTCCTCGCGGCCGACGTCTCGCAGGTGCGCGAGCGCTATCTCACGCCGCTCCTCATGCCTCTGCCGGTCCTCGCTGCGCTCCATCTGGCGGCATGGGAGAGGAGGCGCCACATCGTTTCCGCCGGGCTGGTGGCGCTGGCGGCGGTTCCGGTCGGGATCGCCGGGATGACGGCCTTCGATTCGCACCGCTTCGCCCGGCCCTACCGGGCGATCGCAGCGGCCGTGGACGCCATGGCGCCGCCGGGGGCGCTCTCGGTCGACAGCGGCCGCCAGTCGCTCGCGGCGAACGTCTCCCTCGCGCTGTCGATGGCGGGGCGGGAGGCCGCCGTCCTGGGCGACCCTCTCGCGGAGCCTGCGGCCATTCTCGTCGAGGTGCAGCCGGGTGCCGCGCCGCCATCGATCGATGCCTCTGCGGCACCGACCGCCATGTGCCTTCTGGCGAGGCGGACCATCGCTCCGCCGCTCGAGAACCTCACAGGCCGGACGATGGCCGTGACGATCACCGTCCGTGCGCGCGGGCCGTGCCGCGAGGGCGCGGCAGGCGGCTGAGCGAACTCGCGCGCCATCCCCGGTGTCGGCGCGGCTCGTCGGCGCGGCTCGGACGTGCGTCATGCGGCTCCCGGCGCCGCTCGATGGCGGATTCGCCGGGCGCGGCGGCGATCAGCGGGTGGCGGGGCCTTCGGCGATCTCCGAGAGGCGCGCGCGGATCGCGTCCCGCGTCGCCGTCAGCCCCTTGTAGGCGAGTTCGTCCTCGGAGAGGCCAGCCAGCCGCTCGGACAGGGCGGCGGCGAGGCCCTGCCCCTCGGGGTGGCGCTCCAGCGCGGCCGCAGGATCGAGCAGCACCTTGATGGTGAAGAGGATGTCCCCGCCGGGGAGCTTGCGCAGCGTCTGGCGCTCGACGCGCAGGAGGAGCGCCTCCATCGGCCCCTGTGCGCGCGGGCCGGAGTGCTTCGAGCGCGCCATCCTGAGGCCGCCGCCGAACTGGAGCGACCAGTTGAGCCGCCACACCGGCGGGCCGGGGCGAAGCGCGTCGAAGATCCTCGCGACGCGCACGCCCATAGGGCCGGCCCAGCCGGGCACGTCCTCGTGGAGGCGGTCCATCGGCTGGCCGAACTTCTCCGCCAGCGACCAGGAGGAGGGAAAGCACAGCACCGCCGAAGCGAGGCGCCAGCCCTCGCTCCCGCGGCGCATCAGGACGAGGTCGTCCTGCACCATGAGGGCGGCGCGCACCAGCGGCGGGGCGTCGTGCGGTGCGTCTCCGGCGCGGCCGTGCCCCAGCCCGCGGTCCGCGAGATGGGCGGCGATCAGCGCCTCCGCCTCCGCCTCGGCCGCTCCGGTTCCCGGCTCGGCCATGACGACTCCCGGCTCCGCGGCGAGGATCGCGACCTTCTCGGCAAGGTCGGCCTCCCGCCTGTCGTCCACCTCGAGCCAGTCCTCCTCGGGGAGGGGGCTCATGGCGATGGAGAAGGGCGGGTGGCGGCCCGCCCAGGGCGCATGGAGCGGGCGCACCCCCTCCGACGGCCCGGCCCGCACCGCGCCCGCCATCCTCAGGCCTTCGCGTCCGCCTCGGCGAGCTCGTCGATGAGCCGCTCGATCACGGAGAGCCCCGTCTGCCAGAACGCCGGGTCGCGGGCGTCGAGGCCGAAGGGGGCGAGGAGCTCGGAATGGTGCTTCGAGCCGCCGGCGGACAGGAGGGCGAAATACTTCTCCTCGAACCCGTCTGCGCTCTTCTCGAACACGCCGTAGAGCGAGTTCACGAGGCAGTCGCCGAAGGCGTAGGCGTAGACGTAGAATGGCGCGTTGATGAAGTGGGGGATGTAGGCCCAGAACACCTCGTAGCCGGGGCCGAGCCGCAGCGACGGTCCGAGGGATTCGCGCTGCACGTCGAGCCAGATCTCGCCGAGCCGCTCGGCGGTGAGCTCGCCCTCCCGCCGCTCGAGGTGGACGCGCCGCTCGAACGTGTAGAACGCGATCTGGCGCACGACGGTGTTCAGCATGTCCTCCACCTTGCCCGCCAGCATCACGCGGCGTGTGCGCGCGTCGGGCGCCGCGTCGAGGAGGCTGCGGAAGGTCAGCATCTCGCCGAACACGGACGCCGTCTCGGCGAGCGTGAGCGGCGTCCGCGCCAAAAGGGCACCCTGCGGCGCGGCGAGGATCTGGTGGACGCCGTGGCCGAGCTCGTGGGCGAGCGTCATGACGTCCCGCGAGCGGCCCTGGTAGTTGAGGAGGACGTAAGGGTGCGAGGACGGCACGGTGGGGTGCGAGAAGGCGCCCGGTGCCTTGCCCGGCCGCACGGGCGCGTCGATCCAGGCGTTGTCGAAGAAGCGCTTCGCGAGGTCGGCGAGACGCGGCGAGAAGCCCGCGAAGGAGGACAGCACAGTCTCGCGCGCGTCGGACCACGTGATGGTGCGGTCGTCGTCGTCGGGCAGCGGCGCGTTGCGGTCCCAGGTGTCGAGCCTGTCCTTGCCGAACCACTTCGCCTTCATGGCGTAGTAGCGGTGGGAGAGGCGCGGATAGGCCTCCGTCACGGAGGTCACGAGGGCATCGACCACCTCGGGCTCGACGCGGTTCGACAGGTGGCGCGCCGACGCGACGTCGGGGAAGCCGCGCCAGCGGTCGGAGATCTCCTTGTCCTTGGCGAGCGTGTTGGTGACGAGGGCGAAGACGCGCTCGGACCCCTTCAGCGCCCTGGCGATCCCGTCGGACGCGCTCTTGCGGACGGTCTCCTCGGGGTCGAGGAGCCTGTTCAGCGCCTCCTCCAGGGTCACGGGCGTGCTGCCGGGCCCCATGTCGACGCGCAGCGCGGCGATGGTGTCGTCGAAGAGGCGCGTCCAGGCGCCGCGGGCCGGGATCGACTTGTCGAGGAAGAGCCGCTCGAGCTCGTCGGAGAGCTGGTGCGGGCGCTCCTTGCGCAGGTCGTCGATCCACGGGCGGTAGCGGCCTGCGGCGGGGTCGGCGAGGGCGGCCTCCATGACCGCGTCGTCGACGCGGTTCAGCTCCAGCGTGAAGAACAGGAGCGTCGAGGAGACGGCGTTCAGCCGGTCCGAGATGTCCCCGTACGTCTTGGCGTACTTCGGGTTCGTCGTGTCCGTGGCGTAGAGGAGGTGGGAATAGGACCCGATGCGGCCGATGCGGTCCTGCAGCGCCTCGAAGGCTGCGATCGCCTCCGCGAGGGCGGCGCCGCCGTCGGGTGCGGCGAGGCGCTCGGCGAGGGTTCCCTTCCACGCGGCCTCGAAGGCGCGGGCATCCTCGGCGAGGCGGGCCATGTCCGCGGCGAGCTCCGGCGCGTCGGGGCCGGCGTAGAGGTCGGAGAGGTCCCACTCCGGAAGCCGCCCGAGGCGGGTCGCGGCGTGCACCTTCTCGGCTGTGTCGTGTGGCAGAATTGCGCTGGTGTCGGGGAAACTCATCGCGGACCCTTCAACGGGGCGTGAGGCGCGCACGCGCCGGTCGCCGGAACTGGTATCTCAGCGTTCCATACTTGGACATCGTGGACCGAAGATACAGGCCGGAGAGCCGCATGGGATCGAGAGTTGTGCCGGCAGTTCTGGCGACGGCGCTGGTGACGGTGCTGGTGACGGTGCCCGTGGCGGCCTCCGCTGCGGACGTGCCGGTCCCGCGGCTGTCGCCGATGAGCGGGGTCGTGGAGGCAAGTCTCGTTTCCGCGGCTCCGATCTCGATGGGGCCGAGGCTGTCGCTCGCGGCGGCCATCGAGCGCGAGCTGACCGTGGACGTGAGCCTTTCGGTCGCGACCCTCTACGCCGAACGGGACTTCGAGCCGGTGTGGACCGAGAGCCGCGCGGCGGCGCTGCGGGCACGTCTCGCCGAGGCGGCGGGGGACGGTCTCGACCCGGCCGACTACTTCGTCCCGGCGGCGGGGGACGACGTGTTCTCCCGCGCCCTTGAGGACGTCTCCCTCACCGAGGCGGCGCTGCGCTACGCGCGGCACGCCCACTCGGGCCGGATCGCGCCGCGCAGCATCTCCCGCATCGTCGACCAGGATCCGCCGCGGCTCGACGAGGGGCGCTTCCTCAACCGCCTCGCCATCGCCGGCGACGTGGCGGGCACGCTCGAGAGCGTCCACCCGGTCCACCCGCAGTACCACGCCCTGAGGCGCGCGCTGCGCGAGGCGCTGGCGCGGCAGGGTGTGAAGCCCGTCGTCGTGGGCGCCGGGCCGTTCCTGAAGGTCGGCTCGGAGGGGCCGCGGGTCGCCGCCCTCAGGAGCCGCATCGACGCGACTGTGATGCGGGGCAGGAACCCCGAGATCTTCGACGAGGCGCTGGCGGAGGCCGTTCGCGCCTTCCAGAGGGCGAACGGGCTCGTCGCGGACGGCATCGTCGGGCCGCGCACGCTCGCGGTCCTCGACGCCGCGGCCGAGGCGAACGACGTGGAGGCGATCGCCTCCAACCTCGAGCGCTGGCGCTGGATGCCGCGCCACCTCGGCCGCAACCACGTGTTCGTCAACATCCCCGCCTACCGCGTCGAGGTGCGCTCCTCGGGCGAGACGACCTTCTCCGGCCGCGTCGTCGTCGGCCGGCCGGCCAACCCGACGCCGGTGTTCTCCGACGAGATCGAGCACGTCGTGGTCAACCCCTACTGGAACGTGCCGTATTCCATCGCCTCCACGCAGATGCTGGGGGCGCTCCGGTCGAATCCGGCGGGCTACGCGGCGCGGCGCAACCTCGAGGTGGTGTCCGGCGGCCGCGTGGTGGCTGCCTCCTCGGTCGCCTGGAGCGCCGAGACGCTCCGCCGCGTCAGGGTCCGCCAGCGGCCGGGGCGCGGCAACGCCCTCGGCGCGGTCAAGTTCCTGTTTCCCAACGAGTGGGCCGTCTACCTGCACGACACGCCCGAGCGGCACCTCTTCCGCCGCGACCGGCGCGCCTACAGCCACGGCTGCGTGCGCGTCGAGAGCCCGTTCGACTTCGCCGAGGCGCTGCTTGCGCACGACGGCAGGATCAGCGGCCGCGGGGCGCGACGCATGGTGGGCGGCGGCGAGAAGTGGATGAACACGAGCCGGCACATTCCGGTCCATCTCGCCTACTTCACGCGGGAGGTGGACGCCGAGGGCCGCCTCGTCCGGCTCGAGGACATCTACGGCTTCGACCGGCGAACGCGGCGGGCGCTGGGGCTGTCGAGCTGAGGTTCTCGTGGTGTGTCTTTCGCGCAGCGGTCTGGCACGCAATGTGACGGGGTTCCCCGACCTCTTCCGATCGGTTAAGCCTCACGAAAGGTCCCGGAGTTAGCGTAGGTGTCGCGTCATGATCCGACGTGCCCTGGCCATGTGTCCGACAGGGGGCGGCTTGTCAGCATCCTCGAGAGTATCGGGCCGCGCCCCTGAGTGTCGCGGGCCGTCGTGGCAACGGTCGGGCGGCCTCGGCGTCCTCTCGCTCGCTGTGGCGCTCGTCCTCGTCTGCCTGTCGGCCGTGCCGGTCTTCGCCGAGTCCCGCACGCTCGACCTCTACTTCACCCACACGCGCGAGCGGCTGAAGGTCGTCTACAAGCGCAACGGCAGCTACGTCCCGTCCGCGCTGCGCAAGATCAACCACTTCCTGAGGGACTGGCGGCGCAACGAATCCACCCGCATGGATCCCGAGCTCCTCGACCTCCTGTGGGACGTCCAGCAGGAATTCGGCGGCCGCACGATCCACGTCGTCTCGGCCTATCGCTCGCCGGCCACCAACCGCATGCTGCGCTCGCGCTCGCGCGGAGTCGCCCGGAAGAGCCAGCACATGGTCGGCCGCGCGGTCGACTTCTTCATCGAGGGCGTCAACTCTGCCGAGGTGAGACGCGCCGGCGTGCGCCGGCAGGTCGGCGGCGTCGGCTTCTACCCGCGCAGCGGCAGCCCGTTCGTGCACTTCGACACGGGGAGCGTGCGGGCCTGGCCGCGCCTGTCCCGCTCGGAGCTCACCCGCCTCTTCCCGGACGGCACGACGCTGCACATCCCGAGCGACGGCAGGCCGCTCGCCAATTACGCGCGCGCCAAGTCGCTCGAGTCGAAGGGGCAGCTCGCGAAGCTGAGCGGCGGGCGCGGCCGCTCGCTGTTCGCGTTCGGCGGACTCGGTCGGGCCGGCACCAGCGCCGCGGCCATCAACGACAGGCCCGGGGATCTCGTGCGCCCCGGCAGCAGCGGCGTCGTCGCGCGGGAGCGCAGCCCCGATCCCGCGCGCGACGACCGCCCCGCGCGCGACGACAGCCCCGTGCGCGTGCAGACGGCTTCGCTCGGTCGCACCGCGACCGAGACGGGCGACGAGGAGAACACCCGCGGCTTCATCCAGCTGCCCAGCGTGTCGCTCGGGGGGCTGATCGATCGCTTCCGCGGCGACGATGAGGAGGCCGAGGACGAGGCGGAGGCCTCCGAGCCGGCGGTGCGTCCCGTCGCGACGCCGCAGAGGCCGCTGACGGCCGTCGCCGCCGAGACGGCGGAGGATGGTGCGCAGCGGGTGGCGTCCGGCCCCGTGCCGGTGCCGCGGATGGCGCCGCGCAGATCCGCCGAGCCGGGCGACGACGCCGCTCAGCTCGCCGAGGAGACGGTCGCCGACGAGACGGGCTCCGAGGAGACGGCCGTCGACTACGCGGCACGCCCCGCCGCCCGCCCGGGCGAGACAGGGACACCACGGGAGACCACGCTCGCCTACGCCAATCCCGTCGGCGCGCTCGACGATGCGGGCTCCCCCCTCGGCGCGACGGCCGCGCTGATCCCCGGCGACGCGGCGAGCCAGCCGATCCCCGCAGCGCCCCGCCGACCCGCGCCGCGTCTTGCGGCTCTGGTGGCGACCCGCTCGGCGGCGGACGAGATGCTCACCCCGGTGCGCGGCGCCAGCCCCGCCCTCATCGCCGACGTGAGCGGCGTCGACGAGGGCGCCTTCGCGGAGCTCACGGCACCGGACCGTTTCCGCGCTGCCGAAGGCGGCCTCCTCACGGCCCAGGGCTTCCTCGGGACGCCGAGCGACCTCGCCCGCGGCCGCTCCGGCTGGCTCGACACGAAGCGCTTCACGGGCATGCGCATCACCGTCTACGCCCGCCCCCGCCCGTAGCGGCCGAGGGGTCGGCGGGAGCGTTCCCGATCCGGAGACGATGCGTTGCTTCCGGAGGCGTGCACGCGACGGCCGCTCCGACGATGCGCCCGCTGCCGCCCCCGCCCGCCGGACGCTCCGCCGCGATCTCCTTCCGACCCGGGGGATGCCCTGGGAGCCCGGGCGCACAGGCCGCCATGACCGCGCGATCCGGGGCGTGCGCCGAGAGGCGGCGCAGCTCTCGCCGAGGCCCGTGGCAGGCGGTGAGAATGCCGAGAACCGTGCGGCTGAATGGGGAACTGTCCGACCCTCCTGTTCCGCGGGCTGCACGGCGCCTCGCGATCCGTTCCGGCGCCCGCCGCGAGGACACTGTCGCGGGGCAGGACGGCGCCCGACCTCGGGCATGGTGCACCTGAGCGGACACGGCTCGAACCGGCACACGACGCGCTCAGGCAGCCCGAAGGGCGGCAGCGCATCGATGATGGTGCCGGCGGAGGGACTCGAACCCCCGACCTTCCGCTTACAAGGCGGCTGCTCTACCAGCTGAGCTACGCCGGCACGGGCGCGAGCGGTACGGTCCGGCGGACGATGCAGGACTGCAACACCGGCGGGCCATGGCGCGCGATCGGCCGCCGTTATCGGCCGCGCGCCCCCGGCCGTCAACGCCGGGACGTTGCCACGGACGCGCAAATGCGGAATGGTTCGCCTGCGCCCACCTCACGGAGCAGCCATGCGCCCGTCCACAGCCTTCGGCCGCGCAGCGGTCCTCCTCGCGCTCCTCGGCATCGTGCTCGCCGGGCTGGCGACGCCTCCCGCCGCCTCCGCCGCGGACCTCGACCACCACTACCACGGCACGTCCTCCGGCGCGCACCACTTCCCGCCCTATTTCGGCCTCCATGAGCCCTGGACGCGGTCGGAGGAGCGCCCGCCCCGCCCGGGCATCTGGTTCTACACGAGGAAGCCGCCGAGGAGCGTGAACTTCCTCGTCCCCATGAAGGACTACCACGAGTACGTCCGGCCGGAGCCGTGGACGCCTGCCTGGTTCGACTACTGCGCCCGGCGCTGGCCGAGCTTCAACCCGAAGACCGGCACCATCGTCACGCCCGACGGCGTGCGCATGTGCATGTGAGGCGCCTCACGGCCGCAGCAGGCTGCGCGTCGCCTCGTAGAGGGTGATCGCCGCGGCGTTCGAGACGTTGAGGGAGGCGAGGGCGCCCGGCGCCTCGATGGCCGCGGTCACGTCGCACGACCCAGCCACCCCGGGCCTCACCCCCTTGCCCTCCGCGCCGAGGACGAACGCCCAGCGCGGCGCCGGCCCGAGCGCCGAGAGGGGCGTTTCCGCCGCGCTGTCGAGGGCCGCCGCGCGAAAGCCGAACTCCCGCAGCGCCTCCACAGCGCGCGCGAGGTTGGTGACGACCGCGATGTCGAGAAGGTCGAGCGCGCCCGATGCGCTCTTGGCGAGGACCCCCGTTTCCGACGCGCTGTGGCGGCTCGTGACGACGACCGCGTCCGCCCGGAACGCCGCGGCCGAGCGCAGGATCGCGCCGACGTTGTGGGGATCGGTGATCTGGTCGAGGCAAAGGACGAGGCGCGCGTTCGAAAGCGCATCGACGGTGAGCCCCGGCAGAGGGTCCACCGAGAGCGCCGCGCCCTGGTGCACTGCATCGCCGAGCAGGCGGTTGAGGGTGCGCACGTCCACCTTCTCGGGCGCCGGCGCGCCGGGCGGGAGCGGTTCGAGGCGGCGGGCGGCGTTGGAGGTGGCGAGGAAGCGGTGGACGCGCCGTCGCGGGTTCGCGAGTGCGGCGCGGACGGCATGGAGGCCATAGAGCCAGTAGGGCTCCTCGTCGGAATGGGGGGTGCGCATCATCGTTGACTCTGTTCGGCGGCCGGGCTACCACGCCCGCCTGTCGGGCGGGAGGGGTGCCCGAGTGGCTAAAGGGGGCGGACTGTAAATCCGCTGGCTATGCCTACGTTGGTTCGAATCCAACCCCCTCCACCATGCCTGCAAACCACATTCGACCACCGTCATCGATGTCCGCGCGAGCCGCTCCGGATCGCTGGGCTCCCGATGCGTGCGGCCCCGGGGATCTGCCGCCGTTCGGCCATCCGGCCGCCGCAGGTCCGGTGCCCGACCGTCACGGCAGTCCGGCGAGCGGGCGGACGCGGCCGATCCGGCCCGTGACAAGCCGCAACCTCGCGGCAGCTCTTCGCGTCCCGGCGGCGAGCCTTGCTGACGCGGGTGCCGTTCCCTCCGGCGTGGACCCGGCCGGCAGGACGCGTCTGCCGACCTTCGCGTCGCTTCTGCTTTCGCAAAACGGCGATCCCGCGCCAGCCCCGCGCAAGCCCTCCCGCCTAACGTCGCACCGTCGCGCCGCCCGCGTCGCCTGCCGGACACGGCGGATGTCGCGGCCCGGCCGTCCAGCGGCAGCTCACGCAGGAAGGGTGGCGCATGCAAAGGTCGAGACGGCTCGCACGCACGAAGCAGCAGCCGCGCCCCGCGGGCGGCCGGCGCGCTGCCGTCGTCGAGGCGCTCGGTCGGGCGCTCCGCCACCATCGTGAAGGCCGGCTCGACGCCGCCGAGAAGGACTACCGCAAGGTCCTCTCCGTCGACGGGGACGAGGTGATCGCACTCCGCTCCCTCGGCAAGCTCATGCTCGTCACCGGCCGCCCGGAGGAGGCGGCGGACCTCTTCGCCCGCTCCGCCCGCCTCCTCCCCGACGAGGTGGACGCCCTCGTCGAGCACGGCGTCGCCCTCAAGGATTGCGGCCGCCTGGCGGAGGCGCTCGCCGTCTTCCGCCGCGCCCTCGCGCGCGACGGGGAGAGCGTCGGAGGCCTCACCGGGCTCGGGGCCACGCTGGGCGCCCTCGGCGAGACGGAGGAGGCGGTCCGGGTGCTCGCTCGCGCAGTCACCGCAGGACCGCGGAACGGGCCGGCCAACGCGCAGTACGTGAAGGCGCTCGTCGCCGCCTCCCGTCTGGTGGAGGCGGACGAGGCGAGCGAGCGCGCCGTGGCAGAGGTGCCGCAGAGCCCGGAGGTCCATCTTCTGCGCGGCCTCGTCCTCGCGAAGCGCGGCCTCGTGGAGGAGGCGCTCGGCGCCTACCGCGCCGCCGCCGTGCGTGCCCCCGGGGACGCCCGCTTCCGCGCCTACGTCGGCGCCGCCCTCGCGGGCCTCGGCCGCGAGGAGGAGGCCGTCGCCGAGCTTCGCGCAACCCTCGCCATCGACAACGGCAACGCCTTCGCCAACATGCGCCTCGGCGGCATCCTCGCGAGCCGCCAGCGCCATGCCGAGGCGCTCCCGCTCCTGAAGCGTGCCGTCGCGGCGGACCCGCAGTCCCTCCTCGCCCTCCACGAGCTGTGCGAGGCGAAGCGCGCGGCCTGCGACTGGGACGGCCTCGCCCCGCTCGAGGAGCGCCTCAAGCACCTTGCGACGGTGGAGGGAAGGCCCGTCCCGCCCTTCCATGCCTTCTCCCTCGGCGCGAGCCCGGCGGAGCAGCTTGCCTGCGCCGAGGCATGGGCGCGCGACCTCGCCTTCGACCCGCGGGACGTCTTGCCGCCGGCGCCGCAGCGCGCTGCCGGAGGGCGCATCCGGATCGGCTATCTCTCGCGCGACTTCCGCGCTCACGCCACCGCCTACCTCGCCGCCGAGCTGTTCGAGCGCCACGACCGTTCCCGCTTCGAGACGTTCGCCTACGCCTACGGCCCGGACGACGGCTCCGACATGCGCCGCCGCCTCGTCGCGGCGTTCGACAGTTTCGTCGACATCGACTCCCTCACGGACGTCGAGGCCGCCCGGCGAATCCGCGCCGACGGGATCGACATCCTCGTCGACCTCAAGGGCTACACGCTCGACGCGCGGACCGAGATCCTCGCCCTGCGCCCCGCCCCGGTCCAGGTGAATTTCCTCGGCTATCCCGGCACGATGGGCGCCACCTTCGTGGACTACGTCATCGCCGACAGGGTGATCGTCCCGCCGCAGCACGATCCCCATTTCGCCGAGTCCGTGGTGCGCCTGCCCCACGCCTACCAGCCCAACGACACGCGGCGCGTCATCGCCGCCGAGAGACCGTCCCGCGCGGACTGCGGCCTGCCCCGGGACGCCTTCGTCTTCGCCTCGTTCAACCACGTCTACAAGATCACGCCGACGGTCTTCGCCATCTGGATGCGGCTCCTCTCGAAGGTCCCGGACTCCGTCCTGTGGCTTCTCGAGAGCAATCCCCTCGCGCGGGAGAACCTTCGCGCCGCGGCCGGCAGCGCGGGAATCGCTCCCGAACGGCTCGTCTTCGCGCCGAAGTGGCAGCTCGCGCCGCACCTTGCCCGACTGGCGAACGCCGACCTCTTCCTCGACACGCTCCCTGTCAACGCCCACACCACGGCGAGCGACTGCCTGTGGGCAGGCCTTCCGGTCCTCACGTGCCTCGGCGACAGCATGGTCTCCCGCGTCGCCGCGAGCCTTCTCGAGGCGGCGCAGCTGCCGGAGCTCGTGACGCGCTCGCTCGCGCAGTACGAGGCGCTCGCCCTCGATCTCGCCAACGACCGCGGCCGCCTCGCCGCGCTGAGGGAGCGGCTCGCGCGCACGGCGAGGACCTCCCCCCTCTTCGACATCGCCCGCTACACGACGAACCTCGAGAAGGCGTTCCTGACCATGCACGAGATCAGCGCGCGCGGCGAGCCACCGCGCGCCATCGAGGTGGAGGACGCAGGGCCTGCCGCCCCGGAAGGTACGCCCGCCCCGGAACCTTCGCCCGTCCTGGAGACGGCTGCCGCCGAGCCCGCCGCCGCGCTCCTCACCGTCCCGCGCAACCTCAATCTCGGCTCCGGAAAGGACTTCCGCGAGGACTGGCTGAACCTCGACGTGGACGAGACCTGGGCGCCGGACATCGTCGCCGATCTCTCCAGCGTCGACCTGTCCGCCGGCCCCCTGACCCTTCCGAGCCACCGCTTCGGCACCGTGACGCTCGCGCCCGGCTGCCTCGACAGGATCATCGCCAACGACGTTCTCGAGCACGTTCCGGACCTCGTGACGCTGATGACGAACTGCCTCGCCCTCCTCGTGGAAGGTGGCACCTTCGAGATCAGCGTCCCCTTCGACCTCTCCCACGGCGCGTGGCAGGACCCCACCCACGTGCGCGCCTTCAACGAGCGGAGCTGGCTCTACTATACGGACTGGTTCTGGTATCTCGGCTGGTCGCAGGCGCGCTTTCGCCTGGTCTCGCTCTCCCTCCGCCCGAGCGCCCTCGGCCGGGAGCTCGCCGCCCGCGGCATGGGCGAGGCCGAGCTCGCCCGCACGCCGCGGGCCATCGACTCGATGTCCGTCACCCTCGAGAAGATCCCCCTCGACGCGGCGGACAGGCAGGCCCATGCGCACTGGCGGATGCGCAGGGATGCCGCCGCCAACCGGCGTGCGGCCCTGCGCGCGGCACCACCTTCGCCCGCCTTCTCCGGCGGATGGGACGCTCACGCCCACACCCACGCCGTCCTCGTCGTCTCGCCGGAAGGCTATGTCCACCACCGCGGCTTCGACGAGCTGGCCGCCGCCCTGTCGGAAGCCTTCGCGGAGCTCGGCGGCAGCGCGCCACTGGTGGGCCGGCCGCAGGATCTTGGCGGCCGCCTCCCCATCGTCCTCGGCGCCCATCTTCTCGCCCCGGGGACGGAGCTCCCGGCCGGCAGCATCGTCCTCAATCTCGAGCAGGCGGGCGCCGGCAACCCCAACTTCACCGACTCCTATCGCGCCCTCCTGAAGCGCCACGCCGTCCTCGACTACAGCGCCCGCAACGCGCGCGCCCTCCGGCGGGACGGCGTGGAGACCGTGCGCATCCTGCCCATCGGCTATGCCCCCACACTCGCCCGGGTTACCCACAGGGCGCAGAAGGACATCGACATCCTCTTCTACGGCTCCCTCAACGAGCGCCGGCAGAAGGTCCTCGCAGATCTCGAGCGGGCGGGCGTCTCCGTCGTCCACCGCTTCGGCGTCTACGGACGGGAGCGCGACGCCCTGATCGGCCGCGCCAGGATCGTCCTCAACCTCCACTACTACGAAATGGCGATCTTCGAGGTGGTGCGGGTCTCCTACCTCCTCGCCAACGGCGCCGCGGTCGTCACGGAAGGGGAGGAGGACGACGAGGACATCGCCCCCTTCCGGGAGGGTCTCGCCCTCGCCCCCTACGACGGTCTCGTGGAGACCTGCCGCGCCCTCCTCGCGGACGAACGCCGCCGCGCGAGCCTCGCCCGGTCCGGCCTCTCCCTGATGCTCCGCCGCCGCCAGTCCGACCTTCTCCGGCAGCTGATGGCGTCCTGACCCGCAGCAGCGCCCCAAGCCGAGACACGGGAACACCATGACCGCACCCGACCAGCTCGACACCGAACTCGGCCGCCAGCTCGCCGACGCGCGCCGCCTCTATCTCGATCTGATGGTCCGCACCGTGGCCAACACGATCTACATGGATCCCGACGCCTCGCCCTGGGGCAACGGCCGGTTCGACGCCAGGCTGCGCGTGTCGGGACGGGACTGGCCGCGCGTCGCCCACACCATGATCGGCGTCGAGCGGCTGCAGAGCCTGAGGGCCCTATGCGAGGCGGCGCTCGTCCACAACGTCCCCGGCGACTTCATCGAGACCGGCGTCTGGCGCGGCGGCGCCTGCATCCTCATGCGCGCGGTCCTCGCCGCCTGGGGCGACAGACACCGCGCCGTCTGGTGCGCCGACAGCTTCGAGGGGCTGCCCCGGCCCGACCCCGTCCGCTATCCCGCCGACGCCGGCGACCGCCACCACGAGTTCGCTGAACTCGCCGTCTCGGTGGAGACCGTGCGCGCCCACTTCGCCGTCTACGGCCTCCTCGACGAGCGGGTGCGCTTCGTGAAGGGCTTCTTCGCCGACACGCTCCCCACCCTCGACGCCGGCCCCTTCGCCGTCGTCCGCCTCGACGGTGACATGTACGGCTCGACGATGGACGCCATCACCGCCCTCTACGACAGGCTGAGCCCCGGCGGCTTCCTAGTGGTGGACGACTATGGCGCCGTCCCCGGCTGCCGCGCCGCCATCGAGGACTTCCGCCGCGAGCGCGGCATCACCGCGCCGATGCACACCATCGACTGGACGGGTGTGTGGTGGCAGAGGCCGCTCTGACGCGCCGCCGCCATCCTCCCCGCCGGACCAGCCAGCAGACCCGAACACGGAGACCCGCGACGATGACGATGACCGCCATCCTGTTCGCCGGCGACGACGAGGACGTCGTCGAGTCCAGCGTGCGCCACAACCTCCACCACGTCGACGCGGTCTTCGTCGTCGGCATCGACAGCCGCGACCGGACGGGCGAGATCGTCGGAAAGATCGCTGCCGAGGGCCTCCCCGTCGCGTGGACCGCCGCGCCGGGCGAATCGACCCGCCGCTCGTTCGCCGCCGCGGCTCTGCGCCACCTCGCTGGCCAGGAGGCCGTCCGCCACATCGTCATCCTCGGCGCCGACACCTTCATCGAGGGCCCGCCGACGGCCCTGCGCGACGCCGTCCTGTGTGCGCCCGATGCGGTCCACCTCCTTCCCCGCCGCCTGAGGGTCCCCACCGAGGGGGACGACTGGAGCGAGGCGGATCCCTACCTGCGCCTCACCCACACCCGCATGATGGAGTTCGACCAGCGCTTCGTCGCCGTCATCCCCCGTGTGCGGTTCGCCGAGGCGCCGATCCACCCGGGCGGCCTCTTCGGCGAGGCCGACCTTCCGGACGCCGCCGTCGTGGAGGACCTCGAGGCACTGCAGCTTCCCA
>Ga0076929_100676_pt1 | contig 20161 bp, 14 predicted proteins | sample HotLakConUCCSL28_FD_87104 | JGI IMG/M metagenome (GOLD analysis project Ga0076929, IMG submission 87104) | Hypersaline microbial mat communities from Hot Lake, Washington, USA - Hot Lake Consortium UCC-SL28 (version 3) (version 3) | ecosystem: Environmental > Aquatic > Thermal springs > Hot...
GAGCCGATCCATCTGCTTATGCTGAAAAGCTAATCGCTCTCCGTCCCTATTATGAACAAAACTTGGTGAAAGTCCCAGGTCATCCCATTGTAGAAGTTGTAGAAGGTGTTGCGGCATTGGATGAAGCGATCTCAGTCCTCCAATCTACCAGGCCACTTTTCCCCTTGTTAGCTTCCAACGGTATGGCTCAAGGCGCGAACGATCATGCGGCAGATCTTGGAGATAAAGGATTAACTGGTCACTATGGTTCTGATGGCAGCGACCCTTTTACCCGAATTAATCGCTATGGTAGTTGGGATCTCGCCGTAGGCGATATAGCCGGAGAAAATATTAGCTATGGCCATGCGCCCCTTGCCGAATGGCACATCATTCAGCTCCTAGTTGATGACAATGTCCCTAATCGAGGACACCGCCAGACGCTGCTTAATTCCAAGTATCAAAGAATCGGCTCCGATTGCGAAGCCCATCGCGAATTTCGTATCGTCTGCGTGATGACCTACGCTAGCGACTATCGCGAAGGCCATTTGTGATCTAGATATAAAACCTACGGCGAAGCAAATCTTAAAAATAGCGCAAACCGCTTTTCAGGGTAGTGGCTTTTACCTCATATAGGTAGCGCTATAGAACCCATTTGAGATCTGCCTCTGTAGCCGATTTAACTTCGGTTGATAGAAATAGTTTCGCTGAACAGGCTTTGCTACTGAGCCAACGAGTGACGGCTTTATGCAAAAGAAATCATCATAGGAAAAGATGTCAAATCAAATGGGTTTTATAAGACCATTCCCGTTCTTGTGTCATTAATAGACCTTTGGGAAATATTTGCCAAAATAGCTGAAACGCCTATATATCATTCAGCGACTCTGCGGCGAAAGCGTTAACATTGGGGGCTCTGGGTAGGCTGCTATTGATGTCACGCTAGCGCGTGAGACTAATACTGTGCAACATCCCAGAAACAGCTATTGAGCCAAGATTATTTACTAGTCTTTGGCTGGTTTGCAGAATTACCTGCGGATTCTATATCTTTTTGTAATTTTCTTCTTTTTCTTATCTCTTCTTCTTCGTAGCTATGGCTTATATTGTCAAACGTCATATCTGCCATCGCCTGTCTATCATCCTTCACGCTACCAATCAAATCTTGACTTCTCTCCTTCAGTTCGAGAATTATGCCGAGGGTTTCAAACAACTTTTCTGCAGGCGTTTCAGCGTCCTTTAAAACGATGCCTGCTAGTACTAAAACACTCAAGGAAACTACGCTCGTAATCTTTGTGGCACCGTCTTTGACACTATCGAAAAATCCCTTAGCACTGCCAATTAAATCGTCAGCGGCTTGCTGCATAGCACTAGCCTGAGAATCTAGTTTTTTTTTGAGTCCATTACTCCATCGAGTTTATCTAGGAGCACTTCTATTCTCGACTCGACCCCAGCTAGCTCCGATTTTTCCTGCTGAACGTCGCCTTGCGCAGAGCTTAACTCAGAAGCAGAAAAATTAATTTCGGCTCTTGACAGGTCATCTATAGCAGTATCTCGCTGAGATATTTCCTTACTTACCTGATCTTTTTTGCCTTGTAGCTCCGAACCAATGCTCTCTAGCTCTTCTTTAACGTTATCAATTTCAGCTTTCTTTTTACTTATAGCTTCATCAATAGCTTCGTTAACTTTCGCTAATGCTTCACCACCTAAGTTGCTCAGACTGACCGTAAGCTTTTCTCGCTCGCTTTCCAACCCCGTAATATCCTTCTCAATATCTTCTATTTTTTCACAGTGCTTATCTATCTTCTCTTCCACATCATCAATATCGCTCATCAATGAGTCAATTGAGTCATTCTGGCTGCCGCAGTCCATTTTTAGAGTCCTTACATAACTTGTGTTGATAGGAAAAAGTTTGATTGGCGGGCTATTTATATCTCAAGGCTTTTCCTTTCCTGGTCAATCTGTTCTTGAATCCCCTGCCTAATCTCTGTGTCGTTGTCATCTGTATTTTTTAAGATGTCTATGAGGCTGGCTATGCGTTTTTTAACGCTGGCAATTTCTTCTAAACTTCTCAAAGTGCGAGTAGGCGAACCTCTGAATGTGACATCAAACAAAGTACTTACTTGTGATCGCATAGACTCAGCGACTTCGCTATCAGGCATAGGGCTTTTGAGTACTTCTGACACTTCTAAGTTGGTTTCTTTGAAGTTAGTAGTATCGACTCTTTGCGCTCTATCCCATCCCGGCACGTAGTAGAATCCTTGCCCTGCCGAGAAAATACCAGAAACTTTTGTTTCTCCTTCAGACAGGCACATCGCACGACCTAAGTACTCTCGGTCGTCTGGAGATGGCAAACGATGCATCAGCTTCAAGTTAGTGGCATCAACAATTGACCGTGACAGAGCAGCTGGTGATTGATCCACAACAATCACGCCCTCCCCGGCTGATCGCATCTCTCTCATGATTTGAGCGAATTTATCGATCACTTTTACCTGTGAACTAGATCCCCCCGACGAATCCTCGTTTTGTCCTAGTATATTGTGTGCTTCTTCTACTAAAATAACATGACGCAAGTTCAAATCTGTAGCTCTTTCTTCCGTGTCTTCACCTGCTAAAAATTTTCCAACCCTTTCGGTTCGAACATATTCAAATATGAAAGTCAAGATGAAGAGTGAAAACAGTGCTTGTTCCTCTTCGTTCAAGCCGCCTAGCTCAAAGACAATTGGCTTAGTCATAAGCGTTTTGAGTGGTAGCTGAGTCAATGTACGGAACATTTTTGCCACGCCGCTGTTAGAGGTCAGTCGATACAACCTTGTATCTAGAGCGCCTTTTACTCTGTCTCCAATCTGCCTATCCTTTCCATAGTTTTTTTGTGCAAATTCTAGAGCCAGGGTACGTAGTTCTTCCATGCTCGGAAACGCCAATGCTCGCTCAGTTGCCTGCGATTGCCCGCGACTGTAAGCAATATCCCAGCCTTTGTCTTCGTAGGCTTTATCTATAGCCTTCATAATGAATGAGGGCAGCGGATCTTCTACTGGTAACGCACCTATAAAGCAGTCGAACACTCTAGATATATGTTCTTGCACTGGGATATCCTCTATTACCTCAAAAGGGTTCATCCGAAAAGGCGCGATGAGTTCTTGCCCAGGCGTAAATATTAGCAGGTCATCCTTAAAAGACTTCAACTTCTTTAAGTATCTATATTCTGGTGTGATTTTGGGGTCAAACACAATGAAAGGAATTTTGTGCTTCTCCCAAAGCTGATACAAAATATTGAAGGTTGTAGTAGTTTTTCCGCTACCGGAGCCGCCTACAATAAGCATGTGCGTCTTTAACTGCTCAATGTCAAACTCACAAACTTCATCAGTAGGTTGGTTCCGATAGAACGTTCCTAGATCAATAGTCTTGCTTTCTTTGACATACTCATTGCCTGCAGGTTGGCTTTTCGCAGTGGAGAATCTGGATGTGCCCGTGTCGTAGGCAATGCCTGAACAAGGTTGGTTAAGTGGAATCGGGAATCTAAAGAAGGCCGATGCTTCATCTAGTGTTAATAGCCTATGAAGCCTTTTGAGCGTTTGGGGTGCAGAAAAACCGGCAATGTTGTGCAGCGAGGCATCTAGATCCCAAATCCCCCTAAAGCAGGCTTTTTCATTGATATTGTGACTGAGCATCGTTGATTTAGCATAGTCTCTATCATTTACTTCTACAATCCTGGGAATCATTCCGCCTGCTGTTCCACAGGCCGCTAGTATATTAGCAACGTTATGACAGGTATCTTCACAAGGCGAAAATGCTCTAAAGCTGTACAGAAACACGGTGCCTAAATAGTACTGTTTCTTTATGTTTTCATAAACCAGCTTGGCTTTCTGAGTGTTGCTGTCAGGATCTATTTCTTCTTCTCCGATGCCTCTACTAGCTTTTGTCAGTGCTTCAATATAGCGAGAGATAACTTTTTTCTCATAACCTTCTACGACAGTAGGTACAAGCGTTATATCTACGCATACTTCACGCTTATAAGCCTGTAACTGTTCAAATAGAGCAATCATGTCATTGCCCTTATTAACCTGGAAGTCACCGGGCGAATAAAAGAACTTACTGTCCTCTTCGTCTAACCATTGAAGCACTTCTTCTGATTTGATCACTTCGTAACAGCTAGGGCTTGATGATACTGGACTCAACCATTGAGGAATCCATGCATTACAGACTGGAAGTTCTGCAAACCTGTAGAGTTGGGATGTTAGTAAGCTTTTGATATAGGAATGCTGTTTCGTCTGCAGCGCATTTGCAAGTGCACTGTTTACGTTCGTAGAAACTCTGCCGACAAGATATATTGCTGTCGCAGCTCCGCTGCTCTTTTTCTCTGGGCTATACAGTATTTTAAGGCTGTAGCCACAAACAACCGCTCCATTCGAGTTTTCATACTGTGTCTGACTAAAGTAAGCCATTCCCTTAAGTAAGCTTTTTTGTAAGCCCGCAATAAAACCGACCCTTGCAGCCGGTTCCAGATGCTCCATTTTTCGAAATCGCCCGGAAGCGAAATCAGGAATTGCCTGTACCTTAAATACAGTCACTTTTGTGAATTGATAGGTATCAGTAACCTGCGCTGCTTGCTTGCTAGGTGCAGAACCTTTCCAATAGCTAACGCTGGACATAGTTATGAGTCTGAAAGAACAGTTGAGTAATCTTTCAACCTGAAAATAGGAAAGATTACTCTTAAATGGTTTTAGATAGCAAGATGAGGGTCTAATCTTGCCAACAGTGAGAAAACAAACTGATGGATATCAAAAGTCATCAAAGATAGACTTGCTGCTAGAGATGGCGGCGGCTGCGTCGTTGTTCTCAACGGTGTCTTGAACGACGGCACCTTTCTCAATTAGATGCTTGTTCACCAACGCTGCTACCGAACGAACCATGACTGTGTGAAAGACTCGCAAGTCATCTAGCTTAAAGCTTCTGGACAATCTATGATCTGTTAATTCCTCTTTATCCCGGATTATTTCATTATGGTCAGCTTCCCAGCGGGTAAGTTTCTGCTCATATGTACTGATCATATCCCCGTATCTTCTATTCGCCCTCTGCACATTTTCGTTCGACTGTAGGAATAGAAAAATAGTTCCTCCTAATACGAGTAATCCAATAATTTTCATAAATACGCTCCCCAATAACCACGGGGCGGCAAAAATGGCTACAATAGCGAGCATTACATTTGGAATAAGGGGTTCAGCATTCGGTTTTTGAGGTTGAGAAGGCTTAGGTGGTATCTCTATCTTTTGAGGTTGTACGATCAGCATCATTTGAACATCAGCCCAGTTAGAATCGCCAAAGTAATCAATCCCGGCAATGAACTGCATATCCGTATATGGAGAACCCTTTAATGTTGCAACAACCCTAGCTCTTAAGTCGTTATCAACTCTAGCTCTTCTTCCCTGTAGTCCTTCTATAATCCAGCAGGCGTTTTCTGCAAAAAACATCTCAATCGGTGTTCTTTCTTTTCCCAAATTATATTTTAGACAATCGTGAAGTTGTGCAGTGGTAAACTTTTCTCCTTTTGTGTCGATGCATGTATTCATTTCCCACACGACCCAGTCACTTATCAATCTAGGAGGCTCAGCTGGCTCTAGTCGTCTTATTTTGCTTGTGTTTTCTACTATTTGATCCGCAATCTCTTTATTCAGAGGTATGATGGGATCATCAATTGATTGAGTCATTTTTGTTTTTTCTAGGAAGTTTATATACTTAAAACTCCCTAAAAAAATCTCTGACTAACTAACAGCTTGCTGTTTTTTTAAATCATAGATGTTATGGGGGATCGTGAGGCGTGGCTCAAACTAGGGTTACACTTCCGCTGAAATCAGGTAGGCTGAATGGCTGCCCCTTCCTAATCGCCATCGCTAACGTGAGCCCTAGCCTATCCTCCTCAGTTCCCGAAGACACCCGCATTCAGTTGCTGTCGCACCCACAGCCAATTAGCCACCTAGCCAAGAACCAGCCCCAAGTTCATTTACCGACAAGGCAATACAACTCAGAGATTGCGCCATGAGTTCCTTTCGCCCACCCCATAGCACCATCGGGGGTAAAGACAACCGCCTCTTCTTCTGACGACAGTTCAGTGCAGCGCTTTCCTGACGCCTTGATCGTCTTTTGTAGGCGTTCGTTGACAATCACGCAGTAGGTCGTGGGCCGAGAGGAAACATACACCGAGAATGCGATGGCGAAGCCTCTCTCCTAGAGAATCGCTATCAAGGCAACAGGCAGCATTATCGGAAGGATTCGCCGCCATCGAATACCCATTAGAATTCTCCTTTGAAAGACTCTGACCATAGGTCGGCTCCGGCTTTGGGTAGCGGCACCGGCAGGGAATCTCGCTTACACCAGTCATTGCCAGGTAGCAGGCGAGCGAAGTAGAACCCTTGCTCCTCCTTACAGCAGACATAGAGGCCATCGCCACCTGCTAAAACATCAACCGGCTCTGCCTGCATGAACGCATCCCGCACTCTGTATAGCAGTGTCGTTGCCTTTAGTAGCTGCTGGTAGGCTAACGGCGTAATTTCTCGCCATTGATGCTTGCCACTGTCCCAGTCCTGGTCAATCTGCGGGTGGGGCCACTCTAGAATCATGCGATTTCTAATATTCGACGGGCTTAGAATGCCCTAGCTATCAGCAATTGCTGCGGACGCTGCCCACTCGCAATGCCCGCACTTCCATTGCCCTTCTGCTGATTCTGCTATCGGCATCTCGCAATTGGGACAGCGGCCTGTGAACTGCGGGTGTTCGTCTAGCAACGAGAGCTGTTCTGCTGTAGTAAGCGCAGGGAATGGCTGGGGTATCCAATCGCCTGCGTAGTAGCCGCCGCCTAAGGGTTGCCTTTCGGGTGCTGCGGCAGATGGGGCGATCCCGCTGAAATCTTTGCAGGTTTTGCCCACTGGCCCACAGGGGTTCACAGCACAGATAAGGTAAGGGCTTTGGAGGTAGTAAAAGCAGCGATCGCAGGCGGGAATCTTGGGCATTGGAGCAGGGGGGTTGGTGCAGGCAGTTGGTGCAGGGGTTGGCGCTAAGCGGCAGACGCAGCAGACTGAAGATAGCCTACCCGTCTAAGTTCGGATGTCATCCTAGCAACCGGTTAGATAAGGTTAGAAATTCCAATAGCTTGCGGCCATTAGGTCGGTAAACTAACGCAATCTCCCACGTACTTCTGCTTGATAACATGAGCCTTTTCTTCCGCAGTTCCCTCAGCGCGATCTCACTGCTGCTCGCTTGCTCACTTAGCTTTGCGGCCCAAGCGCATCCTGGCCGAACGAATGCCGAGGGCTGCCACACTGATCGGAGCAGTGGCACTTACCACTGTCATAACGGTGGCTCAGCAACACCCGCGCCAACCGTCTCTGCCGAGGAATGGACTGTCGTTTCGGTTGGCGATGGCGACTCCATTCGGGTGCGACGAGGCGACGAAACCACCACCGTGAGGTTGAGCTGCATTGATGCCCCTGAGCTCAGGCAAGGAGTATATGGAGAACTTGCAAGGCAACAGCTTCAGTCACTTTTGCCGGTCAACACAATCGTTTCCCTGCGTCCGGTCGAGACGGATCGCTATGGCCGGTTGGTGGCAGAAATATTTCACCAAGGCAGTAACGTCAATCTTGCGTTGGTGGCCAGTGGCCATGCCGTCGTCTACCGGCAGTATTTGGGCAACTGTGATGCTGAAGCGTATCTGGCGGCTGAGGCGATCTCGCAGCAGAATGGCCTGGTCTTTTGGTCACAGGCTAATCCGGTTATGCCTTGGGATTTCAGGCGGAGGTGAGCAACGGAGATTAGTTTGCTCTGGCGCTATTCGGGGCTGGGGAGTCTCTTCTTGTTTGCCTGCCTGGGTTGGTGCAGAACACGCGATCGCTGTGCTTTTCGCCTTACTGATAGACGAGCCTTTGGGTTACCTGATGCGTTGCGGCTGTGGGGCTGATGGGGCTGCTTGAGGAATTCGTGGCGCTAGTGGGGGCAAGGGCTCGCCTCGCTGATGTTGCACTGGCGACCGACTACTACCGCTGGCACGACTTTGGCCTCACGTTCGCGGCTGTGGAGTCTTTGACGGCTGGCTATGATTCTTTCCCCAGAGGGGCTTTGGGTTACGCTCTCTAGGCGCTGTCCTAATTTTGGGGGTCATTACAATATACCGCCACCGTAAAAAGGACTTCGATGACCGGTTGATAGTCACCGAAGCGGGACTATGGAACTTCTACCTAGAGGCTGCATAAGTCAAAACGGAAAGGAGGAAAGCTCTGGCCTATTTCTCTACTATTTCGCAATAACTCTAATAAGACTACTCTCTATCTCATGTGCTATGCCTGAAAATTCGTGATGAAGGTCTTCGACTCTCTTTACATATTGCTTATCTTTAAGACTTTCCTCTAAGATTATCTTTTCCATGCTTTCATTATATCCACTACTATTCAGTGCGTTTTCAGCTCTTTCCACATTCTTAATCAAATCGAGAAGAGACAAAATTTTTATTTTTTCAGAGCATTCAATAGCAAAGGTTATAAGATAAACTAAAACAAATATTGAGATAGAGAACATAGGAAATCTCATTATAAAATACAATAACATGGCACTGCCGGAGATAAGAGAAAGACATCCTCCGCCATCTACAAGACCGCCGATGAGCTCTGGAATACTCTTCAAAATTAGAAATACGGTAATACCAATACACCACAGACAATTAATGGCTATGTGTAAAGAAACGATTATAAACGTTCTTTTTTTTCTAGGTTTGAGAGAAAAAATATTTTTGAATATACTGCTCCATAAGGGGGACTTCCCAGGTAAAGCCTTTGAGATAACTGCCTCTTTTGAAAGGGAAAGGGTCTTTCTCAAAGAATCAATAGAAGCTAGGTAGTTGTCACTATCAATTATAGTTTTCCATTTGTTGTCAATATAGTTTGAGATTATTATGTTCAACTCCCACAGATGCTGAAGTCTGGAATAATTAGATTCTTTAAGTCGATTGAAATCAGATGTGGATACAATTGCCTTCTCCTCCGATAGAAAAAAAGCGGCGTCGATAATTGACTCCGAAGAGGGGCGACAAAGTTCATATAATGTCTTATCGGTTGAAGCTATATGCTTCATGGAGTTCTCTATATATTTAGTGTGTTTGTCAAGAGCCTTGCTTGAAAGTACAGATTGTTTGATTTTCTCCTGGGCTTGTTGTTTCGCGACAGGCTCTGATAGTACTATGAGATATGAACTGGAAATGCTTGAGCTCTCTTCAATATTCTCACCTAATTCTCGCAGCCAATCGCATATACCTGCTTCAGAATTGATAATATCTTTGGCATTTTTCCATAGCTGAAAACTTAAATCATCGGAGACAGCATATTTTAGGAGAATACTGCGAATATGCAAAAAGGCATCTTTTTCAGTTAGTAAATCTCTTGATATATTCTCATTTTTTCGTATATCTTCTATCTTAGCTTGTACATTTTTTAATTCAAATCTCCACTTGTTATGTATCTCGATATATTCATTATTTGCGATATGTTCACCATAAACTTTTAAAACTTGATATTTCTCTAGCCAATCAATGACAGCATTATTTTCAGCTTCTGCTATTGAAAGTAATCCAGCAGGTGAAAGAGAGTAGTTTCCATACACTGGATTAAGGTCAGGATCAAGATCGGATATCAAGAGCAAAAGCTTTACATTTGGTTCAAGATTTCTTTCAATATACCTGTGACCATCTTCTCCATATATCTTCAGCGCATCTATATCTAACACCCTGTTGTAGAGATCTCTATCATCTAAATCCTCATCAATCCATTTATGGAGCTCTCCTCTATTAAGCCTTTTGATGCCTTCTTCCCAATTCTCAACCAGTACTATTGCCAGTTCTGATTTTGAATAGCACTGCTTACCGTTTAGGATATAGGGTTTTATATTAGTTTGATAGCTATCTGTATGGACTGTCAGCGCCTCGCCCGTTATCCATCTATCTATTTCTGCTTTCCCCCACCGATGTTGTGAATCACGGAGCAATAATCCTCGGCATAAGTTATTCCATCGCTGATCAGTAATATTAGAGAGATCAACTGATTTCTCGATTAAATATGAATTAATAGAAAAATCCGAGAGCCCTTCAAAGGGCTGCCTCCCCGTCAACAACTCAACTAAGATAATACCTAAAGACCAGAAATCGAATGCAAGACTTACTTTTCCCGACATTGCTTCTGGTGGTGCGTAAGCTAGGGTGCGACTTGTAGACGTAACAACAACCGAGAAATCATTCAGTGCTGAAGATATCCCAAAGTCGATTAACGCTAGTTTTAGTGGAGAATGTTGCCTAATAAGAACATTACCTGGCTTTAAATCTCTATGGACAATTCCATTTTTATGGAGGATATCGATAGATGTGCTTAGCTGCGTCAGCACATCAGATATCTGTTGCTTATTCAGCCGTTCATTTTGAGCTAGTAGGTTAGCTAAAGATCCTTCTTCTAAATACTCTAAGACTTCGTAAGATAATTGTTGAGAGTAACTATAGTTAATAACCTGAATAAAATAGTCATTATGCTCCTCACTGAGATTTTGAATAGCTTGAGTAACTTCTTCACTAGGAATAATGCCCTCTCGATAGTGCTTCAGCACGTATCTATTCCCCGAAACACGCTCTTCCACTACATATAAATCTGCTTCCGCACCCTGAGTTGGTAGTGCCTCAACCTTACAGTAAAGATGATTCAGTACAGGAGGAAGAGGTCGACTATTCTCATTCGAGTATTTTTTATCTAAAGTCGTAGAAGGATAAGACTCCTCTCTATTATTTAAATTAAGTAGATTATCTTGCTGAATTTCATTGGCAGCGACATTTAACGTCTCTAAGGGATATCCATCTCTTCTCGTTCTATTTGCGGATTCCGTAGATGAATCTCGCCTTGTTTGAAAGTTTCTATTCTCACGCGTATCTTTTTCCATAGCTGAATACTTTCTGCCTCGACCTTTATCTAAACAATTTATTTTTTGCATATACGAACGAGCAATCTGGAGATGAGAACCATTCATTGTTTTTATAGGTTTTCTATCATAGAGAAAATTCCTATGTTACCCTGACTGCACTCCTCTCTTCGATAGGGCAGACAATGCGAAAACCGATATATGAAGCACGGCTATCAGGTTTTGAGCTGAAGCGATAAGCCGAACGGCAGTTTTCTGGAACCACATGATATGCGCCACCTCGTAGCAATCGTGCACTGCGTTCTTGCGACGTCAACCAAGCACTTCCATCAATTGGTGCCCCTGTGTAGTTATCATGCCAATGATCGAGGCACCATTCCCAAATATTTCCATGCATATCATAAAGTCCAAAGCTATTTTTGGGATAACTATTCACTGGCGACGTCTGTTCTGGTCCCTTGTGTTTACAGTTTGCTTCTATGTCGTCTCCAGATGAATAGAAAGTTTGTGTTCCTGCTCTGCAGGCATACTCCCACTGTGCTTCACTTGGGAGAGTGTAGGTTTTTCCTGCATGGGCAGAAAGACGCTTACAAAACTCTATTGCTTCATCCCAAGACACATTATCTACCGGTAAATTATCTCCCCGATGATAAGAGCAGTTAGCGGATAAGCTCCTGACTATTTGTGGCAGAGCTGCTACAGCCTGCCATTGAGCTTGTGTTATTGGATACTGACTCATTTCTAGTGATTGAACCATCACGTCATGTGGCGGCTGCTCGTTCTTACATCTCTGACCTAAGGGTGATCCCATCTTAAATCTATTGCCATGAATAAACACGAGTTCTAACTTTATATCACCAGGAAGCATCTCATCTCGAAGAGAATTAGGAATAGAGCCAATCAAAGCTTGGACAGAATTGGATACGCGGGCTAAGTCGTTGAGCTCTTTCTTGCATGCACTGCGATTTCTGCGCATATCCACCAATTCGCTTTCCAGAGAATCAATATCCTTTTGCAGTGAGTCAGATTTCCCTGTTGAAGGAGGAACAATCGACGATAAAGCTTCTATTTCATGACGTAGACTCTCTATTCTACTGGGTTTTAAGGATAATTGAGTTGAGCACCAAAGAAAGAACAGGACGGCGACGACAAGTAATACTAGGAATATAAAAAGTGCTGATGTTTGCAATGTAAGAAGAACGAGTAAGGAAATTCCCATAGCTGGCATTAATAATACAAAGACTAATATAGATATCTCTTTTGAGAAGGTCTGAGAGGAAAAAGATTTCTGAAGCTGAGGGTCTCTTTTTTGTTTGTAGTAACCTGTCTGCGCCAACTCCTCTCGCAATTCCTTGAGCTTTGCCTGGCGAGAGCTCATTTCTTGATTTTTCCTGACAATTTCCTGACGTCTTTCTCGTATTTTAGAATCTCTGCTAGATATTGTGATGTCAAACTCTCTGATTTTCGAGACTAGCTCTTCTTCCTTCTTCCTCAGATAACTATTGATATTTTCACATACTAATGGAATCTCTTTGACGACTGCTGCTAGCTGTTCCTTACGTTCTATTAAGGACTGTTTTGATTTTATTGCTGATATAGTTGTCAATTTTTCAAGATAAGTATCGGAAAAGAATTTCTCATATACTTCTTTGTTTCCTGACTCTATGCTGTCTAGGACTTCTCGAATAGGCGTGACAATCTTTAGAGATGTGTCTACATGCTGCTTATGTGCCTTCTCCGTAATGTGTTTAGCAATAGGAGCCGTTAAAAACAGTATATATAGTCTCGAAGTTGGGGCATCCTCTAGGCTTTCTGGAACCATTGAGTTAAACCATTTGCATTCCCTTGCTTCAGGAGATAACGCCTGTAATACTAGCTTAATTAATTCTATTTTTTGCCTTTCAGAAACAGAGTATTTTAATAAATTTCCTCTCACGGAAAAAGTATTTTGCCCCCACTGACCTAGATCGTTTGTTACCTCTTCGGAGGACTGGACTTTGGACAGAAGCTCCTGTGCCTGAGTAATTGATTCACGCCAAGCCTTATCAATTTCTAGATATCGCAACTTTTGGGTTTGCTCGCCATAAACGCTTAAAACCTGAAAATTGTGTAGCCAGTGAATAGTATCCGTATCTCCGGAATCTACGATCGCAAGCAACCCTTCTTCAGTCAGAGAATGTTGTCGATAAGTTGGTGCGAGAGTGGGATTGAGTTTTGCGATCGCGAGCAAAAGCTTCAAGTCTGGATCATCTGTGATTCCTTCCTCAATGTCTTTAATATCATTGAATAAGTCGTCATCTTTCAAACTATCTTTAATCCATGGCGTTATATCCTCACGAATTAATCTTTTGACACCATCATCCCAGTTTTCTGCAAGCGCTACAGCTAGTGATTGGGGTGTATAGTAGCTCTCCTTACAAAATTTGTAGGGTCTTATGGTGTGTAAGCTAGTCTTATCAACTTCTAAAGTAGGACTCTCTCCTGCGAGCCACTGTTTAATTTCTGACTCTCCCCATCTTTTTTTCGAGTCACGAAGCAATAAACCCTGACATAGTTTTCTCCATCGCTCATCCTGAATGTGAGAAACATCAACAGGCTTCTCTATCAAATGACTATTGATCGAAAAATCTGACAGGCCTTTGAATGGGTGCGTTCCAGTCAGCAGCTCCACAAGAATCATGCCTAAAGACCAGAAGTCGAATGCGGGACTGACTTTCCCCGACATCGCTTCCGGTGGTGCATAAGCCAATGTGCGACTTGTCGATGTGACTACAACCGAAAAATCGTTCAGTGCTGACGATATTCCGAAATCAATCAGCGATAGCTTTATCGGGGAGCGCTGTCTAACAAGAACATTACCAGGTTTTAAGTCTCTATGGACAATGCCGCTTTCATGAAGGATATTAACGGCAGTGCTTAGATGCTCAAGTGCGTCAGATATTTGCCATTTGTTGAGGATTTTATCGCTATCTAACAGATCAGCTAAAGAGCCTTCTTCTAAGTATTCTAGAATTTCGTAGGATAACTTTGAAGAATAGCTGTACTCAATTATTTGAATAAAGTTTTCTGGATGCACTCTGCTCAGCTTTTGAATACTCTCCGTAACCTCTTGCTTAGGAATAATCCCCGCCCTGTAATGTTTCAGGACATACCTATTACCTGAAGAGCGCTCTTCCACTACATATAAGTCTGCTTCCGCACCTTTGGTCGATAACGATTCAATCTTACGATAGAGGCGTTCCAGTGTGGGTGGCAGCGGACGGCTATTATCATCTATACCGTCAATATCACAAGTCGTAGGCGGATAGAATCCGCTACCTCCACCAGAATTTGCTTGAGTGTCCAGTCGCGTTCCCCTAGTGTCGCCAGTTGCCTCTTTGGAGTCAGCATTGTCTCTCCTCGTCAAAGAGGACTCATTCTTAGTTGAGTCACGCCTTGTGGAGAAATCGTCGTTATCACGTATATCTTGGCTCATAGTTACTCTCCCTTCTTTTGAATTAGTCTTTAATCTGCTAGTGCTATGTCTTTTTTGTCTCGCAGGTGAGTGCGGATAATTAAAATTGAGATATTGTCTCTACCGCCTCCTTCCAATGCCTTCCCAAAAAGGTTTTTTATGCTTTCTACATCGCTATCTGCTAAGCATTCTTCTAGAGTATCAATATCAACCATGTCGCTTAATCCGTCGCTACAGACGAGATACCGCTGATTGTCGAGTAACTCTTCTTCGCGAACATGAGGCCTAATTTCAATAAACTGACTCGCCCCACCTAACGCCTGAGAGAGCAAACCTGTCTTCACTTCTGACTCTTCGCCATAGCTAGTGCGTCCCCCACCACTGTCATCGACCGTCAGCTGCTTCAAATAACCATACTGCTCGCGGTACACTCGGCTATCGCCCACATTGAATATAAAGACGTTCTCTGACGTAATCGCCAATCCAGCAACCGTCGTCCCCATTCCTGTTGTACTAGATTGCGATGCCATCAGATCAAACAGCGCTTTGTTCGCGTCTCTTATTTGCGCACTAATTCTTTCCTCGCTGACGAAGGCAGGGGCAGCATCTGTCAACCGATCTATCACAAACTGGCTAGCGACTTCTCCCGCCGCATGGCCACCCATTCCATCTGCAACCATCCCTACAAAAGGATGCTCAAGACTGTGCTGACTTACCTCTGGTCTTAGCATGGGGCGATTGCGGATCCACTGAGCGATCGCAATCGTATCCTCATTCTGCTTACGCACCTTCCCCTGATGCGTAAACGCCACCACACTCACAAAAGCAGACATCTGCTCACCCATGACACACCTCCCAAATCACCGTATAGTCAGCGGCAAATCGAATCTCATCACCCGCTTTCACTGGCTGCTCCACCTCAGCAGCCAGCTTATCGCCATTTATAAACGTTCCATTAGTAGATCCTGCATCTTTCACATATGCTTTCCCGCCCTCTACCCATAGCTCCGCGTGCCTGCGCGAAATATTGTCAAAGGAAAGCGGAATATGTTCTGCTATCGGCGAAATTGATTGGTCTCTCCCGACCAACACGCGATCAGCGATTTCAATAAATTGCTCATTGTGAGATAACCGAATTCCCATTCTGGGAGTGATCGCACCCTCCGTAGGTTTTGTGCTACCTGCGCCTACAACATCAAGACAATATACGCACTGATCACTACCTTCTCTCAAAACATGTTGACAATCTGAAGTAGAAGATGGATTTTCTATGACATCTTCTATTTCTAGATTCGGCTCTGTTGAAGTGACCGTTTTTGATGCCATCACGTTTCCTACTGCACTTTCTTCCACTGGCTTAGGCTTCGTAGGGACAACATTCATCAAACGAGCATTACATTTCGGTTCTGTATTAGTACACAGTAGCGCTTTAGACTTATTCTGATACCCACACGTAGGACAAACTTTTACGCGCGCCATGATACTTGCTCCTGTACAATTCCTTTTTTCTCTAACGCTACTCGTGTCGCTTGCATATCATCGCGGTCAGGAATTCCGATATACCAAATTTGTTGCTCATCTACACTCACCTGCATATCTCCCTTTCCTGAATACTCAGTATCTACTGCCGCTAAATACTTTTTTCTTCCCCGATCACTCAGTGGTATCAATGGCTGATTGCTCGAACCGCGCCATACCTTTCCTCGTGGGAGATCGTTAACGTAGGGCTCAGGAATAACAGCATCTAGCTGAGATAAAATCTCTGAATGTTGCTTTCGTAACTGCTGAATAGAAAGTCCGCTATAGCAAAGAATGTCAAACTCCATACTTTGTTCATCTCTCCACTCGATCACTTCAGTTAGGAAATACTTCAGCGCTTCAGGCTGTGAGAAAGGTTCACCACCGCTAATCGTGATGCCATCAAGCATCGCAGACGGAATTGATTGGCACATCTCTAATAGCTCATCTACAGATGTCAATGAGTCCTCATCCTGTTTCCATGTATCTTGAGAAATGCAGCCAAGGCAGTGTAAGTTGCAACCCTGAACCCAGATGCCAAGACGTTTCCCCGGACCCAATACGGTTACCGGGTAGTGCACCTTGTTAATATGAATTTTCATGAGAACTGCACCTCGTAGCGAGCGGGGAGCTTAGTAATGTGTGCGATCTCGAACGACTCACCAGCTCTCGGTCTCCGTTCAAACAAACTCCTCGCCAGCGGGTTAATAAAGGTTGTCTCTAAAATATTGCCAATCCCTCGCCCACCGTTAGAAAGGTCGGCCAGACACCATTCCTGTAGCTCTGCCTTAGCCGTCTCAGACAGTGAAAGTGTTACATCGTGTTCTTCTAGTACGCGGGTCAGAACATTGTTGAGCATCTTCTCAAAAATCTCTTTTGCAAACCCTCGCTCAATAAAGTTGAAAATAACGATATTGTCGCCGATGCGGTTCAAAATCTCTGGGCGGTTCAGTTCATACCGAAAATAGTTTTGAATCGCCTCTTTAATCTTTGTCTTTACCGTCTCATAAGACATTCCAGGTTTTACATTCTCTATTCGTGTCGTGCCATCTTCCCCAGGCACAAACACACCCAAGTTAGAAGTGAAAATAATGACAGCTTCTGAGAAGTAGACCGTATCGCCCCGTCCGTCTGTCAGTCGCCCATCTTCTAAAATCTGCAAAAACTTATCCAGAATGCGAGGATGCCCCTTCTCAATTTCATCAAATAGCACCACACTAAAAGGCTTCTGCTTAATCGCATTAGTTAGCTCTCCGCCTGCGTCATACCCCACATATCCAGGAGGTGCCCCCATCAGCCGCTGATCAGACTGCTCCGCTGAGAACTCACTCATATCAAAACGAATGTAAGCTTCCTCATCGCCAAATAGCACTTGAGCAATGGTTTTAGCCAGTTCTGTTTTACCCACGCCCGTTGGCCCGGCAAAAAACAGCGTTCCCCTAGGCCGATTGCTACTGCCCGAAGAGTGAGCGCCCGTCAGGCTCATTACAGAGCGCTTCAGAATATCTAGTGTCTTCGTGACCGCTTCCGACTGCCCCTTTACACGGGCCTGAATTTTAGTATCTGCTCTAGAAATTTTCTCCCACATGTAGTCCTTTTTCCAAGGATTATCGGGAATGCCAATCTTGAAGCACCGCACCGCATCCGCAATATTGCTCAATGGAATTTGGGGATGAGAGGAAGCAATCTGCGTCACAGACATCATGCTTTTGATCGACATGTTATCGGTGAGTTCGGTAAATTTCTCTGCATATATATCCAGCTCTGTAGCGGTATAGTCCGCATAGTCAAAGAAAGCTGGAATGAGCTGTGAAGCGGCTTGCTTGCGAGTGGAGAAATCTGGAATAGGGATATTCAGATCCCGGATAGAATCATTCCCAATCAAAAACCAGTCGGGCAAGTCTCCCGTTTGGCTCACAATCCAAAACACAGGATTGTACTGAGCAAATCCATTGCTGGAAGGCTGAGGGTTTGCGGTGTGTGAAAACTTTTCAAAGCTAGTAAAGAACTCCTGTAGGCTATCACTGAGTCCTTGCGGGTTAGAGGTTAAGCGAGAGGCATAGTCAACCACCAATGCCATCCGGGGAATAGTTTTGACTCCGTCCTCATCGGAGCATTGCGTAGGTACACCGATAAGTTGCCGGATACTTTCAGGTAAGTCATTCCTACAAATCTTGTTCTGCCCTTGTTCTAAGGCTAGCGCGCTGATTCTGGCAGCGGCGTCTATAGCCTTAGGCTCGTTGGGATACACTCGCAGAGAATCCACCATGTCATACACCAGCATGAACTCATAGCCTTCTTCCTCTAGAGAACTCCACAGTGCGTCTAACAGTGGCAGCAAGGCGACTTCATCTTCTTCAGGCGTTAGGTAAATGTCTCTAATGTTGCCAGAGAGTACAAACTGAGGCCTCGCCGTGAGCGATCGCTTAATTTCAGATATCCACTGGGGCCATGTTGGAACTTTTACTGTGCTGCTAGTTTTTTCGATGGGCATTTGCACTGGAGTCATCATATTCAGGCGAGGTAGATGTAAGTAATATGAATTCGTTGCAGTATTATCTAGATAGCTACTGTGAAGCCGTCATCCAAAACGAGATGTACAGCTATCTATCACCTACTCTTTTTTTGTTGTTTCGTGTTTTTAACGTCCTTTCCTTCCGTAGATTTTCGAATAGTCTTACCAGAAATGTTGGTATCTTTAACGACCTGTACCGGAACTTCCCCGATTTCTAAATGCCGTGTTAGCTTGTGTTGAATCCCCTTTTTTTCCATACTTTTCACAAGTTGGGAAAAATCTCCACACCATTTTTCTTCCATGGACCGATCTTTGCGTTTTTGATCGTTAGTGATATCAGAATCATCGGGATCTCCAACACGCACCAAGTTATAGTTGACGTCTCCTTCGCCAGTTAACCGGAACTGCACAAAGTAGTCATTCCATCCAGGCTTCTGGATTTTGATAGCTTCTTTTTTAGAAAATAATGTTGAAAATTCTTCTTTGATGTTGTAACCCAATTTATTTAATGATTTAGAAATTGAATCTTGCACGTACTCTGCATCTAGTGCAGCCTTAGCCTCTCTCTTGGCCTCAGCAATCTCAGTATTCCACTTTTCTGTAAAAAGCGGTTTTTCTGTTCTAATTTCTTTCTGAACGATTTTCGCTAGCATAGTCTTAATCACGGCTAGCTCAGGCGAATCGTATCCTCTCAATTCTTCTAGCTTTTCTATAGCTACTTTCGCTTCTACTTCTAGCTTGTCAGCTGCTTTTTTAGCAACCTGCACCTGATAGTTCAGTTCAGCGACTTGCGCCTCTTTGTTGGGCGTATCAGGATCCAAAATACGCTTTACGACATCGTTTATAGAGGCTCTGACTGTAGCCTGAATAGTTGCCGGAACCCTACCCAAATATCGTTCGACCGTTTCTTTATAGGAGAGATATTTTTCCTCACGCCTTTTCGCCCGTTCTTTTTCGCGATAACGTTCTATAACGTCAGTACTCGTTTCGCGTGGCCCTTTATACTCAAAAGCTTTCCGTGCTTCCTCCATCGCTTTATCGAATAAGGCTTTCTGTACTTCCGCTTCAAGTTCCTGCGCTGCTTTCTCTGTGCGAAAGGTTGCAATCGCATCATCACAAGCTTGTCTAATTTGACGATTGTAAGCCTCAACCCTATTCAAATCATCAAACTGCCGAGCTTGTGAAACTGAGAAGATCTCCCTGGGCACCTCGATTGGCTTAATTATGCCGTTGTGATTAAAGTCATCTATATTCTTGTAGGTAGCTTGTAGCTGAAGAACTAATGCCTCAGTTTTTGTCCAAGCTTCTGTGAGCGCTCTGCGCCTTCTAAGTTCATTTGTACTAACTGTATAGCTGGAGGTCTTAGGCCCGCTCATGGTTTACAATCCTTTGAAATATAGCAATGGAGAAGTATTGACAGGCAAAAAATATCTTTCCACCGAATTTAAACAGGCTATAAATCTAGGTAGGACTAGCTATATTTCTTTTCAAAAACTCTAAAAGCAACGCCGCAAAACCTTTTCTCATCTGATGTACACTCTTCAACATATGTTGATATACATTTCCCCAGATGGGCGGGAGAATCACTGTTTTAGATAAATACCAGGCTATACGTGAACTGGACAGTGCGAAGTTTCTGTTGAATGATTAGGCGGCTGAAGCCGTCTGTTGGTGGGGTTCAGGGGGCCAGCCCTGTAAAGGTGATTGGGAAGCCGCTTAATAATTACCAAAACCGTTGCTGCGAGGTGCTTTGACGTAATCAC
>Ga0076929_100680_pt1 | contig 20027 bp, 16 predicted proteins | sample HotLakConUCCSL28_FD_87104 | JGI IMG/M metagenome (GOLD analysis project Ga0076929, IMG submission 87104) | Hypersaline microbial mat communities from Hot Lake, Washington, USA - Hot Lake Consortium UCC-SL28 (version 3) (version 3) | ecosystem: Environmental > Aquatic > Thermal springs > Hot...
TGGGTGAAACACAGCAGCAGCGACGATACTACGGGGGTAGCCCCTTGGGACAATAGTTCTATGCCTGCCTTAATAATCAAAAAAAAACCGCCCCATCATACGGCGGCTTTTTTTTTGCTTAATTTTAATTGTGAATTAGGATAGGGGAAGAAGAATCGATACGCCATAATTCGTCGAGGCGGTTGGCTGGAATTGTTAAGTAAAGAATGTCATTTTCTTTTAATTTTATTTCTAATAAGTTCCAACTATGAATGTTTTTATTCCCTCTTGTGATGTAGAGAGGAACGAAATCAGCTTGACTGGCAATATGTTTAATTTCTTGACCACAAAAAGGATGATTAGGAGTAATCATGGTGGCTAGGGCTACCCAAAGTAAGTCTTGAGTCATGCCATTTCCGAGGATTCTACCCCCTAGTGCAGCAGCGGCAAAGGAATGGGTTGCAAGTTCGGCGGGGGATAGTACGGTTTCAAATTGAAATACGTCTTGGACTGATTGGGCAAATTGACTTTCCTGTACTCTCAGGGTTACGGGTAAGTTAGGAGCGAGCGCCTTTACCGTGAGAGCTATTTCTACATTTAACATATCATTACTGGTAACTACTAACAGAGCGATCGCCCGGCGCACATTAGCAGTGTTAAGGGTATCAGATAATGTAGCATCTTCAACTATTATCGGTACTCCGAGAGAACGTACAGAGTGAAGAAAACGATTATTCGGATTTGGCTCTATTACTACCACATCTTGCCCTTGACGGTGTAATTCTTGAATAATTTCAATGCCAACATTACCCAAACCACAGACAATATAGTGATTTTTACTGGGTATTTGTGCCACATCCCAAGACTGTTTTAGACGACTGCCCAGGACAAAATCATTAATAAGGGCGTAACAAATACCAATTATTCCAGCACCCACAATCATCATAAAAGCGGTAAATATTTTGATGATGTCAGGGGCATTTTCGGCAACCTCTTCCTTACCTCCAGCCCCTGTAATCATGCCCACACTAAAATAAAGAGCATCCACGGGGGAAATATCCCAGTTGACAAAAACATAGGTAAAAGTGGCAAGAAAAATTAACGATAGTAATATAAGGGTAATAATTATAACAGGACGGGCATATTGCTTATATTTACCGATGTTGAGAAAAACTTTTAAAAATTTGATGAGAAAATTTCTTGATTTATTGTTTATCTTGGCTTTAGTCGCAACGATTAAATGATCTCCTAGTTGTAGAGTTTTACCTTCAATGACGGCAGAAACGAGGTCAATTTCTCCCTGTTTAGGTAAATAGTAGATTAACATCTGCTCTAGGTTATCCCATAGTTGAGATAGTTTTAGCCCTAACCAGGGATGATTTTCGTCTATGACTTCTTCCTGCAATGCCCATGTTTTGTCCAATAATTTTAAATGCCCGATCGCCCTGTTTCCTGTAGCAGCAAAGGCAAAAATAGGCGCAGCGAGGGCAGGGACACTCATGGTAAAGTGATCTGGTAGGGTGTGATCTAACCTTGCCCCAAGGGTACGATTGTAGAGACGATTAATGATTCTAATTTTGGGGTTAAGGGTTCGTGCTTCGGTGAGAATTGCGACATTGAGGGCATCATCATTACTAGCTAAGACAATGGTATGAGCTTCCGTAATCCCTGCATCCATCAACACTTGGGGGGATCTCATATTACCCACAACAATATGATCATTTTCTTGGGTAGTCAAGGGGCGATCGCTTATTCCCACCACATTAGCCCCCTGTTGCTTTAACAGATTATAGATTTTATAACCTGTCCTACCTAAAGCACAAACGATGATAAAAGGTTTCATTTTGAGTTGGATTTAAAATTTGGTCAACAAGTCATTATCAACCTATTTAGTTCTTTTTTCATTATCTCTTATAGTTTGAAACCTAATTGTGATTTACTATACTAGAAAAAATATAGGGTGGGCAATGCCCACAATTTCGATAATTACATTACCATACCACCATCAACGTTGAATACTTGCCCTGTGATATAACTAGAAGCCTTGTCAGCTGCTAAGAAACGAATCATCCCCGCAATTTCTTCTGGCTTACCATAACGGGCGAGGGGAATAAATTTTAAAATTTCATCGGCTTCTAATCCGCTTGTCATATCAGTTTCAATAAATCCAGGGGCAACGGCATTAACAGTGACACCACGACTGGCAAATTCTTTGGCGAGGGTTTTTGTTAAACCGATTACCCCTGCTTTAGCTGCGCTGTAGTTAGCTTGTCCAGGGTTGCCCATTTGCCCTGCCACGGAGGAAATATTAATAATTTTACCGCTTCTTTGTTTAAGCATCATTTTACTAACGGCTTTACAACATAGAAATACCCCTGTGAGGTTGAGGTTGATCACCTGTTGCCAATCTTCGAGTTTCATCCTTAACATGAGGGTGTCACGGGTGATTCCTGCATTATTTACGAGGATGTCGATTTTGCCGAATTGTTTGACCGCTTCTTTGAAAAGATTATCTACTTCTTCTGGGTTAGAAACATCGGCCTTAATGGCGATCGCACTCCCCCCCCCTTCGGTAATTTCGGCTACGACTTTGTCCGCTGCTTCACTATTACTGGCATAGTTTACCACAATGGATGCTCCTTCTTCCCCAAGGGCGATCGCACTGGCTTTTCCTATGCCACGGGAAGCCCCTGTAATAACCGCTACTTGGTCTTTTAATTTCTGTAAATTATCAGGTAATAGTTCCATATATAACCATCTACTATCATTAAACTGCACGGATTAGTTTACCAGAAATTTGAATAGTGAAGTATTGGAGAGACAGGGAAATAAAACAAATTTGATTGTTAATTGTTCACTGTCAATGATTTGTGTTGCCAAGGGTCATTAAAAAAGTGTAAATTGTGAAAATACAATATTAATCCTCCGTCATAATTATCAAACATGAGAATTCGCCGTCAAGAGCCTTCCCCCTCCGTTGCCATTGAGAGTTTATGCTATCAAGTAAAAGTGCCAGAAGGTGAACCTCAAAATATCCTCGAAGAGATTGTATGGTATAAAGAGCAAGAGGTGGAGAAAATGCGTGATCGCCTTTCTCTGTTAGATTTAAGGGTACAGGTTAAAAAACTAACCAATCAACCCAAAGACTTTTTAGGAGCGCTTCATAATAGTCCCCATCAACCAGCCCTCATTGCTGAGGTTAAAAAAGCATCCCCTAGTAAAGGGATTATTCGTGCTGATTTTGAACCTAGTGCGATCGCAACTGCTTATGAAAAAGGAGGTGCCGCTTGTTTATCAGTGCTAACCGACAAAAAATTTTTTCAAGGTAGCTTTGAAAACTTAGCCATAGTTAGAAACACCGTCAATGTGCCCTTATTGTGCAAAGAATTTGTCATTTACCCTTACCAAATTTATCTTGCTCGTTTAAACGGCGCTGATGCCGTCTTACTCATTACCGCCATCCTCAAAGATAGTGACATTAAATATTTCCTCAAAATCATCGAAGGATTAGGTATGACAGCCCTTATCGAAGTGCATACCCTCGAAGAATTAGACCGAGTTTTAGCCATTGACGGAGTAAAATTAATCGGTATTAACAATCGCAACCTCGAAGACTTTACCGTTAGCCTTGACAACACAAAAGAAATTCTTGCTCAAAGGGCAGACATTATCAAGGAAAAAGGAATTACCATCGTTAGTGAATCAGGTTTATACACCAAAGAAGACTTACAATTTGTACAACAGGCAGGGGCAAACGCCGTCTTAATCGGTGAATCTTTGGTAAAACAAGATGATATTACCTCGGCGGTGAAAAATTTTTACTAAATTGGTTTCTAGGTTGAGTCAAACACTACCCATAAAAATCCCCCATGATTATGGGGGGCAGAGTAATCTTGAACTGTAAATAAATTTGTTAAAAAGACAGTAAATAATATCAGAAAAATCTAATTAAATAAATAAAAGATGATTAACATTTGGGAAAATCAGCAGATAATTAATTGGAGTCAAATAATACTTAATAGCTACAAAACACTTGTAAAAAAAGACTTAATAGAAAGAAAAGGAGATGAATTAGCCCAAGCAAAAAACCTTTTTTATGCTCCCATGGTAGTATTTAGCCACAACACATTACCAGATCCAACCTATAATTATGGTAGTGAAAAAGGCTTAATTTTATGGGATATGTCATGGGAACAATTAATAAAAACCCCATCTCGTACTACGACAGAGCCTTTATTAAGGGAAGAAAGAGAAATACTTTTGCAAGAAACAAACACTAAAGGTTACGTGTCAAATTATGAAGGGGTAAGAATTTCTCGCACGGGAATAAAATATCATATTAAAGATATTACTATGTGGAATTTAGTGGATAATTCTAATAATTATTGTGGTCAAGCTGCTACTTTTTCTCGGTGGGAAAAACTCTAGTTTTTCCTATTATTATACTAAATCCCGTTTCAATAATATACTAATTAGGGCGGGGAACAGGGAACGGGGAACGGATAGTAATTGTTTATTGTCAATTGTTACACGGTGAATAATAGTAAACTCTATTAATCGGATTTGGTATTATCGGTATTTTTCGTGGGCGATCGCCCTTTTCCTGACATCTAATTGTGAAGTTTTGTAAAATTACTGTAAGCTGGAAGTAGTATTGCCTAAGAAGATATTGGCAATGGGAAATAAAAAATAGCAATTTTTATGATGTCAGATAAACGATTAGGCTGGTCATTAGATTATAGAGATCCAGAAACGATAAAAAAGGTAATGCCATTTTGGGAATTTTTATATAAATATTATTTTCAAGTAAAAACCGATGGCTGGGAATATATCCCCAATACTCAAGTGTTGTTTGTAGGTTCTCATAATGGGGGGTTGGGCGCCCCTGACATGACCATGATGATGTATGACTGGTTCAAACGTTTTGGGGTAGAAAAGCCAGTATATGGACTGATGCACCCCAGTGCTTGGAAAGTTTATAGTACCGTGATAGATTTAGCGGCACAATGCGGAGCGGTGGTAGCCCATCCAAAAATGGCCATAAGGGCGATCGAGTCTGGGGCTAGTGTTTTGGTGTACCCTGGGGGCGCTGAGGATGTGTTTCGCCCCTACAGTGAGAGGGATAAAATTAAGTTGGTGGGTAGAAAGGCTTTTATTAAATTAGCCCTTAAATATTCTTTGCCCATTGTGCCTTTGGTGTCCAAGGGCGCCCATGAAACTTTGTATGTATTGACGGATTTGTATGAACAGGCGAAGTCTTTTCATGATTTAGGGTGGTTTGATTGGATTTTGGATGTTGATCCTCAAACCTTTCCTATCTATCTTGGTTTGCCTTGGGGCATTGCCTTTGGCCCTTTACCGAATATTCCATTACCTAATCCTATTCGTACGAGGGTATGTCCTCCCATTTATTTTAAACATTATGGAATGGATGCTAGTAAGGATAAAGATTATGTGGATGAATGTTATGACATGGTGGAGAAATCTATGCAGTATCAGTTAGATTTACTCTATGACAACTCCAATGACAAGTATGCCATGCTCTAATGATTTTGATACAGAGGATTTCAATTTCAAGTCAGGGATTTAAACCCCTTGTTAAGGATTTTTTCGTTTCATTTTCTAACCAATAACAGTGCCAACTAAATCCATGTTACGAATCAAAATGCTCTTGTAAATCGTTGACCATAACCACATCCGTAAGGTTATATTGCAGGGGAGTGATGGTAATATAGTTTTGTTTGTTGGCTTGTACGTCCGTGGGGAGTTCGGGGGGTAAGTAAATGTGTTCTGGTTGGTCTAGTTCTTCCACTAATTCCCCTGCTAACCAATAATAGGTTTTTCCGCGGGGGTCTGATCTTTTTTGGAAGTGTTCGATATATCTTCTTAATCCCTGTCTGGTGATTTTAATTCCTGCAATTTCTGATTCGGGGAGGGCGGGAATGTTGACGTTAAGAAGGGTTGAGTCGATGAGGGGTTTTTCTTGTAGTTGTTCTATTAATTTTAGGGCGAAGTTGGCGGCGGGTTGAAATTCTTTGATGGTGAAACTGGTTAGACTAAAAGCAATGCTGGTAATGCCTTCGATGGTGCCTTCCATGGCGGCGGATACGGTACCAGAGTATAGTATATCTGTTCCTAGGTTAGAGCCTTGGTTGATGCCTGAGAGGACGAAATCGGGGCGATCGCCCATAATGGCACTTAATCCGAGTTTAACACTATCGGAAGGAGTTCCAGAACAAGACCAAGCAGTGATACTGGGGTGATACAATCCTTCTATTTGTTCGGCTCTAATGGGGTGATGGAGGGTCAAACCATGACCAGTGGCTGATCTTTCAATGTCGGGGGCTACCACCGTTACATCATGTCCTGCCTTAGCCAAAGTGTCGGCTAGGGTACGAATTCCTTTGGCAAAAATACCGTCGTCGTTACTGATTAAAATACGCATCTAAATAATTGATAATGGATAATGGATAATAAAAGTCTGCTCAATAAATCAGAAATTAGAAGTATCAAGGGTTTAAGGATACTACTAGAAGTATTAAGGAATATATCAAAATTTAACAAAAAAACAGTTAAAAAAGCATAATAACAGATACTATACCAGTCAATTAAAGCAAGAAAACCATTTCCCATTCTCTATTGCCCATCTTCACTACTTCATTTTTTAAACACCGCCTAAGTAATGCTTTATTGTGACAATTTAATTTGTTGCCTAGGGGGAATGTTAGACGAAAATAACTAGATTATGATGTTTACTATCAAGCAAAACATTAAGTTGATAATTTAACCATTAACGAAAATCCTTTGTTATTTGTTTATTTTAGACTCTTTGAGCCTATCTAGTAAAATTACAACATATAAAATTAAAAAATAAAAAGTTATGAGTAATATAGAATCTAGTAAATATTTAAACCTTAAATCTTTAGCTGGGATGTGGGATTTTATTCCTACAGAATTTGGTGATACTTTGGCATTACAAGATCCTCATAGTAAGCCAGAATTGAAGTTAAGTTATCAGGAATTGCATAGCAAAATTAGACAGTTTGCTACGGCTTTACAGGGTTTGGGTATTGAGAAGGGGAATAAAATTTGTTTGTTTGCGGATAATAGCCCCCGTTGGTTAATGGCAGATCAAGGTATTATTATGGCTGGGGCGGTGGATGCGGTGCGCTCTTCGGGGGCAGAAAAAAATGAACTACTCTATATTTTGGATGATAGTGATAGTGTGGCGTTGGTGGTTCAAGATTTAGAGTGTTTACAAAAGTTGCGTCCTGAATTAGATACTTACCCTCTCAAGGTGGTTATTTTACTTTCTGATGAGGTATTTGAGGGGGATTTTCCCTGTCCTGTATATAATTTTTCTGGCTTCATGGATTTGGGAGTAGGGGCAAGTTTTACTTCTGTAGAGGGAGAAATTGATGATTTGGCAACTCTTATTTATACCTCTGGTACTACAGGTAAGCCCAAGGGGGTAATGTTAACCCACCGTAATTTGTTGCATCAGGTACGTAATTTGGAGATTATTATTCAACCAGCTAAGGGCGATCGCATCTTAACCATTTTACCTAGTTGGCACTCCTACGAAAGAGCCGCCGAATATTTCCTATTATCCCGTGGTGCGACCTTAATTTATACCAGTATCCGTTACTTTAAACAGGACTTGAAAGATTACAAACCTAACTATATGGTAGGTGTTCCCCGTCTTTGGGAGTCCATCTATGAAGGAGTACAAAAAAACTTCCGTGATAGTGGCAAACAAAAATTAGTTAACTTTTTCCTCGGAATGTCCCAAGGTTACTTAGACGGTAAACGAGCCCAATCAGGATTAGACTTACAAAACCTCAACCCTAGCGGTATGGATAAATTTGTAGGAACATTAAAAACAATAGTTTACTATCCTTTCCACGTGGTCGGTGATAAATTAGTTTATACCAAAGTAAGAGAAGGTGTCGGTAATAGCATTAAAGCATGGATTAGTGGCGGTGGCTCCTTAGCAAAACACATTGATAACTTTTTCCAAATAGTTAATATTCCCCTCTTAGTGGGCTATGGCTTAACGGAAACTTCCCCTGTAACCAATGCCCGTCGTATGAATCGTAATATTGTCGGTGCTTCTGGGCAACCTCTTCCCGAAACCGAAATTATGATTGTTGATCCTGAAACCAAAACTCCCCTACCCCAAGGACAAAAAGGACTCGTATTTATTCGGGGTACACAGGTAATGCAAGGATATTATAAAAAACCATTAGCCACCGCAAAAGCGATTAATGAAGATGGCTGGTTTGATAGTGGCGATTTGGGTTGGCTTACCTCCGATAATGACTTGGTAATTACAGGCAGAGCAAAGGATACTATTGTGTTGAGTAATGGGGAAAATATAGAACCTCAACCCCTTGAGGATGTGTGTGTGCGCAGTCCTTACATCGATCAAATTATGTTGGTGGGGCAAGATCAAAAATATTTGGGAGCTTTGATTGTACCGAATCTTGATGCCTTGAGTGGGTGGGCAAAAGAAAATAAAGTTTCCCTAAAAATTCCTGATGCTGGAGCGCCCAGAGAGAAGATAGAAAATAGTGATCTTTATTCTAAGGAGGTTATGAGCTTATTTAAACAAGAGTTAAACCGTGAGGTTAAAAATCGCCCTGGGTATCGTCCTGATGACCGTATCGCTGTTTTTGAGTTGATTTTAGAGCCTTTTTCTATGGCTAATGGTATGATGACCCAAACCCTGAAAGTGAAGCGCCCTGTTGTAACGAACCATTATCAGGATATGATAAACGCAATGTTTTAATGGAATTTATCGTTAATATAATTTTATGCAGTTAAATTTAAATACTTCTGGTTTAGTTCTCAAGCGTCCTGTTAATGTGAAGGTAATCGTTACCCCTGCATGGCAGGATGAGGCTCAAAAACAATTACAAAATCAGGTTAATCAGATTGATTCTCAACTCGCTCAACTTGAACAACAGGGGCAAAGGGCGATCGGTGAAATCCAAAAACAAGGTAGTATTCAAGCCGCCCAACAAATTGAAAATATCAATCAACAAGTTAATCAGAAAAAAAACGAACTTCTACAAAACAAAAATCAAATGTTGCAGCAAATGCAACAGGTTCAATTATTAGAACTTGGGCAGGAAGTTGTACAGGCTCAAATGGAGAGCTTTTTTGAGGTAAAAGAAGGAGATAATCTTGTGGAAAAACTCAATGTAGAAGTTGTCCTCAGAGATGGGGTAATAGAGGAAATTAGAGGTAAAGTTTAAATAATTAATCATCTAATTTATCTGGCTTCGCAGGGTGGGCATTGCCCACCAAAATAATTTTCGTAAAAGCTACAATTACCCACGAAAAATACTATTGCTATAATTCAGTTATTGATACAGTAAAACTAAATTCATAAGTGTAATTAATATGACTAGCAATAATTCCCCCAATCCTATCCAACAAGGTTTAAGAATCGCCATTGGTGCTACTGCCTCCGCAGTGGAGACAATCCAAGATAGGGAGCGACTTAACCAAAAAATTACTGAATTAACCAGAGATTTACAAGCTAGATCGGAAATATGGGCGCAAAAAGGAGCTTTGACAGAGGATGAAGCAAAAAAAATGATTGAAGATTTTTTCAATCAAAAAAATAATGTACCTAAGTCTTCTAATACCAAGCCCTCTGGTGGTTCAACTCCTTCTAGCCAAGATTTACGAAGTTTAACGCAGGAAGTAATTAACCTTCGAGAGGAGTTAAATAAGCTCAATAGTAAATCTTCTGAGAATTAATTAAGATTAAAAATCCAAAGCATCCTTATCATGTCTTAAATATATTCAAATTTTAATGGTGGGCATTGCCCACCCTACAAGTAACATATATAGTAAATTTATGATGTAAAGTCAGTTCATTAAGAATAAGATAAATTGGAAAAATTCAAATTTATTGATTTATTTGCAGGAATAGGGGGATTTCATTTAGCTTTTCATTCCTTGGGTGGGGAATGTGTCTTCGCTTCAGAAATTGACACTCATGCTAGAAAAACCTATCAACATAATTTCTATTCCATCAACCCAGAATTATTTGAAAAAGGGATGTTTAATGATGATATTCGCAAAATATCTCCCCAAGAAATTCCTGATTTTGACATACTATGTGCTGGATTTCCTTGCCAACCATTTAGCCAAGCAGGATATAAAAGAGGATTTAATGATAATCATAAATCAGAACGAGGAAATCTTTTTTTCAATATAGTTGATATTTTAGAAATTAAAAGACCAAAAGCATTTTTCTTAGAAAATGTCAGGGGTTTAATTAGTCATGATAAAGGTCAAACATTTAAAATTATTAGAGAAATTTTAGAAGAAGAATTAAACTACAGTTTTTATTATCAAATAGTCAAAGCCTCAGACTACGGGCTGCCACAATTAAGACCTAGAACTTTTATTATTGGCTTTAGAGATGAAGGATTTTTAAAAGGATTTAACTTTCCTCCGACTAAGCCTCTAAAATTTAATATGTCAGATGTTTGGGAAGGTCAATGTTCGCGGGAAATTGGTTTTACTTTAAGAGTTGGTGGACGAGGTTCTAACATTAATGATAGAAGAAATTGGGACTCTTATTTAGTTGACGGTGAAGTAAGGCAATTAATGCCTGAACAGGGGAAAAAAATGCAAGGATTTCCTGATAGTTTTGAGTTTCCTGTTTCCAAAAAAGAGGCTATGAAACAGTTAGGAAATAGTGTCGCAGTCGATGCCATTAGGGAATGTGGGAAAAGTTTATTAAATCATTTAAATATTATTGAATTGCAAAGTTTAGATATGAAAAAAACAAAAAATAAAGGTGAATGGACTGAAATATATTCATTTTTTAAGGTGATTAATGATAAAAAACTTACTTTATCAGATAAAGATTTAAATAACACACAAAACTACTTTTCTGTTTCTAAAGTATCTACTCTTAATTTGGATAAAGATATAATCTTAACTGATACTGATTTAGTTTTTATAGAGAATAAAATTACCAAGCAAAGAAAACAAGTTAATGTAAGAGAACTTATTAATAAGGACATTTTACAAGATTTAAGTCATCAGATTAAACAAAATAAAGGGACATTTGAAATTGATGATATAGTAGCAATACAAAATGAATTAGGAATTTCTATTATTAAAGGGGGTAGAAGTAATCAAAAAAGCGATATTGTTTTAGATATAAGTCAAGACAATTTCTGTAAAACAAATGAAGGATTCGGAATTAAGTCTTATTTAGGTAGTAAACCAACTTTATTGAATGCTTCTGGAAAAACTAATTTTATTTTTAAAGTTGGTAATTTATCTAAGGGAGATTTGGATAACATCAACAGCACTAAAACCTTAAAAGATCGTCTTAATAAAATAATTGAATTTGGAGGAATTTTTTATTTTCATCAAATTGAACAAGAAACGATGTCTTACAATCTTAGAATTATTGATTCAATGATGCCTGAAACTGTAGCACAAATGTTATTGGAGTTTTTTGTTGAGAGAAATAATATCCTCTCTGAAAATTTAGTTTCTGTTTATAATAAAGGATTATTAGATAATATTACTGATGATTTATCCTCTCTGACTATTAAAGTAAAACGATTTTTAGTTAGTGTTTTGTTGGGCTTTTTCGCTGGAACTAAATGGGATGGAAAATATGCTTCAAATGGTACAATAGTAGTTAAAGATGATGGCGAACAATTAGCTTTCCATATAATAGATCTTTCTTCTTTAGAGGACTATTTATTTGAAAATATAGTTTTTGACACTCCTTCAACAACTAGACATCGTTATGGTAAATTAATTTTAGAAAATGATGGTAATTTGTATTTTAAACTTAATTTACAGCTTAGATTTCGTTAATTTTGAAAAAACTTAAGTAAAAAATGTGTATGCTTTCCCAATTCCACTGAGTTGTTTTGGAAAGTGATAGAAATAATTGAGGTGGATTTTTATCCACCTTTTAGTTTAAATTAATCTTAATTTGCTTTTCTATAGATACTAAAAAAGAGCAAAAAATAAGGTTATTTAGGAGAAACATTATCACTTTTTTAGGTGATAACGGTGGGTTTGTCTCTATTGGTATATTTCTTGATGTGGGCGATTTCTTCTGCCACTTGAATTAAGTCACCGAGCGCCTCTTGGGTGTCTAAATTTTGCTTGGTGGTGTCAGGTTCATAACTTTCTAAATAAACCCTTATCGTGGCGCCTTTTGTGCCTGTGCCAGAGAGACGGAAAACAATTCTTGAGCCGTCGGTAAAGCCTATGCGGACTCCTTGTTTTTCTGATACACTACCATCTACAGGGTCAGTATAACTAAAGTCATCGGCATATTTGACGGTATATTTACCATAGGTTTTGCCCACGAGGGTATCGAATTGGTTGCGTAGTTGGTTGACTAATTCATTGGCGCCTTCACTGGCGACTTCTTCGTAGTCGTGACGGGAGTAGAAGTTGCGTCCGTAGGTTTCCCAGTGGGATTTGACGATTTGCTCGACGGATTCTTGTCTAACGGCGATGATGTTTAACCAGAAAAGCACTGCCCAAAGTCCGTCTTTTTCTCTGATATGATTGGAACTTGTACCGAAACTTTCTTCTCCACAAATGGTGGCTTTGTCGGCATCGAGGAGATTACCAAAGAATTTCCATCCTGTGGGGGTTTCGTAGCAGTCAATACCTAATTTTTCGGCAACTCTATCTACGGCTTCGCTGGTGGGCATGGAACGGGCAACCCCTGCTAGTCCTTGTTTGTAGCCTTTTACTAAGTGGGCATTAGCGGTAATAACTGCTAAACTGTCGCTGGGATTGACGAAGAAATGTTTGCCTAAAATCATGTTGCGATCGCCATCACCATCGGAAGCAGCACCAAAATCGGGAGCATTATCCCCAAAAAGAATATCCACTAACCCTTTAGCATAAACCAAGTTCGGATCTGGATGTCCTCCCCCAAAATCCTCGAGGGGAACACCATTTATTACGGTTCCAGTGGATGCACCTAATTTTTGCTCAAAAATTGCTTTTGCATAGGGTCCTGTGACGGCGTGGAGGGAATCCATGCACATTTTGAACTGACCACCAGTAAGCAGTTTTTTGATTAAATCAAAGTCAAATAGAGACTCCATTAATTCAGCGTAAGGCTTGACCGAATCTACCACTTCTACCTCCATATCACCTAGTTTAAATGAACCTTGGTTATTTAGGTTTATATCAGCAGATTCGAGGACAGAATATTCTTTGATGGTTAAGGTGCGCTGGTAAATGGCTTCGGTAACTTTTTCGGGAGCAGGACCACCATTAGTAACATTGTACTTAATTCCAAAGTCACCGTTTTCTCCTCCGGGGTTGTGAGAAGCTGAAAGAATAATACCACCATAGGCATTGTTACCACGGATAAGGCATGAAGCAGCAGGGGTGGATAAAATACCGTCACAACCCACCAAAACACGCCCTACACCATTGGCAGATGCCATTTTGAGGATAGTTTGGATGACCTGACGATTGTAATAACGTCCATCTCCTCCTAATACAAGAATTTTGCCTTTTAATTCAGGAAGACTATCGAAAATTGATTGAACAAAGTTTTCTAAATAGTGGGGTTTTTGAAATACGGTGACGGCTTTGCGCAAGCCTGATGTCCCCGGTTTTTGATCATTAAAGGGAGTTGTAGAGACTTTTATAATACTCATAAATAATCAATTTGATTACTCTATTGTGTTCCCTAAAAATGTTAACAGAAAGCTCCCACTAAAATTTAACTTAAATCTGTGGTTACATCTGAAGCCATTTCCTCCGTGGTTTCTTCACTAGCGGGGGGTACTAAAGCCACCGCTGCGATCGCATCATCCCCATCCAATTTCTGCACCCTTACCCCACTAGCGTTACGGGATTGGAGAGAAACTGCATTAACATCACAACGAATAATAATACCCCTTGTGGTGATAATCATAAACTCATCATCAGCATTGACGATGTGCAAAGCCGCTAATTCTTCCGTAGATTTACGGAAACGAATGGCTCTCAAACCTAAGCCAGCCCTTCTTTGTAGCCTAAACTGAGATACAGGAACTCTTTTGCCATAACCGCTAGTAGTTACCGCCAAGGCCCAGGGAGCATCTTTGGCCGTATCATTGGTTAATTCTTCTTCCGTGTCATTATCAGGCTCATTATCATCCGCCTCCCCAATGGTAGCCACCACCTGAGAAGGAATAATATCCATACTAATTAATTGATCTCCTTTCCGTAGCTTCATGGATTTAACCCCTTTAGCCGTACGACTGAGGGGGCGTAGTTGATCATTATCAGCGTGGAAATGGATGGCCATACCTCGACGAGAGCCAATTAAAATGCTATCTTCTGCGGTAGCTAGACGCACCCAACGCAACTCATCCCCTTCAGCGAGGGAAATGGCAATTAACCCATTACTGCGAATATTAGCAAAGGCAGAGAGGGCCGTTTTTTTGATATAACCATTTTGGGTTAACATGACCAAATATTCATGATCTGTAAACTCACTTACTGCGAGGATAGAGGTGATTTTTTCCTCCGAGGAAATGGGCAACATCTGGATGATGGGCATACCACGGGCGTTACGGGAACTTGAGGGGATTTGATAGGCGCTGAGGGCATATACTACGCCCCTATCGCTAAAGAAAAGAATGGTATCATGTTCGCACCCCGTCAAAAAGTGTTGTACCTCGTCATTTTCCTTCATTTTTGCCCCTGCTTTACCCCTAGTGGCTCGGTTTTGAGCTTCAAAGGTACTGACAAGCATTTTTTTCAAATAGCCTTGTTCGGTTAAAATAATGGCTACTTGCTCATTGGCAATTAAATCAATATCCACTAAATCTCCATCCCCTTGGATGATTTCCGTACGGCGAGGGGTAGCATGGATAGTTTTGATTTCGATTAATTCTTCTTCGATGATGGCATCGATTCTTTCTTTACGCTCGAGAATATCCCGTAAGTCAGTGATTTGAGTTAGTAAGTCTTGATGTTCGGCTTCTATTTTCTCGGCTTCTAGGGCGGTGAGTCTTCTTAGTTGCATTTGTAAGATAGCATCTGCCTGAAACTCAGAGAGGGATAAATCATCGACTAACTGTTGTTTGGCGTTAGCGCTATCGGCAGCACTGCGGATGAGACGAATTACAGCATCTAAGTTACCGAGCGCAATTAATAACCCCTGTAAAATATGGTCTCTTTCTTCAGCTTTACGGAGACGATATTGGGTACGGCGGGTAATGGCTTCTACCCGAAAATCGAGGAAGACTTCGAGGAATTTTCTGAGGGTTAAAAGTTGAGGTTCGTTACCTACCAATGCCAACATATTACAACCGAAGTTGCTTTGGATGGTGGTTTGTTTGTAGAGGTTGTTTAATACTACCCTAGCGTAGGCATCCCTTTTTAATTCTATGACAATGCGCATCCCGTTGCGATCGCTCTCATCCCTAATGTCAGAGATACCATCAATTTTTTTATCATTAACCAAATCAGCAATTTTTTCAATTAAAGAGGCTTTGTTGGTTTGATAGGGCAACTCCGTAACGATAATAGCTTCCCTATCCTGTCTGCCCCTTTGGGAAATAGTTTCAATACCAGCTACTCCCCGCATGGTTACCGAACCTCTGCCCGTGGTGTAGGCTTCTTTTATGCCTTGTCTGCCTAAAATTTGTGCCCCTGTGGGAAAATCAGGGCCGGGGATATACTGCATTAATTCAATGTCAGTAATTTCGGGATTATGAATCATGGCAATGGTACCATCAATCAACTCGCCGAGGTTGTGAGGAGGAATATTTGTGGCCATCCCCACCGCAATCCCTGTGGTACCATTTAACAACAGTTGAGGTACCCTAGCAGGTAAAACCACAGGCTCTTGTTGAGAGCCATCAAAGTTATCAATAAAATCAACGGTTTCGGCTTCAATATCTCTTAAAAGTCCATTGGTAGCCAAAGACTGTAAACGGCACTCTGTATAACGCATGGCCGCTGGTGGATCATTATCCACACTACCAAAGTTCCCGTGACCATTGATTAAAGGATTTCGCATAGAAAAATCCTGAGCCATCCTCACAAGGGCATCATATACCGCTGAATCACCGTGGGGGTGGTATTTACCCAAGACTTCCCCCACAACCCTTGCACACTTACGAAAAGGTCTTTCTGGGGTCAATCCTAGCTCATACATGGCGTATAAAATACGACGGTGAACTGGTTTTAAACCATCTCTTGCATCGGGCAAAGCCCTACCTACAATAACGCTCATGGCGTACTCTAGGTAAGAGTTTGACATTTCACTGGTTAGATTGGTTGGTACAATGCGTTCTTGGATGGAGGTCATATATATTTTGAGTCACGAAATTAATGCTATTTTAGCATAGATTAGCCCCTCAAAAATCAAGTGAGGGAATGGGGAATAGGCAATGGGGAATGGTGATAAAAAAAAGCGAGGCTGACGGCTAAATCAACCCCACTGATGATGAAAAATTTTTGCGAGAAAAAAATTTTCTTAGCTTATTTGTTGATGGCAATATCGTTTATTACCTGATTAGGTGCGATCGCACTTTCTAATACAGAACTACTAATCACAGAATTATTAGCTACGGTAACTACAGGATTAGAGAGAATACCAATCAAAGAAGTGGCAACCACCAATAAAACAAGAGATACTTGCATGGCGCGCATCCCTGGAAGATTCCAGCGCACGGGGGGGTATCTTTTGACCACTTCAGACATTTCTTGAGGTTCTTTTACTACCATCATTTTCACCACTCGAATGTAATAGTAGATAGAAATTACACTGGTGACGAGCGCCGTTAAAACTAAGCCATAAAGCCCAGCTTGCCATCCTGCCCAGAAAATGTAAATTTTACCGAAAAATCCAGCCAAGGGGGGAATACCGCCAAGGGAGAGTAGGCAGAGACTTAAACCAAGGGTGAGGAGGGGATCTTTTTGATACAATCCTGCATAATCACTAATTTTATCAGTGCCTGTTCTGAGGGCAAAGAGAATTACACAGGTAAACGCTCCAAGGTTCATGAATAGGTAGATAAAGAGGTAAAATATCATACTAGAATACCCTGCCTGAGAGTCGGCGACTAAACCAATCATCACAAACCCTGCTTGACCGATGGAGGAGTATGCTAACATTCTCTTCATGCTAGTTTGGGCAAGGGCTACCACGTTTCCTAGTACCATACTAAGGATGGCTAGGGCGGTAAAGATAAATTGCCATTGTTCGCCCATGGGATTAAAGGCGGTGGCGAGTAAGCGAATGGCTAGGGCAAATCCTGCGGCTTTTGAACCTACGGAAAGGAAAGCAACCACGGGGGTAGGAGAACCTTCGTAAACGTCTGGAGTCCATTGGTGGAATGGTACAGCGGAAATTTTGAAGGCGATACCTGCGATGACAAAAACGAGGGCAATGGCTAAACCTAAAGATTCTAAACCAGTGCCTGGTTGGATGGTAGAGGCGATCGCATTTATATCGGTTAAACCGCCAGAAAGTCCATATAACAAGGATAAACCATAAAGAAAAATAGCAGAACTAGCCGCCCCAATCAAAAGGTATTTTAAGGCAGCTTCATTGGAACGAGGATCTCTTTTCATGTATCCTGTCATCAGGTATGAAGAAATACTGAGCATTTCTAAGGATACAAAAATCATCACCAATTCCGATGCCCCACAGAGAAACATTCCCCCAAGGGTAGCGGTGAGCAAAATACAAATAAATTCTGCTAGGGCAGTGCCTGTATTTTCAATATAAGTAATGCTCATGGAGATGGTAATGGCTGCTGACAGTGCCACAATGATGCGGAATACTATACTGAGGTTGTCACCCACAAAAGAGCCTAAAAAGGATTGGGGGTTGGGATTATCCCAGCCCAACACTAGGGCTACCACAGACGCCAGTAAACCTCCAATGGCAAAGTAGGGCAACCATGAGGCGGCTTTACGTCCGAATATTAAATCTCCTATTAATACTAATAATAATGTAATGATTACAATTCCTTCTGGTAGAATTGCGATCGCATTTAATTGACTAGCGATTTGACTAGAAAAATCCATAATTAGTTGATTTTAAAACTATCAATAGTCAATCTTACCTGAAAAGTTCCTACAATGGACAATTAAGAATTGATAATGGATAATTGTTTTTATGGCATTGCTTAATCATGGATGATAAGTTAATTTCATAGAAAAGTCTAAATATTTTTATGGATAAAAAACCCAATTTAATAGTTATCTGTAACGGTAGATCTTGTAAAAAATATGGAAGTAATTACCTTTTAGAAGCTATTCAAAAAAAAGAGCAAAATGCCATAAAAGTGACTACTAAATATTGTTTCGGTCACTGTGGTAATGGTATTACAGTTTTAATATTACCAGAAGAAAAAATTTATCCTAACATAAAAGATGAAAAAGAACTTTTAAATATACTCAACTCTAAATAATTATCATGGCTAAAACAATTTTAATCACAGGAGTAAGCAAAGGATTAGGAAAAGCATTAACAGAAAAATTTATCCCTTTAGGTCATACCATTATAGGGTGCGCTCGTTCCTATAACACCATCAAAGAATTACAACATAAATATCCAGAACATTATTTTTCTTCCCTGAATGTAGCTAATTATCAAGAAGTAAAAAAATGGCTTAAATCCTTACCTCAAACCCCCGACTTAGTTATTAATAACGCTGCCATTATTAATCAACCAGCGCCCCTATGGGAAATACCTACCGAAGATTTTGATCAACTAATTGACATTAATATCAAAGGCACAGCCAACATAATTCGGGGAATGGTACCCCTGATGATGGACAAAAAAGAGGGTATCATCGTTAATCTTAGCTCAGGTTGGGGACGTTCCACCTCCCCCGAAGTTGCTCCCTATTGTGCCTCTAAATGGGCCATTGAAGGATTAACCAAAGCCCTTGCCCAAGAGTTGCCCAGCAATCTTGCCACCGTTGCCCTGAATCCTGGGGTTATTAATACCGAAATGTTAAATATTTGTTTTGGTGAACAAGCAAAATTATATGATTCTATTGATGATTGGGTGAAAAAAGCAGTCCCATTTTTATTAAATTTATCTCTGAGGAATAATGGGGATTCTTTAACGGTTAATTAGGTATCTCAGGAAGCAGTGAGTCTTTTTAAAAGTAATCGAATAAAACATAAGTTAACTTTTTGGGTGGAGTTGAATAAGGTTCTTTCAAAGTTTTTGACCAAATTTTTACATCTTTCCATCCAAGCATTAGATCTTTCAATGATCCATCTTGCTTTGACTACCACAAATCCTTTTTTTCCTTCTGATTTTTTTTGTAATGTTTTTTTTAGTGTTTCTTCTTTTTATGAGACAAATGGACGTCAGTGCAATGGACGATGAGAACTTTAGAGACGTTGGAGAATATGTAAATTTTATAGTGGAAAACAACTTGATCAAAGAAGGGTTGTTGTTAAGAAGTGGAAAAATAGACTTCGTTGAGGACCTCAAAAAAGTTGGTTGCCCAAAATCAATTATAAATTTGAGGAAGCAAAAAGACAAAAAGATTGAAGGAGTAAATCAATACGATTTTCCAAAAGCAGATGAGGTTGATGTCTACGAATGGCAAAACAAAAAAACTAGGCTTTGGACTGGTAAAATCTTGAAGACAATAAATCAAAAGTCCTTTAAATTGCCGCTCTTGATTCATTGTGCGTTTGGAAAAGATCGAACAGGTGTCATAATAGCCTCTATTTTATCAATTTTAAAAGTTCCCGAAAGTGTCATTTTAGAAGAATATAAGTTGAGCGAGGGGAAACTTAAAGAGAAAGAAATGGAAGAACTTGTGTATCAACTTCATGACTACGAATGGAGTGAATTAGACGTTGACCCAAGTGATTTTGAACAGATGTTTCTTGAATCTCCTCCCCCGATTAGAACCTCACTGTTGGGGTAAAGCTAGGGCGAGACAATTTGTAAACCTTAGATAGCCTTCTTTTGTCACTTTCCGAAATAACTAATCGGAAAAAATGAATTTATCCACTGAGAAAATGAATCATACAATTATTGC
>Ga0076929_100681_pt1 | contig 19948 bp, 18 predicted proteins | sample HotLakConUCCSL28_FD_87104 | JGI IMG/M metagenome (GOLD analysis project Ga0076929, IMG submission 87104) | Hypersaline microbial mat communities from Hot Lake, Washington, USA - Hot Lake Consortium UCC-SL28 (version 3) (version 3) | ecosystem: Environmental > Aquatic > Thermal springs > Hot...
GCGTCCGGCGAGGAGTCCCGCCATTTCGTCCGCGCCGTGACGCGCCCGGATCGTGGCGGCCCTGCGGCGCGCTTCGGCGTCGGCCGGAGGGGCGCACGGCCGGCGCGCCGTCAGCTCCGCGGCGGCTCCAGGCGGGCGGGCGTCTCGTCGGGGCGCGGCTCGTCGGCCTCGGCCATGCCAGCCGGAAAGAGCATCTCGCGCACGGTGAGGGGGCGGGCGGCCGAGCGCGCCCACTTGCGGTGCGTCCACATCCACTGCTCGGGCGCCTCCCTGATCCAGCGCTCGAACACGGCGTGGAGCGCCTGTGTCGCCTCCTCGATGTCGCGCTGGCGATCCTCCGTCACGGGGACGGGAACGTGCTCGAGGACGGCGCGGAAGCGCACGCCGCCGGTGCGGATCACGGCGCCAGCGATGATCGGACGGCCCGAGGCGCGGGCGAGCATCGCGGGGAGCGGCGTCGCGAAGGCGGGATGGCCGAAGAAGAGGACGCCGACGCCCCGCGCCTCGCGCAGGTCCGACACGATGCCGATGCCGGCGCCGCCGCGGGCGAGGCGCAGGAGCGTGCGGCCGAGGTGCGGGCCCTTGGGGTAGAGCCCCGCGGGGTAGGCGGCGGCCCGCATCCTCTTGAGGTAGCGCTCTGCGAGGGGGTTGTGCAGCGCCTGGTAGACGCCGGCGAGGCGCAGTCCCGCCCGCCGGGGCAGCATTCCCGCGATCTCCCAGTTGCCGAGGTGGAGCGCCGCGGAAATCGCGCCGTCGGCGCCGAGGGCGCGGAAGCGCTCGAAGTCCGGCGGCAGCGTCACGCGGGACTCGTCGGCGATCAGGCGGTCGATCTGGAAGGCCTCGCCCGCGACGCGGCCGAGATGGGACCACATGTCCCGCGCGATCCTGTCCCGCTCCTCGTCGGTCTTGTCCGGGTAGGCGAGGGCGAGATTGTCGAGCGCGCGGCGATGGCGCGAGGTGAGCGGCATCACGACGCGCAGCGCGCCGCCGATGGCGGCCGACGCCCATTCGACCGGCACGCGGCGCAGGACGAAGCCGACGGCGCGCAGGAGGGCGTACTGGACGAGATGCGCCGCAGCCGGCCGCCCGTCCCTGCGACGACGACGGCCCTTGCGCTTCTTCGGGCGGGTCGCCCTCAAGGTCGCGGCAGGATCGGTCGCTCTGTCGTCCACCAGGGCGCTCCCTCGGCACTTGGGGCAGGGCGCCTCAGATAGCGTGCCTCTCCTGCGGCCCCAAGGGCTTTACGGCCGTGCCGCTTCTGCCCTAACGCAGCAATGCAGCGCAGCAGCCGTCCCGGCAGCACTCCCTTCAGCCAGCCCCCGGAGCCCCCCTCGACACATGCGCGAGGTCCTGACCCTCACCGTTCCCTTCTTCGGGCTCATCTTCCTCGGCTTCGTCGTCGGCCGGATCGCGAAGCGGCCGGCATCCGGGCTCGAGTGGCTCAACATCTTCATCCTCTACGTCGCGCTGCCGGCGCTGTTCTTCAAGCTCCTCGCCGAGACGCCGTTCGAGGAGCTCTCCAACCTCGGCTTCATCGCGGCCGTGGTGGCCGGCACCTACGCGATTTTCTCGCTCGGCTTCATCGTGGCGCTCTGGCGCTCCGGATGGGACGTCGAGAGGGCGACGATCCAGGCGCTCGTCGGGGCCTACGCCAACAACGGCTACCTCGGACCCGGTCTTGCCATCACAGCGCTCGGGGCGCCCGCGGCGGTGCCCGTGGCGCTCATCTTCGCCTTCGAGAACACGATGTTCTTCATCCTGACGCCGATCCTGATGGCGATCGGCGGTGCCGCCGTGGACGGCCCATGGGCGACCGCGCGGCGGATCCTGAAGCGCATCTTCACGCACCCCTTCATCCTCGCCGTCATCGCGGGGACGCTGGCGGCCGCCTTCTCCTGGCAGCCGCCCGAGCTCCTCGACCGCCTCCTCACGATGCTCACCAACGCCGCCGCCCCGTGCGCGCTCTTCGCCATGGGGGTGACGGTGGCGCTCCAGCCGCCGCCGGCGAAGGAGGCCGTCGGGGATCTCGCGATCTTCCTGTCGATCAAGCTCCTCCTCCACCCGATCGTCGCCTTCGTCCTCGTGTCGATGACCGACGCGGACCCGCTCTGGCTCACGGTCGCCGTCCTGATGGCGGCGCTGCCGCCCGCCACCAACGTCTTCGTGCTCGCGACGCAGTACGGCAAGTTCGTGGAAGGGGCGTCGAACGCCGTCCTCGTCGGCACCGCCGCGTCCGCCTTCACGGTCACGGCGGTGCTCTACGCCATCCAGTCGGGCGTCCTGTGACCCTCAGGCCCGCGCCACGAACCACACGTTCATGGGATCGTGGGGAAGGACGTGGCACGCGACGGTGGCAAGGCCTGCCTCGCGCATCATCCGCTCCGCCGTCTCCCGGCCCCACATGGTGCCGAGCCCCTCGCCGCCCTGGCCGATGGAGACGGGCGTGCAGTGGGCCGTGGAGATGGCGTAGAGGAACGGAGCCATCGGAAAGTCCATGTTGTTCTCGAGCCTCGCCGAGCCGCCGATGTCCTGGCACAGGTAGAGGCCGCCAGGCCGCAACGACCCGGCAATTCCCGCGATGAGGCCCGCCGGGTCCTTCTGGTCGTGGACCGCGTCGAAGCTCGTCACGAGGTCCCAGCGCCCCGGCTCGCGATAGCCGGTGAGGTCGCGTCTCTCGAACGAGACGTTGGTCAGTCCCTTTTCGGCGGCCGCGCTGCGGGCGAAGGCGATGGCGTCCTCGCACAGATCGTAGCCGACGAAGCGGCTTGCCGGGTAGCGCCGCGCCATGGCGATCAGCGCCGTGCCGCGCCCGCAGCCCGCGTCGAGGACGTCGATCCCCGCCTCCAGCCGCTCGTGAAGCCCCCCGCGAGGGGAATGACGTGGTCGAACAGCGCCGTCGTCACGGTCATGGCGCTGTCCTCCGCCATCATGGCGTGGAAGCAGGGATAGTCGTCGTAGGTGGTTCCGCCGCCGGTCTCGAAGCAGTCGATCACCCGCGGCTCCATGGCGCCGAGAAGGGCGACGTGCTGGGCATAGACCGCAAGGTTCCCGAGCGGCGCGCCGCGGGTGAGAGAGGCGGCGTGCCCGGCCGGAAGCCGATAGTGCCGCCGCGCCGGGTCGAAGAGGACGATCCGCGCCGTCACCATCACGGCGAGCCACTCGCGCACGTAGCGCTCGGCGAGGCCGGCCCGGGCTGCAATCTGCGCGCTGGTGGCGGGCGCCATTGCCGCCATCACGTCGTAGAGGCCGAGGCGGTGGCCGAGCGACATCATCGCCGCGGTGGCGCCCGCGCTCAGCATGTCCGCGACGCGGCCGGCGAAGGCCTCGGCCGCCGCCTCGTCGAGGCTCTCGCGCTCCATGAGGATTTCGGTCATTGTGCTCTCCCTTCGTGACGCCGCGGGAGGTACGCAATCCTCGTCATGGACGCGAGTGCCGGAGCCGACAGGACAGGGGCGGATCGGTCACGGGTCGTCGGCGCGGCGCCGATCACGCTCACCGTGGCGCTCGTGGTCCTGCCGGAGACGACGCCGGGGACCATCTACGGCCTCCACGAGATGCTGGGCTCGGTCGGGACGGCGTGGGCAGAGATCACCGGCGAGGACGCGCCCTGCGCCTGCCGCTTTCGCCCGATCCTCGCCTCCTGGAACGGTGCGCCGGTGCGCTCTGCGGCAGGCATTCCCATCGCCGCGGAGGCGGCGCTCGGCGACCTTTCGCGCGTCGATCTCGCCATCGTGACGGACCTTGCCATCGACATGGCGGCGGACCCGCGGGGGCGTTGGCCTCGTGAGGCGGCATGGCTCGCGGCGCGGCACCGGGAGGGGGCGCTCGTCGGCTCGGTCTGCACGGGATCGGTCCTCCTCGCGGAGGCGGGGCTTCTCGACGGCCTCGAGGCGACGACCCACTGGGCGGCCGTTCCGGTCTTCCGGGACCACTATCCGCTGGTCCACCTCGAGCCGGCGCGCATCCTGTGTCCTGCCGGGGAGGGCCACAGGATCGTCACCTCGGGCGGCGCGGGCGCCTTCACCGATTTCGTCCTCACCATCATCGCCCGCTTCGCCGGGAACGCCGAGGCGCGGCGAATCGCGCGCCTCTTCCTCGTGGGCGATCTCAGCGAGGGGCAGCTCCCGTTCGCCGTCATGGCCCGGCCGCGGCGTCACGACGACCGCGTCATCGCCGGGGTCCAGGCCTGGATCGCCGACCACTACGCCGCGCCCCGCCCGGTGGCGGAGATGGCGCGGCGCGCGGGGCTGACCGAGCGCACATTCACCCGCCGCTTCCGCCGCGCGACCGGCTACGCGCCGACGGAATACGTGCTCGCCCTCAGGATGGAGGAGGCGAAGCAGATTCTCGAGACGACGCCCGAGCCCACCGACGGCGTCGCGCAGGCCGTGGGCTACGCCGATCCCGCCTCGTTCCGTCGCCTCTTCAAGCGCATCGTGGGCGTCTCCCCCGCCCGCTACCGCCAGCGCTTCGGCGGACGGCCGGGCGAGGCGCCGTGGCGGGGGAGCGACCGGGACGGCTGATCCGCCCTCGGCCCGGCCCCGCCGGTTCCGCCCTACCAGAGCCGCTCGGACGCGATGCGGGCGCCCTCGGCGAGGGACCTCAGCTTCGCCCACACGACGGACGGCGCGACGGGATTGTTCGGCCCCGCGAAGGTCGCGAAGCCGCAGTCCGTGCCGGCGATGACGCGCTCGCGCCCGACGGCGTTGGCCCAGGATTCGATTCTCTGCGCCACGAGGCGGGGGTGCTCGACGAAGTTGGTCGTCGTGTCGATGACGCCCGGCATCAGCACCTTGTCGTCCGGCAGGCCGAGGCGCTTCACGTCCTCCCACTCGTGGGCGTGGGCGGGGTTGGCGCCCTCGACGAGGAGCCCCGCCGGCCGCGCCTTCATGACGACGGGCCAGAGCGCGGCGAGGGGGATGTCGTGGGTGTGCGGCCCCTCGTAGTTGCCCCAGCACACGTGCATGCGCATGCGGTCGGGGGCGATGTTGCGCGCCGCGTGGTTCACCATCTCCACGTTGCGCTCGGCGATCCTGAGGAAGCCGGCCTCGTCGAGATCCTGGTACTGGTTGTGGCGGGCCGAGCCGAAGTCCGGCGCGTCGATCTGGAGGATGAAGCCGGCGTCCACGATCGCCTCGTACTCCACGGCGAGCGCGTCGGCGAGGTCGGCGATGTAGGCGTCCTCGTCGTGGTAGTGCATGTCGGGCACGAACTTCGTCAGCACCCCCGGCGAGGCGGCGTTCATGAACGCCTCGTCCACGCCGTGCCTGTCGCAGGCGGCGCGCAGGTTGGTCAGGTCGGTCAGCAGCGGGCCGCGGTCGCCGTAGCGCACGTTACCGACGGCGGCGGGCGGGCGCATCCTGTCGAACCAGGAGAGGCCCCGCGCCTTGGAGGCCATCATGGCCATGAGGTCGGGGTGCTCCATGAGGTCGGCGTGCTGCGCCGTCTTCGGCCGCCCGGTCTCGGGCGGGACGGGGCCGACGCCCTCGAGGCGGTCCTGGACGTAGAGGGTGTAGGAGGTCTTGGAGTTCTCACCGTCGTTCGGGATGTCGATGCCGGCGGCGCGCTGGGCGGCGACGACGTCGTCGATGGCGCGGGTGACGCGGGCGGCGAGGGCGTCGGCGTCGACGGCCTCCCCCCGCTCCTTCGCCTCCAGCATGTCGAGGAGGTCGGGAGGGCGCGGCAGGCTCCCGACGTGGGTCGTCAGGATCCTGTCGGTCGAGGTCTTCATGGGCGTTTCCTCGTGATGGGCCTGCCCCGGCGGGCGGGGGCAGGACCGGACCTGCGATGCGCCCCGCCGTGCCGCCGGGCCGGGCTGGCGAGGGTCAGAGCTCGTTCAGCTCGCGGTACTCGTCGTAGGCCTCGGAGAAGGCGCGATAGCTCTCGATGACGCGGGCGAACATCGGGTCCTTCGCGGACTCCTCGGCGTATACCTCGTCAGCCGCCTGCCTGAGCGCCTCGATGACGGGCTCGGGGAAGCGCTTCACCTCGACCCCCGCATCGCGGAACTTCTGGAGCGAAGCCTCCTGCGAGGCGACGGCCGTCGCGATCGCCCACTGGTTCACGTCCGCGCACGCCGTCTCGATGGCGCGGCGCTGGCCGTCGGTGAGGGCCTCCCAGCGGTCCTTGTTCATGTAGAAGTCGATGAAGCCGGAGGGCTGGTGCCAGCCGGGGAAGTAGTAGTGCGTCGCGACCCTTTCGAAGCCGAGGAGGGCGTCGATCATCGGGAAGGAGAGCTCGGTCGCGTCGAGGCGCCCGGTCTCGAGGCTGGTCGCGATCTCTCCGGCCGGAAGGCTCATGGCGTTGGCGCCGAGCTTCGACAGGATCGCACCGCCGAGGCCGCCGATGCGGATGTTGAGGCCCTGGAGATCCTCCGGCGTCTCGATGGCCTTCGTGTACCAGCCGCCGGCCTCGGAGATGATGACGCCGCAGGGCATCGGGACGACGTTGAACGGCTCGTAGATCTCCCGCCAGAGCTCGAGCCCGCCGCCCTCCAGCACCCAGGAGAGGTACTTGATGGCGTCCGGCCCGAACGGGATCGAACCGAAGAGGGCCGCCGCCGGCGCCTCGCCGCTCGCGTAGGCGGCGTAGGACCAGCCAGCGTCGATGGCACCCGCGCCGACGTTGCCGAGGATCTCGAACTCGGGCGACAGCTCCCCCGCGCCGTAGTGGGTGAAGTCCACCTCGCCGTCGGTGAGGACGCGGACGGTCTCGACGAAGCGCTCGGCGCCCGGTCCGAGGATGGGCAGGTTCTTCCCGAACGCGCTCTGGAGCGTGTAGCTCTCCGCCGCTGCCGGTGTTGCGGCGAGAGCGGCGAGCGTCGCCGCCACGATGGCCTTCTTCATTGCTTGATCCTCCCTTTGTGGTCCCGCCTCAGACGATGGCGGTGACGATGCCCGGAAAAGCGACGATGAGCCCCAGCGCGAGGAGCTGGATGAGGATGAAGGGCACGACACCGCGATAGATCTCGGTGGTGGGGATGGCGCCCCCCGTCGCCCCCTTCAGGTAGAACAGCGAGAAGCCGAAGGGCGGCGTCAGGAACGACGTCTGGAGGTTGACCGCGACGAGGATGCCGAACCATACGATGACCATGTCCCCCTCGAGCCCGTTGCCGAAATCGAGACTCGCGATCAGCGGCCCGAAGATCGGGATGAGGATGAGCGTGATCTCCAGCCAGTCGAGGACGAAGCCGAGGAGGAAGATCACAGCCATCACCACGAGTAGGATCGTCCACGGATCGCCGCCGAGGGCGATCATGGCGTCCCGGATCATGTCGTCCCCGCCGATGCCGCGGAAGACCGCGGAGAAGCAGGTGGCGCCTATCATGACGAGAAGCACCATCGAGGTGGCGACGACGGTATCGCGCGCGGCAGACATCATCATGGAGAGCGAGAAGCGGCGGTAGAGCGCCGCCACCAGAAGCGCCCCCGCCGCGCCGAGGCCGGAGGCCTCCGTCGGAGTCGCGATGCCGCCGATGATGGAGCCGAGGACGGCGACCACGAGGATCACGAGGGGCAGGACGTCGAGGGCGATCCGCCATGCGGGCGGGCGCGCCGTGGCGAGCGCCGCGCGGGGCAGGCGGCGGGCGCGGATCGCGACGTAGACGCCGTAGAGCGCGACGAGGAGGAGGCCGGGGCCGATGGCGCCTGCGAACATGGCCGGCACGGGCGCCGACAGCTGGTCGCCGAGGACGATGAGCATCACCGACGGCGGAATGAGGATCGCGAGCGTTCCCGAGGAGGCGACGAGGCCGGCCGACGTCGGCCTGTCGTAGCCCGCCTCCCGCAGGCGCGGGAGCGCGAGGAGGGCGAGGAGGACCACCGACGCGCCGACGATCCCCGAGGAGGCCGCGAGGAGGACGCCCACCACGAGGACCGCGACCCCCATGCCCGCGGGCGTGCCGCCGAGGGCGGACTGCGCGCCCCTCAGGGCCCTCTCCGCGACGCCCGACTTCTCGAGCACGAGCCCCATGAAGATGAACATCGGGATCGCGACGAGGAGCCAGTTGGACAGGACGTTCGCGTAGATCCGGCTGACGATGAGCTTGAAGAAGGCCTGCGGCAGGTCCGAGACGAGGATGAAGAGCGCCGCCGTCCCCGCGAGCGCGAAGGCGACGCGGTAGCCCGCGAGGATCGCTGCGAGCAGCGTCGCGGCCATCGCGACGGGAAGGGCGTTCTCCATCAGCGCCGGGCCGACAGGCGCAGGAGCCGCACGGTCTCCACGAGGAGCGCCAGCGCGAGGAGGCCGAGGCCGACCGGGAGCGTCGCCTTCACGAGCCACAGGTCGTTCAGCCCGTCGTTGCGCGAGCCCTCGCCACGGGTCCACGCCGTCATCATGAAGGCCCACGCGGCGGGCAGTGAGACGAACAGGAAGGGACCCGCGAGGGCGAGATGGCCGAGAAGGTCCACGGCGGCGCGCCCGCGCGGGGGCATGCGCGCGTAGAGGAAGTCCACCCTCACGTGGCCGTCGCGCAGGAAGACGAGCGCCGCCGGAAGGAGCCCGATGGCGGCGAGGAGGTGCCACTGGAAGTCGAGGAGGCCGTTGAGCGTGATGGCGTCACCGACGAGGAACAGCTCGTCGGGGAAGCGGGCGACCGGGTTGACGTCGAGCCGTGCGAACAGGACCTGTGCGCAGATCGCCGCCATCATGACGACGACGAGGACCGCGCAGACGTCGAGGACGACGCGCTCCCACGCCGGCCGTTGCCTGTCTTCCGCCACGTCGCCTCCCCCCTGTCCGCCTCCGAATCGAGCGCACTCTAGCGCGCTTTCCGCCCGGATTGAATCGTCCCCCGCGAGCGGAAGGCGCGCCGGACGCGGAGCGGGCGCGCCATCGACGGCAAGGGTCCGGTCCGGGTCGCTCCGATCAGGCTGCGGCGGCGCACGGCGCCCCGGCGCAACCGCCCATTGCGCGCCGGCGCCCGTCTCGTCCGGCACGGGTGCGGTCAAGGTCCGGGGCGCCCCGGCGGGGGTCGGCTCGCCCGGGCACAGTCGACGCTTGTGGAGGGGGAGGCGGCTGGTCCACAACGGCGGCGCCGGCAGAAGGGGCGGAGCACATGGGCGATTTCGATCCGCGCTATGGCGAGGCGGTGGAGGTGGCCGAGGGCATCGCCCGCGTGACGGCGCCCAACGGAGGACCGTTCACGGGCGCTGGCACGAACACCTTCCTCCTCGGCTGCGAGCGGCTGATGGTGGTGGACCCGGGGCCCGCGCTCCCTAGCCACGTGGACGCCGTCATCGCCGCCATCGCCGGACGGCCCGTCAGCCACATCCTTGTCACCCACACCCACCTCGACCACGTGGGCGCACTTCCGGCGCTGAACGCCGTCCTCCGGGCGCCCGTCGTCGCCGAGGGGCCGCACAGGAACGCCCGTCCGCTCCGCCCCGGCGAGACCAACCCCTTTCTCGGCTCCGCCGACACAACCTTCGCGCCCGACCTTCGCGTGGCGGACGGCGAGGTGGTGGACAACGCGGACGTCTCCGTCACGGCGATCGCGACTCCGGGGCACACGGCCAACCACCTGTGCTTTTCCGTCGGCGACCACTGCCTTTCGGGCGACCACGTCATGGGCTGGTCCACCACGGTGATCGCGCCGCCGGACGGTGCGATGCGGCCCTACCTCGCCTCGCTGGAGCGGCTTCTCGAGGTGCCGGCGCGCCGCCTCCTGCCCGCCCACGGCGGACCCGTCGACGATCCGAAGCGTACTGTGACGGCCATGCGCTCCCATCGCCTCATGCGCGAGCGGGCGATCCTCGACCGCCTTCTCGCGGGCGAGGCCACCATCGAGGAGATCGTCGCCGCCCTCTACCAGGGCATCGACCCGCGCCTTGCCGGGGCGGCCGCGCTGTCGGTTCTCGCCCACCTCGAGAAGCTGGAGGAGGAGGGGCGCGTCGCCGCCGAAGGAGTGGCCCGCACGGCCCGCTGGCGCGCGCTCACCTGATGCCGCGCGCGGGCAATGCGGCGCCTGCCGGCGTGCGGCGCGCTCGTCAGGCGGCGGCGAGCCTCGGCCGGTCCTCGCTGACGACCCGGTTCCGTCCCTCACGCTTCGCCCTGTAGAGCGCCCTGTCGGCGCGGTCGAGGAGGTCGCCGAGGGTCTCGACGGAGGGCATCGTCTCGTCGACTGCGACGCCGAAGGAGGCGGTGAGGGAGACAGACAGCCGGTCGGCGTCGATCGGGGCTTGCGCAAGGAGGCGGCGCATCCTCTCCGCCGCGGCGACGGCGTCGCGGCCCGAGACGTGCGGCATCAGGACGATGAACTCCTCCCCGCCGAAGCGGGCGATGGCGTCGCCCGGGCGCATCTCTGCCGACAGGCGCGCCACCATCGCCCTCAGGACCGCGTCACCGGCCGCGTGCCCGTTGGTGTCGTTGATCGCCTTGAAGTGGTCCACGTCGATGGCGATGGCGGCGAGCGCCGGCTTGTCGCCGCGCCCTCCGGCGGGGCGCTGCCGCTCGTAGGCGAGCCACTCCTCGAGGCCGCGGCGGTTGAGCGCGCTTGTGAGCGGATCGCGCAGCGCCGCCGAGCGCAGCGCAGCCGTCCGCCGCTCGTAGACCATCCCGAGCATCGTGTAGCCGAGGGCGATGGGAATGAGGATCGGCGCCAGCAGGAAGAGGGCGACGAGCGCCTTCGTCTCCCAGTCCGTCCCGTCGAGCTCGGCGAGGGGTCCCGCGGCGAGGCGCAGCCCGAGCACCACGAGGTGGATGGCGAGAATGGACACGACCACCCGTCGCCAGACGAGCCGCCGCTCCCCCCAGAGCGCGAAGTCGACGATCACCACGAGGGTCAGCACGGCGCCGAGGGCGACCGCGGTGCGGATGAGCTCGCGGACCGGCACGTCCACCGACAGGGCGACCGCCGCATAGGCCGCGAGCGCCGCCAGCATCAGAGCCCAAGGCACACGCGCCCCCACGTAGGTCCGAAATCCCGCGAGAAGCGCCACATGGGCGAGGAGGAACAGGACGTCGTCCACCACCACGTTCACGTGGATCTCGCGCCCGTGGTCGAGAACGGTCATGACCGCGCTGCCGGTGGCGAAGGCGAACGTGAGGCTCCACCACACGAGTGCCGTGCTCGAGCGCTGGACCCACCACGTCCAGCCGAGGAAGAGCGCCATGAGGGCGAAGGGCAGGACGGTGATCGCCTGCACCGTCGCGACGTCGAGGTCCATGGCTCTCCCTGTTCCCGTGCGTCAGGCGGTCCGCACCGGAACGGACGGTGTCCGTCCCTTCCGGATCGTCGGCCACCACGCCGTCGATCTCGCGGTCCGGTCCGCGAAATGCACAGGATCGCTCCGTTTCGAGGAGACCGACGTGTTGCAGGGTGACCGCTCCCTCATCTTCCGGGGAGAGGGGCGCGCTGTCCACCCGTGCCTTCCGGCCGGCGACGGAGCTTGCGTGACCGAAGGCCGCAAGCGGACCGTCGGTCTTCCGCCTTCCCGGGGAGGTGACCTGCTGCGGGAGGGCGGCGCAGGCGGACGTCCGGCCCGCCGGAGGCTTCCGGGACGGGCCGGACGGCGATCGCGCGTCGGGAAAGCGCTCTCCGTCAGGGAAAGAGGCGGCGCACCTGCCACCCCCCATCCTCGCGGCGGTAGAGGAAGCGGTCGTGCAGGCGGAAGGCGCCGTCCTGCCAGAACTCCACCTCCGCCGGCGTCAGGCGGAAGCCCGACCAGTGGGGCGGGCGGGGGACCTCGTCGGGATAGCGCGCCTCGAGCTCGGCGACGCGCGCCTCGAGGTCGGCGCGTGCGGCGAGGGGGCGCGACTGGTCGGACGCCCAGGCGCCGAGGCGGCTCGTGCGCGGGCGCGTCGCGAAATAGGCGTCGGCCTCGGCGTCGCTCACCTGCGCGACGGGTCCGCGGATCCGCACCTGGCGGCGCAGCGTCTTCCAGTGGAAAAGGAGGGCCGCCTTCGGGTTGGCGGCGAGCTCCCGCCCCTTCGCGCTCTGAAGGTTCGTGTAGAACACGAATCCGCCGTGATCGTGTCCCTTGAGGAGGACGGTGCGCACGTCCGGCATGCCGTCCCCGTCCACCGTCGCGAGGCTCATGGCGTTCGGATCGTTCACCTCCGAGGCGGTGGCTTCCGCGAACCATGCGTCGAACAGGTCGAACGGGTCCGGGACGGCTCCGTTGGCGAGGGTTGCGTCGTCGAGGGTCGCGCTCATGAGGGGCAGGACCTAGATAGAGTTGTCTTCATCGGGTCAACCGTAGCCGGGCACTGTGGGGCTCAGATCCCGCGTGGCCCGCGTTCGCAAGATTGGACAGGGATGGCGCGCGATCCTTACACCGTTCTCGGGATCTCGAGGTCCGCGACGGACAGCGAGGTGAAGTCCGCCTACCGGCGGCTCGCCAAGCGTTACCATCCGGACACCAACAAGGACGATCCCAAGGCGCAGGAGCGTTTCGCCGAGGTGAATGCGGCGTACGAGATCGTCGGCGACAGGGAAAAGCGCAAGCAGTACGACCGCGGCGAAATCGACGCGGCCGGACAGCCCCGCTTCGGCGCGGGCTTCGGCGCTGGGGGTGCCGACCCGTTCGGCGCCGGCGGCGGAGGTTTCGGCGGCTTCTCGGGGTTCGGCTTCGGCGGCGGCGGCGGTGCCGGTGGCGACACCGGCCGCGGGCAGAGCCGCACATGGCGCTTCTCCTCCACCGACGGGCCTGGCGGGGTCGACGAGATCCTGCGCGAGTTCATGAGCGGACGCTCCTCGGAGCGGCAGTCCGGCTTCGGCAGCGCTCCCTCCGACCGCGGCCAGGACCTCGAGGTCATCGTCACTGTCTCGCTCGAGGATCTCGCCCGGGACGAGAAGCTTAGGGTGACCCTGCCGACGGGCAGGACCGTGGACGTGAAGCTGCCGGCGGGCGCCGAGCCCGACCAGCAGATCCGCCTGCGCGGCCTCGGCCACGACAGCCTCACCGGTGGCCCTCCGGGGGATGCCCTCCTGACGCTCAGGATCGCCGCCCACCCCGTCTTCCAGAGGGACGGGGCGAACGTGCGCCTCAACCTTCCCGTCACGCTCTACGACGCGGCGCTCGGCGCCAAGGTGCGGGCGCCGACGCTGACGGGCTCGGTCAACATCACCGTGCCCGAGGGCTCGTCCAGCGGCAGGACGCTGAGGCTGCGCGGCCTCGGCCTTCCCACCAGGTCGGGCGGGCGCGGCGATCTCCTCGTCACGCTCCTGATCGACCTGCCGCCCGACCTGCCCGAGGATTTCCGCGAGATGATGCGGCGCTGGCGCGAGGACGCGCCTTACCAGCCGCGGCCTGCCGGCGCCGGAGGGAGCTGACCCGCACCGGCTTGTTCTGCGCCGCGAGCAACCTGACGAGCCACTCGGCGTGCGCCTCCAGCCCCGCGAGGGAGAGGGGGCCGCGCCGCGTCGGCTGGGGAATGTGGACGAAGAGCGTGTCGGTGTTCCTGCCGAGCGCCGCCCCGTAGGAGGCGTTGCACACGTAGGCGCCAGCGTTGCCGCTGACGGCGACCGGGAAGCCCTTCCGGCGCGCCGCCCTGGCGAGGGGGCCGACGTCGAGCCGGGTGCGGCGGGTGTATGAGGGGGCGGCGGCCGGTCCCTGCCCGGCGGCGTCGGGGCGGGGGCTCGCCTCGGGACGGGCGATGCGCTCGTAGCGGATCTGCCGTGCGCCCTTCGCGACGCCGAACATGAGCACCTTCCGCGCGGCGCCCGCTGCATCGGGGAGCGTGTCGCAGATCGCCCATTCCGTGGGCAGGATGCGCGTCTCGACGCCAGGGATTCGCTTTTCGGCGATCCGCTTCACCAGCGCCTCGGAGGGGTTCTCGGGCATCCCGGGGAAGGGGCCGAAGCCCGTGACGAGGACTGCTGCGCGGCGGCTGCGGGTCGCCGCGGCGCCTGACGTGGGCGCCGTCGGAGCCGGCCGCGACGGGACCGTGGCGGCCGCCTGAACCTGCGGCTCCGCAGCGCGCCGTTCGGCGACCGGCTCCGGCTCCGGCTCCGGGACGGGTGAGGGCGCCGGCTCAGGGGCGGGAGCGGGGGGCGGTGCGCTCGCGAGCGGCGTCTCTCCGCCCTCGGCGGCCGGCTCCCGCTCCGGCGCCGCCGCAGCCTCGGGTTCCGCTGCGAGGGCGGGTTCGGGCGATGCGCTTGCGAGCGGCGTCTCCTCGCTCATGGCGGCCCGCTCCCGCTCCGGCGCGGCCTCGGGTTCTGCGGCGGGGGCGGGTTCGGACGGGGCACGCGCGAGCGGGGTCTCTTCGCCCTCGGCGGCCGCCTCACGCTCCGGCGCCGGCGCGGCCTCCGGCTCCGGCGTCGCGGCAGGCTCGGGCGGCGCGCTAGCGACCGGCGTCGCCTCGCCCTCGGCGGCTGCCTCCGGCGCCGGTGCGGGCTCGGGCGGCGCGGCCGCGACGGAGGGCACCTCGGGTTCCGGTGCGGCGGGAGGCGTCACGCGCTCTGCGACCGGCTCCGGCGCGGGAGTGGGCGGTGCGCTCGCGACCGGCGGCGCCTCGGGCTCTGCGGCCGCCTCCGGCGTCGGCTGGGGGGCGGCGGGCTCCGGCACTGCGGGCGCGGCGGGTGGCGTCGTTGCGGGCGGTGCGGTCTCGGGCTTCCCTCTGGCTCCGAAAAGTCTCGCGATTTTGTCGAAGAGGCTCATCGTTCTCCTCCGAAGTCTCAGGGAACCTTCATGCGTCAGGCGTGCCAGCCGGGCAGGTGTGAAAGAACCTCGCGTGCGGCGGCGCTCGGCGCAAGGCGCCCCTCGCGCACCGCTGCCTCCGCCTCCGCGGCGGCCCCGCCGGCATGGGCGGCGAGGTGGATCTGGAGAGCGTCGGCGATCATGTCGCGCATCCAGGTGACGCCCTGCGCGCGCCGCCGCTCCTCGAGCCGCCCCGACGCCGCGAGCGCCGCCCGGTGACCCTCGATGGCGCGCCAGAGCGCGTCGAGGCGCTCGCCCGTCCGGGCGGACACCGTGAGGACCTCTGGCGGCGCCTCCGCGGCGAGGATCCTGACCGCGCTCAGGATCTCTGCGGCCGCCTGCCGCGCGGCGGCGAGCGCCGGACCGTCCGCCTTGTTGACGGCGATGATGTCCGCCCGCTCGAGGAGGCCCTTCTTGATGCCCTGGAGCTCGTCGCCGGCGCCCGGCAGCATCAGCGCGACGAAGGTGTCCACCATGTCGGCGACGGCGACCTCCGACTGGCCGACGCCGACGGTCTCGACGATGACGACGTCGTGGCCGGCGGCCTCGAGGAGGAGCATCGCCTCGCGCGTGCGGGCCGCCACGCCGCCGAGCGAGCCGGCGGACGGGGAGGGGCGGATGAAGGCGGAGCGCTCGGCGGCGAGCCGCGCCATCCGCGTCTTGTCGCCCAGAATGGCGCCGCCGGTGCGGGTGGAGGAGGGGTCGACGGCAAGGACCGCGACGCGCCTTCCCGCCTCCACGAGGCGCATCCCGAGAGCGTCGATGAGCGTCGACTTGCCGACGCCGGGGACGCCGGTGATGCCGACGCGGGTCGCCCCGCCGGTGCGGGGGAGGAGCTCCTGGACGAGGTCGGCCGCCTCGGCGCGGTGCTCCGGACGGCGGGATTCGACGAGCGTGATGGCGCGCGCGAGGGCTGCCCGCTCCCCGGAGGCGATGCGGGTCGCAAGGTCCGTCAGCTCTGCGCCTTCCACACGATGCGCTGGAGGCGGGCCTCCTCGAGGTCCCTGGCGGACGGGAGGCTGTCGAGCGGGCCGTCGTAGCCGGGGATGGAGAAGACGAGTTCCACGTGGCGCGTGCCGCGGGCGGTGCAGACGGCCATGCCGCGCCACAGGTTCCGTCCCGCGCGGCAGTCGCGGCGGGCGACGCGGGCCTGTGCCATCGTCATGCCGATCCGCTCGCCGTTGGGGCCGGCGAGGTTCTGGCCGACGCCGTGCATCTCCGCCACCGTGTTCCCCCGTCCCTTGAAGAACTGCACCGCCTGAATGTCGTCGATGAAGGCGGCGTGTGTCCAGATGGTGGTGTCTTCCCTGGCGGTTTGGATCGGGCGGATCTCTGCGCGGGGGCGACCTCTGCGAGCATCGCCTCCGTGTAGGGTGTGCCCGAGCGCACGGTTCCGGCGCCCTCGTCGGTGATGACGAGCCACGTCTCGGAGGAGACGTCCGCCTCCGAGAGCGGCTCGGCGACGCTCGCGACGCATCCTCCGAGCGACAGGGCGGCGAGCGACAGCGCGGCCAGGAGGACGAGGGCGAGGCGGGAGATCGGTGTCGTCATGGGATCGCCGATAGCACACGCGCGCGCCGTCGATCCCGTGGATCCTGCCGAGAGCATCACCACCGGCATAAGCCGATCGCGCGAATTTGCCTGACAATGCCGACGATCGGGCCTCCCGCGCGTCTCTCGCAGGTCCCCCGATTGCCGCCGGCGGGATGCGGCATCGGGAGGCGAAAATTGCGCGAAGCACAGTGACCGGGAGGCAGGTGCCGCCGGGAAGCTTCAGCGCCGACAGGAATTGGGCCGCCGTCGCGGTGACGGCGGCGGCCCCGAAGGCGGCGGCCGCGATGGACACGACCCCACCGCACGAGCCACGGTGCGCGGGGCCGGCGGCCGGCTGGGGCCCGGGTGAGGGCGCGGCCGGGCGGTGCGCTTACGCCGGAACGTCCGGCGAGGCGAGGCGGAAGGGGTGGGGGAGGAGCTCGGCGATGGGGATCGCGAGGCGCGTCCCGTCCCGCCTGTCGACCACGTGGACCACGAGAGTCGGGGTCGCGAACTCGGCGATGATCTGGCGGCAGCGCCCGCAGGGCGTGGCGAGTGCGCCGGCGTCGGGGCGCGCGGCGGACCAGCCGACGACAGCGACCCGCTCGATCTTGCGCACCCCCGCCACCACGGCGGCGGCGACGGCGTTCGCCTCCGCGCACAGGGACAGGCCGTAGGATGCGTTCTCGACGTTCGCGGCGGTGAAGACGCGGCCGTCGGCGGCGCGCACCGCGGCGCCCACGAGGAACCCGGAGTAGGGCGCGTAGGCGTGAACGGCCACCTCGCGGGCGGCCGCGATCAGGAGCTCGTCGTCGGGCACGGCGTCACTCAGCGGCGGCGCGGGTGCCGTAGCCGCGGGCGCGGGACAGCGTCGCGATGAGGCTTTCCGCCGCGTCCGCGATGACGGTGCCGGGGGGGAAGACCTCGGCGGCGCCCATGTCCTTGAGGAGCGCCACGTCGTCAGGAGGGATGACGCCGCCGATGGCGATGAGGATGTCCTCCCGCCCCTCCGCCGCCAGCGCCGCCTTCAGCTCCGGGAGGAGGGCGAGGTGGGAGCCTGCGAGGGAGGAGACGCCGACGATGTGGACGTCGTTGTCGACGGCCTGCCGGGCGCACTCCTGCGGCGTGGCGAAGAGGGGGCCGATGTCGACGTCGAAGCCGAGGTCGGCGAAGGCGGACGCGATGACCTTCTGGCCGCGGTCGTGCCCGTCCTGCCCCATCTTGGCGACGAGGATGCGGGGGCGGCGGCCGTCTGCGTCGGCGAAGGCGTCGGCCTTGCGGCGCACCTCGTCCATGCGCTGGCCCATCCTGCCGGCCTCCCGCTTGTAGACGCCTGTGACGGCGCGGATGTCGATGGTGTGGCGTCCGAACGCGGCCTCCATGGCGTCGCTCATCTCGCCGACGGTGGCCTTGGCACGGGCCGCCTCGATGCACAGGGCCAGGAGGTTCGCGTCGCCACGGGCGCCGCTGGTGAGCGCCTCGAGGGCGGCGCGGGTGGCGGCCTCGTCGCGCTCGGCCCTCAGGCGCTTCAGCTTCTCGATCTGGCGGGCGCGGACCGAGGCGTTGTCCACCTTCAGGACCTCGACCTTCTCCTCCTCCGCGGCCTTGTAGCGATTGACGCCGACCACGGTCTGGTCGCCCGAATCGATGCGCGCCTGCGTCTTCGCCGCAGCCTCCTCGATCCTGAGCTTCGGCGTGCCGGCCTCGATGGCCTTCGCCATGCCGCCGAGCGCCTCCACCTCCTCGATGTGGGAGAGGGCGCGCCCGGCGAGGTCGTGGGTGAGGCGCTCCACCGTCGGCGAGCCGCCCCAGGGGTCGATGAAGCGGGTCGTCATCGATTCCTCCGCCAGCACCAGCTGCGTGTTGCGGGCAATGCGGGCCGAGAAGTCGGTGGGGAGCGCCAGCGCCTCGTCGAGGGCGTTGGTGTGGAGGGACTGGGTGCCGCCCTGAGTCGCCGCCATCGCCTCGATCATGGTGCGGGCGACGTTGTTGTAGACGTCCTGCGCCGTCAGCGACCAGCCGGAGGTCTGGCAGTGGGTCCTGAGCGACAGGGAGCGCGGGTCCTTCGGCGCGAAGTGCTTCTCGAGGAGTGTCGACCAGAGATAGCGGGCCGCGCGCAGCTTCGCCACTTCCATGAAGAAGTGCATGCCGACGGCCCAGAAGAAGGAGAGGCGCGGGGCGAACCTGTCCACGGACAGCCCGGCGGCCATGCCGGCGCGGATGTATTCGAGGCCGTTCGCGATGGTGTAAGCGAGCTCGAGGTCTGCAGTCGCCCCCGCCTCCTGCATGTGGTAGCCGGAGATGGAGATGGAGTTGTACTTCGGCATGTGCTCCGCCGTGTGGCGGAAGATGTCCGACACGATCCGCATGGACGGACCCGGCGGATAGATGAACGTGTTGCGGACCATGAACTCCTTGAGGATGTCGTTCTGGATGGTCCCCTTGAGCTCGGACTGCGGGACGCCCTGCTCCTCCGCGGCGACGATGTAGAGGGCGAGGACCGGCAGGACCGCGCCGTTCATGGTCATGGAGACGGTCATCTCGCGCAAGGGGATGCCGTCGAAGAGTGTGCGCATGTCGAGGATCGAATCGATCGCCACCCCTGCCATCCCGACGTCGCCGGAGACGCGCGGGTGGTCCGAATCGTAGCCGCGGTGGGTCGCGAGGTCGAAGGCGACCGACAGGCCCTTCTGGCCCGCGGCGAGGTTGCGGCGATAGAAGGCGTTCGATTCCTCGGCCGTGGAGAAGCCCGCGTACTGGCGGATGGTCCACGGCTTCTGGACGTACATCGTGGGGTAGGGGCCGCGGATGTAGGGCGGCAGGCCCGGCACGGTGTTCACCGGGAGCCCCTCGAGGGAGACGTTCCGCTCGAGCGGCTCGACGGTGATGCCTTCCGGCGTCGTCCATGGCGCGGGCGGATCGCCGAGGGGGGCCTCGCGCTGGCGGTAGGGTGTCTTGGAGAAATCCGGGAACATCGTTCAGCCCTCGAAGGGTGCGGCGGCGCGGGTCGGCCGCAGGGGCGGCGCGTCGAGCGCGGCTGCCGGGAGCGCCGCGGAGAGGTCGGCGAGCGTCGCACCGTCGGCGGCGGCGGCGACGAGCGCCTCGAAGGTGTCTTCCGCCACGGCCTTGCGGCGCGTCGTCGGCGCTGCGCGGGGCGTCTCGTCAGGAACGGGCGCGGGGTTCGCCGGCGGGTGATGGGTGACGCCGATGATCGGCCTGTCGCCCGAGGCGGCGGCGGCCTCGGCGGCGTCGGCGGCGCGCGCCACGGCCTCGGCGACGGCGCCGCTGGCGATCCTGTTCGCCAGCCCCTCCGCCTCGTGGGCCTTGAAGATCTCCCAGGCTGCGGCGGCGATCCCGTCCGTGTAGGTCTCGATGGCGCCGGCGCCCGCGGCGGGGTCGGCGAGCTCGGCGACGTGGGCCTCCTCGAGGAGGAGCGTCTGGATGTTGCGCGACAGGCGGCGGGCGAAGGGGGAGGCCGCCGCGTCGAACGGGAGGACCGTCACCGAATCGGCCCCTCCGGCGCCCGCTGCGAAGGCTGCGACGGTGAGGCGCAGGAGGTTCGTCTGCGGGTCGCCCCACGACAGCATCCGCCGCGACGTCGACACGTGGAGGGTGAGCGGAGCGGCGATCCCGCAGGCGTCCGTCACCATGCGCCAGAGGCGGCGTGCGGCCCGCAGCTTGGCGATGGTGGCGAACTGGTCCTGGTTTGCGCAGAGCGCCATCTGCACGAGGGGCAGGGTCTCGTCCGCCCGGATCCCCTCGCCGTCGAGGGCGCG
>Ga0076929_100682_pt1 | contig 19943 bp, 19 predicted proteins | sample HotLakConUCCSL28_FD_87104 | JGI IMG/M metagenome (GOLD analysis project Ga0076929, IMG submission 87104) | Hypersaline microbial mat communities from Hot Lake, Washington, USA - Hot Lake Consortium UCC-SL28 (version 3) (version 3) | ecosystem: Environmental > Aquatic > Thermal springs > Hot...
AACATGCTTTCGGTGCGCGACGAGATCGCCGGAGCGGTGAGGCTGGGGCACTCGGAGGGAATCGTCGAGAAGGAGGACCGCGACCGCATCCTGGGCGCGCTCGATCTGGCGGAGCGGACGGTGGAAGAGATCATGCTCCACCGCTCCAAGATCGAGATGCTCGACGCGGACGCCGCGCCGGAGACGATCCTGAGCCAGGCCCTGGCCTCCCCCCACACGCGGCTGCCGGTGTTTCGCGGCGAACCGGAGAACATCGTGGGCGTCGTGCATGCCAAGGATCTGCTGCGCGCCATCGACAGGCTGATGCGCGGCCCGGATGCCTCGCCCGCCGCGCTTGACGCCTTCCGGGTGCTCGACGTGGCGATGACCCCCTATTTCGTCCCCGAAACGACCACGCTCGACGACCAGATGCGCGAGTTCCTGCGCCGCCACACCCATTTCGCGCTTGTGGTTGACGAGTACGGAACGCTGCAGGGTCTCATCACCCTCGAGGACATCCTCGAGGAGATCGTCGGCGAGATCACCGACGAGTTCGACAGCCCCGAGGCGGCCCCGGCGCTCAAGCCCGATGCCGACGGCTCGGTGACCGTGGACGGCACCATGACCATCCGCGACCTCAACCGCGCCGCCGACTGGTCGCTTCCCGACGAGGAGGCGGTCACGGTCGCCGGGCTCGTGATCCACGAGGCTCAGTCCATCCCCGCCGAGGGGCAGGTCTTTTCCTTCCACGGGTTCCGCTTCGAGGTCGTCGAGCGACGCGAGAACCGCATCGCGCGGCTGCGCATCCGCCCGCTCTGACGCGCAGCGCAGGGGCCGCGCGGCCGCCGGCCAGACTCAGCCGGGCAAGACCTTGCCGGGGTTGAGGATGCCATCGGGATCGAGGGCGGCCTTGACGGCCGCCATCGTCTTGAGCGCCACGGGATCCTTCCGGCGTGCCATGGAGCCGAGCTTCGACGTGCCGACTCCGTGCTCCGCGGAGAAGCTGCCGCCCACCGAAAGCACCACGTCCTCGACGGCTTCGCGGATTTCCTCGCGCACCGCCGACCCGGGCGAGGATGCCCAGACAACGTAGTGCACGTTGCCGTCACCGAGATGGGAGACGATGAAGACGCGGGCGCCGGGATCGATCTTGTGCACCCTGGCGTCCGCCGAAGCGATGAAACCGGCCACCGCATCGAGGGGCACCGAAACGTCGTTCAACACGATGTTCTCGCAGGCCACGGAGAGTTCCCCCGCGGCTTCGCGGCGCGCCCACATTTCCCGGCGCTGTGCCTCGTTGCGGGCGAGAACGGCGTCGATCACCAGGCCCTCCTCCATCAGCCCGGCCAGTGCCTCCTCGAGTCGGGCGACGATGGGGATCTCGCCGTCCGTCCCCGGAACGCTGTCGCGGGGGGAGGTGGCGCCGAGTTCGACCATCAGATTGGTCTCGTGGGGCGCATCGAAGGGCTCGCGGGCGCCGCCACAATGGGCGACGTGCTGCTCGATGTAAAAGCGCGGCATGTACTCGAAGGCCTCGACCATTCCCCCGGTCGCCTCCTGCAGGCGGTTGAGGATGGTCAGCGCCTCGGGCAGACCGCGCGCGGCGACCATCGCGGTGGCATAGGCCCGCGGCTTGGGCGCGAGCTTCAGCGTCGCCGCGGTGATGATGCCGAGGATGCCCTCGGAGCCGATGAAGAGCTGGCGCAGATCGAGCCCGCTGTTGTCCTTGTGCAGATCGGTCATCAGGTCGAGCACCTCGCCCGAGGCAAGCACTACCTCGAGGCCGAGGCACAGGTTCCGTGCACTGCCGTAGCGCAGCACGTTGGAGCCGCCGGCATTGGTCGCAAGGCAGCCGCCGATCTGCGCCGAGCCGCGCGCACCGAAGGTCAGCGGGAAGACGAGCCCGTGTTCGTCGGCCGCGGCATGGATATCGGCCAGAACGGCGCCGGCCTCCACGCGCATCACCCGCGCCTCGGGGCGCAGTTCGAGGATGCGGTTGAGCCGGTCGAGGGCCAGCATGAGCGCGCCTTCGGCGCAGGTGCCCCCCGAGAGCCCCGTATTGCCCGAAACCGGCACGATGGGCACACCGTGTGCCGCCGCGGTGCGAACCACGGCGGCCACCTCGCCCGTGTTCGCCGGGCGGGCCACTGCGAGCGGTGTCCAATGGTAGCTTCCGGTCCAGTCGGCACCCCAGCGGGCGGTATCGTCGCCCGTCAGAAGGTTCGCCGCGCCAAGAATGCCACGCAGTTCCTCCAGCAAAACCGAGGCGGCGGCCACTTCCATCACATCGTGATCCTTGTCCTGCATCGCCTGCCACCCCGCCGCATCCGGCCCGGCGCCGGGCGTACCGCGCGGCAACGCCAAAGGCGCCCGGCACCCACCTTGCCTAATCCATGTGGAAGACGCTGTTCAACGGGATTTGCACCGGCGTCCTGTCGGGGTTGGTGTCCATGATGTCGGCCATGTGCACGAACCACTTCTGCATCAGCGGCTCGTCGAAGAGCCGGTCGAGCCGGTTGGTCGGGGTCTTGCGGTGCACGGCGAAGAGAATGTCCGTCTCGGGATCGTGGAAGATCGAGTAGTCGCGAATCCCGTAGGCTGCGAGAAGCTCCGCCAGTTCGGGCCAGATCTCGTCGTGGCGCTTCTTGTACTCGGCCTCGCGGCCGGGGTGCAGCTTCATCTTGAAGGCGACGCGGTCCATCGGGGCAATCTCCTGATCGGCGAGGCCGCCGCCCGACATGCGCGGCAGGGACAAGCGCGAGGCGGCTGAAGGCGCTGCGCGCGCGGGCCCCCGGCACGCAGCAGGGAGTTGGCGCGGCGGGCGAGGATCGCCCCACCCGCCGCGCCGCGACGATCAGAAGTCGAAATCGTCGATGTTGTCGGGGGTGAAGGTCGTCAACTCGGCCTGCGTGTTGATGACGTTCTTGTCCTCGATGGTGACGGTTCCGAGGTTCGGCACGTCGAAGGAGTTGCCCGGCGCGATCTCGATCTCGCCGTTGCGCACGCCCACGGCGAAATGCGCCGCAAGCCAGCCCTGGTTGTAGGGGCTCCAGAGCTGGAACGCCTCCACGGTGCCGTCCTTGATGAAGGGCCGCATCTGGTTGGGCGTGCCGAGGCCGGTGAGCTTGACCTCGTCCGCCTTTCCGGCCGACTGCAGCACCTGCGCCGCCGCGGCGACACCCACCGTGGTGGGCGAGATGATGCCGCGCAGGTTGGGATAGGTCTGCAGCAGCGCCTCGGCCTCGGTGGTGGATTTCTGCGGCTCGTCATCGCCGTAGACGGTGGCCACCAGCTCCATGTTGGCGTATTTCGGATCGTTCTCCAGCACGTCCTCCATCGCCGCGATCCAGGTGTTCTGGTCGGGCGCGTCGGTGGTCGCCGAGAGGATCGCGATTTCGCCCTCGTAGCCGATCATGGAGCCCAGGAGTTCCACCTGGTTGGGCCCGGTCTTGGTGAAGTCCACCGGCAGGATGCCGGCGTCGCGGTGCTCTTCGTTGCCCACCAGATCGCCGTTCACGGCCAGCACCAGGATCCCCCGCGAACGGGCGCGGTCGAGGACCTGGTTGAGCGCGTCGGGCGAGTTCGGCGAGATCGCGATCACGTCCACGCCGCGCTGGATCTGCGCGGTGATGAAGGGAATCTGCGAGGTCGCCTCTGCGGTGGCCGGCGCGGCCTGGGTGAAGGTGCAGCCGAGCTCGGCGCAGGCGTCCTCGAAGCCGCCGACGAGGCTGTCGAAGTAGGGGTTCCCGGTGTTTTTCGGGATGTAGACGATATCCACCGTGTCTTGCGCGGCGGCGGCGGTGCCGAGCGCCATTGCGGCGGCGGCGACGCTTGCGAGCAGTGTTCTGCGTTTCATGGTCGGGTTCCTCCTCTGTTGTACCCGGTGGCAGGCGCCCGCTCCGGCTATCTCTGTGTGCGGGCGTAGATGAAATTTGTGGCGATGATCGACACGATGAGCAGAAAGCCCATCACGATCAGCTGCGAGGTGATGGCGATGTTGGCCACGTTCATGCCGGTGGCGATGACGATGAGCAGCCAGGCGGCAAGGAAGGTGCCGCCGATGGAGCCGCGACCGCCAAAGATGTAGGTACCGCCCAGCATCACCATCAGCACCATCTGCAGCTCGCCGCCCGTGGCCATGTCGTAGCGGACGGAGGCGAGCCGCGAGGCCGTCAGCATGCCGGCGACCGAACTCGTCATCCCCAGCAGGATGAACAGGCCCATCTTGATGCGGCGCACGCGGATTCCGGCATGCCTCGCGGCCTCGGGCGAGGTGCCGATCTGGTAGATCTGCCGCCCGGTGACGGTGAGGGCGAGGAACACGCCAAGCACCAGCGCAACCGCAAAGAAGACGACCACGGGGATCGGCACGCCGAACCAGTATTTCCAGTCGATCCCGATGAACCAGGTGGGAAACCCGCTGATCGAACGGTCGCCGGCGATCACCTGCGCAAGGCCGCGAAAGAGCGTCAGGGTGCCGATCGTCACGATGATCGAGGGCAGGCCGAACCAAAGCACCAGCACGCCGTTGAAGGCTCCCATGAGCGCGCCGATCACGAGCGAGGCCGCCATGGCAAGGCCGATGGGCAGGCCGGCCTGGAACAGCCAGGCGAAGACGCAGGCCGAAAGCGCCATCTGCGCGGCTGGGCTGAGGTCGATCTCGCCCGAGATGATGATGAGCGTCAGCACCAGCGCGATGAGCGCGTATTCCACGTAGAAGGTGGCGCTTTCGAGGATGAATGTCGTGTCGGCGAAGAAGGGAGAAAGCTGCGTGGCCACGATGAACGCCAGGATCAGCAGCACCAGCGTCATCGTCTCGGGGCGGATCAGGATGACCTGCCAGAGCGGGCGCGCCTCGGCCGCCTCGTGCGACGAGAGCTTGGGTGCCCCGGTATCGGCCGTCTCGCTCATGCGCGGCTCCTCGCCTCGGCCATGGCCCGCGCCGTCCGGTCGCGGACCGACTTGTCGATCAGCAGCGCCAGCACGATGACAGCGCCGTTGAACACGTCCTGCCAGAAGGCGGACACGCCGAGTATGGGAAGCGCCACCGAGACCATGCCGAGCAGCAGCACGCCGAGGACGGTGCCCAGCACCGTCCCGACCCCCCCGTTGATGGACACTCCGCCCACCACCACCGCCGCGATCACCACGAACTCGAAGCCCAGACCGGTGATCCCGGGGTTCACGTAGCCGAAGCGCGAGGCGTAGAGCACCCCGGCCAGCCCCGCGAGCGCCCCCGACAGCGCGAAGACGAGCAGCGTCACCCGCACCACCTTGATGCCCCTGAGCGGCGCGGCGTCGGGGTTCGAGCCGAGCGCGTAGATCTGCCGGCCGATGCGCGTGTGGTCGAGGAAGAGGTAGGTGAGCGCCGCCACGGCGAAGGCGATGATCACGAGCCAGGGAATGCCGAAGAGCGGGGAGGTCTGGGACAGCGCGATCAGCGGCCGCGGAATGAACTGCGGATCGACCTGCCGCGCGTCGGAGACAAGGAAGGTCAGCCCTCGGTAGAGGCTCAGCGTGCCAAGCGTCACGATGATCGAAGGGAGGCGGAAGAGCACCACCAGAAGCCCGTTGAGCAGGCCGAGCCCCGTGCCCAAGACGATGGCCGCGATCACCCCCACCATGATCGGAAGCTCCGGCAGATCGCGGAAGATCATGCCGGCGACGATGGAAGATAAGGCAAGGATCGAGCCGATGGACAGATCCACGTGCCGGGCCACCAGCACCATCATCTGCCCCATGGCCGCGATGAGGATGAGCGGTATGGCCAGCGCCACGATACGCGCCGTCTCAAGGGTGAGAAAACGCGGGGAAATCGCTCCCACCACGAGGGCAATGAGCGCGATCAGCAGCAGGATGCCCAGTTCGCGGCGTTGCAGAAGAAGGGTCATGCCGCTTGCTCCCCAGCTGCGGCGCGTGGCACGGCGGCGCGCATGACGCTTTCCTGGGTTGCCTCGGCGCGGGGGATCTCGGCCGTCAGCCCGCCTTCGGCCATCACGAGGATGCGGTCGCAGAGCGCCAGAAGCTCCGGAAGTTCGGAGGAGATGAGCAGGATCGCCTTCCCCTCCTCGGCGAGCGCGCCGATCTCGTCGTAGAACTCGGCCTTCACGCCCACGTCGATGCCGCGGGTCGGCTCGTCGAGAATCAGCACCGAGGGGTCCGTGTGCAGCCAACGGGCCAGGATCGCCTTCTGCTGGTTGCCGCCGGAGAGCTCCATGATCGGCTGGCGCAGGGTCGCGAGGCGGATCTTCAGCTTCTTCACCGAGGCCTGGGCCAAGGCGCGCACCCGCGACGCGCTGATGAAGCCACGCCGCGCGATCTGGCCGGGCACGGCGGCGGTGATGTTATGCTCCACCGACATGGTTCCGAAGATGCCGGCCACCGCACGGTCCTCGGGCACGAAGGCGAGGCCAAGCTCGATGGCCCGGGAGGGATCGGCAATCGTGACCTGCTGGCCCGCCACCCGGATGGTGCCGCGCTCGGCCGGCGCGATGCCGAAGATCGCCCGCGCCACATCCGTCCGCCCGGCGCCCACGAGCCCAGCAACGCCCACGATCTCGCCGCGACGCACCGAGAACGAGATGTCGCGGAAGGCTCCAGCCTTCGTCAGGCCCAAAACCTCGAGCGCCGGCTCGCCGATGCGGGCCCTGTGCTTGTGGATGTAGTCCTTCACCGGGCGGCCGATCATCATGCGGATGATGTCGGCGTCCGCGAGATCGCCCACGTTCTCCGTGCCGACGAGGCGACCGTCGCGGAACACTGTCGCACGGTCGCAGAGCGCGCGCACCTCCTCGAGCCGGTGCGAGATGAACACGATCGTGCGCCCCTCGTCGCGCAGACGGCGGGCGATGGTGAAGAGCGTGTCCACCTCCTTGGGGGTGAGCGGCGCAGTCGGTTCGTCCATGATAATGAGCCGGGAGTCGCTGTCGAGCGCCCGCGCGATCTCCACCATCTGCTGATCCGCGATGGACAGGCCACGCATGGGGCGGCTCACGTCGATCCGCACGCCCAGCAAGTCCATGAGTTCGCGCCCGCGGGTGGCGATCTCGGCCCAGCGCACACGGCCGAGCGCGGCCTCCTCGCCCCTGCCCAGCACGAGGTTCTCGGCAACTGAAAGATCGGGAAACGAAATCGGCTCCTGGTGGATGAGCGTGATCCCGAGCCGCTGCGCGGCGAGCGGCGAAGGAACCTCGATCCGGCGGCCCTCCATGCTGAGCGTGCCGCGCGTCGCGCGATGCACCCCGGCGAGGATCTTGGCAAAGGTGGATTTGCCGGCGCCGTTCTCGCCGAGGAGCGCATGGATCTCGCCCGGCGCGAGATCGAGATCGACGTCGCTGAGCACCTCGACCCCGGCGAACTGCTTGGAGATGCCGCGCGCCGAGATCAGGGCTGCCTGGGAAGCCTCGGCCAAGCTCAGGCTCCGCCCTGGCCCGGAACGGGCGCATCCGGAACGATCAGGCCCTTCTGCTTGAGATCCGCCCAGAACGCGTCGGGGATCGCCATGCCCAGCAGTTCGGCGTTCTGCGTCACTTCCGCGGGCTTGGCAGCGCCCGGAATGATGGAGGCGACGGCCGGATGCGCCAGAGGGAACTGCAGCGCCGCCGCTGGCAGGGGCACGCCATGGGCCGCGGCCACGGACTGCAAGCCGCGCACCTTCGCCTGGACCGTTGGCGGCGCCTTGTCGTAGGCATAGGTCGCGCCTTCACCGGCGCCCGTCACGAGAATGCCGGACGCGTAGGGCGCACCGATGATCACCGAGATGCCGCGGCGCAGGCAATCGGCCATGCCGCGGTGCAGGCTTTCCTGATCGGCCAGAGTGTAGGGCATCGCGACCAAGAGGAAATCGAGATCCACCTCGGTGGCCACGTTCTCGAAGGCCTCGTTGGTGTTGATCCCCATTCCGAAGGCCTTGATGTCGCCGGAGGCCTTGAGCTCCCCGAGCGCCTTAACGCCCGTTTCGGCGAGCTCGCGCCGGTGGCGCATGTAGATATCGGGCTCGTGGTAGGCGGCATCGAGATCGTGGATCACGAGGGCATCCACCGTGTCGAGCCCGAGGCGCTGCAACGCCTGCTCGTAGCTGCGCAGGATGCCGTCGCGGCTGTAGTCGAAACGGACCTCGAAACGCAGGCCCCCCGCCCATGGCGCACGGTCGAAGCTGGCGGGATCGGCGGGCCGGTGAAGCGTTCGCCCGACCTTGGTGGAAATCTGGAAGTCGCTGCGGGGCATCGTTCGCAGGAAGCCGCCTACGCGGTGCTCGGACAGCCCGCGACCGTACCACGGAGCGGTATCGAAATAGCGCACTCCGGCATCCCATGCGGCCTCGAGCGTGGCGCGCGACGTGGCCTCGTCCACGGGGCCGTAGAGCTCGCCGAGATGGGCCGAACCGAACCCGAAGACGGGCAACTCGAGCTCCGTGCGCCCGACGGCACGCCGCTCCTCCATCCGATAGGCCAAGGTCTTCTCCTCCCGCTTCCATCGCGGGCCGGCAGCGCGACCGGCCCGTCGTTGGCAAAAACTTGTCAGACAAAAATTAGTTTGACAACTTTTTTTCTGCGGCGAACACTTGCCGGGTCAAACGACGCGGTGAGGGTGGAGGCAACCGCTCCGGCGGGCGCGCCGGATTCGCGGCGCCATGAGGAGGAGGCCAAGGCGCTCAGATGAAGATCGCGGGAACCTACCCGATGGTCTACGCCTTTTTCGGCGGCGCCGGCGCTCTGCGCCGCGATGCGGTTGAGGCGCAGGTTGCGGCTGTGATCGCGTCGGGCGCGGAGGGGATCGCGGTGCTCGGCCTCGGCTCGGAAGTTTCCAAGCTGGGCCGCGCCGAGCGGCGCACGCTGCTCGACTGGACGGTTTCCGCGGCGGCCGGACGGTTGCCCGTGGCGGCCACGATCTCGGCCGGCAACCTGCCCGACCTGATCGAGGAGGGGCGCGAGGCGCATGACGCCGGGGCGGCCTGGCTGATCCTGCAGCCCCCCCGCCCGCCGGCCTCCGGCGCGGACCTCATTGCCCATTTCGGCGCCGCCGCCGATGCCCTGCCCTGCCCCGTGGCCATACAGAACGCCCCGGAATTCCTCGGGATCGGGCTGACACCGCAGGAACTCGCCGCCCTCCACGACGCGCACCCAGGCGTTGTGGCCGTGAAGGCAGAGTGCACGGCGCTTGCCCTCGGGGAGCTTTCCGACGCGCTCGACGGGCGGATGCGTATCCTCAACGGGCGCGCCGGTCTGGAGCTGACCGACAACTACCGTGCTGGCGCCCACGGGATGATCCCCGGTGTCGAAACCGCGGATCTGCAGGTGGCTATCGCCCACGCCATGGCCGCCGGACGGGAAGCGGAAGCCGAAGAACTCTATCGCCGTCTTCTGCCCGCGCTGGCCTTCATCATGCAGGGCATCGCGCAATTCACGACATACGGAAAGCTCCTCGCCGCGATGCGCCTCGGCATTGCGCCCTGCAGCCATCGCGGGCCCGGGCCCGCCGCCACGGAGCGCGGGCGCGCCTGGACGCGACGCTTCGCCGACGCGCTCGGCCCGCTCCCAACCTGACCCGAAAGGACCCGCCAATGGCCAAGATCACCGACGTTAGGACGACAATCTGGGAATGGACCGGCCCCGTCGCGCCGATGCCGCCCCATTTCTGCACGACGGCGGGCGACCTTGTCGAAGACGTCACGGGATCGATCGCGGGTTTCCGCTTTCTCGGCTGGCTCATCGTCGAGATCGAATGCGACGACGGCACGGTGGGTATCGGCAACGCAGCGCTGGCCCCCCATGCCACGAAGACCACGATCGATACCTACCTCAAGCCCCTTCTCATCGGGACCGACCCGCTCGACAGCGAGTATATCTGGCAAAGCATGTACCGCCGGACCCTGCCCTTCGGACGCAAGGGGATCGGCATGGTGGCGATGAGCGCCGTCGATCTCGCGGTGTGGGACGCCAAGGGCAAGATCCTCAAGCAGCCGGTGTTCAAGCTGCTGGGCGGGCGCACCAAGCCGAGCCTGCCGGTGTATGCCTCGCGGCTCTACTCGCAGCCCACGGACACGCTCGCCGCAGAGGCGAAGGCCTATGCCGAAGAGGGCTTCAAGGCCGTGAAGCTTCGCTTCGGCTGGGGCCCGAAAGACGGGCTGGAAGGCATGCACAAGAACGTCGCCCTCGTCGAGGCCGCCCGCGAGGCCGTGGGCGACGGCGTCGATATCATGGCCGACTGCTACATGGGCTGGACCGTGGAATACGCGCGGCGGATGCTGCGCCTTCTCGCACCCTACAACATGCGCTGGGTGGAGGAGCCGGTGATCTCGGACGATCTCGCCGGCTATGCCGAGCTGCGCGCCCTCGGGCACGTGGCCATATCGGGAGGAGAGCACGAGTACACGCTGCACGGGTTCCGCCAGGCGCTCGATCTGAAGGCCTACGACATCGTGCAGTTCGACGTGAACCGCGTGGGCGGCATCACCGCGGCGCAAAAGATCACCGATCTCTGCGAGGCCTACGATATTCCCGTGATCCCCCATGCCGGGCAGATGCACAACTACCACATCTCGATGTCATCCTACGCGGCACCGATCTCGGAGTATTTCCCCAAGGTTCCGGTGGAGGTCGGCAACGAGCTCTTCTGGTACATCTTCGATGGCGAGCCCGTGGCCGAGAACGGCCATGTGAACCTGTCCGACGAGGCGCCCGGCTTCGGACTCACGCTGCAGAAACCGTCGGAACACTTCAAGCTGACCACCTGAGGAGACGCGGACCATGCCCGACTTTCCCATCATCGACACGCATCTGCATGTCTGGGACCACGGCCGGCTGAAGTACTCGGCCTTCGAGGGACACCCGCTGTTCTCCAGGTCCTACCACGTGGAGGACTACCAGCGCGATTGCGGCGACGTGGACATCGAGGCGATGGTGTTTCTCGAATGCTACTGCGATTTTACACCCGACGGCGGCCAGTACATCGAGGAAATCGAGTTCGTCGAAGACGAGGCCAGACGCGACCCGCGCATCCGCGGCATCGTTCCCATGGCGCCGGTGGAGCGCGGCAAGGCGGTGGAGCCGATGCTCGCCGAGATGACCGGGCGCTTCGACAAGGTGAAAGGCATCCGCCGCATCGTGGAGTTCGACGAGGACCCCCGCGGGCTGACGCTTTCTGACGCTTTCGTGGAAGGCGTGAACCTTCTCGGCAAGTACGGCCTGCACTTCGAGATCAACGTCAATCACACTCAGATGGACATCGTGCGCGAATTCGTGCGCCGCGTGCCCGACGTGCCCCTGATCCTCGATCACTGCGGCAAACCCGGTATCGCCGAGGGCGCGCTGGCGCAGTACCGCGAGGATGTGGCGGATCTGGCCACCCGCAGCAACCTGTGGATCAAGCTCTCAGATCTGCCGGTGGAAGCGGACCACGCCTCCTGGCGCGAGGAAGACATCCGCCCCTACATCGACGCCACGCTGGAGACCTTCGGAGCCGCGCGCACGATCTTCGCGAACGATTGGCCCATCTGCCTGCAGGCGACGAACATCCCCCAGTGGGTGGCCCTGCTCGACAGGGCGCTCGCGGAGTTGAGCGAGGACGAGAGGCGCGCGATCTTCCGCGACAACGCCAACGCCTTCTACCGGCTCGGGCTCTGAAGGAAACCGGCGCCCATGCCCGACAGCCCCCCGCAGCAGGGAAAGGAGACCGGCGATTTCGCCTCCGCCCTTCGCGCCGCCGACGCCACGGACGACGCGCAGTCCCGCAAGCTGGGTGGCGCGCTCGAGCGCAAGTCCATCGCCGAGCAGGTGACGACGCGTATCATGGGCATGATCAAGAGCGGCAATCTGAAGTCGGGCGACCGCTTGCCGACGGAGGCGCAGATGTGCGTGGCCTTCGGCATCTCGCGCCCGCCGCTGCGCGAGGCGCTCAAGGCACTCACGCTGATGGGCGTGCTCGAAAGCCGCCAGGGCGGGCGCTACACGGTGACCGATCTTTCGCCCACGCGGATGGTGGCACCGTTCAACGCGATGCTCTCGGTCGCGGAATACGACGTGGAAGAGCACTTCGAGGCGCGCGCGCTCGTGGACATGGAGCTGACCCGGCAATGCGCCGAACACGCAAGCGAAGCCCAGCGACGGCGGATCATGCGGCTCGCCGAAGACGGGCGCGCGTTCTACGACGACCCGGTGGCCTTCCGGCTGCTCGACATCGAGTACCACCGCGCGATCTACGAGGGCGCCGGCAACGCGCTGATCATCGCCCTGGCCCAGGGGCTCTACGACGTCGGCCTCGACACCCGGCGCGTGGCCTCGGCGCTTCCCGGCGTCATCGAGATTTCGGTGGGGCAGCACATCGAGGTCGCCCGCGCCATCCTGGAGCGCGATACCGCCACGGCCATGGCGGCCTACCGCCGCCACCTCCAGCACGTCGCCGACACGACCCGCCGCGCCATGGACATCACAGCAAGGGAGACCGGCCATGCCTGAACGCATCGCCTTCCGGATGAACCTGAACCCCGGCCAGGCCGCCGAATACGAAAAGCGGCATGACGAGATCTTTCCCGAGCTCGTCACGGCCCTCAGGGAGGCCGGCGTCTCCGACTACTCGATCTGGCTCGATCCCGAAACGCACCACCTCTTCGCGATCCTCACCCGCAGCGACGATCACGAAATGGACGCGCTCCCCGAACGGGAGATCGTGCAGCGCTGGTGGGCGCACATGGCCGACATCATGGAAACCCACCCCGATAACGTTCCGGTGCAGGTCGCCCTCTCGCGGGTGTTCCACCTGCCATGAGCCGCGACAGCGCCTTCCGCATCGCAGGCCTCAAGGTCTACACGCTCGCTCCGGGCAAGGGCGCGGGCACCTACTTCCAGAAAGGCGACAGCGACCACTGGATCACCGAGAGCCTCATCGCCAACCCGATGTCCGGGCACGCACCCTACCGCGCCCGCCGCTCGTCCTGGGGGATCGACGTGCTCGACAGCATCGTCGTCGAGATCGCGACGGAAGCGGGCACCACGGGGGTGGCCACCGGCTCGGGCGGGATGCCCGCCGCCTGGCTGATCTCGAACCATTTCCGCCGTTTCATCGAGGGCGAGGACGCGCGCAACATCAACCTGATCTGGGACAGGCTCTACCGGGCCACCCTGCCCTACGGGCGCAAGGGTCTGCCGATCCAGGCGATGAGCGCTGTGGACCTCGCGCTGTGGGATCTCAACGGAAAGGTGCGGGGCGAGCCCGTCTACAACCTCATCGGCGGCCGCGCTAAGGACGAAATCACCTTCTACTGCACCGGCCCCGATGCCGCGGCCATCAAGGAGATGGGCTTCTGGGGCGCGAAGGTGCCCCTGCCCGAGGGGCCCCACGACGGCGAGGCCGGCCTGCAGCGTAACCACGCCTTCCTCGCCGCACACCGCGACGCCGTCGGACCGGGCTTCCCGCTGATGGTCGATTGCTACATGGCGCTCGACGTCTCCTACGCCACGCGCCTCGCCACCGCCTGCGCCGCGCTCGACATCTACTGGTGGGAAGAGGTGCTGAGTCCCGACGACGTCGAAGGCTACCGGCGGTTGCGCCAGGCGCACCCGACCCTGAAATGGACGACCGGCGAGCACGAATACACCCGGTACGGGATGCGTCAGCTGATCGAGGAACGCACGCTCGACATTCTCCAGCCCGACGTGATGTGGGTGGGCGGCCTCACCGAAACGCTGCGGATCGCGGCCCATGCCGCGGCCTACGACATCCCGATCGTGCCCCACGGGAGCGGTCCCTACAGCTACCACTTCATCGCCAGCCGAGCCGAACCGGCCTTCTGCGAGTACGTCGCCGCCAGCGCCGACGGCCGCTCGATCGCCCCGGTCTTCGGTGCGCTCTTCACCGGCGAGCCGGTGCCCGAGAACGGCCGCATGACGATCCCCGACACGCCCGGATTCGGCATGGAACTCGCCGCCCGCGAGCGGCTGCGCGAGGTGCCCGCCGATGCAGGCTGAAGGCGCCGCCGCGTTGCAGGCCGCCCCTCCACTTTGGCCCGGAAATACCTCGGGGGGCGTCCGCCGGCGGCGGACGGGGGGCGGAGCCCCCATCGTCGGGCGGCCGCCTGCCCGCGTCGGAGCGCCGTGACGACGGGCATCGGCATCGTGGGCTGCGGCAACATCTGCGAGGCCTATCTTTCGAACCTCCCACGGTTTCCCGGGCTGCGGCTGGCCGGCGTGGCCGATCTCGACCCCGGCCGCGCGGCGGCGATGGCCGGGCGCTTCGATCTCGCCCCGTTCGAAGTCGCCGCCCTGCTCGCGAGCGATGCGGTCGACATCGTGCTCAACCTCACCACGCCCGCCGCCCATGTGGAGCTGGGCCTCGCCGCGCTGGCCGCGGGCAAGCATGTCTACGCCGAAAAGCCGCTGGCCACCGATCTTTCCGGCGGGCGGCGTCTGCTGCAGGCGGCGGAGGAGGCAGGGCTTGCCGTGGCCTCGGCGCCCGACACGTTCCTCGGCGGAGCGCACCAGCAGGTCCGGGCCTGCCTCGACGGCGGCGGCATCGGCGCACCCCTCGGCGGAACCGCCTTCATGCTGTGCCCCGGGCACGAGGGCTGGCATCCCGGCCCGGCCTTCTACTACGCCAGGGGCGGGGGCCCCCTTTTCGACATGGGCCCCTACTACCTGACGCAGCTGGTGAACCTTCTCGGCCCGGTGGCCGAGATCGCGGGGCTTTCCGTGCGCCCGCGCGCCACGCGGGTCGTCGGCTCGGGGCCGGATGCCGGCCGCGAGATCCCGGTCGAGGTCGACACCCACGTCACCGCGACGCTGGCCTTCGCGAACGGCGCGCTGGTGCAGATGGCCATGAGCTTCGACGTTGCCGCCACCGGACACGCGCCGTTCGAGATCTACGGCACCGCGGGCACCCTCGAGGCGCCCGACCCGAACCGGTTTGGCGGGCCCATCCGGGTGAACGACGGTGAAGGCTGGCGTCGCATCCCGGTGACCCGCCCCTTCGCCGAGGGCAATCACCGCGGTCTTGGGCTTGCCGAGATGGCGCGTGCCCTGGAGCGGGGAACCGAGCCACGGGCCAGCGGCGGCCTCGCGCTTCATATCCTCGAGGTGATGGAGCTCGTAGGACGTGCCGCCAGCGAGCGGCGCGTCCTGCCGACCACAACCGCGCCCCCGCGCCCGCCGGCGTTCGACGATCCCGCTGGGCTGGCCAGCCCGACGGCCGCGCGGGAAGAAGGCGGATGACATGGCCGAAGCGCTGATTGCCTGGGGCGGCTGGGACGGGCACGAACCCGAAGCCTGCGCCGGGATCGTGGCAGGCTGGCTGCGGGAGGAGGGGTTTTCGGTGCGCATCGCCGAGGGAACCGCGCCCTTCGCCGAGCCCGGGCTCGGTGCGATGGATCTGGTGGTGCCGATGATCACCATGTCGCGGATCGCACCGGAAGAGATTGCCGGGCTCGCGCTGGCGGTGGAGGCCGGCACCGGCCTTGCCGGGTTCCACGGCCAGATGGGAGACAGCTTCCGCGACTGCGTGGAGTACCAGGTGATGGTGGGCGGGCAGTTCGTGGCCCATCCCGGCAACATCATCGACTACCGGGTGGAGATCGAACGGCCCGATCACCCCATCACGCGCGGCATGTCGGCGTTCCCGTACCGCTCCGAGCAGTACTACATGCACGTCGATCCTTCCAACGAGGTGCTGGCCACCACGCGCCTCACCGGCGAGCACGCCAGCTGGGCCGAGGGCGTGGTGATGCCCGTCGCATGGACCCGGCGGCACGGCGAGGGCCGCGTGTTCTACACCTCCCTCGGCCATGTCTCGGCGGAACTGGAGCATCCCCGGGCCGCGGAACTGCTTCGCAGGGGGCTGGTCTGGGCGGCGCGCGGCACGGGCGCCTTGCGGCCCTGAAGCGTCCTTCGGGCGCTGGAGCCAAGCGAGCCGCCTCGGCTGCCGCCGGCCGCGGGCGTCATCGGCGCAGCGCGGCGCGCGAAATGCCGCGGCTAAAGCGCGCCCGAACCGCTGTCGATGATCTGGCGCACCTCGCGCTCCACCACGTCGATGATCCGGCTCATGGCGTCGGCCGCGGCCTCCGGGTCGGCGGCGGCGACCGCGTCGCACAGCTCACGGTGGATCGGAAAGCTCTCGAGCCCGAAGGCCGCGCGGCTGAACGGGCTCTCCTGGCTCTTCTCGAATGCCTCCTCGAGGCGCAGAAGGATCTGGCTGAAGAGCGGGTTGCCCGAGGCCTCGTGAATGGCGACATGGAACGCCAGATCGTGGCGCCGGTAGTCGCCGCGCGCCTCGATCACCTCGAGCAGGGCGTCGCACAGGCGCACGATCTCCGCCCGCTGAGCCGCGCTGGCGCGCACTGCGGCGTAGCGCACCACGTCGAGCTCGAGCGCGCGCCGCACCTCGAGCAATCGCAGGAGCGCCTCGCCCTCCAGTCGCACCATCTGCGGAACGGGCCCATCCGAGCGGGGCACCGGGGCGGCGAGGAATGTGCCGATGCCGCGCCGGCGGCGGATCAGGCCGAGCCCCTCCCACTTGTTGAGCGCCTCGCGGATCGTGGAACGGCCCACCCCCAGCTGCGCTGCCAGCGCGAGTTCGGGCGGCAGCCGGTCGCCGACCTCGAGACCGGCGCGCTCGACCATCTCGCTGAGCGCGCCCAGGACCTCTTCGGAGCGCGTCCGGCTTTCCAGCCGGTCGAGGAAACTGAGAGCAGGGTCGGTGCGCATCGCGAAACGGGCCTCTCCAAGCCTGCCCGGGCTTAGGCGGCCTTGCTCAGATGCAGGATGTCGGTGAGGGCGTCGATCAGCCGTTCCATCTGCGCTTCCGTGTTGTAGCCCTGCACGGACAGCCGGGCAATGGTGAGCCCCTTCCAGGAGAACACGGGGATTTCCACCCCATGTCGTTCCAGCAGCGCGCGGTGGAGCGCAACAGGCTCGGGTGTCCCTGCCGGCAGGGGCATGGCCACCATCTGCGGCGCGGTGAACGGTTCGCTGCTCAGAAGCGGTACCCCGGTGCGCTCGGCGACCCTCTCGGCGGTGCGCCATGCAAGCTCGTGACACCGCGCGGCAACCTCGGTCCAGCCATGTTCCTCGCGGAACCGGAGCGCGGCAGGCACGGTGAGCCAGGCCGACGGGTCGCGCGTGCCCTGCATTTCCATCGCATCCACGAAGGCGGAGTTGCCGAACGGGCCGGTGCCGGTGCGGTTCGCGGTCCAGCCGTGGGAGATCACCAGCGGGTTCATCAGCGCCTGGTGCTCGCGCCTGACATGCAGGAAGGCCGAGCCCTTCGGCGCCATCATCCACTTGTGGCAGTTGCCGGCATAGAAATCCGCCCCGAGGCTATCGAGATCAAGCGCGATGTGCCCGGGCGTGTGGGCCCCGTCGATCACGCTCCAGATGCCCCGGGCCCGCGCCTCGGCAACGATCGCCTCGATGGGCAGAAGAAGCGCCGTTGGCGAGGTGATGTGGCTGAGGAACACCACGCGGGTGCGCTCCGTCATCCCCGCACGCAGGGCCTCGGTGAATGCCTCGGCGCTGGTGAGCGGCATCGGCAGATCGACGACGACCACCCGCGCGCCAGAACGGCGTGCCACGTAGTCCCACGTCTTTTCGAGGGCGGCGTATTCGTGATCGGTGGTCAGGATCTCGTCGCCCGGCTCCAGCGGCAGGGAGCGCGCCACGACATTGAGCGCGAAGGTGGAGTTCACCGCGCCGACGATGTCGTCGGCTTCGGCGCCGATCTCCGCGGCCAGCGCCTGGCGGGTCTCGGCCATCCAGGCGAAGTAGCCGCGATCGGGATCGAGGAACGCCACCGGCTGGCGTTCGAGCCTGCGTTGCCACGCCTGATAGACCTCGAACACCGGTCGCGGGCATGCGCCGAAGCTCCCGTGGTTGAGGAAGGTGACCTCGGGATCGATCAGGAAGAGGCTGGCGAGATTGTCGGCCATGGCTCAGGTGCCTTTCATCGTGGGATCGAGCGCGTCGCGCAGCCCGTCGCCGAAGAGCGTGGTGGCAAGCACCGTCACCGCGAGCGCCGCGGTGGGAAAGACGGCCATGTGCCAGTAGAAATACATGAAATTCATGCCGATGTTGATCATCTGTCCCCAGCTCGGCGTCGGCGGGGGCACGCCCACGCCGAGAAAGCTGAGGGAGGCTTCGAGCATCATCGCCAGCGGAATGGCGAGCACGAAGCCCACGATGATCGGCGACACGGAGTTCGGGATCAGGTGCCTGCGAATGATGTAGCCCGGGCTGGCGCCGAGGGCCTGGGCCGCACGCACGAATTCCTTTTCTTTGAAGGCCTTTATCTGGGCCCGCACCAGCAGGCACACCTGCACCCAGCCGAAGAGCCCGGCGATGAAGACGATCATCCAGAAACCGCCCCCCGCGAGCGCGCCCAGCAGCATCGCGGCCAGGAGCGGCGGGACGACCGAGAAGATCTCGATGACCCGCATGATGAACCAGTCGGCCCGCCCCCCGTAATAGCCCGCGATCGCGCCCAGCGGGATGCCGATGAGCACGGAGAACAGAGCGGCGGTGAAGCCGATGGTGAGCGAAACCCGCGCGCCGTAGACGATGCGGGAAAAGAAATCCCGGCCGAGATCGTCCACCCCGAACCAGTGCTGTGCGGACGGAAAGGCCAGCCCGTCGGCGAGGAAGTGCTGCTCCGTGGGTCCAGCGACCGTGATGAGCGGCGCGAGGATCGCCATCAGGGCGATCACCCCGAGGACCGCGCCCCCGATGACGGCGGCCTTGTTGGCGAGGAAGCGCCGCCAGGCGAACCAGAGCGGGCTGCGCTGGCGGGAGCCCGGGGCCATGTAGACGGCGCCGGGCACGTTCGGCATGGCCCCGGCGCCCGCCGGAGCGGGCGCGCGGCGTTCGGCGCCGGAGGCGAAGGGTTCGATGCTCATCCCTTGCGGCCTCCGTGGCGGATGCGCGGGTTGAGCCAAGCGTAGAGGATATCGGAGATCAGGTAGGCGAGGCAGAACATGATCGTAAGCATGAGCATCAACGCCATTTCAAGGGGATAGTCCCGGGTCCGAATGGACGACACGAAGTAGGAGCCGAGCCCCGGCACGCGGAACATCGCCTCCACGAAGATCGAGCCAGTGGCCGTACCGATGAACATCGGAAGGAACACCGTCACCATCGGGATCGAGGAGTTGCGCAGCACATGCTGGAATATGATCCGCCGTTCGCTCAGCCCCTTGGCGCGCAGCACGGTCACGAAGGGCTTGTTGAGCGTGTCGAGCATCGCCGAGCGGGTGTAGCGGGCATAGGTGGCAAGCGGGATCGTGGCATAGGCGACGATCGGGAGGATCCAGTTCCGGGGCGAGCCCCAGCCCGAGGCGGGCAGCCAGTTGAACCACACCGCGAAGACAAGGATCAGCAGCATCGAGGTGACGAAGACGGGCACCGTCAGCCCGAGGGTCGCCACCGTGGACGCGAGGTAGTCGATCCAGCTGTTGCGCCGCAGCGCCGCCGCGATGCCGAGAAGAATGCCCAGCGGCACGCCGATGAGCACGCCAAGGCCGCCGAGGATCAGCGAGGGCACCCAGGCACGGCCGAGAAGCTCAAGGACGGTCTCGCCGGGAGACTGGAACGGCACCCCGAAATCGAACTGGAGCACCCCCCACATGTAGCGTGTGTATTGCACCCAGAGCGGCTGATCGAGGCCATATTGCGCGTTGAGCTTGGCCATCACCTCGGGCGGCACGGGCATGTCGCCGCCATCGAACGGGCCGCCCGGGATCGAGTGCATCATCAGGAAGATGATCAGCGACACCACGAAGAAGGTGACCGAGATCGAGAGCAGGCGCTTGACGATGTAGAGGATCATGGCGTGACGATCGCCTCCACGAAATGCCCCTCGGCCACCTCCACGAGGCGCGGGGTCGGTGCGGGCTCGGGCCGGCCCGGCAGATCGGCAGCGGCAAGACGGGGCACGTCGGCCTCCAGCTCCTCGCGGCTGCGGAAGGTGCGGATGCGGCGCAGGCGCGG
>Ga0076929_100684_pt1 | contig 19885 bp, 15 predicted proteins | sample HotLakConUCCSL28_FD_87104 | JGI IMG/M metagenome (GOLD analysis project Ga0076929, IMG submission 87104) | Hypersaline microbial mat communities from Hot Lake, Washington, USA - Hot Lake Consortium UCC-SL28 (version 3) (version 3) | ecosystem: Environmental > Aquatic > Thermal springs > Hot...
GACGCTCTTCCGATCTCGATCGCGCCAATGCGATGATCGAGGATATCCACCGCACCAGTGCGACCCGCATCCGGGAGGCGCTCCGCGTCTGACCGTCCAGCGCGCAGTTTTCGGTGCCGGTCGTCCGGGCGAGGTGGCCCGCGGACGCGAGCCGCCGTCCCACCGGCGCTCCGCGCGCGCCGCCTGCCGTACCGTCGCCCCTTCCGCATCAGCCGTCGCGTGCCTGTCGGCTCAGCGGCGCCCGAGCGGAACCCACGTGCGACGAACCGACCGGCCACCATCACGTCCCGCACGGAGGCACCGTTCTCGCACAAGACGCGCCTCGAACATCCTCTGCGTGTCGTCGGAGCCCGAACCGTCCGTCGCGAGCGCCGCGCGAACGCCGGCCGCCAGCATCTCCGGCAGGCGCATCCGCCCCGAGCCGGGCGAGTGTCCTCACGGCATCGTCCGTTTCCAGACGATCGGGAGAAAGGCCCGGCAGCGGGGCACTTCCATCCAGTTCCAAGCATCCGCGACTGCGAGGGAAACCAGCGCGTGTTCCGAGCGCGGGCATTCTCGAAGGCTTGATGAACGATTCCGTCGCCTGCACAAGAGATCGGGCAGGCGATGCATCATCGGTGGCGGCATGGTCCGCTCCCGACCAAGGAGGACACGCAATGCTCGATCTCGTGGTGCGCGGCGGGGACGTCGTCACACCGGAAGGGACCCGCCGCGCGACGATCGCAGTCGCCGACGGCACAATCGAGGCCGTGGTGGACGGGGACGGCGCAGACATCGCCGCGGCGCGCGAGATCGACGCGCGCGGGAAGCTCGTGATCCCCGGCGTCATCGACGCCCATGTCCACTTCCGCGACCCCGGGATCACCCACAAGGAGGACTTCGGCTCCGGGAGCAGCGCCGCGGCCCTCGGCGGCGTGACCACCGTGATGGTGATGCCGACGGACGTGCCGCCGACGCTGACCGCCGACGAGCTGTCCGAGAAGCGCGCCGCCATCGAGGGGCGCAGCCACGTCGACTTCATGCTCCAGGCCGCCGTGGGGCCGGACGCGTCCACCGTGCCAGCGCTCGCCGAGGCGGGTGCGGTCTCCTTCGAGTTCTTCCTCGCCGACATGGCCGACAGGATGAGGCTCGACGACGACGCGCGGCTTCTCGAGGCGTTCGAGGCGGTGCGCGGGACCGGCCTCGTCGCCGGCGTCTCGCCCGGGAGCCACGCCCTCCACGCCCTCTTCCTCGCCCGTGCGAAGGAGGCCCACGGTCCGGCGCGCTCCGGCTGGCTCGCCTCCCGCCCGCCGCTCGCCGAGGCGCTCGGCGTCGCCCGCGCCGTCCTGACGGCCCGTCACGCCGGCGCCCGCGTCCACATCCGACAGACGAGCACGGCTGCGGCGGTCGCGATCCTCGCAGCCCACCGCGGGCCGGACGTCACCGCCGAGGCGACGCCGCACAACCTCCTCCTCGACGACGGCGCCTTCCACCGGCTCGGCCCGGTCGCGAAGATCGCGCCGCCGCTGCGCGATCCCGCCGACGTCGCAGCGATCGTGGCGGCGCTCGCGGACGGCACCGTCACGATGGTCGCCACGGACCATGCGCCCCACGCGCCCGAGGAGAAGGCGAAGGGCGAGAACGACGTCTGGGCGGCGCCCGGCGGCTTTCCCGGCGTGCAGACGATGCTGCCGCTGACCATGACTCTCGTCGAGCGCGGCGCCATCGACCTTGCCGGCCTCGTCCGCGTCCTGTGCGAGGCGCCCGCGCGCACCTTCGGCCTCTGGGGCAGGAAGGGCGCCCTCGCGAAGGGGTTCGACGCCGACATGGCGATCCTCGACCCTGCCCGCCCCTTCACGATCCGCAACGCCGAGCAGGCCTCCAAGGCCGGCCTCACCCCCTTCGACGGCACCGTCTGCCCGGCGACGCCCGTCGCGACGCTCCTGCGCGGCAAGGCGGTGATGGAGGACGGCCGCGTCGTCGGCGAGGCGGCCGGCCGCTTCCTCGCCCCCTCGCGCTGATCGGGCGGGCGCGAGGGCCGCGAGGCGGCCGAGCGCGTCCGGCACGGGCGCGCCGCACCGCGGGCCGCGGCGTCCGAGTGGCTCGCGAACGGCACGATCGTCCCTATCGTCGGACCCGGCCTCGTGAGCTCGCCGGACCTTGCCGGCAAGGTGCCGCTGGTGTCGGACCTCGGGCGCGACGAGGGCGAGCGGCGAATGCTGCGGCTTCTCGCCTCCTGCGCCGCCACCGGCCGCTCCGTCTGCAGCCCGCCGGGGATCCCCGGGGACCGCCTCGAGGCGCTGCGCGACGCCTTCACCGCCACCATGATCGATCACGGGTTCCCGGCGGCCGCCGCCGCGGCCGGCGTTCCGCTGGAATGCCTTTCCGGCCGGGGGCTGACCGGGATCGTCGAGGAGACGGTGAACGCGCCGGACGCGCTCCAGACCCGCGCGAGGGAAGTCCTCGGTGACGGATTGCCCGCGGGGTGGCGGAACGTTGCCGTCCGCGCCCGACCGCTGCTGCGGCGGGAGCCCGCACGCTGCATCGAACGGTTCGCCCGGCCACCGGTTCGTGCGGATTTCCCCTTCCCGAGGATGGACCGAATGACGATCACAGAGGTCCGCCCGAATGCCACGCGGACCGCCGGCAGGCTCGTCGTCGTCGACGAGGCGGCGACCGCGCGGCAATGGGGGAGGCCCACGAGCTTCCCGCGGAGCTCCTGCGCACTGCGGACCGCTTCCCCGTGGGCGACCTCGCCCATGCGACGGTGATCGGCTCCATCGCCTCCCGGGTGCGGCGCGGCGACATCGTGCGGGACGAGCTCGACCAGCGCCTGAGGGCCACCCTCGGCGGCCTCGTCGTGGACCCTCCGGCAGGGCGGCGCTCCGAAGCGGAAGTGCGTCTTGCCGTTCGTCCGGGGCCTCGCCATCGCGGACCTCGCCCTTGCCGAAATGTGCCGCCGCCACGCGCTCCAGACGGGGCTCGCGCGCGACGTCGCCCTCTGACCGTCAGGGGAGGATGCGGGAGAGGAGGCGCGATCCCGCCGCGAAGAAGCCCGTCCTGTCGAGCGCGGCGTAGGTGTGCGTCGCGAAGGCGTTCACCAGGAACACCCGGATCACGTGGAACAGTACCACCAGCGTGATGTCGAGGTGGAGCGTCTTCGCCGTCACCGCCATCTCGGCGAGCCCGCCGGGCGCGAGCACGAGGATGCCCGTCGAGGCGTCGATCGCCGTCGCCGCGGCGAGGAGGATGCCGAGGACGCCGAAGACCGCCGACATCGCCACCACGAGCCCCGCCGCCGCCATGGTGACGCGCACGAGGCGCAGCACGATGTCCCGCCGGAAGCGTGCGCCGACGGCGATCCCGAGGAGGTACTGGCCCGCCCAGAAGAGAGGATCCGGAAGGCGGCCGTCCACGGTTCCGGTGGAGGCGAGCACAGTCGCAGCGACGAGCGAGCCGATCATCCACGGGCTGTTGAGGCCGAGGCGGCGGACCGCGAGGACGCCGGCGAGGCCCGCGCCGAGCACGACGGGAATCGCCCACGGCGGCACCACCTGCTCGCCGAGGGGGCTCTCGATCCCGCCGTCGACGCCGAGCCACTGGATGAGCAGGGGGAGGAGGAGGACGACGAGCGCCACGCGCAGGGACTGGGCGAGCGCCACCGGCTCGGCCCGCGCGCCGAGGGACGAGGCGACGCTCGCCATCTCCGCGAGGCCGCCGGGGAGCATGGCGAAATAGGCTGTCCGCCCGTCCACCTTCGCGAGGCGCTCGAAGACGAGCCCGAAGACCGCCGCCACCAGAACCGAGACGAAGGCTGCGGCGATCATCAGCGGGATCCAGGCGGCGGCCGCGCTCAGCACCGGCCAGGTAAGGTTGAGCCCCACCGCGGCGCCGATCACGATCTGTCCCGCGCGCCGCCCCGCGAGCGGCGCCCACGGCTCGAGGCCCGCCATGGCGAAGGCCGCCGTCACCAGCATCGGCGCGAGCACGAAGGCGAGCGGCATCCCGGCGAGGTGAGCGCCGGCACCGGCGATGGCCGCGACGATCAGGCAGAAGGCGGCGACGGCAGCGCGGCGCAGGGACATGGTGCTGCTTCTACACACTTTCCCCGCGAGTTGCGCGCCGGCTGGCGGTGTGCGGGCGTGTGGGCCGGCCGCTCGGGCTTCAGGGCAAGACCGGTCGGCCGAAGCGCCTTTCGAACTGGCGGCCGAAGCCGTGCTTGAGCGCTGGCCCGTGGAACGGCGGCGAAGCGTGCTCGCGCGCCGGCGCCTCGAGCTCGAGGACGACGCGCGCCTGGCCCTCTCCGCGGAACGCCTCGTTGAACGAGACGCCGCGGCCGGCGACGGTCTCGAACCTTAAGACCCGCCCGATCCCGCAGGCGCGCGCCGGCTTGTCGAAGCGGATCCACGATCTTCCCGATGTCGCCGGCGCTCTCGACGAAGGTCGCCGGGATGTCTGTCGCCTCGATCACCGCGCGCAGGGAGAGCCCGTTCCAGACGTGGCAGCGCGCCCTGTCGCCGTGGTCGCCGCAAGGGGTGATGAGGATCAGGATCGGCATCTGTCAGGTGTCGTTGATCCTGGGTGATTGCATGGATGCCGGCGGGGGCGACGAAGGGCGCGAGCGCGGTTCTGGCAGGGCATCGCCGAGACGATGGCGAGATTTTTTCCACCGTCTCGCATCGGGCGCTCAGGCGAAAACCCTCCCCGATCTCGGGACTCGTGGCCGGAGCCGCGCGCGACGGCAAAAACGCGATCCACGGACGGACGCGAGGCGGTCCACCCATCGGTCAGGCACGGAAAGGAAGCCGAGCCCGGTGGTGCCCGGGGAGGTTCCAGGCGGTGGAGGCGACGGGGGCGTCGATCATCTCCACCTCGACGTCGCGGTCGATGACGCCCGCGCTCCTGACGTGGCCGCCGATCGTCTGTCGCCGCGCGGTGTCCCACCGGGTCCGCCGGTTCCGAAACCGCCGTCGCGCGGTGGCGATCCATCACCGCCTTGCGCCGGGCGCGCACCGGCGGCCATGATGCAGCACCACGGCGCGCGCCGGCCGCGGTGCGCCGCCCGACGAGGCGGTCACGGCTTTGTCGGACCCGCCGCGCGAGCCCGAGCGAGCGAGAGAGATGCCGAGCTTTCCCATCATCGACACCCACGTCCACTTCTGGGACGGCGGGCGCGTGCCTCTCTCCTGGCAGGCGGGCAGTGCCATCGACAGGCCGTTCCTCCCCGCCGACCTCTTCGCCGACGCCGGGGCGGTGAACGTCGAGGGCGTCGTCTTCGTGGAGGCCGCGGTCGACGAGGGCCACCACCTCGCCGAGGCGGACTTCGTGCGCGCGCTCGCCGCGGACGAGCCGCGCATCCGCGCCATCGTCGCCCATGCGCCCATGAGCGACCCCGCCGTCGGGCGCGATCTCGAGACGCTGGCGGCGAACCCGCTCCTGCGCGGCGTGCGCGACCTCATCCAGGGCCGCGACGCCGGGGCGATGTGCGGCAACGCGGCGTTCCGCGACGGTCTGCGGCGCCTTCCCGCGCTCGGCCTCCACTTCGAGCTGTGCATCCTCCATCACCAGCTCGGCGCGGTGCTGAAGCTGGTGGAGGCGCTCCCCGAGGTTTCCTTCGTCCTCGACCACATCGCCAAGCCCGGCATCGCGGCGGGGCTGCGGGACCCGTGGTGGGACGAGATCGCGGCGCTGGCGGCGAACGAGAACGTGACGTGCAAGATCTCCGGCGTCGCCACGGAGGCCGATCACGCCAGCTGGCGCGACGAGGAGCTCCTCCCCTACGTCGAGCGCGTCGTCGAGGTGTTCGGCCCGCAGCGGCTTCTCTTCGGCAGCGACTGGCCGGTGATGCGTCTCGCGATCTCTTATCCGCGCTGGGTGGAGATCGTCGACGCCGCCATCGCCCCGCTCACCGAGGCCGAGCGCCGGCTCGTCTACGAGGGCAACGCGCGGCGCGTCTATCGCCTCTGACATCGGCGCACCCGATCGCCGATCCGTCGCGCGCGGGCTCCACCGCAGCGGATCGGCCGCTCCGGGTGGCGCGGCGGCATGACCGCCGAAGGGGCGGCGCTCGCGCCGGGGCGGGGCGGAAGGTATCGTCGGCGGCGATGCTCGACACGCTGACCCTCGACCAGCTCCGCACGTTCCTCTGCGTCGCCCGGCTCGGCGGCGTGCGCCGCACGGCGGAGACCATGAACCTCTCGCAGCCCGCCGTCACCGCCCGCATCGCCGCGCTGGAGGAGGCGATCGGCGCGAGGCTCTTCGATCGCAGCGCGTCGGGAATGCGCCTCACCCGCACCGGCGAGGCGCTGCTCGCCCACGCAGAGCGCATCGAGGCCACCCTCGAGGCGATCCGCGAGAACGTCGTCGCGCCGGGCGATCTCGAGGGGCTTCTGCGGCTCGGGGTCGCCGAGACCATCGCGCAGGCGTGGCTGCCGGATTTCGTCTCCCGCCTCGCCGACCGATACCCGCGCCTGTCGCTGGAGGTCTCCGTCGACATCTCGCGCAACCTGCGCGACGGGCTCATCGGCCGCGCCCTCGACCTCGCCCTCCTGATGGGGCCGGTCTCTGACTACAGCGTCGACAACATCGACCTGCCGCCGTTCGAGCTCGGCTGGTTCTGCGCTGCGGAGCGGAGCGCCGTCGACCTCGCCACGGTCCCCGTCATCTCCTACGCCCGCAACACGCGCCCCTTCCGCGAGATCCTCGATGTTCTGAGGGAGCGTTACGGCGCGGGGGTTCGGGTCTTCCCGACGACGTCACTCTCGGCGGGGTTCGAGATGGTGGCGGCCGACCTCGGCGTCGGCGCGCTGCCGATGGCGCTCGCGCGGGAGCGACTCGCGGGCGGGCGGATCCGCCCGTTCGACCCTGGCTGGCGGCCGAACGCGCTGCGCTTCACCGCATCCTGGCGCGCCGAGGCGGGCGACTTCGTGATCGCCCGCGCCGCCGAGATCGCGCGCGAGACCGCCCTCGACCATGCCGGACGATGTGATCGAAATAGCTGATCGGCGATGACAGGAATTGGCGATTTGACGCTTTCACCTGCGGCCGGCACGCTGCCGGTCATGGAGAACGCCCGATGAGCGACGCGGCGATCGACGCCGTCGACCATGCCGCGCTGAAGAGCGCGGACACCGAGACCCTGCGCGCCGCCATCCGCGCCGGACGCTATCGCCGCCACACGGCGGGCCTCGCCACGGGCCGCCTCCAGGCGAACCTCGCGATCATGCCGGAGCGCGTCGCCCTCGACTTCTTCCGCTACTGCCAGCGCAACCCGAAGCCCTGCCCGCTCGTCGGCGTCACCGACACCGGAGACCCGCGCCTCCTCACCCTCGGCAGCGACCTCGACATCCGCACCGACGCGCCGGCCTACGACGTCTTCGAGAACGGCGAGCGGGTCGCGACGGTGCCGGACATCCGGGAGCTGTGGCGGGACGATCTCGTCGGCTTCGCCATCGGCTGCTCGTTCACCTTCGAGCATGCGCTGGAGGAGGCGGGGGTCGCCATGCGCCATGTGGCGATGGACGCCACCGTCCCGATGTTCCGCACCACCCTCGAGACGGTCCCGGCGGGGCCGTTCGGCGGCGGCATGGTCGTCTCGATGCGCCCGATCGCCGAGAGGGACCTTGCGCGGACGGTGGAGATCTGTCGCCGCTATCCCCTCGCGCACGGCGCGCCCGTCCACGTGGGCGATCCCGCCGCCATAGGCATCGCCGACGTGTCCGCGCCGGACTGGGGCGACCCCGTCCCCGTCCGTTCCGGAGAGGTGCCCGTGTTCTGGGCCTGCGGGGTCACGCCGCAGAACGCCGTCCGCCGGGCGAGACTGCCCCTCTTCATCGCCCACAGCCCGGGCGCGATGCTCGTGACGGACGTCGACGAGCGCGCCGAGGTGCCCGTGCTCGACACCTGACACCCACAGGGAGAACCGACATGCGCGTTACGACATCGCTCATCGCAGTCGCCGCGGTCATCGCGGCGGGCGCCGCACAGGCCGAGGAGCTCGCGGTGGTGGGGAGCTGGTCCGGCCTGCCGCTCCACAAGGAGTACGAGGCGCCGTTCTGGAACGAGGCGCTGCCCGAGGCGACCGGCGGGGCGCTCACCGCCGCGCTCACCACCCACGACCAGATGGGCCTCGGCGTCGGCGACATCTTCCGCCTCCTCGGCGACGGCGTCTACGACGTCGCGATGACCGTCGGCGACTACGCCGTGGCCGACGCGCCGGCGCTCGAAGGGCTCGACGTGCCGCTGATCGCCACCGACGCCGAGGACGCCCGCGCCATGGTCGAGGCCGCCCGGCCCATTGTGGAGGACATCTTCGCCGGGACCTTCAACGCGAAGGTCCTCGCCATCGCGCCCTACCCGCCGCAGGTGGTGTTCTGCAACGCCGAGATCGGCGGCATCGACGGCCTCGCCGGCAAGAAGGTCCGCGGGTCCGGGCGCATGACGACGAAGTTCCTCGAGGCGCTCGGCGCGGAGGGCGTCTCGGTCGCCTTCTCCGAGGTGCCGGGCGCGCTCCAGCGCGGCGTCATCGACTGCGCCGTCACCGGCGCGGGCTCCGGCTACAACGCCGGCTGGTGGGAGGTTTCGACCCATCTCCTCCCGATCCCCCTCGGCGGATGGGACCCTGTCGTCACCGCCATGAACATGGACCGCTGGAACGCGCTCTCGCCCGAGGTCCGGGAAGAGCTCATGACCGCGATCGGGACGAGGTTCGAGGATCCCGCGTGGTCGACCGCGCAGGACGCCCTCGTGAACGACATCGCCTGCCTCACCGGCAACGGCGATTGCCCCTACGGCGATGCGCGCGGCATGACCCTCGTCGAGGCCACCGACGAAGACTTCGAGAAGGCGCGCACGATCCTCGTGGAGGAAGTGCTGCCCGAGTGGGCCGACCGGGCCGGCAGCGACGCTGCCGAGCGGTGGAACGCCTCGGTCGGCGCCGTCACGGGCGTCACCGTCCCGCTGAACTGAGGCGGCGAGCGCACGACGGAGGAGGTCCATGAAGCCGTCTGCGGCCGCCGTCGTCGACGGGCTCCGCCGCGTGAACGACGCCGTCGCCATGGCGGTCGGGGCGGTCCTCCTCCTCACGGTCGCGCTGATCCTCATGGAGGTGATCCTGCGCCGCCTCGGCCTCGGCGCTCTCGGGGGCACGGACGAGATCTCCGGCTACGTGATGGCCGGGGCGACGAGCTGGGGCATGGCCTACGCCCTCCTCGTCCTCGCCCACGTGCGGATCGACATCCTGCGCCAGAGGGCGCCTGGACCCTTGCGCGCCCTCCTCGATCTCCTCGCCCTCGGGGCGCTCGCCGCCGTCGCCATCGCCGTCTCCTGGCACGGCTGGAAGGTGCTCTCCCGCTCCCTCGCCAATGCGAGCCGCGCGAACACGCCGCTCGAGACGCCGCTGTGGATCCCGCAGGTGGTCTGGTGGTCGGGCTGGGTGTGGTTCGCGGCCGTCGCGGTGGTGCTGTGGGCGGCCGCGGCGGTGCTCCTCGCGCGGGGCGACGTCGCGGCGGTGGAGGCGGCCATCGGGCCGCAGGACGAGACGGAGGACGGCGCGTGATCGCCTTCGTCTCGTTCGGCCTCCTCGGGCTTCTCGCGCTCTCGATCCCGGTCGGCGTGGTCCTCTTCCTCCTCGCCTTCGGGATCGACTGGTTCTTCTCGGCGTTTCCCCTGTCCCGCGGGCTCGGGCAGCTCATGTGGTCGTCGTCGAACTCGGCGACGCTGGTGGCGATCCCGTTCTTCGTCCTCGTGGGCGAGATCCTCGTGCGCTCCGGCGTCGCGGAGCGGACCTATGCCGCGCTCGACAAGTGGGTCTCGTGGATGCCCGGCGGGCTCATCCACGCCAACATCGCGACCGCCACCATGTTCTCGGCGACGTCAGGCTCGTCGGTCGCGACATCCGCAACGGTCGCCACCGTGGCGATGCCGCAGGCCGAACGCCTCGGCTATGATCCGCGCCTCTTCGCGGGCTCCATCGCGGCGGGCGGCACGCTCGGCATCATGATCCCGCCGTCCATCAACCTCATCATCTACGGCTTCCTGACCGAGACGTCGATCCCGCAGCTCTTCCTCGCGGGCCTCGTGCCGGGGCTCCTGCTCGCGCTTTCCTTCATGGTGGTGTCGGCGCTCCTGTGCTGGCGCTTCCCCTCCCTCGGCGGGCCGTCGAGGAGGAGCACGTGGGGCGAGAAGGTCGCGAGCCTCTCCCGGCTTCTGCCCATCCTCGCCCTCTTCGTGGTCATCGTCGGCTCCATCTACGCCGGGCTCGCGACGCCGACGGAGGCGGCGGCCCTCGGCGTCGCCATGGCGCTTGCGATCGCTGCGGCGAACGGCGGCCTGTCGCTCACCATGATCGGCGCCTCGCTGCGCGGAACGGTGCGCATCACGGCCATGATCATGCTCGTGGTGCTGGGCGCGAGCTTCCTCAACTTCGTCCTCGCGGCGGCGGGGCTCGGGCGCGCGCTCCAGACGGGGCTCGACGGGCTGGGCCTCGACCCGCTCGGCACGCTCCTCGTCATCGTCGCCCTCTACATCGTCCTCGGCTTCTTCATCGAGACGCTGTCCCTCATGGTGGCGACCATTCCCATCGTCGCGCCGGTCGTCTTCGGGCTCGGCTACGACAAGGTGTGGTTCGGCATCCTCCTCATCGTCCTCGTGGAGATGGCGCTCATCACGCCGCCCGTCGGCCTCAACCTCTACGTGGTGCAGGGGGCGCGGCGGTCGGGGCGGCTCACGGAGGTGATGGTGGGCTGCATCCCCTACGTTCTCGCGATGCTCGCCATGGCGGCGCTCCTGATCGCCGTGCCGGGGATCGCCCTGTGGCTGCCCGGGAGCCTGTGATGCGTTTCGAGACCGACAACGGCGCCGTCGACGTCCTGCCGACGGCCCTCACCGTGGCCGGCTGGACGGGCCGCGACGTCGCCGCCGTGGAGCACCACATCGACGAGCTCGCGGCGCTCGGCGTCCCGCGGCCCTCGACGGTGCCGCTCTACTATGCCTGCGCGCCCGCCCTCCTCACCGGCGCCAGCGCGATCGACGTCCTCGGCGAGGAGACCTCCGGGGAGGTCGAGCCGTTCCTCTTGCGCGCGGGCGGGGCGCTGTGGCTCGGCCTCGGGTCGGACCATACGGACAGGGGGCTCGAGGCGACGTCGGTGGCGCATTCCAAGCAGATCTGCGCGAAGCCGATCGCCGGCACGCTCTGGGCCTTCGACGCGCTCGCAGGCCGGCTCGACGCGCTGGAGCTCAGAAGCTGGATCGCCGGGGGCGGCGGCTGGACGCTCTACCAGGAGGGCACGCTCGCCGCGATCCGGCCGCTCGCCGAGCTTCTCGCCGCGGCGCCTCTCGGGGAGGGGGAGGCGATGCTGTGCGGAACGCTGCCCGCCATCGGCGGCGTCCGCCCCGCCCCGGCCTGGCGCATGGAGCTGCGGGACCCTGTCGAGGGCCGCGCCATCGCGCTCGAGTACGCCGTGCGGAGCCTGCCCGTGCGCGCCTGACCCTCCGGCGCCGGGTGCTCCTTGCGGGTGCGAGGGCTGCCGCCCCTTCCGGGTAGGAGGGCTGCCGCCCCTGGCGGGTGCGAGGGCTGCCGCGCCCGGCGGGCGGCGCCGCCGGTCGGGCGTGGCGCCGGGGTCAGGCCGACGTCTTCATGGTGGAGAGGAAGGCGTCGGACTGGCGGGCGAGGTTGTCGTTCGCCTCGGCGAGCTCCCGGGCGGCGCGGGTGAGGTCGCGCGTGGCGTCGAGGTTGCCGGCCGAGGTGTCGGTGATGACGCGGATGCTCCTTGCCGCAGTCTCGGTGCCGCCGGCCGCGTTCTGGGCGTTCATGGTGATCTCGCGGGTGGCGGCCTGCTGCTCCTCCGCGGCGGCGGAGATGCTGGCGAAGACGCCGTTGATCTCCTCGATGACGTCGGCGACGGCGGTGATCCCTTCCGTCACGGTGCGGATCTGTCCCTGGATCGCGGCCATTTCCTGGCTCACCTCGTCGGTCGCCTTGGCGGTCTGGTTGGCGAGGTTCTTCACCTCCGCGGCGACGACGGCGAAGCCCTTGCCCGCGGCGCCCGCGCTCGCCGCCTCGATGGTCGCGTTGAGGGCGAGGAGGTTCGTCTTCTCGGCGATGTCGGAGATGGTCTTCACCACCTCGGTGATGCGCTTGCTCACCGCGGCGAGCTCCTTGGCGCGCTGCGCGACGTCGGCGGTGCTGCGGGAGGCGTCGCTGGCGCGGCGCGTCGATTCGGCGAGGCGGCTCGCGATCTCCGTGATGGAGGAGGAGAGCTCCTCGGCGGCCGAGGCGACCATCTGGACGGACGCCGTCGCCTCGGTCACCGCTTCCGACCCCTCGGAGAGGCGGCCCTGCGAGTCGGCGGCGCTCATGGCGATGGTCTCGATCCTGTCGCGCATCTGCGAGAAGGTGGAACTGATCTGCTCGACGGTGGCCTTGATGTTCGTCTCGAAGGCGTTCGTGGAGCGCACCTGGTCCGTGACGCGGCGCAGCGCCAGCATGGCGCCGACGTAGCCGCCCCTGCGGTCCCGTACGGCGACGGCCTTGAGGTCGACGTGCTCGCCGTTCGCGTAGGCGATCCGCGTGCGCCAGGGGAGTCGGGCCGGGTCGCGCAGGATCGCGCGCGCGTCCGTCCTGTCGCCGGTGACCACCTGGAGCGGCTGGCCCACGAGGTCCTCCGCCGCGGTCTCCCGCATCGACGCGAACAGCGAGCGCGCCGCGTCGTTGGCGTAGGCGATCCCGAGCTCGTTCCGAGGGTCCGCGACGATGACCGGGTTGGGGAGCTGGTCGATGATCTGCGCGCGGGCGTAGGCCGTCTCGACCGTCGTCCTCAGCTTGCCGAGCGCGGTCCACATGGTGCCCATCTCGTCGAGGCTGTTCTCCTGGCGCACCACGAAGTCGGTGTCGCCGTCGGCGACGGCGCGCAGCCGCTCGGTCAGCGCGCGCAGCGGCCGCACCACGGCCCGGATCAGGAGGTAGCACGCCAAGAGGGCGAGGACGATGGCGACGGACGACACGGCGAGAAGCGTCTGCTGGAGCGCCGCCATGCGGTTGATCAGGTCGCCTTCGGCGCCCGTTCCGTAGCGCCCGGCCATGACCGCCTCGAGACCTTCCGTCAGCCGCGGCCCGAGCTCGTCGAGCTCGCCGATGAAGATCGTCGTGCGCTCGCGGGTGAGGTCCGCGGCGCTGGAGACGAGGCGCCCGAGCGCGTCGATGCGCTGGAGCAGGCGCTCGGCCGCGGCCGTCACCGCCGGGTGCGCGCCGGCCGCCTGGAGCGCCTCGACGGCGCGCGACGCTGCCGCGAAGGCGTCGCGTGCGCCCCTGAGCCTTTCCGGATTCTCCCGCCACAGGAAACGCTCGGCGAGGATCCTGCCCTCGGTCAGGTTCCGCTCGATCCCGTAGGCGGCACGCACCAGCGCCGCGTCGCCGCTCGCGATCGCGGCGTCGACGAGGCGGTCCATCTCGACCCGCAGGTCGTTCGACATGGTCTCGATCCTCGTGAGCTCGCCCTCCAGCCTCTGCTGGACTGCGGCGGCGGTCGCGAACCGCTCGCCGTAGCGCACGGCGCCGTCGATCACCCCGAGGAGGGCGGAGCGTGCCTCCGGATCGGGGATCGTCCCGCTCACCTGCGCCCGCGCATCACTGTCGAGCTCGGCGATGTTGGTCTCGACCTTCTCGACGGAATCCTCGAAGGACTTGCCCGCGCGCAGGCCCACCGACGCGAGCCGCGCCTCCAGGAAGTCCTCCAGCATCTCGGTGATGATGATCTTCTCGTTCGTGTTCTGCTCGACGATCTGGAACGCCCGGTAGTTGACGCCGTACACGACGAGGAAGAGGCCGATCAGGAACCCGAAGATCGCGATCTTCTTGTGCGTGATCGAGAGGTTGTTGAGGAAGTTGCGCCTGTTGCCGTAGACCATGTCCTGGCCGCTCCGCTGTCACGAGATGCCGTCGGGATTCGCCCGCCTGCGGAGAGTGGTGGTGACTGTGGCTGTGGCCGGGCTGTTCGGCGCTTCGGCAACGACGGGCACGCGCCAGCCCGGCGCCGGCGGAAGGCCTGAAGGATGCCGAGGGCCCCCGTTCCCGCGCCGGGCGCACGGGTGCCGCGCGGCGGGAGAAAACCGTCATGACCCGGCTTCGTCGTCCGTGGCCTCGCAGGCGGCTTTCCGCCGGGCCTCAGTAGAGCCAGTCGGGCAGGCTCGTCGCGAGCTGCGGGAAGAGCCACACGCACAGGATGCCGAGCCACTGAAGCAGGATGAACGGCGCGACGCCGCGATAGATGTGCCCCGTCGTCACCTCCGGCGGAGCCGCGCCCCTGAGGTAGAACAGCGAGAAGCCGAACGGCGGCGTCAGGAACGACGTCTGCAGGTTGATGGCGATCAGGACGGCGAGCCACACCGGATCGTGGCCCATCAGGATGAGCACCGGCACCACCAGCGGCAGGAGGATGATGCTGATCTCCACGAAGTCGAGGAAGAAGCCGAGGACGAAGATCAGCGCCATGGCGAAGAGGAGCGCGCCCGTGGGGCCGCCGGGCATCGATTCCAGGATGTGCTCGACCCGCTCCTCCCCGCCGAGCCCCACGAAGACGAGGCTGAACATCGACGCCGCGATGATCGTCGCGAAGATCATCGCGCTGACGGTCATCGTGTTGACGGCCACCTCCCGCAGGGTCCCCGTCCGCAGGAGGCGCACCAGCGCGAGGGCGAGCGCAGCGACCCCGACGAGGAGGAGGACGCCGCCGAGGGCCGCGAAGGCGAGGTCCGCAGCGTCCGTGTCGGTCCTCTGGAGGCGGATCGGCCGCACCGAGGCGAGGACCGCGAGGGCGACGAGCGCCACCGCGCCGGCCGCGACGAGCCGCGCTCCGCCGAGGCGCGCGCCAGCCATCAGGACGGCCCCGATGGCGCCCACCGCAGCCGCCTCCGCAGGGGTCGCGACGCCGCCGAGGATCGAGCCGAGGACGGCGAGGATGAGGGCGATGGGCGGCAGGATCACCGCCACCACCTCCCGCGCCGTCACGCCGCCCGCGTCAGCCAGCGCCGGAAGGTCGCGCGGCCGGACGAGCGCCCGCGCGAGAAGGTAGAGGATGTAGATGCCGACGAGGACGAGCCCCGGCACGAGCGCCGCGGCGAAGGTCTCGCCGACGGAGATGGTCTCGACCGTGAACCTGCCGGCAGCGAACTGCGCCTGCTGATAGGCGCTGCTCATGACGTCCGACAGGATGATGAGGAGCGTCGACGGCGGGATGATCTGGCCGAGGGTTCCCGAGGTCGCGATGATCCCCGCGCCGAGCGGGGCCGCGTAGCCGGCCTTCAGCATGGCGGGGAGCGCGATGAGGCCCATCGCGACCACCGTGGCGCCGACGATCCCCGTGGAGGCCGCGAGGAGCGCGCCCACCAGCACCACGGAGATGCCGAGCCCGCCCGCCATGCGCCCGAAGAGGCGCCCCATGGTGGTGAGGAGCTCCTCGGCGATCCGGCTCTTCTCGAGCACGACGCCCATGAAGACGAAGAGCGGGATCGCGATCAGGACGGGATTCGTGAGGATGCCGAAGATGCGCTGCCCGAGCGCGCCGAGGAGGGAGATGTTGAAGTCCCCCGTCGCCGCGCCGATCAGCGCGAACAGGATCGCGATGCCGGCGATGGAGAAGGCGACCGGAAAGCCCGACAGGATCCCGGCGACGAGGCCGGCGAACATGAGGACGTCAAGCATGGCGCGAAACACCCCGTGGCCCGGCCTTGCCGAGAGGGTGCCGGGGGCGGCGAAACGGGGACGGCGATGGCATCACTGTCTCTCGGAAGGGCCGGAGGCGCGCCGGTCAGGACGGCCGGGCACGGAGGATCGCGATGTCGCGCAGGAGCCGGGCGAGCCCCTGGACGAGGAGGAGGACGCAGAACGCCGGGATGAGCGACTTCAGGAGGAAGGAGGCCGGGATGCCGCCCACCGAGATCGGCCCCTCGAGGATCGCCCAGGAGCGCCTCACCGTCGGCCACGTCCAGTAGAGGACGAGGAGGAAGGCCGGGAAGAGGAAGACGAGGTTGCCCGCGACGTCCAGCGCCGCCCGCCCCCGCCGCGACATGTTCGAATAGAAGATGTCCACCCGGACGTGTGCGTCCACGAGGTAGGCGTAGCCCGCGCCCAGCATGAACAGCGTCGCGTGGAGGTAGAGGACGCTCTCCGTCGCGGCGATGCTCGACACGCCGAAGACGTGGCGCGCGACCACGACGGCGAACTGGACGAGCACCATCGCGACCGCCGTCCACGCGACGACGGCCCCGACCGCGCGGTTCACGAGATCGAGACCGCCGGCGATCGCCGCGAGGCGGGAGCCGGAGGGCGGCGGGCCCTCCGGCGCAGGCGCGGGCGCCTCGGCGGTCGTGGCGCGGGGAGCGCCCTCCTCCGTCACGACCGGCGGCCCGTCAGTAGGTGTAGGGGAGCTGGCGGGCCTCGAACTGCCCGGCATCCGCACGGGGCATGTAGTCCGTCATCAGCCCGCGATAAGCGAGATAGCTCTCCACGATGCGGCGGACGAGCTCGTCGTCGTCCTCGCGCAGCTCGGCGATGACCTCGCCCGCGGCGTTGCCCATGGCGATCATCACGTCCTCGGGCAGCTTCCTCACCGTCACGCCCTGCTCCTCGACGAGCTGGCGCAGGGCCTGGGCGTGCTTGGTCGTGTATTCCCACCACACGGGGTTGTAGAGGCTCTCCGCGGCGTAGGCGACGGCCTGCTTCAGGTCGTCCGGGAGGTTCTCGTAGACCTCGAGGTTGATGGCCGTCTCCTCCGCCGAGGACGGCTCGCCGACGCCGGGCCAGTAGTAGTTCTTCGCCACCTGGTAGAAGCCGAGGGCCGAATCGGTCCACGGGCCGATGAACTCGCCGGCGTCGATGGCGCCGGACTGGAGCGCCTGGAACATCGCGCCGCCGCTCATCGCCTCGACGGACATGCCGATCCTGGAGGCCATCTCCGCCGCGATGCCGGTGGTGCGGAAGCGAAGGCCCCGCAGATCGTCGATGGAGTTGATCTCGCCGCGGAACCAGCCCGCCCACTGCGGGCCGGAGTTGCCGCACAGGAAGGGCTTGAGGCCGAAGCGGGCGTACATCTCGTCGTAGAGCTCCTGCCCGCCGCCCCAGCGCATCCAGCCGAACTGCTCGCCAGCGCCGAGACCGAAGGGCTGCGAGCCGAACACGAGGATGCCGCGCGACTTCGAGCCCCAGTAGGCGGGGACGGCGTGGTAGAGCTCGGCCGTGCCCTCGGAGACGGCGTCGAACACGCCGTTGCCCGGCACGATCTCGCCCGCAGCGTAGAGCTGCACCTCGATGCGCCCGCCCGACAGCGCCGTGATGCGGTCGGCGAGCATCTGCGCCGCGACGCCGGGGCCCGGCAGGTTCTTCGGCCAGGCGGTGACCATGCGCCACGTCATCGTGCCCTGGGCGATGGCCGGGGCGGCGAGCGCCGTGGAGGCTGCTGCGGCGGTGCCCCCGAGGAGGGCTGTGCGGCGGGAGATCTTCGTCATGGTGTGTCCTCGATCCGGTTCCGGAGCGTCTGCGGTGAGAACGTTACAAGGTTCGCGCCAGCGCGCCGAGTTTTTCCCGCACTGCCGCGATGTCGTCGGCGATGACGCGGTCCTCGACCATCGGGGGAACGCGTTCGCGGATCGCCGCGTGGAGAGGGCGCAGGGCGGGAGCGGGCGCGATGCCGCGAAGGTCCACCCCCTGCGCGGCGAGGAGCGCCTCGATGGCGACCACCGTGAGCGCGTCGTCGCCGAGGCGGGCGGCGCGCTGTGCTGCGAGCGGGGCCATCGGCACGTGATCCTCGGTGTTGGCGCAGGTGGGGATCGACTGGATGGAGGCGGGAATAGCGGCCATGCGCATCTCCGCCACCAGCGAGGCGGCGGTGTACTGGGCGATCATGAAGCCGTGGTCGCGGCCCGCCACGCCGCCCGGGTGGATGAGGAAGGCCGGCAGCCCGCCGTTGTGGTGCGGGTCGACGAGGCGCGCGGAGCGACGCTCGCTCATCACGGCGACGGAGATCATGGCGGTGGCGAGCTGGTCGAGCGCCTCGGCCGCGTGCTGGCCGTGGAAGTTGCCGGAGTTGGAGGTGACGAAGCCGTCGGCGGCGCCGAAGAGTGGATTGTCGTTGACGGCGTTGATCTCCGCCGTCAGCACCACGCGCGCCCGTGCGGCTGCGTCGCGGGCGGCGCCGAGGACCTGCGGGATGCAGCGCAGCGACAGAGCGTCCCGCAGGCGCGACGGGCGCGGCGGGAGGACGGTGGCGCTCCCCTCCGTCAGGCGGCGGAGCGCGCCGGAGGTGGCGATCTGGCCCGGGTGCGGCTTGGCGAGCGCCGTCCTCTCGTCGAAGGAATCGGAGACGGCGCCCATCGCCTCCATGGCGAGCGCGGCGGCGTGCTCTGCGAGGACGATGCTGCGCTCGGCGTCGAGAAGCGCGAGGACGCCGATCCCCGTCGTCTGCTCGGTGCCGTTGATGAGGGCGATCCCGTCGCGGCCCTCCATGGCGGGCTCTGCGATGCCGGCGGCGGCGAGCGCCTCGGCGCCGGCCATCTCGCGGCCGCCGAACGTCGCGCGGCCGAGGCCGATGAGCGGCAGCGCCATGTGGGCGAGCGGCGAGAGGTCGCCGCACGCGCCCACCGATCCGCGCGAGGGGACGACGGGCGTCACGCCGCGGTTCAGCATGGCGAGAAGCGCGTCGAGCGCCTGCCTGTCGACGCCGGTGAGGCCGGAGGCGAGGACGTTCGCGCGCACCGTCATCATCGCGCGGACGGCGTCCTCGGCCATCGGCGGACCGACGCTCGCGGCGTGGGACTTGAGGAGGCAGCGCTGCTGGGCGCGGTTGAGGTCGCGCGGCACGGTCTCGCCGTCGAGCGCGCCGAAGCCGGTGGTGAGGCCGTAGACCGGCGTTCCGTCCGCGACGAGGCGGCGGAGGAAGGCGTGGCTCTCCTCCACCGCCCGCCCCGCCTCGGTGGTGAGTTCGACAGGCGCGCCGTCGCGGGCGACGCGCTCGACCGCCTCCGGGGAGAGTGTGGCGCCATCGAGGCGCACTGGCGCCGTCACGGGATCGCAGGCAGGTCGAGGCCCTTCGACCGCGCCGTCTCCAGCGCGATCTCGTAGCCGGCGTCCGCGTGGCGCATCACGCCCGTCCCCGGGTCGTTCCACAGGACGCGCTCGAGCCGGGCGGCGGCCTCCGGCGTGCCGTCCGCCACGATCACCATCCCCGCGTGCTGCGAGTAGCCCATGCCGACGCCGCCGCCATGGTGGAGCGACACCCAGGTCGCGCCCGACGCTGTGTTGAGAAGCGCGTTGAGGAGCGGCCAGTCGGACACGGCGTCCGAGCCGTCGCGCATCGCCTCGGTCTCGCGGTTGGGGGAGGCGACGGAGCCCGAATCCAGATGGTCGCGGCCGATCACGATCGGAGCCTTCAGCTCGCCGCTCGCCACCATCTCGTTGAAGGCGAGGCCGAGGCGGTGGCGGTCGCCGAGCCCCACCCAGCAGATGCGCGCCGGGAGCCCCTGGAAGGCGATCCGCGCGCGGGCCATGTCGAGCCAGTTGTGAAGGTGCGCGTCGTCAGGCATCAGCCGCTTCACGGCCTCGTCGGTGCGGTGGATGTCCTCCGGGTCGCCGGAGAGCGCCGCCCAGCGGAACGGGCCGACGCCGCGGCAGAACAGCGGGCGGATATACGCCGGGACGAAGCCCGGGAAGGCGAAGGCGTCGGCAAGACCCTCGTCCCTCGCGACCTGGCGGATGTTGTTGCCGTAGTCGAGGGTCGGCACGCCCCGCCGGTGGAAGGCGACCATCGCCTCCACGTGGGTGCGCATGGAGGCGCGGGCGGCACGCTCCACCGCCGCGGGGTCGGTCTCGCGCCTCGCCCGCCACTCCTCGAGCGACCCGCCGCGGGGGGGGTAGCCG
>Ga0076929_100686_pt1 | contig 19863 bp, 19 predicted proteins | sample HotLakConUCCSL28_FD_87104 | JGI IMG/M metagenome (GOLD analysis project Ga0076929, IMG submission 87104) | Hypersaline microbial mat communities from Hot Lake, Washington, USA - Hot Lake Consortium UCC-SL28 (version 3) (version 3) | ecosystem: Environmental > Aquatic > Thermal springs > Hot...
AGCCTTGCCATGAAGCGCTTGGCGGCCTTGGCATTGCGGCGGCCCTGGACAAGGATGTCGAGCACGTCGCCGTTGGCCTCTACTGCGCGCCACAGCCTATGCTTAACGCCATCGATCGGGATCACAACCTCATCAAGATGCCACTTGTCGTTCGGCCGCGGACGGTCACGTCGGATGCAGGCGGCAAAATGTTCACCGAAACAATTGACCCAAAGCCGATTTGTTTCCAGGCTGATAATCACGCCACGTTCGGCAAGCAGATCCTCGACATCAGCCGTGCTCAGCGCGAACCGATGGTAAGCCCAAACCGCGTAGGCGATGACTCCACGAGGGTGACGATAGCCCTTCAGGCGCGGCATTGGAGACGGTATTTTCATGCTCCACCCCGTAGCCAGGTCAGTATGGCTGAACAACTTGGCAATGCCTGTCTGACAAAAAGCGAGTTCGAAACTCTCCAGATTGGTATCATTTGGTAGATGATACCCCGTCGAACCAGGTCACGGTTCGATCAGTCCTGTCAGATTGCGACAGGAGCACTACTGTTCGCGCACGGCATAGTCGCCAATTATGCGCGAACATGGCCCGGAGGAGAAAACGTGCAGGAAGTAGCTGAGGTGCTGGACCGGCTTAATGTACTAGGCGCATCGCGGGAGCGCGTCACGGTCGATGATATTCAGGGGTGTCTCGGTCGCGATGCTTTCGGTCCCACGCTACTGGCGCTTGGCCTCCTGGCGCTAAGCCCGGTAGGCGACATACCGGGCGCACCGACGGTTCTAGGTATCTTCATATTCAGCGTCGGCCTGCAGATGGCGGCTGGGCGGAAAACACTCTGGATACCTCGCCCTCTCACCCGCCGGTCTGTCAAGGGACGGCGCCTGCGCCAGGCCGCCAGCCTGTTTCGACCTGTTATGCGGGTGCTTGCCGTGATCATCAGGGCGCGCCTGACCTACCTCACCGAGGATCCGTTCGCGCGCGTGATCGCAGCAATCTGCGCTGCCCTGGCGCTCACCTTGCCGCCTCTCGAGTTCGTTCCTTTCGGAGCTACCGTTCCGTCTTCAGTCATCACGGGTTTCTCGATCGCGCTCGTCGCCCGCGACGGTTTGCTCGCCTTGATATCGGCCGCCCTTATGATCGGCGGAGGCTACGTCATCCTCACTCTCATCCGGTGATGCGGACTCATGCATGTCGCGCTCAAATGAATGCAGTTGAGCGCGACATGCATTAAATCAAAGGCTTACAGCGATCTTTGCGTATCCAATTGGATGCGCGGCTGTAGAAAAGGGGCGGACGCCGCGTTACTTGCGGCAGTATCCCCGCGCGCAAGCCTTTGTATTCAGATGCTGCCGTCGGTCTCGATCTTCAGCGGCTCACCGCAATGCTTGCAGTGGATCGCATCGGGGTCGTGCCGGTTCAGGCCGCATTCCGGACATGTATAGCGCACCTTGGAGGGCTGAAAGATGGCCCGCGCCAACTGCACGAAAAGGGCCACGCCGGCCACCATGATGAACACGGACAATAGCTTGCCGCCTGGTGTGGTGAGGGTAATATCGCCAAAGCCCGTGGTCGTCAGGGTGGACACAGTGAAGTAAAGCGCATCGACATAGGCCCCGGGGCCGGCGTTGTCGCCGAAAGCGACAACGAACACCAGAGACGCCATCACGAAAATGAAGACAAAGAGGTGGACCCCCGCGAGGATCGCGTCCTCGTGCAGCCGGAAGAATCGACTCTCGCGCCTCAGATCACGGATGAGGTGGTAGGAGTGGATCAGCCGCAATCCTCGAAGGATGCGCAGGAACGCAAGGTCGTCCGTGAAGACCGGCGCCAGCAGGAGCGAAGCCACGACGACAAGGTCGGCGATCGTGTAAAGCTTCAGACACTCATTCCGACGGTTGTCCGATATCCAGAAGCGGGCTGCCAGATCCGCAAGGATCACGACCCCGAGGCAGGTATCGACGTTGCTCAGCAACGCTGTCTGCGGCCACGAGACGCTCACGATGAAATAGACTATGGTCAGAGTGTCGAAGACGACCAGCGCGTAGCGGAACCACTGGGCTCTCTGACTGCGGCCGGTGTAGAGCAGCCGGATGGTGCGGTGCAGGGTCTCCATGCAATCCGACTATATCATGCGCCGGGCGATTGGCGAGCGAGTTCTCCCCGGTCGGCGAATTCAACGGTTTTGGCCGAAATCGCGAAAGCGGCCGCCATGTCTCTGCCGTTCAGTCGTCTTCGTCAACTTTCTCGGGTAGTTTATCGTGCGAGGTGGAGGCGAAATCTACAAGTTCGTCTTCCGTCATACTTTCGAACATCTCCTTCGAAGCACCTTGGAGGCTGGACTTGCTGGCCTCCCCCCGCTTGACGGCCAGGGCGGCCCCGGCCGCTTTTTGCTGTGCTTTCGATTTTGCGGGCATGGCTGTCTCCTGGCAGTGTTGTAGGCATCCTGTGGAAGCGAAGGAAAAGGTGCGCTCTTTCTGGATGTCTGCATAGCGCGCCCCTCTGCGTGGGGAGTCGAGGTCGCGAACGCGCACTGTGTGCGGCTTAGCGGAGGGTCCCTTCCCTTTGGCGTTATGCTTTAAGATAAGAGCATAGCATGGCGCTCTGTATTTGCACAGTCGGCCAACAACATCCCGGATTTCAGGCGTTTCGCATGTCAGGCTTTCACCCGAATGCAATGCCCGGTGCCGAACCGGATAAGGTCTTGAAGGTTACCACGTCAACTTCTACTCTTGTCAGATGGCCCGCTTCGGCCCGCACCAAGCTGGAAGGTTTTCATGACCAAACACCATGTCCGCAGCGTCGAAGAAACGCTTGAGCATCTGTCCGTCGACCCGGAGCGGGGTCTGGATGAGGCAGAGGTCCGGCGGCGGCGCGGGGAACATGGACGGAACCGTCTCGGCGAGGCGGAACGGGTCAGCCCCTGGAAGATCCTTGCGGACCAGTTCAGAAACCTCGTCATCGGCATCCTGGCCGTCGCGGCGATCGTGTCCTTCGCAATGGGCGAGATCGTGCAGATGGCGGCGATACTCGCTGCGATCGTGATCAATGCCGTCATCGGCTTTGTCACCGAATGGAAGGCCGTCCGGTCGATGGAAGCGCTACGCAGCCTCGGTACCGTGCAGGCTAGGGTTACGCGCGACGGATCGAGTGCGACCGTCGATTCCGAGGAACTCGTGCCGGGGGATGTGGTTCTGCTCGACGCCGGCAATGTCGTCACGGCCGATCTGCGGCTGATCGAGGCGAACGGCCTGACCTGCGACGAGTCCTCTCTGACAGGCGAATCGGTGCCGGTGACCAAGACCACGGAGGAAGTGGAGGCGGACGCACCGCTGGCCGAACGCACGTCAATGGCCTTCAAGGGCACCGCAGTGACAGGCGGCAGCGGCGCCGGCGTGGTCGTGGCCACCGGAATGCAGACCGAACTGGGGGACATCGCGCGCATGACTTCGGAGGCCAGCGAAGAGGTGACGCCGCTCGAAAAGCGGCTGGACCGACTGGCGCGCAATCTGGTGATGGTCACGTTGATCGTGGCGGCGGTAGTCGCCGCCCTCGGCTGGCTGGGCGGGAAGGACCTCGTGTCCATGCTCGAGACGGCGGTGGCGCTTGCGGTGGCCGCCGTGCCGGAGGGTCTGCCGATCGTCGCTACGGTCGCGCTGGCGCGCGGCATGTGGCGTATGGCGCGGCGCAACGCGCTGGTCGAACGGCTGGCCGCGGTCGAAACGCTGGGCTCAACCAGCGTGATCTTCGTCGACAAGACCGGAACGCTGACGCAGAACCGGATGCGCGTGGCGCTGCTGGCGCCTCACGGCAGCGGCGAGGACGTGTATTGGGACGAGGACAAGCGTCCCGAAGAGCCCTCGCCCTCGGCGTGCCGGCTGCTTGAGGTCGCGGCGCTGTGCAACAATGCCGAACTGGAGCAGAAAGATGACGGCAACGGCGAGCACCCGGCCGGCACCGGCGATCCGATGGAGATCGCACTGCTTCATGCTGCGGCGGCGGTCGGCCTTGTGCGGGACCGCTTGCTCAACGACCAGCCCGAAGAGCGCGAGGTAAGTTTCGACGCCGATACCAAGATGATGGCGACGTTCCACGCCCAGGACGGCGGTTTTCGCATCGCGGTCAAGGGTGCGCCGGAGGCGGTGTTGGAGGTCGCCACGCAAGTCGCGACCGAAGAGGCCGAGGCCGAGGCGCTGTCCGACGCGGCCCGCAAGGACTGGGAGGCGCGGGTCGAAACGCTGGCCGCCGAAGGCTACCGCGTGCTCGCCTTCGCAGAACGACAAACAGACAACGCCGAGGCTGATCCCTACGAAGGCCTGACCCTCCTCGGTCTCGTGGGTCTGGAGGACCCGCCGCGCGACGACGTGCCCGACGCCATCGAGCGGTGTCGCAGGGCCGGCATCCGCGTCATCATGGTCACCGGCGACCAGCCGGTGACGGCTGCCGCAATCGCCGAACAGGTCGGGCTTGCCGAAAAACCAAAGGCGACCGTGGGCCGTGACCTGCCGAAGTTGGGCGATGGGGCGGGGGCGGATGCTCACGCCGGGCTGCGCGACAATCACGTCTTCGCCCGCGTCTCCCCGGAACAGAAGCTCGACCTGATCCGCCTCTGGCAGGAGGCTGGCGCAGTCGTCGCGATGACGGGGGATGGAGTGAACGATGCGCCCGCCCTCAAGAAGGCCGATGTCGGCATTGCCATGGGCAAGCGCGGCACCGATGTCGCCCGAGAGGCGGCGGACATCGTGCTCAAGGACGACGCCTTCCCCACGATCGTGATGGCCATCGAACAGGGTCGCACGATCTTCGAGAACATACGCCGGTTCATCGTCTATCTGCTCTCCGGCAACCTCGGCCAGGTTCTGGCCGTCGGCCTGTGCGCCGTTGTCGGCGCGCCCCTTCCGCTCCTGCCGCTCCAGATTCTCTACATCAACCTCGTGCTCGACGTGTTCCCCGCGCTCGCCCTCGGCGTGGGTGAAAGCCCGGAGGGCATCATGAACCGCAAGCCGCGCAACCCGAAGGAACCAGTCCTGACCCGGGGGCACTGGATCGCGACCGCGCTCTGGGGCGCCCTGATCGCGGCATCGGTCACGACGGTCTTCTTCGTCGCGCTGTCGCGAGATATGGGACAAGACGCGGCGGTGACAATTGGATTTCTGAGCTTCGCCCTGGCACGGCTCTGGCACGTCTTCAACATGCGCGACGCCGGATCCGGACTTTTCGCCAACGAGGTCGTGCGCAACCGTTGGGTCTGGTACGCGATCGGCATCTGCCTCGTGCTGACCGCGTTCGCCGCATGGCTGCCTGGCCTGAGCACGGTTCTCGAGGTTGTGCCACTGGATCTCTTCGGCTGGATGCTGGTCCTGAGCGGCAGCCTCGCTCCCCTGCTCGTCGGGCAGGCGGCGCTGAGCCTGTGGCGCCTCTCGGGTCGCAGCGAGACCACGTGCAAAGAGGGATGAGACCTAAGCTGCGCGCGCCTTCCTTCACTCCGCCATACCGAAGGCAAATGCGCGAGCAAGAGCAGCGAATGCTCACCAGAGGTACTGGAGAGCGTTGGTGCAGGGATCAAATTTCAACGTTTTGTATCTATGAGACCAGGATCGAAAATAGCTTGATTGGTCCCGCATGCCGCATATGTGACTTGGCATTTAATGATGAGACTGCCACGCCAACAGTCTCATATGTTTAGAGCGGAACTTAATTTGAGAACGGGCAGTTAATTTGATAATCAGACTTGGATTTTGTCACTTTATGTGAGATTGACACTCTTTGATGTTTTCATCGTGAGCCTACCATGACTGACCTCTTCCCCGCCGAGATAGACGAGGTGATTTGGGACGAAGCGTGCAGACGAGCTGATGCGATTCGCGGCTTCCTGAAGCGTAATCCTGAGGGCGCAACGGCCGGAGATGTTGCCGAACTCGGGGCCGAGCTCGGCCTGAGCCGAGCCACTGCATACCGGCTGATCAGACTGTTCCGCGCCGGCGGAACAGTGCTGTCTCTGGTGGATCGCAAACGGGGACGCCCCGAGGGACATCGTGCCCTGGGCGAGAAGCGAGAAGAGATCATCCGTGCGACGATAAGCGCATACTACCTGAAGCAGACCCGGCCGACGGTTTCGCAGCTGGTCCGTGACGTGCAAACAAACTGCATGTCGGAGGGGCTCAAGCCTCCCCATCGCCGGACGGTAGTGGCCCGCCTCAAGGACATCGACCTCCAGAAGCGTGCTAAGCGCCGCGGCGAACAGAAGATTGTAAAGGCGACGACGCCTGTTCCCGGGGGCTTCGGTGCATCCCGCCCCCTGGAAGTCATCCAGATGGACCATACGAAGGCCGACGTCTTCGTCGTCGACGAGGAGACCCGGCAGCCGCTCGGTCGACCGTGGCTGACGCTGGCGATGGACGTCTGCAGCCGCATGGTGACAGGGTTTTATCTCACGATGGAGGCCCCGTCCCGGCTGTCCACCAGCCTGTGTCTGTTGCACTCAGTCTTCGACAAGTCGGCTTGGTTGAGAGAACGCGAGATCGCAGAACCGTGGCCCGTTGCTGGCCTACCGGACACTGTTCACGTCGACAACGGCGCCGACTTCCGCAGCCGGGCATTCAAGAGAGGATGCCAGGATGCTGGCATCGCGATTGAGTGGCGGCCGCCGGGTGAGCCGCGCTTTGGCGGTCACATCGAGCGGCTTATTGGAACACAAATGGGAAGGCTACACCTGCTGCCTGGGACAACATTCAGCAACGAACAGGAGCTGGGAGAGTACGACTCAAAGCGGCACGCGGCACTGACACTGCGTGAACTCGAGCGGTATATCGCACTCGACATCGTCGGCTCCTATCATCAGTCGATCCACGGCACCCTGGGTCGCCCGCCGATTGCGGTCTGGCGAGAGCACGAGGGGGAGATCCCACTTCGGCTACCTCAGGATCGCATGCGCTTCTGGCTAACTTTCCTGCCTGAGCAGGAGCGAACGTTGCGGCCGACCGGCATTCACCTGTTCGGCCTGCGCTATTGGTCCGCAGCACTCAGCGCCGACGTCGGGCGTTGCGATCGGCGCCTGCTTGTCAAATACGATCCGCGGGATATGGCGCGCGTCTTCGTTCAACGGCCATCGGGAAACTTCGTGGAAGCTCGCTATGCAGATCTGACACTGCCTTCGATCACCCTGCACGAGGCGGTGACCGCCCGACGCACCCTTCTGGCGAAAGGACGCCGTGAAGTCGACTCTCGCGCCATCGTCCGCACCGCCATCGCACAAAGAGAGTTGGTCGAAGCAGCAACGAAGAAGACGGCAGCGGCACGACGCGGGATCGCTTCGTCGAAATCAAAAGTGGATGAACGGGGATGGGGCTCGCTCCGAGGTGTCGACTCCAGCAAACCTGTACCCTTTGTCGAGGATACAGATTGAGCTGGAGTGAACATGGACGATGAAGTTTCCCACCTGACCACCGGCGCCGCAGCGCTGCTTTCTGAAGCGGACGAACGGCGCCTTCGCACGATACGATCACGCCGCTGGGTTCTCTACCCTCGCGCCAAACAGGCGCTCGACCGGCTGAGCGCACTCCTCGACCATCCGCGAGGCACGCGCATGCCTTCGGTCGCGATATACGGCGACAGCGGTATGGGCAAGACCATGATCATGAAGCGCTTCCGGGACGAGCACCCGCCAAGCTTCAATCCTCTGACGGGCACGTTGAAGACGCCGGTCCTGGCCATGGAGATGACGAGCCGCCCAGGCGAGCGACGCTTCTACGCCGAGCTGCTCACCCTACTCGGCGCGCCTCAGCGGCCCCGTGCCGACATTGCCCAGATGGAACAGGCAGCATTGCGCATCATGGAGGCCATCGGCGTGCAGGTATTGGTCATCGACGAGGTGCACAACATCCTCGCCGGATCCTATCGCGAGCAGCGCATCGTTCTGAACACTTTGCGCTTCCTCAGCAATCGCCTGCAGATCTCGCTTGTCTGCTTCGGCGTCAACGAGGCGCGGGAGGCAATCAGCGGCGACGTCCAACTTGCGCGCAGGTTTGAGCAGTTCACCTTGAGCCGATGGGCTGCAAACGAACAGTTCGAGACGTTGGTGGCCTCGATCCTGCGCAATACGCCGCTGCGTCGACCCTCGGTGCTTACACCGAAATCGCTGCGACGGATCCTGCAGATCACCGAGGGTATCACGGCAAACATCTTCCACATGATCAACAGCCTGGCCGTCGAAGCCATCGAAAACGGCCGCGAGCACATCAACGACGAAGCAGCCGAAAACTGGGAGCCAGAGTTCGATGCCGAGGCGGCGTTCGCATGATTGAGAACACGCCGACTCGACCGTTGCCGGTGGCGTTGTCGCGCCATTCAGACGAACTCCTGTCATCCTGGATCGGTCGGCATGCCGCCTTCTACGCGGTCCCGCCGCTGGTCATGCTTCGGCATTGCCTGCCAGAGGCCTCCTCATTGCGAGCGGCAGATCTGCAGCTGACCGGTGATCAGGAAATCCGCCTAGCCAACATGTTTGCCACCGAGCCTGCCATGATGCGTCGAATGACCTTCGCTAATGTCGCGCAAGCATCGCGTCGACTCATTGCGACACGGCCAACGCAGGTCTGCACGAACTGCTGCCCTGGTGGCGCTGAACCGGCGCCAGTCCTGCGAAGCCAGCAACTGGGGTGGCGCATTACGTGCCCCTTGTGCGGAGACCAACTCCGGGATCCTGGTAAGCGGGAAATCCCCTCCCCTTTCCGGCAATATCGGAGTGCCGCCCTTAGTGGCGAAAAGCTGCTCGACGATGAAGCCGAACGTCGTATCGGCACCTGGACATCGCCAGCCGAGATTGCCCGGCTTCTCCTGATGCGACGCATTCCGAGACCGTTCCCGCGCGAGCACGACCTTTGGCGTTTCCGGGTGCTCGGCGCAATCATCCCTGATCTTGACTATGTCGTTGCCGAGCAGGGGGAGAATCTGCCCACGCCTGCAAAGCCGATCCTGCCGCTTCACATGCGACCAGCTCTGCTGGCCGGGATAGCCATCGTCGAGCGAGCTGGGCCGGAGATGCTCCAGATGCTGAGTGCTCACATGATGGGCGACAATCGCGTCCGGTTCACTGACGCCGCCGAGAGCATGATACCTCGGACTCGTGCGTGGAAAGCTTCATCACAGATGCACTTAATCTGAGAATCCGACGGCTATGATTCTCACAATTAAATGCCAATCTTGGATCAATTCGGCGCATTCTTACAGTTAAATGCCAAGCGACATCAGCGCCGAGAACTTCTCTTCATCGACCATAGCCCCATCGTCGCTCCAGCGATGCCGGCGCGAATGGCGCCCGGACAGCAGCGCCTCTGCCTGCCGCCTGATAGGCTCCGGGCCGATCGTGGTGCGGCGCTCACCCACGGTATCGCCGCCCGGCGCGCCGACGGCCAGTTCCGTCTCAAGCCACAGCGCCAATGCCGGATCCGCTTCGGCCCGCATGACCAGAAGCGTCACCAGGGCTGCCCGGTCGAGGCCTTCAAGCATACTGTCGAGGGAGGGCCGCTGCGCAACCGCATCGGGGGCCTCCAGGTATTTGAGGAGTACGGCTACAACGTGCTTGCACACGCCACCCCACTCATAGGCGCAAGTGCAGCGCGTTCCGGCGACGCCGCCGTCGTGAAGCTTGATCGTGATGGAATAGGGCGCGAGTTCACTGCCTTCGACCTCCGCCGTCAGCCAGCTGCCGCGCCGTACAATCCCGGAAACGGCGCCGCGGCGAACATAATCCCGACCGCGCGTGAACGACTCGACCGTTGCCAACGCACGCACGGCATCCTCATCGAAAGTTGGATCTTTCATCCGTCGTCTTGCTCCTCTGCAACAAGCACGGCACCGGACAATCCGAGTGCGATGGGAATACCGTCGACCTGTTTCTCCTTGCTGAGCAACCCTGCATCTTCAAGCGCCTCCATATCGGGTAAGTCACGCAAGGTCTCCAGCCCAAACGCGGACAAGAAGTTTTTTGTGGTAACATAGGTATAGGGCGCGCCCGGCGTCGGGCTCCGCGGTCCCGAGGAAACAAACCCCGCGCCCCGCAAAGCGCTGATCGTGTCGCGAGAAACCTCCTTGCCAAAAACCTTCGACAGCTCGCTTCTCGTGACAGGCTGTGAATAGGCAATCGCCATGAGCACCATCGACTCGAACTCGGACAGGGCCGCCGCCCCGCCCCGCGTCGGTGCCTGTGATGCCCGGATCACCTCCGCGTAAACTGGGCGGGTTCGATGCTGCCAGCCACCGGCAACCGAAACCAGCTCATACGGCCTGGAACGAAGTTCCTCGACGAGGTCATCAATGAGCAGATCAATGCTGCAATCCTTTCCGACCACCCGCGCCAAAGTCTCACGCGACACCGGTTCGGCTGAGGCAAAGATCACCGCCTCGACGCGCATCATCCATTCCCGCCAGCGCAAGTCTGCCGGCAGATACCCCAGTTCCCGATCAAACAAGCGTTCGCTTGCGCCGTTCGCCTTCTTTCGGGATGGTTTTGCTGCGTGGGCTCCGGTCATCGTCACAATCCAAAAATCCGGAACGACGTTCGGCCGGACAGCTCGCGCACGGCGCCAAAGCTCTGAAGCCGTTCGAACAGGCGGGTTGCGGCCCAGCGGGACAGGTTGCTGCCGGGTGCGGTCGCCGCAATCGCATCCTCATCGAGCAATGCCTGGATCACTGGCTCCGCACCCTTGGTTCGCAGTTTTGGCGCTACGGCCAATAGCTGGTCAGCTCGGCGGGCAATTTCCGTTGCTGACCGTAAGGCTGCCTCTGTGCCGTCGACCAACGCCAAACACATCGCCGTGGCGAATGCCACTTCGCCGGGGCGGACGCGCCCCCTGCCCCCGATGGTGCGGAAAGCTGGGCCATACCGTTCGGCCATCAGAAGCGGGACGGGCCTCGACCAGTTGAGTTTCTTGGCCAGGACGAGATCAGCGAGAGCGAACGCCAAGACCTCTGCGTCGGGACGAACGGCACAAAACGCACCTATCAGGTCCGCCACTGCGAAAGGCGCCGCTCGTCCGGACTGAAGGGCAGCATCCGTCAGATCGGGAACACTGGCAAGAGCGTCATCCCATCTAAGGGCAAAAAGGCCTGCTAGTTCCTCAACGAACGCCGTCCTCACTCCTCCGGTCCGGCCAGACACCTTCTGCATGGCCAAAAACAGGTTTCCGGCAGGTCCGGGATCATCCCCCGGAGCGGTCAACAACGCGGCGTCACGCAAAGCGTGTTCGTCCTCGTTGCGGCCCATCAGCCGTACGGCGGCGGCGGCGCATTTGAGCGCCTGCCGCGAGCGCCAGCAGCCGGCCCAGACGGGATCCAGCCGAACCAGATCGTCAAGCGATTTCAGGGCGATGCCGGCAGCAAACGCGGCGTCCGTCTCGGTCACATCACGACCCCGCGACAACGCCCAGCTCGGGAGGCGGGGCGACCAGAAACGGTCTGATGATATGGCTGGCGGCAGCGAATCCATGCGAATGACACTACATCGGATGTGCGCTTATAGAAAGATGATTAGCCAATAACCGCACAGCCTGTCCTCATTATATAATGACTGATAAGATTGCATTATCGTTTATTTTGCTCTTTATAGAGGGAATGGCCCATGTCGCTCGTTTTTCATCGGCGGACAGCCCCTTTTGAGCGTCAGATCGACGAGAATTCGCGTTCATTGAGCGGACCGGGTTTGCGTCCAATTCCCGGACTGCTGGCCGAGGATGGCCTCTGTCGTCGAGCAGAAGGCTGAAATCTACGTAAATCACCTCCCGGACGAAATCTGGCGCATCATTGTGAGACTGGATGAATCGGAATTCCTGAGACTACGGGTTAAAGTGCGTAGTCTCACAAAATCTGAATCTCCTCTCCGTTGCTCGACTGGGACAACAATGTTGGTCCGTGCGCTGCCGCCAAATTCCCGGCAAGCGCAGCATCGATCAGGAATGCCCGGACACGCTCGCGTTTTCGCCGGGATAGTTTTCCTGCGGCGATCCAACGCGGATCAGCTATGATTTGCATTGCCAGGCGCTCATATTCGGCCGGCGAGCGCTTCAGCGCCTGAACATACGGCCGTCGGCCTGGCCTTGGGAGGCGGCACTGCCGCGGCGCGGCGCGACGCACCAGTTGAACGGCCAAAGGTGGCATTTCCCCGTCCCCGGCCAAATCAGTTCCAAAACAGTCGTTGAGAGCAAGCAGCGTCACTAGACGCCAGCGCGCCGGCAACTGGCCGAGCGGAGCTGCGGCGCCAACAGCATGCCGGACATCGTAGGGACAGCGCCAGCCCGCTTCCTTGAACCACAGCGCCAACACGGGCCGCGCGGCGGCCGGATAATCGAGCGGCGCCCAGAGGATCGCAAGCGCCTCCTCAAACCTCTGCTGTTCAGGATATCCACGATCGACGCTTGCCGTGACCCGCTGCTGGATGGCGAGCGTGCTGAGCATCAGGTTTCGGTCGTGCAGTCGGTCGCCCACCCCTCCCCTGTCGGCCAAAATCGAGCCGCAAGAGCCGTAGACGGGCTGCGCGCGCCCCTCAAGGAGGCGAAAAACCACAAAAAGATGCCGATGGCACGACTGGCAGCGATCAAGCAGCAGCTCGCCATGAACAGAGCAAACGCAGCGTTCGGCGAGTACCCAGCCGGATCGCAAATAGCCGTCGCGCCCTGCGGATTGATCAGCAGCGAAACAGCCCAGACAAACCGGGGTCGACCCGGTCAGCGTTGACGGTTTCCATTCCGGTCCCCGGCTCATGTACCATGCTCGGGTGCGTCGCGGGTAACGCCAGTTCAATGACAAACGATACAGCCGATTGGGATCGACACCGCAGAATTGTGCCCAAACCTTCGTCTGGCCAGCCGCTGGAACCCTGTCATCAATAGGCAGTTGTGACGGCAGGCCACAGAGATAGCCACTCAATTCCGGTGCTGTGAGGCCATAGCGGCATGCCACTCGCGCCATCCAGGAGGACAACAACTCGTCGCGATAGGGGCGGGGTGCGACCGGCAGGCGACCCGACCCCATCACCCAGCCGCCGCCGTCTTCGGCATCCGCCGATTTGCCGATTGCGTCATCGACACAAGCGGTAGAACGAGATCATCGCCGAAGCTCATCAGGTCGAGCCGCTCTTTTCCAGATTGGATCGCCTCCTCAGCCGCCGTTTCGATCAGCCGGAAAATCCGCGCCGTGACGCCGCTGGTGAGCATGTGGATCCGTTCACGAACCGCAGCGCTTTCGAGATCGGAAGGCGCGCGCAGCGGCAGAATGCCGGCCAGGCTCTTCAAGAGCCGCGCAAAGGCATGATCGTTCTTCCAGGGCTTTAGGTGAAGCGCCTCGAAGCGCTCGGCAAGTTGCGCGTCGGTGAGCAAGGCCTGGCGCGCCAGGTCAGTCCCGGCACAGACAAGAGGAACCCGCAAATCATTGGCGAGAAACCGTAACGCATTCAGAAATATCCGTTGCTGCCGGTAGGTCCCCGCCAGCATTCCATTGACCTCGTCGAGCACGATCATCCTGGCGCCGACGGTGCGTAGCAGCGAGCGGCAAATATCTTTCTCGCGCGCAAGGGTACCGCCAATGAGAGAAGGAGCTTGAAGGCTGGCCAGCAATTCCCGATAAAGGTCGCGCTCTACCGGCTCCGACGGCACCTGCGCCACAACGACCGGCCTGTTCGTAACGCCGGTCGACTGACAAAAAGTGGCCGGGTGGGTACGCTCGAACTTCCGAACAATCTTTGTCTTGCCCATTCCGGTGTTGCCATAGATCAAGAGGCACGGCATGCGATCACGCGGCGGATAGGCCAGCAGCGCGTTCAGGCGGGCAATTGCTGCTTCAGCCTGTTCGAAACCGATCCAGCGATCGGCCTTGATCCAGGTAATGCGCTCCTCGTCAGGCAGCGCGGCATAGCGGCGGTACCGCTCATCGAGGTGTTCATTTGTCCCCTCCCCTCTCATGACCATTCTTCGACGTCATAGACGGGAACCTTGCTCCAATCGATCGCCCGGTCGTCCTCAGTTTGTGCAGGGCCGGTGGGAGCAGCCACGTTTGGAGCTGAGGCACTGAGCGCTCGCTCCCGTCTTTCGACCAGTTGACGCGCGGCCTTGGTGCGCACTGCCGCCTCTTCGACCAGAGCGCGCTGCGCCTCGATGGTCTCAAAGATCAATTGCTCATCTACCAGCGCCAAGCCGCGCTCCCGCAGGGCGGTCCGGGCGCGGCGGTGTTCGCCCAGCGTAATCGGCGGGCGGCGTAGATCCGCAAAGTGAATAGGCCAGCGCATACCGTCTGGAGCGCGCACGAATACCCTGGAAAGATCGCGCGGATCATAGGAAACGCGCAACGGACGAGCGAGCCGGCCGGCCCAGATGCTCAGCACGTCATCCCAGTAGCGAAGACCGAACAAATGAATGCCGTCACGTCGCACGAGCCGGTCGACGCTGGGCAGGAAATCGACCACGAAACCTGCGAGATCATGGGGGTGACGCAAGGGCATGACACGTCGGGCCGCGGCCTCACGCCAGGCCTCGAGCGGCGGAATTCCAAGCGTACCATGCCGATCGGCATGGTAGCGCGTGATCTCGAGTGCGATCCACCGCTCCAGTTCATCCATCGTCATTGTCGCATGGGCCGCCGAATCGTAGCCGCCACGCTCGCCGATGTCGCTGAAGGTCGTGCCCGGGAGAAGATGGACGGCACCCATCATAGTACCAATCAGCCGTTCGATGTGTCCGCCATAGTGTGGCGTGGCAACCGGACGGTGAATGAGTTCGATGCCATACTCTTCCGCCCCCCGGCGCAGGGCGTGCGACCGGAATTCCTTGGCATTGTCGAGATGGATCGCGTCCGGAAACCCAGAGATCGGCCACTCCGCATCAATGCTCAGCCCCTCGAGCCATGCCTCCTTGGGCTGCACAATGTGCTGGATTGCGAGAGCAACCGAGACGCTCGAGGGCGCCTCGAGCGTGAGATAGAAGCCCGCAACCATGCGGCTTGCGACATCGATGGCAAGCGTCAGCCATGGCCTTTGTAGTGGCCGTCGATACTGACGATCGACAACAATCACATCTACCAGCGTGTGGTCGACCTGGACGAAATCGAACGCGAACTCAGCTGCATACTCTCCCGGCACTGGTCGGAATCGATCTCGTGCTGCTTTCGAACCATCCCGAGCCTTGATTAATTCGGCGGGGTCCATGGTCATGATCCGCGCCTTAATCGCATGCCAGGACGGTGGGCGCGCACCCCGGGACCGACAGAGCCCGCGGATTTCCTTGTGGAGCCGACTAATGCTTGGCTTCTGGGGTGTCTTGTAGAAGTCACGGATGGCTTCGGCGATTACGGCTTCGGTAGCGTCCGGCAACCGGCGGCTACCTTTCCGCATCCCCGCTGCGCGCGGCAGCAGTGAACTCGTGACCGGATGCTCCCTATACACTTTGATCAGCTCATAAAGCCGGGTTCGCTTGAGGCCGAGCTCATGACAAGCTCGAAGGAAATCGGACCGGCTTGGGCTATCGAGCGAAACCAGCGTTCGGATCACGGCTTCCCTTGCGACCGCCTCACTCCAGGAGGCATCATCAATGGTATCTTTGTCAGGTCCGTGAACCACAGCGGCCTCGCCGTAAAGTTCGTCCGCTCGTCCGTTGATAAAACGCGAACGACAGCCCAAATCATCGAGCAGAACCCGGAAAATGACGCTCAGGACAGCTCAGCGCGGTCCCATAGCACAGCGGTTTCCCGTGATCTTTCCGCGCAGGAAGTCGCTGCACGAGAACCCTCCCCCTTGCCGGCGCATCTGCAGGATCTGACAGATCGTGCCCGCACTTATGTCGAAGCCGCAAGTTCCGCAAATACCCGCCGCGCCTATGCCAGTGCCGGCGCCAGAACCTCTCCGCCCTCCCCCCGGATCCGCAAGTTGTTGGCCTCTACATCACCGCCTGCGCCTCTGGTGGTGCCGTTACCAGTGCAGGGAGCACTGGTCTGCGCAAGAGCAAGCCCAACAGTGTTTCGACGATCGAGCGGCGTCTCTCGGCCATTGCCTGGAATTGTACCCAGCGCGGCATGACGCTTGATCGCAAGGATCGCGCTATCGCCACAGTCATGGCCGGCATCCGCAACTCCCACGCCGCGCCGCCGCGTCAGAAGGAGGCGCTGCTGCCAGAAGACCTGATCGCCATGCTTGAAACATTGGAGAGAGGGACATTACGCGGTATGCGCGACCGCGCGATGCTGCTCATCGGTTTCGCTGGCGGACTGAGGCGCTCGGAAATCACCGGCCTCGACCTCGGTCGTGACCAGACGGAAGACGGGCGCGGCTGGATCGAAATCCTCGAAAAAGGTCTTCTCATTACCTTGCGTGGCAAGACCGGCTGGCGCGAGGTCGAGGTTGGACGCGGTTCTTCCGACGCTACATGCCCGGTCGTTGCCACCGAAACCTGGATCAAATTCGGCAAACTCGCCAAAGGCCCCCTGTTCCGCCGCGTAACGGGTAAAGGCAAGGATGTCGGGCCGGATCGCTTGAATGACCAAGAAGTAGCGCGCCTGGTAAAGCGCGCCGCCCTGGCAGCTGGCGTGCGCGGTGACCTGTCAGAAAACCAACGTGAGCACCTATTTGCGGGTCACTCGCTCCGCGCCGGCCTCGCCTCTTCGGCCGAGGTTGATGAGCGCTATGTGCAAAAACACCTCGGTCACGCCTCCGCGGAAATGACCCGGAAATACCAGAGACGCCGTGATCGCTTCCGCGTCAACTTGACGAAAGCAGCGGGGCTGTAGCCCCCTACCCTCTTCAAATGAAATTCCAACCTCTCTGGTCGACGGTTCGCTCAGCCGTCCGGCGTAATCAGCTTGAGTGTCGGAAAATAAGTGCGGTAGCGACCGACGTCGCGAGTGAGCAGCGCCACTTCATTGACGGCCGCATGGGCGCCGATGAAGAAGTCGGGCAACACACCGGTCCGCGATCCACCCGACCGGCGATACTGCGTAAACACTTTTCCCGCCAGGAACAGCGCTGCTCGTGGCATCGGAGCTACAATTAGTCCGGCCTCATCGACAAACGCTTCAAGAAGCTCAATGCGGTTGTAACGAACCGCCAGCTCGGCGTAGACAACATCGTTGATCAATAACGGCCCATCGAGGCTAGCCGCCTCAAGTTGGGCAATCGACCAGTCCGCCCAGATCGGATCGTCAGTGACGAGGTCGAGCAGAACATTGGTATCGACAAGCGTCACGCTTCGCCACGCGTCAGCGCCATGATTGCGTCGGTGTTGAGGCCCTTGCCAGCATGGCCGCGCAACTTCGCGAAGCGTGTGGCCGGCTGATTATTGTCGACACGTGCCAGCACCACGCTGCCATCGGCTGCGCGGCGGAAATCAACCTTGCTTCCCGGAACGATCCCCAGCAGATCTCGAACCGGCTTGGGGATGGTGACTTGCCCCTTCGAGGTAACGGTGGTGCTCATGTCCGCTCCATGGTAATACCCGATTTCAACAAGGTATTACTAAGCCGGTCGGATTTCAAGCCCTGGATCGTCGACTACCCGTCAAACGGCAGCAGACGGTCGATTACGACTAGCCTATGCTTCTGAACAACCGGCTTGTAGCACTTATTATATGTCGATAGAATGCAATATCATCGACACGAATTAGCCATATGTCGATAACGACGACATGTCCGCCCGACATGTCGATCGAAGAAGGATTGATCGACATGCCGTTTCGCCCGGATTTCCCATACAATGACCTCCCTCCCCTGCCCCCGCGCAAGGATGTTGAGACAAAGGCAGTCCTGAAGGCCTGCATCGAGGCTCGTGCGGCGCTGGCTGAGCTTCGCATATCCGGTCAGCTCATTCCCAACCAGGCCGTACTGATCAACTCGATTCCGCTGCTCGAGGCGCAGGCGAGCTCGGAGATCGAAAATATCGTCACCACCACCGACAGGCTATTCCGCTTCGCCAACGAAGCCGGCAATCACGCTGATTCTGCGACGAAGGAAGCATTACGCTATCGCACGGCCCTCAACGAGGGCTTTCAGACCCTCAAACAGCGGCCCGTGTCGACGTCCACAGCGATCACTGTGTGCCAGACCATCAAGGGTTTCGAGCTGGATATCCGCGCGACGCCAGGAACGGCGTTGATGAACGAGGCAACGGGTTCGGTAATTTACACGCCCCCCGAGGGCAAGGCACTTCTGCGCGATAAACTCGCAAACTGGGAGCGCTACATTCACGAAGCCGAGGAAATCGACCCGCTGATCCGGCTCGCCGTGATGCATTACCAGTTCGAGGCGATCCACCCCTTCACCGACGGCAATGGCCGGACGGGGCGGGTACTGAATCTGCTCTACCTCGTCGACAAAGGCCTGCTGGACATCCCGGTACTCTATCTCAGCCGTTACATCATCGGCAACAAGCGCGCCTATTATGATCGGCTCTTGGCCGTCACGACCGACGAGGCCTGGGAGGAATGGATCCTTTACATGTTGGAAGCCGTACGCGAAACGGCAAATTGGTCGACAGCGCGGATTCGCATCATCCGCGACCTGCTCGATCAAACCGCCGAGCATATCCGGCGCGATCTACCAAAAATCTATTCGCGGGAGTTGGCCGAGGTAATCTTCGTGAACCCTTATTGCCGGATCGGAGATCTCGTAACGGCCGGCATAGCAAAGCGACAGGCGGCGTCGGTCTATCTCAAAGCCCTCACCGATCAAGGCTTATTGCAGGAGATGAAAGCCGGCCGGGAAAATCTCTACATCAATCCGGCACTGCTGGCGCTTCTCAGAGACCGCGGCCCGGCTCTGCCCAACCGATGATGCGCCCGAGCGCCAGAGATAACGATCGCCGTCGCATTCATGCGCCCAATCCGGAGCATACCCATTCATATGATTCCCAGCCGGCTTGAGCGACTGGGCGGGCAAACACCGCGGGGCGCCTTGAAATGAGCAACCCCTTCGGTCAAGACCCTTATCAACCGATGGCGCCGGTCCGGCTTGATCGAAGCTGAGGCCACACCCAATGCAACAGCAGTCCAGGTGCGAAATCATCTGAACCTCGGTTTCTGCAGAGTTTTCAGCAGGGAATCCGAGACCGTGAGGCCAGTACCGCCGCCCTCGTTGCCGTCGCTGTCATCCAATGGCCCTTCAGACACTTTGTCCGAGGATTTTTGAGCGTCAAGTTTGGCGCGCAACAGAGCCATGACCATCGGCCAGGTCGAGAATTTGCCCTCCCTCGCCTTGTCGGTCAGGCTGCGCAGATACCCCCCGGCGCTGCTGATCTGGTCAGTTCGTTGGTAGATTGCTGCCAAAGCGATCGCCGCGTGCTGCTCGCCCATGACTTCACAGGCTTCTCGCCAGGCGCTGGGACTGATCGCCAGCATCGGTCGAGCCAGTTCCGCGGCAGCCAGAAAGTCCCGCCAGTGTCGGATATCGCCGCCTTGCGCAAGTTCCCGCAGGCTCGGGCAGGCATCCAGCACTATTCCCAAGGGCAACTCCCGCTTCGGCATACTCCGCACATTGTCAGGTTCCGGGGCGTTGCCGCCCGCTTCGTCTTTATTTCTAGAGCCATGTTCAGATTCAAAATTAGAGTCTGGTTTTGAATTCTGTATGTGGCGTCCAGAATGGGACTCATTGACGTCCGGATTCTGAGTTTCTGCAAATGATTCCAACACCTCACGGATCTCCGAGTAGAGACCATGAAGATCAGAGCATACGTCATCAATGAGTTGCCTCGGCGCCGAACGGGGCAGGCGGCTCATGATGGCTTGATAGGTCTGATGTATTCTGCCCCAGTTTCCGGGCACATTTTCCTCAATGGCTGCCTCAATGAGCTTGACGACATCGCGGCGCAGCAGCGTGAGCCGCTCCCTGGCGACCCGAAAGGCATTC
>Ga0076929_100687_pt1 | contig 19835 bp, 20 predicted proteins | sample HotLakConUCCSL28_FD_87104 | JGI IMG/M metagenome (GOLD analysis project Ga0076929, IMG submission 87104) | Hypersaline microbial mat communities from Hot Lake, Washington, USA - Hot Lake Consortium UCC-SL28 (version 3) (version 3) | ecosystem: Environmental > Aquatic > Thermal springs > Hot...
GAAGACGCTCAGCCAGGAGGCCGAACGCGCCTCGGTCGACCGGCTAGTGGCGCATCTCGACATCGAACCGCCCGAGGCCCGGGCGACGGGCAACCCCGTGGCGGGCAAGACCGTGGTCTTCACCGGCGCGCTCGAGAAGATGACCCGCGCCGAGGCGAAGGCGCGCGCCGAGGCGCTGGGGGCGAAGGTTTCGGGGTCGGTGTCGGCGAAGACCGATCTCGTGGTCGCCGGGCCCGGCGCGGGCTCGAAGGCGAAGAAGGCCGCCGAACTCGGGATCGAGACGCTCGACGAGGACGGCTGGCTCGCGCTCATCGAGGGCAGATGAGCCGCCCCGAAGCCCTGTTCCCGCTCTTCGCGGACATCACCACCCTGCCGGGGGTCGGGCCGAAGCTCGGAAAGGCGCTGACGGAGACGGGGCTGTCCACCCCGAAGGACCTCGCGTTCCATCTGCCCTATTCGGTCATCGACCGTCGCCCGCGCGCCTCGCTTCAGGGCCTCGCCGCCCCGGCGACGGCTACGGTCGAGGTCGAGATCGGCCCGCACTTTCCCGCCCGCCAGAAGGGCCGGCCCTACCGGATCGAGGTCACCGACGAGAGGCTCACGTTCCAGCTCGTCTTCTTCCATGCCGCGGGCGACTGGCTTCAGAAGAGTTTCCCCACCGGCGCGCGGCGCATCGTTTCGGGCAAGGTCGAGATGTACGACGGCGTCTTCCAGATGGTGCACCCCGACCATGTGCTGGTGCCCGGGCCCGATGCGGAGCTGCCCGAGTTCGAGCCGGTCTATCCCCTCACGCAGGGGGTGACGCTGAAGGCCCTGACGAAGGCGATCGAGGGGGCGGTCGACCGGGCGCCGGACCTCGACGAATGGGCCGATGCGGCCCTCGTCGCCGAACGGCGCTGGCCGGTCTGGCGGGCGGCGTTGCGGGCCGCGCATGCGCCGAGGGGACAGGCCGACCTCGCGCCCACCGCCCCGGCCCGCGAGCGGCTCGCCTATGACGAGCTTTTCGCGCATCAGCTGACCCTCGCGCTCGCGCGCGCCCGCGACAGGCGGAGGAAGGGCGTGGCCTCGAGGGCCACGGGAAAGCTCCAGTCGAAGCTTCTCGCCGCGCTGCCCTACAAGCCCACCGACGCGCAGATGCGCGCGATCGGGGAAATCGCGGAGGACATGGGGTCGGAGCACCGCATGTCGCGGCTTCTGCAGGGCGATGTCGGGTCCGGCAAGACGCTGGTGGCGTTCTCGGCACTTCTGGTCGCCGTCGAGGCGGGCGGGCAGGGGGCGCTGATGGCGCCCACGGAAATCCTCGCCCGCCAGCATCTCGCCGCCTTTCGCCCGCTCGCCGAGGCCGCCGGCGTGGTGGTGGAAATTCTCACCGGCCGCGACAAGGGGGCCGAGCGCCGCGCGAAGCTCGCAGCACTCGCGAAAGGCGACATAAAGGTGCTGGTGGGCACCCATGCGCTCTTTCAGGAGGGGGTCGAGTTCGCCCACCTGCGGCTTGCGGTGATCGACGAGCAGCACCGGTTCGGGGTGGCCGAGCGGGTGGCGCTGACCTCGAAGGGCCATGCCGTCGACATGCTGGTGATGACGGCGACGCCGATTCCGCGCTCGCTCGAACTTGCGACCTACGGCGATCTCGACCTCTCTGTCCTCGACGAAAAGCCCCCCGGGCGCACCCCGATCACCACCGCCCTCGTCAACGCGGGGCGCATGGGCGAAGTGGTCGAGCACCTGAAGACGGCCGTCGCGGAGGGACGGCAGGCCTACTGGGTCTGCCCCCTCGTCGAGGAGAGCGAGGTGTCCGACCTCACCGCGGCGACCGAGCGCTTCGCGCGGCTTCGCGCGGTGCTCGGGGAGGGCGTGGTGGGCCTCGTCCACGGCCAGATGCCCCCCGCCGAAAAGGACGCCGCGATGGCCGCCTTCGAGACGGGCGCGACGAGGGTGCTCGTGGCGACGACGGTCATCGAGGTCGGCGTCGACGTGCCGGGGGCCTCGATCATGGTGATCGAACGCGCCGAGAGCTTCGGGCTCGCCCAGCTTCACCAGCTTCGCGGCCGGGTGGGGCGGGGCGCGGCGGCCTCGACCTGCCTCATGCTCTACGCCCCGCCGCTCGGAGAGACCGCGCGGCGGCGCCTCGAGATATTGCGCGAGACCGAGGACGGGTTCCGCATCGCCGAGGAGGACCTCGCGATCAGGGGCGCGGGTGACGTGATCGGGACCGCGCAATCGGGCCTGCCGCGGTTCCGCATCGCCGACCTCGAACGGCAGGCGAACCTCATGGGCATCGCCCAGCGGGACGCGCGGCGGCTGCTTGCCGACGATCCCGGCCTCGCGACGCCGCGCGGCAAGGCTGCGCGGACACTTCTGTGGCTCATGGAGCGCGACAAGGCGATCCGCCTCATCAGCGCAGGTTAACGCCGGAAAACCCGGGTTCCCTTTCTGTTCTCGAATGTTCCTAAAAAGTTCTTTACACGCCCCGCCAAAAATGAGAACAAAGCAACAACACCAACGCCCGAGAGCAGGAGACGCCCCGATGACACGCCTTGCAGACCGTTTCGCCGCCGCCCCCGGCTCTCTCATCCAGGATTTCGCGGGAGGTGCGGCGCTTGTCGTGATGCTTCTCGCGGCCCTCCATCTACCGGGTCTCGTCTGACCTTTTCTGCCTGCGGTCTGTCGTCCGGCCCCGTCGCGTCCTCTGTCCCCAACATGTGACGCGACATCATCCCCATCCCGGGCCGCCCCACGGCCCGAGGGGCCCAGAAGCCCGCCAGACACGCCACTGCCGCCGCCGTCCCGCAAAGGACGTGCGGCGGTTTTTTTGTTGAGGGGTCTGTCGCTGGCTCAGGCGGTTTCGCGGGCGGCCTCGACCTTCGCCATGGCCTCGGCGGTCGCCTCGAGGGCGAGCATGATCGAGGCGTGGCGGTTCCTGAAGTCGCGCGCCGGCACGAGCACCTCGAAGCCCTCGTAGGGCGCACCCGGCGGAGGCCCGTTCGCGGTGAGCATCGCCTTCAGCGCATCGCGCGCGGCCTCGACCTCTTCGCGGGTCCGCCCGATCGCATGGGCGCCGGCGAGCGCCGCGGCGGCCTGGCCGAGGGCGCAGGCCTTCACCTCCTGGCCCAAAGCGGCGATGCGCCCGCCTTCGACACGGACATCCACCGTCACGGTCGAGCCGCAGAGCGGCGAGCGGCGCTTGACGCTCGCGTCGGGGGTCTCGAGCCGGCCGGTATGGGGGATCGCCGAGGCCAGTTCGAGAATCCGGCCCGAGTAGAGCTTCATGAGGTCGCTGTCGGCCATGGCCATTCCACCTTGTTCTCCCTAAGACTTAGGGCCCATTCGTGCCGGAGAAAACCCCGATGCCTTTCGACCCCGAAACCCTCGCCTACGACGAGAGGGGCCTTCTGCCCGTGATCGCCCAGGATGCGGGCACCGGCGAGGTGCTGATGCTCGCCTGGATGAACGCCGAGGCCGTGCGGCGCACGCTGGAGACCGGCCGGGTGACCTACTGGTCCCGCTCCCGCGCGGCGTTCTGGGTGAAGGGCGAGACCAGCGGCCATGTGCAGGAGCTTGTCGAGATGCGGCTCGACTGCGACCGCGATGCGCTTCTCGTCACCGTGCGCCAGACCGGGCCGGCCTGCCACACGGGGCGGAGAAGCTGTTTCTACACGGCCGTGCGGGACGGGGAAGAGGTGGAGATCATCGCGCGGGATGATTGAGCGGGGAGGGGGCTGTCCGCCCCCGCCGCTTGCGCGGCCCCCCGAGGATATTTTGGGGCCGATGATTCTGTGCAGGTGTACGGGCCGGTCGAAGCTGGTCGGGGACTGGGGTCAGGGGGCGAGGCCGACCATCGCGCGGATCTCGTCGGGGGTGACGCCCTCGGCGCGGTATTTCGAGATCGCGCGGGCGTCGTCGCGCTTGGCCAGTCGGCGGCCCGCGTCGTCGCGGATGAGCCGGTGGTGGTGATAGGCGGGCACCCGGAGGCCGAGGAGAGTGAGAAGGAGGACCTGGACGGCCGTGAAGTCGAAGAGGTCGATGCCGCGCACGACCTCGGTGATCGACTGGAAGTCGTCGTCGAGGGCCGAGGCCACGAAATAGGACACCGAACCGCTGCCCTTGCGGGCGAGGACGATGTCGCCGGCGGTGTCGACGAGGGCCTCGGGCGCGATGTCGTGCTCTCCCGCCCGCGCCGCGCCGGTCTCGGTGAAGCGGACGGGGCCGGTCAGGGCGGCGGCCCGTCCCATGTCGAGGCGCAGCGCGTCACCGGGCGCGCGGCTCGAGATCGGGCGGCCCCGGCAGGTGCCGGGGTAGACCGGCCCGTGGGTCGCGCCCTCCTGCGGCGCGGTGGCGGCGGCGGCGATGTCGGCGCGGGAGCACGAGCAGGGGTAGGCGAGGCCCATGGCGACGATGCGCCCGAGGTCGGCGTCGTAGCGCGCGAGGTGGCCGGACTGGCGCAGCACCGGGCGCGGCCAGTCGAGCCCGAGCCAGGCGAGGTCTTCCTCGATGAGGGCGACCCATTCGTCGCGGGAGCGCTCGGCGTCGGTGTCCTCGATGCGCAGATGGAACGCGCCGCCCGCAGCGCGGGCGCGGTCGTGGGCCAGCATCGCCGAGAAGGCGTGGCCGAGGTGCAGGGGCCCCGTCGGCGAGGGCGCGAAGCGCGTGGCGTAGCTCACGTGCTGGCGAGGACGAAGACGCGGCAGGTGAGGTCGCGCGCGGGCAGGTGCGCGCCGTCCTCCTCGAAGAGCACCGCGCAGGCGGGGTCGGCGCGGACCCCGCCGACGTCGGCGTCGTAGCGCTCGGCCCAGTCGTCGTAGAGCCCGACGACATCCTCGGGCGTCGCCGGGCCATGGATCCTGTCGAAGAAATCGCTCTCGGCCATTCACCGAGCCTAGGCCGCGGGTTCAGGCGGCGTCCAGTGCCGCCGTGCCGAGCCAGGCGAGCCAGTCGGCCTTGGCGCGGTCGGTGTAGGCGCGGTAGCGGTCGCGCCGGCCCCGGCGGCCGCCCTTGGCGTCGACCGGCGGGAAGAGGCCGAAGTTGACGTTCATCGGCTGGAAGGTCTTCGCGTCGGCCCCGCCGGTGATGTGGTCGAGAAGCGCGCCCATGGCGGTGGTGACGGGCACCGGGGCGAGGCTGCGGCCGGTGATGTCGGCGGCCGCCATGCGGCCGGCGAGAAGGCCCATCGCCGCGCTTTCGACGTAGCCCTCGACCCCTGTGATCTGGCCCGCGAAGCGGATATTGGGACGTGACCTCAGCCGCATCTCGCGGTCGAGAAGGCGCGGGGAGTTGAGGAAGGTGTTGCGGTGGATGCCGCCGAGGCGGGCGAACTTCGCCTCGGAAAGCCCCGGGATCATGCGGAAAACCTCGGCCTGAGCGCCGTATTTCATTTTCGTCTGGAAGCCGACGATGTTGTAGAGTGTTCCCAGCGCGTTGTCGCGGCGCAACTGGACGACCGCCCAGGGCTTCACGTCGGGCGCATGGGGGTTCGTGAGGCCCACGGGCTTCATCGGCCCGTGCCGCAGGGTCTCGCGGCCGCGTTCGGCCATGACCTCGATCGGCAGGCAGCCGTCGAAGTAGCCTGCCGTTTCGCCCTCGTGGAACTCGGTCTTCTCGGCCGCCAGCAGCGCGTCGATGAACGCCTCGTATTCGGGCTTCGTCATCGGGCAGTTGAGATAGGCGGTACGTTCCTCCTCGGTCTCGCCCTTGTCGTAGCGCGACTGCCGCCAGGCGATGTCCATGTCCACGCTCTCGGCGTAGACGATGGGGGCGATGGCGTCGAAGAAGGCGAGGGCCGCCTCGCCCGTCTCGGCCCGGATCGCCTCTGCCAGCGCGCCGGAGGTCAAGGGGCCGGTGGCGATGATCCAAGGACCGGTCTCGGGCAGGGTGTCGATTTCGCCGGGGGCGACGTCGATCAGCGGATGGGCGCGGAGGCGCGCGGTGACGGCGGCCGAGAACGCCTCGCGGTCGACCGCGAGCGCGCCGCCGGCGGGCAGGCGGTGGGCGTCGCCCATCTCCATGATGAGGCCGCCCGCCGCGCGCATCTCCCAGTGCAGAAGGCCCACGGCGTTCTGCTCGTCGTCGTCGGAGCGGAACGAGTTCGAGCAGACCATTTCCGCGAGATCGCCGGTCTTGTGGGCGAAGGTGCCGACATGGGGGCGCATTTCGTGGATCACGACCGGCACGCCGGCTTGCGCCGCCTGCCATGCGGCCTCCGAGCCGGCCATGCCGCCGCCGACGATGTGAAGTGTCTCTGCCATGGGCTTCGAGATAGCGCGGGGGCGGGCGGGAATAAACCCCGTGTCGGCGGTCAGCCCGCGAAGTCGTCGCGGAAGAGGTTGTCGTGCTGGAACGGCGCCCGCTCGAAGGCGAGAACGACATTGCCCTCCACGCGGGTGCGGGGCGCGTAGGGGCCGATGGCGAGGGTCCGGCGCGGCGGGCGGGGCGGCTCGGGGCGCAGCCGCCGCGGGCCTTCGGGCCGGTCGATCGTCACCCGGCGGACGGCGACCACCGGTGCCGGGGGCGGGGCGAGGGCGTCGCCCCGGCGCGGCCGGACGAGGCCGAGGACGGCCACGAGGGCGAGGTCTGCCGGCAGGCGCGCGGGGTCGGCAGGCCCTGAGAGGGCCGCGGCGACGAGGCAGAGCGCGAGCAGCGGAATGGCGATGCGGGCCGAGGCCGGGGGCACGATGGCGAGGGCGAAGGCGGCGATCACCCCGTCCATGGCCGGCCCCGCGTCGGGGAAGCGCAGAACGCCCGCGAGGCCCGAGAGGACGTAGAGCGCCACGCAGGCGCGCACCAGCGGCTCGGCGCTCGGCGCTTTCGGTGCTTTCATCGTTCCGCCTCTTTCCCGGCCGTTGCGGCGCCCCGGCAAGGGAGCGCCCCGGCGCGGGAGACTGCATGCGCGCCGGGGCGAAACCGTGGCCGCAATCGGGCGGGAAGGCGGCGGTTCAGTAAAGTCCGCGGCGGATGAGCGGAAGGAAGGGGTCGGCGGTGCGGAGCGGACGGGTGGTCGGCGCGCGCCCGTTGATCGTGCCGAACCGCCAGGAGAGCGTCACTTCGGCCCGGGTCTCGCCCGGCGCGCCATCGGGGCCGGTGAGCATGTCGTGCACGATGCCCGCCGTCGCCGCGAAGGGCTGGCCCTCGGGGGCGTAGCGCAGGGCGAGGCGTGCCTCCGTGCCGATGGCCCGGAAATCGGCCTCGTCGTATTCGGTCAGTTGCAGGCCGCCGTCGAGGCGCAGGGCGTCGGAGGTTCGATAGGTTCCCTCGAGGCCCGCGAAGATCAGGTCGAGCCCGTCCGCCGAGCCGAGCCCGGCGCCGGCATAGCCGCCGAGGGCGGCGCGGTCGGAAAGCTCGAACATTCCCTCGATGCCGGCAGTGCCATAGGTCAGCGCCCGGCCGTTGACGTCGCCCACCATGGCGAAGAGCCCGTATTTCTGGCCCGGGCGCGGGGTCATGTAGGCATGCGCCCCGATCCGGCCGACAGCGCCGTGGCCGGTTTCGACCCAGGCGAGGTCGCCCTGCAGCCCGTGGTCTTGCGTCACCGCGACATCGAGCACCACCTCACCCTGGAACGATGCCCCGCCACCCTGATGGGAGAACCCTCCCAGACCCACTTCGATACCGGTTACACCGAGGCTCGACTGAGCACTCGCACCACTCGCAACACAAAAGGCCATGGCGGCAATCAGGGACAGGCGGGACATCGCAAACACTCCTACTGGTTAAGAGCCCCGAAGGACCCGTCCGCCGGCCCCCATCGGCGGACACAGGGGAGATACGAAAAACTTATGGTTAATAAAAGCGCAAACTTATCAGGTGGTTAACAGACCGCCTTCAAGTTTACTCGGCGTCCGGCTCCGGCGTGTCCGCCGGCAAGGCGTCGCCGTTCTCCTCGCCCTTGTCGGCGATCCAGGCCACCGAGACGACTTCCTCGCCCGCGCCGGTGTTGAACACCTTGACCCCGCCCGCGGAGCGCGAGCGGAACGAGATGCCCTCGACGGGCACCCGGATCGACTGGCCCTTCGAGGTCGCCAGCATGATCTGGTCGTCCATCTCGACGGGGAAGGAGGCGACGAGGGCACCGCCCCGCATCGCCTTGTCCATCGCCATGACCCCCTGGCCGCCCCGCCCGCGCACCGGATAGTCGTGCGACGACGAGAGCTTCCCAGCACCCTTGGCGGTAATCGTGAGAACGAGGTCTTCGGCCGCCGACATCTCGGCGTAGCGCTCGGGGGAAAGCTGGCCCTCTTCGACGGCTTCCTCGTCCTCGTCGGGCTCGACCTCGTCGGTATTGCCCGCCATCAGGCGGCGCTGCTTGAGGTAGGCCGCGCGTTCCTGCGGGTCGGCCTCGAAATGCCGGATCACCGACATCGAGACCACGCGGTCGCCCGGGGCGAGCCTGATGCCCCGCACGCCGGTCGAATCGCGGCCCTTGAAGACCCGGACCTCGGTCGTGGGAAACCGGATCGCGCGGCCGAGGGCGGTCACGAGCATCACGTCGTCGGCTTCGCCGCAGATGCGCGCGTTCACGAGGCTGACCCCTTCGGGCAGCTTCATCGCGATCTTGCCGTTGCGCATGACGTTTGTGAAGTCGGAGAGCTGGTTTCGGCGCACGTCGCCTTCCGAGGTCGCGAAGAAGATCTGGAGCTGGTCCCAGTCCTCCTCGGCGCGATCGACGGGCATGATCGCGGCGATGCCGACACCGGTCGGGATCGGCAGGATGTTGACGATCGCCTTGCCCTTCGAGGTGCGCCCGCCGAGCGGGAGCCGCCAGGTCTTGAGCTTGTAGACCATGCCCTCTGTCGTGAAGAAGAGAAGCTGGGTGTGGGTATTGGCCACGAAGAGCGTGGTGACGACGTCGTCCTCCTTCATCGCCCCGCCCGAAAGCCCCTTGCCGCCCCGGCGCTGCGCGCGGAATTCGTCGAGCGGCGTGCGCTTGATCCAGCCCGACTGTGTGACCGTGACCACCATGTCCTCGCGCTCGATCAGGTCCTCGTCGTCGAGGTCGCCCTCCCAGTCGGCGATCTCCGAGCGGCGCGGGACGGCGAAGAGGTCCTTCACCTCGCGCAACTCGTCGGAGATGATCGCCATGATCCGTTCGCGCGAGGCGAGGATCGCGAGGTAGTCGCGGATCTTCGCGGCGAGGTCCTCGAGTTCGTCGGTGACCTCCTTCACCCCGATCTGGGTCAGGCGCTGGAGCCGCAGGTCGAGAATCGCGCGGGCCTGCACCTCGGAGAGATTGTAGGTGCCGTCCTCGTTCATCGTGTGGCCGGGGTCGTCGATGAGGCGGATGTAGTCGGCGATCTCGAGCGCGGGCCAGCGCCGCTCCATCAGCTTCATGCGGGCCTCGGCGGCATCGGCGGAGGCGCGGATCGTGGCGACCACCTCGTCTACGTTCGACACCGCGACGGCGAGGCCGCAGAGAACGTGGCTTCGCTCGCGAGCCTTCCTGAGTTCGAAGGCCGTGCGGCGGGCGACGACATCCTCGCGGAAGCTTATGAAATGGGTGAGAAAATCGCGAAGGGTAAGCTGCTCGGGCTTGCCGCCGTTGAGCGCCAGCATGTTCGCGCCGAAGGAGGTCTGGAGCGGGGTGAAGCGCCAGAGCTGGTTCAGCACCACCTCTGGTGTCGCGTCGCGCTTCAGCTCGATCACGACCCGCACGCCGACGCGGTCGCTCTCGTCCTGGATCGAGGCGATGCCCTCGAGTTTCTTCTCGTTCACGAGATCGGCGATCTTCTCGATCATCGTGGCCTTGTTCGTCTGGTAGGGAATCTCGTCGACGACGATCGCGTAGCGGTCCTTCCGGATCTCCTCGACCCGGGTCTTCGCGCGCAGGATGATCGAGCCGCGCCCCTCGAGATAGGCCTTCCGCGCGCCCGAGCGCCCGAGAATGATCCCGCCCGTGGGGAAGTCGGGGGCGGGGACATGCTCCATCAGCCGCTCGGCGGAAAGATCGGGGTTCTCGATGAGGGCGAGGGTGGCGTCGACGACCTCGCCGAGGTTGTGGGGCGGAATGTTCGTGGCCATGCCCACCGCGATGCCGCCGGCCCCGTTGACCAGCATGTTCGGGAACCGCGCCGGCAGAACGGTGGGCTCGCGGTCCTTGCCGTCGTAATTGTCCTGAAAGTCGACGGTGTCCTTCTCGATGTCGGCGAGAAGGAACTGGGCCGCGCGGGCCATGCGGACTTCGGTGTAGCGCATGGCCGCGGCGTTGTCGCCGTCCATCGAGCCGAAGTTGCCCTGCCCGTCGAGAAGCGGCAGCGACATCGAGAAGGGCTGCGCCATGCGCACCAGCGCGTCGTAGATCGCGCTGTCGCCGTGGGGGTGGTACTTGCCCATCGTGTCGCCCACGGGCCGGGCGGACTTGCGGTAGGGCTTGTCGAAGGTGTTGGTGGTCTCGTGCATCGCGAAGAGAATGCGCCGGTGCACCGGCTTCAGCCCGTCGCGGAGGTCGGGAATCGCCCGCGAGACGATGACCGACATCGCGTAATCGAGGTAGCTCGTGCGCATCTCCTGCTCGATGGAGATCGACGGACCCTCGTAGGCCGGTCGTTCGGGCGGCAGTTCACCCGTGTTCTCAGGGGGTTCCGGTGTGTCGCTCACGTCGCTCGGGCCTTCCCGTCCGCCTCTATATCTTGTGTGCCCCTTCTAGCCCGACGCTGACATGCTGTGCAAGGCCGCCGCGCGATTCATCACATCGCCGCACGGAACCGGCAGTTGAATGGAAGAGTATTGATTTCGAAACGATTTCGCGGCTCACTGGAGGAGGGGATCGAAGGAAGAGGAGGCCAGATGGCGGAAACCGAAACCGAACTGATGCTCAAGGGCTACGGACTGACGACCGCGGAGATCTTCTACCGCATGCCGGATTTCCGGAGCGTTCTCAACACCTTCGTGTGGCAGGACTACGATCTTGCCCCGGATCATCCGAAGCTCTTCGGCTTCATCGAGTTCTGGCAGGACAAGATCGAGGGGCCGCTGCACTCGGTGCGCTTCACCCACCGCAAGATGATCTCTCCCGGCGAGTGGCGCAACGTCACCGGCGAGTTCACGCTGCACTGAAGGCGGCTTCGGGCGATGGTGAGGCTCCGGTAAGCCGGGGCCCCGCGACAGGTCAGGGGCGTTGAGCCGGAACAGGTCCGGACCCGGTCCGGACTGTCGCGCTTCGGAGGGGTTCCGTTGCGCCTTGGCGCTCCGGCTCCCGGTCACGTTCGGCCGGCGCGCACCAGTGCCGCGATCCAGAGCCACGCGAGCCCCAGCGAGATGACCGCGTTCCAGCTCGCCATCGACAGCCCCGCGAAGGCCCAGGCCACCTCGTCGCAGCGGATGACGTCGGACGCGCCTTCGGTCGACAGAAGGTCCGCCCCCGACAGGCCCGACAGCGTTCCGCCCCCCGAACAGGCCTGCGGGCCTTCCCAGAACCCGCGCTCGACGCCGGTGTGGTAGAGCCCGATGCCCGCCGTCGCCAGCGCGGCAAGCGCGCCCGCCAGAGCCCAGAGCGCGAATCCGGCCCCGGTGAGCGCGAGCGCGCCCGCCGCGACGGCCGCCGCGTGCGGCCAGCGCTGCCAGAGGCAGAGCTCGCAGGGTGCATAGCCGAGGCCCTGGAAGACGAATGCGCCGACGAGAAGGGCAAGCGACCCCGTTGCGGCGAGAACGGCCAGTCTCTTCGGTGTCACGGATTGCCTCGCGCTTTCGACCCCGTTGGTTCTGACTGAGCGGCGGGCGGCATTCAAGGCCCGGCCCGTCACGGTATCGTCAGAGCCCGAGCCAGGGTCTGACCAGGCTCACCAGTGTCGCGCCGGCGAGAATCAGCGTCGCGATCCAGACCATGCCGAGAATCGACCCGAGAATGACAAGCAGGCCGTCGCGTTGCAGAAGACCCACCGACGCGATGACCACGGCGATGCCCGGAACCGTGTTCGTCCCCGGCAGGGGAACGAGGATCGACGCGCTGAAAAGCACCAGCGCCAGCCCCACGACGCGGTCGAGAGGTGCGCGGGTCAGCGCGGACAGACGGGGGCGGCTCACGGTCTCGATCCGGCGCAGCCATGGCCCGGCGCGCCCGGCAAGGTTCTCCAGAGCCTCCGCCGAAACGGTCCGCGCGCCCAGTCGCCGGGGCAGCCACGGCGTCCGGCGGCCGGCGAGGAGCTGGACCGCGACGAACATGAGCGGAAGCGCCACGACCTGCGGGACGCCGTAGAGGAACGGAATGCAGCAGGGCAGGGCGAGAACGAGGAGGAACAGCCCGAACGCCCGTTCGTGAAGTTCCGCAAGGATCCAGTCGAGAGGCACCGCATCGCCCCGGGCTCTCGCGCTCGCGGCCAGAAGGTCCAGCCGTCGCGAAATGGCGAGATCCTCGGCCGGGGTGCCCCCGATCTGCAGGCCGCCCGATGTCATCGGTCCGGTCCGGAGACGACCCCGGGCGTCGGCCCCGTCGTCCGCTTGTAAGGCCTGCCGGTCATCTCTCACGCCCGTTCTGCACCCGCGGCAAAGGACACAGGCGAAGGGCGCGCGTCAAGCCCGGCCATCGTCGGCCCCGCCACTGGACAGTGCATCGGCGACCGGCTAGCCACGCATCCGAAACAGTGGAGCCACCATGACCCCGGCTGTGTCGGTCATCATCCCCACGAGGAACCGGGCGGACATCCTGAAGGACACGCTGCCGATCTTTCTCGACCAGGATCTCGGTGGCAGCGACTACGAGGTCGTGATCGTCGACGACGACAGCCCCGACGACACCGAGGCCGTGCTGGACGCCTTTCGCGATCATCCCCGGCTGAAGACGTGGAAGCTCGCCCGCGAAGGCACCTCGGCGATGGGGCGTGCGCGCAACCATGCGATCCGGGCCGCCCGCGGCGAGATCTTGGTCTTCGTCGATGACGATTGTTTCGTCGCGCGGGATTTCCTCAGGGTGCATCTGGAGGCCCATCGCGGCGACGACCCGGTCGTCGCGACCGGCCCCATCATCTACATCCACGAGCCGCCGGGCGATGTCGAACGCGAGGTGCGGGCACCCGCGAAGGGACATCACAACAACCCCTTTCCGACCTGCAACGCCTCGGCGCGGCGCGACTTCGTGCTCTCCTGCGGGCTCTTCGACGAGGACTTCAACGTCTACGGCTGGGAAGACATGGAGATCTGGGAGCGGTTTCGCGAGGCGGGCGCGAAGCGGCGCTACCTGCGCGGCGCGGGTGCCCTGCACTACAAGCCGATATGGACCCGGCCGCATTTCCGCGACCGGCTGCGCACCGAGGTACGGCGCGGCGCGATGGGCGCGCTCTATTATTCGAAATGGCCGAAATTCGGCGTCGGCTGGCAGACGAAGCAACTCGGTGTCATCCGCGCACTCGATTCCGGCGTGAACGCGTTTCTCGACCTCGACCGGCGCGTGCTCGACATTCTCGAGGGTGCCCCGGTGCCGAAGAGCGGGGTGATGCGGTTTCTCGTCAAGGAGCACGCCGAGATCAGCGGCGGGCGGCTGCTCGGAAAGCTGGAAGGAACCGCGACATGAAGCTCGCCTCGCTCTGGATCGGCGACCGGCTCGGGCCGATCGAGATTCTCTCGGCGCAGTCTTTCCTCGCCGCGGGAAACGAGCTGACGATCTTCGCCTACGGGCCGCTGGCGGATGTGCCCGAGGGCGTCGAGGTGCGCGACGCCGAGCCGATACTTTCGGGCGAGAAGATCCTGCGATATCCGTTCCACGGCTGGCCGTCGCTGCATTCGAACCTCTTTCGCTACGCGATCATCGCGACGGGAGAGTATGTCTGGGTCGATCTCGACGTCCTCGCGCTGAAGGCGTTCCGCTTCGACACGCCGTATGTATTCGGCTGGGAAAACGAGACGAGCGTCAACGGCGCGGTCCTGGGCCTGCCGCCGGACTCGCCGGCGCTGGCGGAGTTCCTGAAATACAAGGTAGACACCATCGGCTTTCCGCCGGTGATGACGACATGGCAGCGCCGCAAACTCTGGCTGAGGTCCCTCGGGCGCGGCACCGAGATTGAGAAATGGGGCCATGCGGCCATCGGTCCGAAAGCGGTGACGCATTTCCTCACCAAGTCAGGCGAAATTGCCCATGCGATGCCGCGCGAGGCTTTCTATCCCGTCCGCTGGGAAGACACCTCGAAGCTCGTCGCACCCGGCGCCATCGACCCCGACGGGATGCCGCCCGAAGCCTACGGCGTGCATCTCTGGGGCTTCCAGATCAAGCGCGCGATCAAGTGGCGCCGCGGCGGCACGATCCCGCCTGACAGCTTCGTCGGCGTCCACGCCGCGCGGCTCGGCGCAGCGAAGCTCCGGGACCATGCGCCGTGAAGGGTCTTTCCGAGCGCCCGGCTTCGCGTTAACCAGACAGCGGTGCGCCCGAGTGGCGGAATGGTAGACGCAGGGGATTCAAAATCCCCCGCCCACAAGGCGTGTCGGTTCGAGTCCGACCTCGGGCACCATCTTCGGTCAGGCAGGAAGGCGGCCGTTGTCGCTCGCCGCGAAGGCATCGTATCCAGCCGCGGGGCGTGAATGCTCGAACGTGAGCTTGCTGCCCGTCCGCTCAAGCGTGTCGAGGAGATCTTCTACAACACGGTAGTGGTCGGAACGGCTGGCATACTGGCCGTCCCGGATCGCCACGCCGGCGCGCCGCCTGATATCCGCGGCGAACTTGTAGTGCCTTATGGGCAGTATGGCGCCGGGCACCGCGGGTGCCTTGACCACATGGGAGTCTTTCTGGAGCGTATCGTGCTCCCAGCGCACGAAGACCGCCTTGAAGAGCCACCAGAACATCGGCGGACGCGTGACGCCCAGCCGCCGCCTGACGGTGCGCACGACGGGGCCGGGCCAGATGCCGTGGTCCACCAGAAGCCGGGCGCGGGTGCCGTGGTAGACCTGGCGCGGCACCCGGTGCCCGCGAGGCCGCAGATGCGGGAGCGCGTCGAAGTACCAGCCGTCATCGGGGCGGAACGGCATCTCCGCCGCGGGTGTGGCGAGGCGTTCGGGATAGAGATCGATCATCGCTCCGTAGAGCGCCGCCCCGCCCGCCGCGTCCGCTTTTGCCGCGAGGTGGCGGAAGCTCATGCCCGAAGGCAGATCGATGAATTCGTCGAGATCGACCTTGACCGCCCATTGCCCCAGACCGTAGCGGGCCGGCAGCAGGTTGTGCCACGCGTTCTTTGTCCGCGTACGCCCATGGCGGAGAAAACCACGGTTCATTCTCCGCTGGTCGCCGAAGCGAAGATCGGAACCGAGCACCATGACGTCGGGCTGATCGAGCAGATACTCCCGACTGCCGTCTTCGGAGCGGTCGTCCACGACGACGAACCGCTCGATTCCAAGACGCCGGTAATGGCCGAGGAATGCAGGCAGGAAGAAAATCTCGTCGCGCAGATGGGTGAAGAGGGTCATCGCGTCGGGGTCGTCGAGTGTCCGCCCGAGCGGCCGGAGGTCGTCGAAGGCGGCGAAGACGTGTTCGGCGAGAGTCATCGTGCCCCTGCTGGCCCCGGACGTTGGAGGGCCTTTACCAGCCCCTCGCCCGGGCGGAAAGGTGGTGCAGCGGTGACTGCTGGAGATATGCGAATCGTGGCCGTCGCACCGTGCTGTTATGCCTCCCTGTGCGATTTTGCGAAGCGCCGCCGCGCCTACTTCTGAACCGAGAGAAGGCCGGCAAGTCCGACCTCGGGCACCACTGAGTTCAAAAGGAAAATTGCGATCAGTAGTGGACAATGGAGAGTGTCACACAGGCGTGTCACACAGGCGTGTCACACGGCCTTCGTGGACCCGATCATGAGCGGATGAAGCCGGATCGGGAACGTGTTCAGGGTTTCAGGGATTCTTCTGACGTTCCGAAAGGAGAGACCCATGACCGACGCGCCCGACCCGCAAACCGATGCGACGGAGGAAGAACGCGAGCGCTGGGAAGTGTTGACCCAGCTTGAAGACTGGCTTGAGCGACCGATGCTCATCCTGTCGTTCATCTGGCTCAGCCTCGTCATCGTCGAACTCGTCTGGACGACCTCGGGCGTGTTCGAATTGCTCGGCACAATCATCTGGATCATCTTCATCTTCGAGTTCCTGCTGCGTTTCGCATTGGCTCCGCGCAAGATCAGGTTCCTGCGACGCAACCCGATCACCCTCATCGCCCTCATCGCGCCCGCCTTCCGGTTCCTGCGCGCGTTGCGCCTGTTGCGCCTGAGCCGGGGGTTGCGGCTCGTCAGGATCGTCGGCACCGCCAATCGCGGTTTTGGTGCACTGCAGAAAAGCTTCGACCGCCGTGGCCTCGGCTATGTGCTGGCCACGACGGCGGTGGTCATCTTGCTTGGCGCGGGCGGGATGCTGGCTTTCGAGCCAGCACGCGACGTCAGCGGCGGCTTCTCCGACTACGCTGACGCGCTGTGGTGGACGGCGATGCTGGTGACGACGACCGGATCGGATTTCTGGCCCCTGACGCCGGAGGGGCGGGTGCTGGCGCTGCTCCTGTCGATCTACGGCCTCGCGATCTTTGGCTATATCGCCGCCAGCCTGGCCACCTTCTTCATCGGTCAGGAAGCTGCGACGCCGGACAGCGACGTTGCAGGCGCACGTGAGATCTCAGCGCTGCGGGAGGAGATCGCGGCGTTGCGTGACGAGTTGCGAGGGTTTTCGATTAGGTGAAGGCCCCGTCGCTGAATGCCGTTGCGCGGGTATGGAAGCGGAAAATCAATTCGCATTCATCATGAGGTTCAGTTGGATGTGGTTGGATATCAGGCCCATCCTGTCCCATTCGTAGCCTGGAGACATGTGTGTTCGTCCGCACCTCCGTCAAAAAAACTCGGACACCGACCGCAGTCGGAGCAGCTCTCGACATGTCTTCGGTTTGAGGCTGCGCGCAACGAGCGGGTAGAGTCTCGGAATTCATGCCTTCATTCAAAGGCTCGCAAGGGTGCGTCGTGAAAATCGATCTCGAGGGCGATCGCTCTCAGGAAGGCCTCCGACAGTTCCGGGGCTTGAGCATGGGCGACTGCATCAAGTTCCGCCTCGAGCCATGCAACGCCGTCGAGGAATTGAGGCTGCGTGTGGAGGTCGAACCAGTCGCGCAGGAGTTCATCCTCGACCGTTATCGCGCGCAAACGCTCGGAGACGCGGGCATAGGTCCACTCGGCTGCGAACATGGCTGCAAGGCCCTCCGCGTAGCTGCCATCGCGCGAGATCGCCGTCATGCCGACACAGAAATCCGCGACTGAAGCGGGCGTCGCGAGGTTCGGCCTACCGATCCTCGCCAGGATCCTGTCGAACATCGCGAACTGGTCTGTCACGAGGCCATGCAGCATCGAGACGATGTGCGTGCGCGACGCCGTGGTGGGAGCCTTCGTCAGGATGTGGCCGAGGACGACGACGGCTTCTTCGACGAAGCGATGCTCGTAGACGAAATACGCGTCTCGCGCGGTGCGGCTCAGCGTGCCCTGTTCGACCTGATGGAAAAACGCATGGTGCAGAAAGCCCTCCATCGGGTCTGCGTGACGCTTCAGCAAGGCCTCTCCGGTCCTCATGTCGTCGCCTCTCGCTCGAATGGGACGAAGAGCGCGGCAAGCTCCTGCGTCGACGGGAAGGCCGAAAATGTGCCGCTTCGCGCGATGGTGATCGCGGCGGCGCGCGCGGCTGTCTCCAGTGCCGCCGGCCGGTCGTATCCCCGATCCCGTGCCGCGATGAAGACACCGCAGAAGGTGTCGCCCGCTCCGGCGGTATCGACCACGCGCGCCGGCGCGGCGGCAACGACGTGGCGATGTCGACCCGAAGAACAGACTGCGCCATCGGCCCCGAGCGTGACGATAATTTCTCCAGCCCCTCGGGATGCGAGGGCTTCCACGCCGCCATCGAGATCGTCTTGACCCGAAAGCGCCACAAGTTCGCTTCGGTTGAGGACCAGCCGGTCGATCAAAGGCCAGAGAGGGCCGTAGTCCCAGCGGATCGGGGAAGGGTTGACGGTCGTGCCGATGCCTTGCGCCCGCGCCCACCGCAGGACCGCCCCGGTCGTCTCCAGAGACAGGTTTCCCTGCATCAGCAGGTGGTCACCGGGACCCGCATCCGGCGCCGCGCTCATCACGTCGTTTTCTGTCAGGGCACTGGCCGCGAATGCGGTGGAAATGATGTGGTTGTCGCCATTTCGGCCAACCGAGATGATCGACTGGTCGGTCGGCCCGTCCTTCTCGACGAAGGCCGCGTCGAGCGGCTCGGCAGCGACGATCTTTCTGGCGCGCCTTCCCGCTTCGTCCCGGCCGATCGGAGCGATCAGTCGAACCTTCATGCCGCAGCGCCCCGCGATCAGCGCCTGGTTGAGGCCCTTGCCGCCGATGTCGCTGAGGCGGCTCTCGGCGATCAGCGTCTCGCCATGGGCCGGAAGGTGCGGGAGAACGAAGACGATGTCTTCGGTGACATTGCCGACGACGAAGAGCGTCAAGGTACATTCTCCATCAGCAGATGCTCGATGTCGCCGACAGAGGACGGTCGCCCCTGCGCCCCTTCCGCCGTCATCACGAGGCTCGCGGCCACGCAAGCGCGTGCGGCCGCTGTCGCCGGCGTCTCGTCATGCAGCCATTGGGCCAGATACGCGCCGACGAAGCCGTCCCCGGCACCGGTCCCGTCGATGATGGAGACCGCGGGGGCCGCCGCGCGGACAGCCTCTCCGGCGCCGCCTGCGGGAAAGACGGCGGCGCCGTCCATGCCCAGCGTCATGACGACCTCGCAAGGACTGCCGGATTTCGCCAGGAAGTCGGCCATCGCCAGCGTCAGGTTCTCCGACGATACTTGCTGGCCGAGAATGCGGTAGGCGGTCCGGCGGTTGATGAAGACCGCGTCGAGCTGCGACAGCAGCGCCCGGAATCCCTCGGGCGTGGAATGCTCACCCGGCAGACCGGTGTCCTGGGTGCTGACGGTCCAGCCCCGCGCGCGCAGCGAGTTCAGCGCGGGCATCATGATGTCCGCGTGGTAGCCCTCGAAATGCAGGTGGCTGCGTCGCCGTACACGGTCGGAGGGAAGATGGGAGATCAGGTCTTCCCTATTGAGGTCGAGCGGTTCGTTGATCTTCGTCCGCTCGCCATTGCCCTCGATGAGAACGATGCAGCGGGACAGCCGTTCGTGAAACGGGCTGCGCACCGCATGGGCGCGGACGCCGCGACGCGAAAGCTGCTCCAGCGCCCAGAGACTGTCGGTGTCCTTCCCGATCGCCGTGGCCAGTTCGACCTCGAGCGCGAAAGGCGGGCCGAGGGCGGCCGCGGCGACCGCGACGTTCGCTGCGGGGCCACCCAGCCGTTTCGTTATCTGTTCGGCGGTAATCCGGTCGTTCCGGTGCGGCATCACGCCGATCCGCGCGATCAGGTCGACCGAGATGTAGCCGACCGAGACCAGAAGCGGCATCTTCGGGTCGGCGGGTGGATCCACGATCCGGAGGCCGTCCTGCTCTGCCGGAAACACGAACCCGGCCTGCCTGTAGCCCAGATCCCGCATCGCCTGGTAGACCCGGTCCCGCGTCGCATGCCGTACCCTCTCGGGCGTGTTCAGGACGTTCGAGACGGTGCCGATGGAGACCTTCGCCGCAGCGGCGACATCACTGAGACTGACCCGGCGTTTCATGTCGTCGTCGTTGCGTGCTTTTTTGCAGACCCGGAAACGCTGGACTTTCGCGGGTCCTGTCCGGTGACGATCATCTCGATCAGGTCGGCGTTATGGGTGTCGTCCACGTCGCGCTCGCCGACGACATGGCCCTGCTTCATGACGAGAAACCTGTCGCCGACCGCGAAGATGTCCTCGAGACGGTGGCTGATGATGATCACGGCGACGCCGCTGGTCTTGAGCGGGGTGATGGTCTCGCGCACCTTCTCGATCGCCGGGGCGCC
>Ga0076929_100688_pt1 | contig 19817 bp, 21 predicted proteins | sample HotLakConUCCSL28_FD_87104 | JGI IMG/M metagenome (GOLD analysis project Ga0076929, IMG submission 87104) | Hypersaline microbial mat communities from Hot Lake, Washington, USA - Hot Lake Consortium UCC-SL28 (version 3) (version 3) | ecosystem: Environmental > Aquatic > Thermal springs > Hot...
CCGGAAGCCGCTGTCGGCGGCCCGCTCGGCCTCGTGCGCGACGGCGATACGATCAGCCTCGATGTCGAGACGCGCCGTCTCGATCTCGACGTCGCCGAAGACGAGCTTGCCCGTCGCCGCGCGGATTTCGCCCCGCCGCCCCACATGGCCGGTCCGCAGCGAGGCTATCGCGGCCTCTATCTCGCCGAGGTCAATCAGGCCGGGCAGGGCTGCGACTTCGATTTCCTGCGCAAGGACGGGGAGATCTGAGGAGAGGCGTGGGCCAGATGCCCCGGCCTCAGCCGATTCCCCAATGGGCCGGCTGGTTCTGGGGCGGGCTGAGGCGGATTTGCAGTTTTTCGCGGGCGCGGGAGAGGCGCGAGCGGAAGGTGCCGACGGGCATGCCGGCGGCTGCGGCGTGATCTTCGTAGGAATGCTCCGGCTGCAAGGATCTGGCGATGGCGATGCGCTGATCGCGGGGAAGGTCTGCCACAGCTCGGGCAATGTCGCGACAGGCGAGGCGGTCTTCCTGGCGCGGTGGCGTGGCCGTCGCGAGATCGGCATCGATCTCGATATCGACTTCGGTATGCCGCGCGCGTGCGCGACGGTTGGCGAAAACCGTGAAGACGATGCGCCGCAGCCAGCCGGCGATGCTGCCGCCGCGCCAGCTGTGTCGCTTGCGCAAGGCCCGTTCCAGGGCATCCTGAACCAGATCCTCGGCATCTTCAGGGTTGCGTTCCAGACGACGCGCATAGCGACGCATGCCGTGCATTTCTGATGCGATCAGTTCGGCGATATCGGGCCTTGTCGCATCGGGCTCTTCGTCCCGTCCCGCGTCGAGAAGCATGTCCTGCATGGGTTGGCTTGCCTTTTCATCTGATCCGAACGCTTGGCCACAAGGGAACCGCACGAAGCGACCAAAAAATGGCAGGCGGAAGATTTTTTTTCTAGCCCTGCGGAACGATCGCCCTGCGGGAGCTGTCTGGCAGGGTGACGCGCCGTGTGACCGCGACCCCGGTCTCGATCTCACGGCGCGCCGATCGATCGGAAAAGTTACAAGGAAATCCATGATGCAAATCGCACGTTCGACCCTCGCCGCCGTGGCTGCTCTCGGCATGGTTTTCGGAGCTGCTTCGCTGTCCGGCGTCGCAACGACCCCCGTCGCTGCCCAGCAAGCGCCCGCACCCGAACAGGCGCCGACGGTCGATGACGAGACCCTGCGCTCTTTCGCCATGGCGACCCTGGAAATTCAGGAAATCAGCCAGACCTACCAGCCGCAGCTGGAGGCGGCGGAGAGCGAGGAAGAGCAGCAGGAGATCGCGCAGACCGCGAATGATGAAATGGTCCAGGCCGTCGAGGCCGTTCCCGGAATCGATGTGGATCAGTACAACGCCATCGCACAAGCCGCTCAGAATGATCCGGAGATGATGCAGCAGATCAATACGCTGCTTGCCGAAGAAACAGAGCGCTGAGCCGGATGCGGCGCGGCGCTGCGGTGCCTGCCACCGCGCGCTGACGACAAGAAAACCCCCTTCCGCTTGCGGAAGGGGGTTTTCGTATTGCGAACCGTGACTGGCGTAACATCCGGTCTGCCCTGTGCAGCCGCGCCTGCAGGCGACGATTCAGGCCGAGAGTTCAGCTCATGCCAAGGGCCTGCATGTAGAGCTCGAGAATGGCCTCCTGCTCCTGGCGCTCGGTGTGATCCTGCTTGCGCAGGCGCACGATCTGGCGGATCGCCTTGGTGTCGAATCCGCGACCCTTCAGCTCTGCATAGACATCCTTGATGTCGCTGGCGATGCCGGCTTTTTCTTCCTCGAGGCGTTCGATCCGCTCCACGAACTGGCGCAACTCGTCAGCGGCGACGCCGGAATCGGCAATATCGGCAACCATGGTTTCATCCCTGTCGAAGGCGTCATGCAAGTCTGTGCCGCCCTAGGCGTGCGGCATGCGAAAAGATGGCATTCCCGATAGGACTTCCGGGCGCGGCTGTCCAGATGGCGCAGCCGCGCGGATGTGGATGGCAGGGGAAAAGCCGCCAGCGCTGGCGGGTGCACCTCAATGCGCGGGCTTGCCTGCCGCGAAAGCCTCCTGCTGTTCGGCGCTGGCCGGCGCCTGATGCTGTTTCTTCCACTCCTCGTAGGGCATGCCGTAGACGTGCTCGCGCGCATCCTCCTTGCCGATCCCGAGATCGCGCTCGTCGGCGGCATCCTTGAGCCAGTTGGAAAGGCAGTTCCGGCAGAATCCGGTGAGGTTCATCATGTCGATATTCTGCACATCCGTGCGATTGCGCAGATGCGACAGCAGGCGGCGAAAGGCTGCGGCTTCGAGTTCGGTGCGGGTTTGCGGGTCGAGATTCTTCATCGGTCGGTTTCCTGTCCGCTGGAAGATGGCTTCGATGATCAGACGATGGGGCGCCCGGTCTCCTCGCGCAAGAGGGGGAATCCGCCGCCCCGGGGCTGCCTTGCCGGGTTGATGGGTGCAGTGCAACACGCATAAGGCATTGTTAAAACAGTTCTGGTTGTATAGGCCGAGGTCGCGCGGCTGCGGATCGGGACTTTCCCCGAGGCCGGGTCTCGGCTAAAGCTAACGCGCGTTCGCATTCGCAGCTCAACTTTTCTTCAGGTGAATCATGGCGGATAATACGGCGGAGACGGCTGCACAGGGCATTCTCGCGGGGAAACGCGGCCTCATCATGGGTGTCGCCAACAATCGATCGATCGCCTGGGGCATCGCCCGTGCGGCGCGTGCCCAGGGGGCCGAACTCGCCTTCACCTATCAGGGTGACGCGCTGAAGCGGCGTGTCGGCCCGCTCGCGGCGGAACTGGATGCGGCTGTGGTCGGCCATTGTGACGTCACCGACGGAGCCAGCATTGATGCGGTCTTCGCCGAAGTCGAGAGGCTGTGGGGCAAACTCGACTTCATCGTCCATTGCATCGCCTTCTCCGACAAGGACGAACTGACCGGGCGCTACATCGAGACGAGCGCGGAGAACTTCAACAAGTCGCTGAACATCTCCTGCTATTCCTTCACGGCTGTCGCCCAGCGCGCCGAGAAGCTGATGCATGACGGCGGCTCGATGCTGACGCTGACCTATTACGGCGCCGAGAAATGGATGCCGCATTACAACGTGATGGGCGTGGCCAAGGCCGCTCTGGAGGCCTCTGTCCGGTATCTCGCCGCTGATCTCGGCCCCAGCCAGATCCGCGTCAATGCCATTTCTGCCGGCCCGATCAAGACGCTGGCAGCTTCCGGCATCGGCGATTTCCGCTACATCCTGAAATGGAACGAGTACAACGCGCCGCTGCGTCGGACCGTGACCATCGACGAAGTCGGCGAGACGGCGGCCTTCCTGCTCTCGGATCTCTCGCGTGGTATGACCGGCGAGATCCTGCACGTGGATGCAGGCTATCACGTGGTTGGCATGAAGAACCCGGAAGCGCCGGACATGTCCCTCGATCACGACTGAGCTTGCCGTCGCAAGCGATTCCCATAAACACCTGTGGCGAGCCGGTGCACGTGCCAACCATCTTCTTCATCCGCCACGGCGAAACGGACTGGAACGCCGAGGGTCGGCTTCAGGGCCAACGCGATATCGATCTCAACACCCGCGGTGAGCACCAGGCCTCCCAGGCCGGGCGCATCCTGCGTCGGCTCGCGCCGCATGCCGGGGAACTCAGCTTTCTTGCGAGCCCGCTGACGCGCACCCGCCGCACCATGGCGCTGGCGCGTGAGGCGGCGGGCCTCGCGCCGTTCGATTTTGAGCAGGATCCGAAGCTGATGGAAATCAGCTTCGGCGCATGGGAAGGGCTGACCTGGCCCGAACTGACGGCGCGTGATCCGCAAGGTGCTGCCGGTCGCGAGGCGGACAAATGGGGCTACCAGCCGCCCGGTGGCGAGAGCTATGACATGCTGGTGGCGCGAATCCGCCCGGTCTTCGAAGGGCTTGAGCGTGACAGCGTGATCGTCTCGCATGGCGGTGTCGCGCGCGCGATGCTCTCGATGCTCTGTGGCGTTGCCCCGGAGCGTGCGCCGCATCTGGATATCTGGCAGGGTCGCGTTATCGTAGTCGAGAACGGCGCCTATCGCTGGGTCTGAGGGCGCTGCCCCGGCCTGGCGGCAGCGCCTCGCGTCACCTTGCAAAACGAGATCCTGAAAACCGATGGCCGCCCGCTCCACCACTGCCGATATCGCCGTCACCGAGCTCACCGAGCGTCAGGCGCGCAACGAGTACAAGCGCCTCTCGCAGGAGATCGCGCGCCATGACGAACTCTATCACGGCGAGGATGCGCCGCAGATCACGGATGCGGAATATGATGCCCTGCGCAGGCGGCTGGTCGATCTGGAGAATGCGCATCCCGCGCTGATCGGCGGCGATTCGCCGGGCGTGGGCGCCAAACCGTCCGAGAAATTCGCCAAGGTGCGCCACGCGGTCCCGATGCTCTCCCTCGACAACGCCTTCGACGATGAGGAGGTGCAGGATTTCGTTGCAAAGGTGCGCCGCTTCCTCAATCTCGGCGACAGCCCGCTGAGCTTCACCGCCGAGCCCAAGATCGACGGGCTCTCGCTCTCTTTGCGCTATGAAGACGGCAAGCTCGTCACGGCCGCCACGCGCGGTGATGGCAGCGAGGGCGAGGATGTCACCGCCAATGCGCGCACGGTGCAGGATATCCCCCGGGAGATCCCGCAGAAGGGCATCGTCGAGATCAGGGGCGAGATCTATCTCTCGCATGCGGATTTTGCGGCGATCAACGCGCGCCAGGAGGAGGCCGGCAAGCCGGTCTTCGCCAATCCGCGCAACGCGGCGGCGGGCTCGCTGCGACAGCTCGATTCGCGCATCACGGCGCAGCGCCCGCTCAAATTCTTCGCCTATGCCTGGGGCGCGATGGACGCGCTGCCGGCGAAAACCCAGTTCGAGGTGGTCAAGGCTTTCGAATCATGGGGCTTTGCCACCAACCCGCACATGAAACGCTGCGAGAGCGCGCAGGAGATGCTGGCGCATTACCATTTTATCGAAGAAGAGCGCGCCTCGCTCGGCTACGACATCGACGGCGTTGTCTACAAGGTCGACGATCTCGCCCTGCAGGAGCGCCTCGGCTACGTCTCGCGCGCCCCGCGCTGGGCGCTCGCCCACAAGTTCCCCGCCCAGCAGGCCTTCACCGTGCTGGAGGATATCGAGATCAATGTCGGCCGCACCGGCACCCTCAACCCCATCGCCCGCCTGCGTCCGGTGACGGTGGGCGGCGTCGTGGTGTCGAACGCGACGTTGCATAACGAGGATTATATCAAGGGCATTGGCGGCAATGGCGAGCAGATCCGCGAGGGCCGCGATATCCGCATTGGCGACACGGTGATCGTCCTGCGCGCCGGTGACGTCATCCCCAAAGTGCTCGACGTGGTGATCGACAAGCGCCCGGCGGATGCAAGGCCTTATGAATTCCCCGCCACCTGCCCGGCCTGTGGCAGCCACGCCGTGCGCGACGTCAACCCGCGGACCGGCAAGGAGGATGCCGCGCGGCGCTGCACCGGCGGGCTTATCTGTCCGGCCCAGGCGCGCGAGCGGCTCAAGCACTTTGTCTCGCGCAATGCCATGGATATCGAGGGGCTCGGCGGGCGCACGATCGAAAGCTTCTACGATGACGGGCTCGTCAAGGCGCCGCAGGACATCTTCACCCTGGAAGCGCGCAACACGAATTCCCTGCTGCGGCTCGAATCCCGCGAAGGCTGGGGGCGCCAGAGCGTGCGCAACCTGTTCGATGCGATCAACGAGCGCCGCGAAGTGCCGCTCAACCGCTTCATCTTCGCGCTTGGCATCCGCCATGTCGGCGAAACCGGGGGCAAACTGCTCGCGCGCCATTTCCCCGATTTCGACAGCCTGCGCCAGACGGCGCTGAAGGCCGGGGAGGGGGATGCGGAGGCCCGCGCGGCCATTGCCGATATCGACGGGATGGGCCCGGTGGTCACCGATGCGATCGTGGAGTTCTTCCGCGAGGGCCATAACCGCGAAATCCTCGACGCACTGCTCCAACACGTCACCCCGCAGCCGCTTGCCGAGACGATCGACCAGTCGTCGCCCATCGCCGGCAAGACTATCGTCTTCACCGGGTCGCTGGAACAGCTCACGCGGGACGAGGCCAAGGCGCTGGGTGAGCGGCTCGGGGCGAAGGTGGCGGGGTCGGTGTCGAAGAAGACCGATCTCGTGGTGGCGGGGCCGGGCGCCGGGTCGAAGCTCGCCAAGGCGGCGGAGCTCGGCATCGAGACGCTGACGGAAGAGGAATTCCTGCAACGGGTCGGGCGCGGTTGAGCCCTCCGACCGGGGGCTCGAAGGTGCGCTCAGCGCATCGCCTGCGCCGGCGGCGGCCCTGAGCTGAAGGCTTCCAGCATGAAGGGGCGAAAGGCCTCCATCGCCGGGATCGCCCCGTCACCGCCCTCCGGAGCCGGTGGCGGAACCGCGCCGGTGACGAAGCCGAGATCCGAAAACGGCTCCAGCACCGTCTCGTCGCGGGAGAAGATGTGCACCGGCACCGCGCGCGAGGCATCGGGCCCGGTGATGATCGGGGCCGGCTGGTGGTCGCCGAGCACGATGACGAGGGCGTCGTCGGCAACGCGATCGGCAATGAAGGCAGCGACGGCGTCGATGGAATGGGCCACCGAGAGCGCGAATTGCGTGCGCACATTGTCCGGATCGCGCCAGACCTCGCGCGGCTGCGGCGCGTCGCGGGTCCAGCGCTCGTAGATGGTGCCGTCGCCGAGCGCATCCCATTCCACGACCTCGGGCACCGGCAGCCAGGGGGCATGGCTCGAGATCAGCGCGACACTGGCAAAGACCGGCGGACGCGGCGAGCGTTCGAGCTCGGTGCGGGCGAAGAAATCGAGGGCGAACTGGTCCGGGACGATGCCCCAGTAGAATTGCGGCCCGCCATAGCCCATATCCGCCGCTTCCCGGGTGGCCTGGTAGCCCAGCCGCTCGCCCTCCGGCCAGGGCAGGGTGATGGCCGGCTTGACCTGCACCGTGCGCCGCCCCGTGAGTGCGAAATCCTGCACCAGGCCGCGCGGCTGCTCGGAGAGAAACAGGGCGTAGAGGGTCTGGTCGTCGATGCGACGCCCGGCGGTGAGGGTGGCGTGGGTGAGCCAGCTCTGCCCGCCGACGCTGACGGCGACCATGCGCCCGCTCTTCATGGCGAAACCGGCGTCGCGCGCCCGGTCACCCATGGCCTCCACACGCTGCAGAACCACCGGCGCGTAAAGCGGATCGTCAATCGCCGTCGCGCCATAGCTCTCGAGATAGACGACGATCACATCGCGCTCGCCGAGCTGGGCCAGCAGCGCATCCGGCGGGATCGTGTCGGCGGGATCGCTTGAGAGATCGGCGAGGAACACCGCGCGGCGTGCAAGCGTGGAGGCCAGCCTTTCGGTCTGTTGCTGGACGACGAGGCTCGCCGAGGCGCCGAAAGGCCGCCATCCCGGAATTTCGGCAAGAAGGGTACGCTGCGCCGTAAACACCGCAAGGCCGGCCACCGCGAAAACGGCGAAGGCCCGGCGTGTCTGCGGCTGGGCGAACTGACGCGCGGCCAGACGCAATGCGACGAGGGCCAGCCAGTAGAAGCCGATGAGCAGGACGGCAATACCCGCAAATACCACGACGGCGCTGATGCGTCCGAGCAAGGTCACCGCCACATCCCACAAGGCCGGTAGCAGGCTGACATCGAGAAACATGTTCAGCGGACGATTGACGACGGATTGCGCCGTCAGATCGGCAAGCCGCAAGGCCAGCAGGAATACACCGGCCCCCGCAAACAGATGCAGCACCCATCCCGGCGTGGCGCCACGGCGCGCCTGCAACAGGGCGATGACCGCAAAGACGAAGCCGATTTCGAGAGCGAAGCTCCAGTGAAACTGCCCGAACAGCGCATCGGGAAACGGCGGCAATCCGATGAACAGGCTCATCCCCATCCACAGGGCAAGAAGGGCAAGAAGAGAGGGGAGTGCTTTCATGAACCGGGCTTCTCGATGGCACGCGTGACCTGTCCCACTCGGCAAGAAGCGGGTGATCGTTAGACGGCATACGTTTGCGACGGAAATGCGGATTGGTTTGCTATTGCTGGTGCGCCGACACTTGCAAATTTGATATGTTGCGATCTAGAATAAATTATAGTTGAGAAAAACACGTTCCGATTTCGCTGTCTGCCCGGGAGAGATATCCTTCAACCTCGTCTCGGCTCGTGACTCCAGGCCCAACCGATGACCAACACGACCGAAAAACCGAAAAGAGCGCGTAAGGTGCAGGCTCAGCCTGCGGCTGCAGGCTCCGGCGAGTCGATATCGCAAACCTCGGAGATGATGGCGCGGCGCCGGGAGCGAGTCGTGGCGGCTTTCGAGGAAATCCTCCGGAGTGAGGAATCCGGCAACATCTTTCGCCCGGCCCGCTCGCATTTCAGGCCCGCAAGGTCGAGCTTCGGCATGCGCGGCACGACCACTGACGGATGATCCGTCCTGTCGTCGTACGAGCGCATCAGCGCGTTCCACACGCAGATGTGAAGTGATCGGCGTTGACCATGGCAGGGGTTGTCCCGCCATGATCTCCCCGGAATGAGCACGCGCGGTCGGCCTTTCGGGGCTGCGTCGCGCGGTTTCATGCGGTGCGGGAGGATGTCATGGGGCGGGCCTTGCGATTGACGAAGCGAATGCGGGCCATCCGGCTGGCCATCCTCGCGCTCCTGATGCCGGGCATTTTCACCTTCACCGCGCTCGCGTGCGGCGATGCCGGTGCACAACCCGCGCCGTTGCCGGAAGCGCTTCACCCGCAGGGTGTCTGGGGCTCGCAACAAGCCTGTGAAGACTGGCGCGCCGGGCAACCGCCTCGTCCCGAGAGCACGGTGTACGAGATCGGCCCGCAATGGATCAATCGCGGCATGTTCTACTGCTTCATCGGGGGGAGCCCCGCCACGCGCACCCATGACGGGCGCCATATCCTCTCCGCGCGCTGCGGCGAGGACGGGCGCGAGATCGGTTATCACCTCACGCTGAAAACAGATGCGGACAACGCCCTCACCGTCATCTGGAATCCCAAGGGCACGCATGACCATTTCCGCTTCGGCCCGTTCGGTGATTGCCGCTCCGGTCCGGGCTCCTGAAGACGTCGCGCCAATCAGCGAAAACGCCTTTACGTATCGCATCCTCTTCCCCATTGCCTCCGCACGCGTTATGAGGCTGGCACGCTCGGGGGGCGCGCGCCGTCCTCCGCCCCGTTTTCGACTGCGCATTCACGAGGGAAGAGATGGCGAAAATCAAAGTCGCGAACCCCGTCGTCGAGCTCGACGGCGACGAAATGACCCGGATCATCTGGGACTTCATCAAGCAGAAGCTGATCCACCCCTATCTCGACATCGATCTGAAATACTACGATCTCTCCGTCGAGAGCCGCGACGCGACCGACGACCAGATCACGGTCGATGCCGCCAACGCGATCAAGCAATACGGCGTGGGCGTCAAATGCGCCACGATCACCCCGGACGAGGGGCGCGTCGAGGAATTCGGCCTCAAGCAGATGTGGCGTTCGCCCAACGGCACGATCCGCAACATCCTCGGCGGCGTGATCTTCCGCGAGCCGATCATCTGCAAGAACGTGCCGCGCCTCGTCCCGGGCTGGACGCAGCCGATCATCGTCGGCCGTCACGCCTATGGCGACCAGTATCGCGCCACCGATTTCAAGGTCCCCGGCCCGGGCCGCCTGACGGTGAAGTTCGAGGGTGACGACGGCGCGGTCATCGAGAAGGAAGTCTTCCAGTTCCCCGGTGCCGGTATCGCCCTGTCGATGTACAATCTCGACGAATCGATCCGCGATTTCGCCCGCGCCTCGATGAATTACGGCCTCGCCCGCAAGTACCCGGTCTATCTGTCCACCAAGAACACCATCCTCAAGGCCTATGACGGGCGCTTCAAGGATCTGTTCCAGGAGGTCTACGAGGCCGAGTTCGCCGACAAGTTCAAGGCCGCCGGCATCACCTACGAGCACCGCCTGATCGACGACATGGTCGCAGCCGCGCTGAAATGGTCGGGCGGCTATGTCTGGGCCTGCAAGAACTATGACGGCGACGTCCAGTCCGACACCGTCGCCCAGGGCTTCGGCTCGCTCGGCCTGATGACCTCGGTGCTGATGACGCCGGACGGCAAGACCGTCGAGGCGGAAGCGGCCCACGGCACGGTGACGCGCCATTACCGCGAGCACCAGAAGGGTAAGGAGACTTCGACGAATTCGATCGCCTCGATCTTCGCCTGGTCGCGTGGTCTGGCCCATCGCGCCAAGCTCGACGACAATGCCGAGCTCGCCAAATTCGCCGCGACCCTGGAAAAGGTCTGCATCGACACGGTCGAATCCGGTCACATGACCAAGGATCTCGCCCTCCTCGTCGGCCCGGACCAGCCCTGGCTCTCCACGATCGGCTTCCTCGACAAGGTCGATGAGAACCTTTCGAAGGCGATGGCGGCGGGTTGATCCGCCGCGCCTGTGACGGCGACGCCCGGTCGGAATGGCCGGGCGTCGTGCGTTACAGGAACAGACTGTCTGTTCCGCAGTTTGCTATATTTTGTCGGTACCAGCCGATTGCGGGTTTGCGTCAGCGAGCTCCAGTTGCTCCGCAGCTGCGGTTGGCAGTTTTTATCTCGGAAAGATGCGGTCAAAGACCAATTTGTCGGAGATCCGGTCGGCGATGTCGAGAACTGCGATCCGTTCCGCTTCAATGCCTACGGCTGTGCCTGCAAAGCATCCCGCACATCCAGTCCAATATGATCTTCGGTCCAGACTTCATCGACGGCTGGAACCGTGCCTCTTCTCGTTTCCGCCCCAGGTCGCGCCCGGAATCAAAGGAAATTATCGCGATATTGCTTGAATAATTCCCGCGCCTCAGTGCTGGCCTTGCCGAGATCGCTTCCCGCATATTGAGAATAGGTCTGGGCAATGCTTTCAAGTCGTGCCCGGTCGGAAGGCTCGAGTTCATCGCTTCGGATCAAGGCGAGTATGGCGAACACATATGCGCGGCGAAGGCTCCTTGGGACTCCGACTCCATCCTGATAGAAAAGAGCGATTCGGACTTGTGCCTCCAGGTTACCCCTGACCGCAGCTGTTTCGTACCAATATGCAGCCTCGATCTGATGGCCAATATCTGGTTCCAGTTGCAGGAGATGCTGGGCGAGCGTTTTCATCGCGGCAATACTGCCCGATCTGGCAGCCATCCTGAAATGATCAGTTGCACGTTTCTCGTCAATGAGACCGCTGCATGTCTCGACATCACCGGCGAGAAACGCACCGATTGCGAGGTTCGTTTCTGCATCATCCACATTCGCCCGGAGCGCCTGAGTCAATGCTCGCGAGCATTCTTCGCTGTTTTCCGCACTATACAGCGACGCCCGAACATATGCGCTCCTGACCTTTGAGGGAATGAGGAACCGACCGTACCAGCTTTGCTCGATCTCTTGATAGACGCGTCTGGCGCCGTCGTAATCCTGCTCTGTCGTCAGTTCCAGTACGTGAGCATAGCGTTTCGTGCGTTCAGTTGCCAGATTGCCTTCGAACCGCGCGCCAGCAACGATCAAGCCGGCAAGGATGACCAGCCCAGCCACTGCAATAACCCCACGCATGTTTAAACAACTCCAGATTACTTTTTTCAATTTCAGCAATTTTAAAGGTGAAATGTAAAGTGTAAATGTGATAAAGAATAAGCTTATGTCTTTCCCAAGCGTCGATTGCCGATGTGCCGGAGCTTTCGAGGTCCTGGGCAAGAGGGCGTGTGAGGGCGACGTTGGGAAGCGAGTTCTTCGGTACAGTTTCGGGTCTCCTGAAGAGCTCGGCTTCGCGATTGAACGAACTGAGCCCGTGATTTCGCAAGAAGCCACGCTCCGCGAAAGATGCAGGTCATGCAGCGCGACCTCGCCCTGAGATCGGTGGTCGATCATTCCGGTCGTGGATCGTGAACGCGGACGCGCTTTGGGCTATCTGCGAAAACCCGTCACCATCAAAGCTCTCCATGTCCCGTCATTGCAACGCGCTGCTCCTGCTGGCAGGCTCGGACGAGGATATTCGGAGAAAGAGGACGCTCCCATGAATGACGCGCATGACTGGAAGACCTGGTATCGCTCGTTCTATTACGAGGACGCCCCCGTGCCGGTCGCCCCGCCGCTGGACCCCGCTTCCACGGCACTGCTCGTCATTGATGTTCAGAATACCTATCGCGACCGTCCTGAACCAGCCAGGCTCACCCCCGAAGAACGTCGGCGCTATGATGCCTGGACGCCCTTCCATGAGCGCTTCGAGAACGTGCTCGTGCCGAATACACGCGCGCTGCTCGGCTATTGCCGGGAAGTGGGCATCGAATGCATGTTCGCGCGGATTGCCGCGCTCAAGCGCGACGGACGGGATCGCTCACTGAGTCAGAAGCTGCCTGGCTGGAACAACATCCTGCTGCCGCATCGCGATCATGCCTCGCAGGTGATCCCGGATCTCGCCCCGCTGGAAGACGAGATCGTGGTCGAAAAGACCACTGATTCGGCAGTGACCGGCACGAATCTGCGGCTGCTCCTGGGCAATATGGGAATCCGGACCGTGATCTGCGTCGGCGTCTTCACCGACCAATGCGTCTCCTCCACGGTGCGCAGCCTGGCCGACGAGAGTTTTCACGTTGTGGTTGTCGAGGATTGCTGCGCTGCCGGCACGGATGCGCTGCATCACCGGGAGCTGGAAATCATCAACAACATCTATTGCACGGTGATGGCGTCGCAGGATCTGCGCGGCCTCGTCGAAGAGGCGCGGGCGCGCGCCGGTTGAGGCGCCGCCGCATGGCCGGGGGGGCTTGCTCAAGGGATCACCACGAGTTCGATCCGCCGGTTGAGCGCCTTGTTCTCGCTCGTATCATTGGGAGCCACCGGCTCGCTCTCGCCGTAGCCGACTGCCGTGAGATAGGCTGCATCGACGCCTCGATCGATCAGTGTGTCACGCACGGTTTCCGCCCTCGCCTGAGAGAGACGCAGATTGGCGGACTCCGCGCCATCCGAATCGGTATGGCCGCCGATCTGGACCGGAACGGGTCCGCAATCGAGCAGGATTTCCGCCAGATCATCCATCCGGGCGCGTGACCCGGTATCAAGGGTGGTCGCGGCGGTCTCGAAGGTGATCGGCTCTTCAGCCAGAAAGCCCGAAAGAGCCGCCTGGCAGGCTGCGACATCGGGCGGTTCCGGCAATGCCGGGGTATCGACGGCGAGCATGAGCTCCCAGCCGGACGGCAACTCGGCTTGAAGCGCGTTACGAATGGTCTCGTCAGTCTGAGCGTAGAGGGCGCGGCCTTCGATCCTGATGGTCCTGTCGGCAATGCGGGCCTCGCCTTCGGAGAGCCGCGACAGACCGATCAGGGCGGCCCTGCCGGCAGCTATCAGGTCCGGGTCGCGATCGGGATCTTCGCGCAAACCTGATTCGAGCGCGGCGGTGGGGAAGAATTCCCGCGCCGTCTCGCGAAAGCGCTCCAGCGCTGAGAGATCATCGACCGAGCCGGCGATCCGCAGCCGATCGCCATCGCGGGTCATGGTGAGGGGGGCGGGCTCGTCGTTGCCGGTGATCGAACCGGTGGTGACGACGTCGCGCCCGTTGGCCGGCACATCCGCGAGCAGCGCCGCCCCGGTTGCGGGGAGCGTGCCGTCGAAATGCTGCAAGGCGTTATAGAGCCCCCAAAGGCTCGCTGCACCCGCTGCAAGTACCGCCATTGTGGTGAGGATACGCATGACCTCTCCCTCGATCACGAACCAGGCGCCGGCATTAGGCCCTTCGCCGCATGCCGCCATGACCTCTAACGATGACCAAATCGAGGCTGGCAGATGCTGCGGACGGGAGCCGAATCACCCGGCACTATGCTTAACAGAAGGTATCACGCAGCTTGTTTCTCAGCGGTTACCACGTCGATGGTACTGAGAGAAAAGCCTTGCGCCACGTCCGCGAAGCTCAGCACCATGATGTCCACATCACCCTGTTTGAGCAGTCCCCGGACGAAACGTCGCATATCGGGTGCGGTGGCGAAGACGGGTTTCTTCTCCCTGTCGGCATGACGGGCCGCGACCTCGCGGGTCAGTTCGACGAAATGCTTTTTGGCGGCATCCGCCGCTTCGATCGCAGCGCTGTTGGCATTGGGGCCCGGATTGGCCGCCTGGCGCAACTTCGTATCCAGGTCAGGGCCGATCACGATGGCCGGGATCACGCCGTCCCGATCGGCGGCCGCCGCCGAGATCTGGCGGGACATGAAGGTGCGCACCACTTCCGCGCCGGCATTGGGGTCGTTCTGGGCCTTCTGCGAGGCGTGGGCCAGCCCTTCGAGAATCAGCCGCGGCGGGGTGAGGCCGACCCCGTCATCCAAGAGGTTACGCAGCATTCCCACCAGCGACATGAACGGCATCAATTGCTGGATATCCGTGGCGAGCCGCCCGCAGACCGGCTGGATCTCCTCCAGCCATTGGCCCGCCTCGGGCACACCGAACAGGGATGCTGCGAATTTCTCCCGGATCCGGGCGATGTGGTCGGCATATTCCCTCGCCTGGGCCGTGGTCATCCCGCGTCCGGGATCAACGCCTTCGATGCGGAAACGGCGCACCGGCACCTCGTCGATCTCGATGACGAATTCGCCGATATCCAGCGTATCGTCGTAGCGGAAGCCCACAGGGGGTGCGGAGAAACCCATCCGGCGTATGAAGCGCTCCTTTGTGTGTTCGACATGGGCGTAGATTTCGTCGGGACGCAGCAATTCCAGGGTCTCGGGATTGCCGCTGATCACCATGATGTCGCCGTGCTGGGCCGGGCGCAGTGGAAGCGGCTCCTCACCGTCAGGGCGCTTCGGCGGGGCTGGTTGTCCGCCATCAGCGGGCTGCCCCGGTAGTGGTGGTGCGCCGGCATCCGGTTCATCCGCCTCGCTGGTTGCGGGCGGCGGTTTGGTCACAGCCGGGCCCCGCGTCATGCGCCAGGCGGCATAGCACAGCGCGCTGCCGAGGATCATGAAGACGATCGTCGGAAAACCCGGGGTGAAGCCCATGGCGATGGCGACCACGCCCGATACGCCGAGAGCCTTGGGATCGCCGCCGATCTGCTTGGTGATGTCTCGCCCGAGATTCGAATCGGTGCTCGTCGTGACGCGGGTCACGATGGTGCCCGCAGCCAGCGCGATGAACATGGCGGGAATCTGCGCGATCAGCCCGTCCCCGACGGAGAGCAGCACGTAGAGCTGGCCCGCCTCCCCGGCAGACAAGCCGCGCTGCATCATGCCGATGGTCATGCCCCCGACGAGGTTGATGAAGACGATGATCAGGCCGGCAATGGCATCGCCCTTGACGAAGCGCATGGCGCCGTCCATCGCACCGTAGAACTGCATTTCGAGTTGCAGCGTCTTGCGCTTTTCGCGCGCTTCCTCGGGTGTAATGTCACCGTTGCGGGCATCGGTGTCGATCGACATCTGCTTGCCGGGCAGGGCGTCGAGGGTGAAACGCGCCGAGACTTCCGAGAGGCGCTCGGCGCCCTTGGTCACCACCATGAACTGCACGGTGGCGATGATCAGGAAGATCACGAGGCCCACGACGAGATTTCCGGAGATCACGAACTCGCCGAAGGCGATGATCAACTGACCGGCATCTCCCGTGGCGAGAATCAGCCGCGTGGTCGCCACCGACATCGCCACCCGCAACATGCTGGTCAGCAGGATGATGGACGGGAATGACGACATGTCCAGCGGGTGCTTGAGATAGGTGGCCGAGATCAGCACGATCAGGGAGAGCGTCAGGTTGACCGCGAGCAGAGCATCAATCAGCCAGGTCGGAAGCGGGAAGACCAGCATCGCGACGATGAGCACGAAGAAGAAGGCGAAGACCAGATCCTGGCGCTTCGCCATCTCGGCAAGCAGGCGGTTCAACAGGCTCATCGCGAGAATTGTCCCCGGCTCGCGATCTCTACCAGGCGTAGTTTACACGTTCCAGTAGTCCATCCCGGTTAACAACAATGGCCTCGTCGTCGATTTTTTCGAGAATGCCGCCATCGGGCAGGCGCTGGCCCGGCGCATAGCGTTGTCCGTCCGAGCCGATGACGAAGGTTTCCGGGCTGAGCACGATTGCGGTGACGAAGGGTGCGGCGGGCGGATCGGATTCAATGGCGATCTCGATCGGCACGCGGTGGCGTTCCCGCAGGCCCTGCATCACCTCGAAGGCCCGCTCTCGCTCAGTGGCATTGAGTGCGCCGGTCACGGTGAGCACACCGTCGCGGCTGCCCAGCCGCAATGGCGGGGCCAGGTTTGCCGCCGAGAGCACGCTGCGCAAGGCGGATTGCGCCTCGGCCAGGGAAGCGGTCGGCGGCGCGTCTTCGCGGTCCGGTGTAACGGGCGGGACGTCGGCTGCTTTGTCAGCGTCCAGATTCGGTGCGGGGTCTGACGCGACATTATCCACGCGATCGGCGTCGCGCATCGGCGCGGCGGGGGTGGGCGTGGCAGGGGTGGCCTCGCGCGCCGGCTCGGCGGTGGAGACGGGAGCGGGCGCCGGGGCGGGCGGGCGCGGTGAGGGTTGCGAGAGGATCCAGCCCGCCGCTGCGAAGAGCATCGCGCCGGCGAGCAGTGCGGCAGGGGCCGAGCGCCTCTCGACGATCGGACTGCGCGCCGGCGTGAATCCGATCTCGAACCCGTATTCGCCCGCGATCGTGAAGGTGGCGCGGTCGGGGAAGACAAGCGGGCGCCCCACGGGCAGGTCCCGGCCCCGCGCGGCAATGCCGTGACACAGGGCGGTGAGGGTGATCAGGCAGGCTGCACCGATGCGCTCGAGCTTCACGACGAGAACCTCCGCCTCGTCGATATCGGTGATCACGATATCGCATTCCGGATCGGCGCCGATGACGATTTCCCCTTCCCCGAATCGCTCCTCGAAGCTGGGGAGGCCCTGATCATGCACGCGGATGAGGAACGGCGTTTCCTCCGCCTGCTTTCCCGGCTTTCCGCCCGTTCCCGCGTCCTGCGCTTCGCCGTTTTGCTGCGCGGCCAGAAGCTGGGTCTCGACGGTGTCGGCATCGGGCAGTGTCGCGGGATCGACGTCCTGCACCGGGGCGTCTGCGGATTTGGGTTTCAGGCGGGAGGCGAGGGCCGAGAACATGCGCACCCCTCACTCGCCGGGGCGCTGGCGCAGGCCGAAGCGGATGACCTCGACGGTCAGGTTCTCCTCAGCGGGCGGGCGCAGGCCGACAATGATCGATTCGAGACGCGCCGAGAGGCGCGGCGGCGCGAAGATCCGCGCGACTGCGTTCGATTCATCCACCTCCAGCGCAAAATCCGCATTGACCAGCCCGAACCGCGCGATCGCGTCCCGGATCTGGGTATCGGTCATACCCCCGATCTGGAAGGTCTTCACCGTCGCCGTGTCCGCGCGGGAGACATCGACCATGTCGCGTTCGGCGAACCAGACCAGATTGTGGCGGGCCGACAGGGTGTCGAGGACCGTGCGCACATTGCCCCGCAGCCGTGTGCGGGTGACCTGGTCACGATCAAGCCGGTCGTTGATGCGCAGCCGCAGACCCGCAATCTGCGCGATATCGCGCAGCACATCGTCCAGCGCCCGCTCGCGAATGAAGAGATCGAGCTCGGTCTCCTCAAGGCGCTGCGTATAATCGTTCTGCGTCAGGGTGAAGGCGCCGAACAGCCCGTTACCGGGAGATCGGCTCTCGCCCGCATCATCCGGGATTGCGGGAGCGGGAGGCGGCTCGGGTGGCGAGAAGGCGCGCGCAGGCGGCCCCGTCCCGGCGGCCAGAACGGTGCCGGTGAACAGGATCCCCGCGAAAACCGTTGCCCGCATGGCGCAACGCACTCCCATCCTCCCGTGAGCCGAGGCGCACAATGCCCTGTGCACAAGGGCCGATGCTACGCAAGATTGGGTAAGATGGTGAAGATATCGTAAATTATATATTAATCAAATTAATATTATTAAATATTATATATTGCGCGTAAAAATTATTTTTGATATAAATGATCGTGACTTGAAATTAGGAGATATGAGATGCCTGAAATTGGAGAAATCAAGGATCTTGAAAACTTTCAGGACCTTACGCAAGATCAAGCTGATAAAAAAGTTCAAAATAATGAATTTCAGAATGAAATCAATACGATGCTCAGCAACAACAAGGCTTGGTTTGATGCGAATACCGCTATGCTGGAATTGGGGCGCAAGGGTGTGGAGACAACTGCAAAAATGACCACTGGCTCATTCAGTAATTCAACACAAACTTTGGCACGAGGTTATGAGCGATAAATTAATTGTATATAGCAATATATAACGGAGATTGGAAATCTTAACCAAACTGTAATTCTGCGTAAATTTCTATTAACAAATCATTGACGGCCCGTGTGCCATCGCCCACCCTGCTAGCAGAGATAGTGCTAGAAGGAGTTCGGGCGATGGCCGCAGGCATTGGCAATTCGACGTCGATCACGACCGACAATAGCGGTGCGATGATCGACCAGATCTCAAGCGTCGTCGCGGAGCATCAGGCTTTCCAGTCGGCCATGCGTGCTGCTGATAATATCAACACGCAGGAATCGATGATGACGAGCATGACGATCAATTCCAATACCGGGCAGCGCAAGGGGGTTGATGCAGCCTGCGAAGCGCAGAACCAGGACAATGCGAAGCGTCCGCAGGCGATCCAGATGCTGTATCGCCAGTAACGCGCCCTCGAAGATCCGTTCAGCGCGGTCGATCTGCCCCAGATTCCGGAGCCCTTGCGATGAGTGTCGAGACCATGAGCGCCGCCCCCGTCACGAGCGCATCTCCCCACGCGGCCGCCGCGGGCGGGGATCATGCCGAGCAGCAGGGTGTCGGCGCATTCGCGACCATTCTCGCGCAGGAAATCGTCGATGAGCGTAACGCTCCGGTGAGGGCCGTCTGACGCTCGCTTGGATCCGGTGGTAAGTCCGACCTTATGTCCGACTTCTCATATCGCCCTCACATTGAAGTTCTCTCTGCAGCCGATGGCGTTCGCCGTCGGCATTGGTCCGACGCGGACAAGATCCGCATCGTGGAGGAGAGCTTTGTCGGCCACCGGCAAGCGTCCGCCACGGCACGGCGACATGGGGTTTCCCGTTCACTGCTGACGGCCTGGCGCCGGCAATATCGAAACGGTGAGCTCGGCACTGTCGGTTCGGCATTGTTTGCTCCCGTGACTTTGGCGGCGCAGGCTCCAGCTGCTCGGATGGAGACGGGCGATGCCAGTCCGCCACCTCAGGACATGCATGTCGAGATCGCGCTGACCAATGGGCGTCGGCTGATCGTGCCGACGGCTGTCGATCCCGAGGCTCTGACCCGGATTCTTGCCGTAGCGGACCGGTCATGATCGCGTTTCCTGCCGGTGCAAAGGTCTGGATTGCGGGCGGCGTGACGGATATGCGCTGCGGCATGAACAGTCTGGCGTTGAAGATCCAGCAGGGTCTGGGGCGTGATCCGCATGCGGGAGAGATCTTCTGCTTCCGGGGTCGCAAGGGCGATCTGGTGAAGCTGCTGTGGCATGACGGCGTGGGCATGTCGCTGTATGCGAAGCGCTTGGAGGCGGGCAAGTTCATCTGGCCGGTGAGCCGGACCGGGGAAGCCGTACAGGTCTCGGCAGCACAGCTTGGATATCTTCTGGAAGGCATCGACTGGCGCAATCCACGCTGGACGCAACGTCCTGCAAAGGCTGGATAAATTGTGCTGAAACGCTTGTTTTTGTTGGCTTTCCGGGTGCCCGGATGGTAGATATCGGGCATGTCGAATGCCGCTTGCGAACTCGCTGAACTCCGTGCTGCCCTGGCCGCAGC